>FSUS01000037.1_pt1 | contig 10693 bp, 7 predicted proteins | sample 1637441 | NCBI WGS metagenome assembly FSUS01 (sample SAMEA3914816, study PRJEB12502) | metagenome | biome: forest; material: soil | place: USA | collected 2011-09-16 | depth 0.3 m | reverse complement strand
ATCTCTTCAGACATTCCCCGCGCGGCTGTAGCTCAGTGGATAGAGTATTGGCCTCCGAAGCCAAGGGTCGTGGGTTCGATCCCCGCCAGCCGCACCACACTTCCTCGATAGTTCGTTACCTGTGCCTTGAAGCATAACTCTGCCGATTGGCAAAGTCATGCTTCCAATTTGCAGCGACAAAGATATGCTTCCGGGACATCCCCCCGCCCCGGCGATCGCCTGCCATTGCTCAAGAGCGATATTCGCTGTATTGTCTTGCTACGCGGACAAGATTGTGGGGGCGAGGTGGAGAGGATCGCTGGATGGCGTCACAAGGCCTGGACCTTCGCCCTCGTCGGCACGTTGTGTGCGGCTGCTCTAGCCGGCTGGGGCGCTTACGTATTGGGCGAACAATACCGCTTGGCGACGCTGGACGCCGCCATTCGTCGCCAGACTATCGAGGCCATGGCCCTCACGCTGGATGGCAAACTGATGGGGTCGATATCCCTGCTCGGCCTGATAGACCCCCAGATAAAGCAGGATGCCAACGGCTACGCACCGCCCAACCTTCCCGGCGTGCTGGCGATCCTCGAGAGCGTCACCCGTGCCCACCGCGCTGAAGCCGTTTTCGTCGTCAACAAGCAGGGCACAATTGCCTCCTCTTGGGATAGCACCGGCAAGCCTTCTACCGGAATTCCCGTCGTCTTCCGTCCCTACTTCCAGATAGCGATGCGCAAACAGGACAATGTGTATGCCGCAGTCAGCCTGGCGCTCGATGTGCGCGCGATGTATTTCGCATCCCCAATCTTCCCCCGCATGTCGCGCACAGATGAACCCATTGGCGTCCTCGTCGCGCGCACAGACATGACCTTGGTGGACCAGCTGCTGGAACGCAGCGGACACCTTGCTCTGCTGCTGTCGCCCCAGGGCGTCGTGTTTTCCGCGACCAATCCAGAATGGCTCAGCATGGTGTCCGGACCGGTCACGCCCGAGCGCGTTAGGGAGATCCGGAAATTGAGGCAGTTTGGAACCTTGTTCGACAAGCAGGAGCCACGCAGCCTGCCGTTCGAAGTGAGCAGTGGCATTCGAACTGTCGACGGCCGGCGCTACGCCGTCGCCACGGCGCCTGTGAACTGGAACGATTCTACTGGCCAGTGGCAACTTGTGCTGATGGATGACCTGTCAAAAGACTCGCCATGGAAGTGGGCGGGCTTGGCAGCCCTGCTAGGAGGATTCGGGGCGTCAGTGCTCTCCTTCCTCATTCTACGCATCCGGCACGGCAAGGCCACTCAGCGCGAAGCGACCGCCCAGCTCGAAACAATAGCCAGGGCCCAGCAGTTCCGCGCAGAGCAAAAAATGGAGCTGGCCCAGGCTGGCCTCAACATGCAGCAGGCCAAGGACGAGAAGGATCTGGCCCGGATCTTCCTCTCCGAGTGCCACCGGCTCGTCGGTTCTCTGCAGGGCGTCGTTTACGTTACGATGGGATACGCAGACGACATACACTTGGCGCTGGCCGGCAGCTACGCCTGCACTGCGCGCCAGCCGGTGCTAGCCATGGGTGAAGGCCTGTTGGGCCAGTGCGCGCGCGAGCGTAAGTTCCGGACGATCGACGCATCCAATGCGTCGGACTGGCAGCTGTATTCCGGGCTCGGCGGCACGCACCCGCAAGCCGTCCTGCTGGCGCCCATTATTCTGCAATCCCGTTTACTCGGCTGCGTCGAAATCGCGCTGCCCGACATTGCGCACGAAGCGGCCGTTAAACAATTCCAGGCGGCGGTCAATCTGCTGGCCATCAGCCTGGGCGTCATCGGGCGCGGACAATACGCCAACAGCGACCATGAGGAGACAAGGTGCGCAGCTACCTGATCCATTTCGAAAAACTGAGCCTGGGCGTGAAGCTGGCACTGGGTTTTGCCAGCAGCCTGCTCATCACCCTCGGCTTTGGCCTGCATTTCATCAACAACCACGCGCGCCTGAACGAGGAAATCCTCAGCATCTACAAGAACGACCTGCTTGGCATTTCAGAAGCGAAAGAGGTCCTGGTCCAATTCTCCCAGCGTGGACGCGCTTTGCGCCAGGCCATCATGGCGCCGGACTTGGAAGGCCGAAGGGGCGGCATTCAGCTGGTCGAAGAAACGCAAGGCAAGATGGAGCGCGCGCTGGAGAGGCTGCGCCCGCGTGTCCGCCAAGCGAACCTCCTCAACCTGCGCCAATTTGAAGAAGCCTACGACCCCTACCGCGCGCGCGTGGACAGGGCCGTCTACCTGCTATTGCAAGACAAGATAGAAGAAGCGCGCGGCATCGTCGTCGACCCCGAGTTCCAGCGCTTGGGACTGCTTACCAATGATGCGCTCACGCGCGTGGCGGAATTCAAGGAGAACAGCGCACGCAAACAGATCGAAACGATCCAGGAAACGGCGCGCGCAGAAACCACCCTGACCTATTTGATCCTGCTCGGCAGCCTGGCGCTTGGCGTACTAGTCAGCGCAATGGTGGGCCGCTCAGTGCGAAAACCAGCAGAGCGTCTGGTCCAGGCGGTCGAGAACTTAGCCAAGGGCAACCTCGGAGAAAAAGTGCCGCTGACCGATTATCCCAACGAGATCGGAAACCTGGCGCGCTCGATCCAGGTGCTGCAGGCCGAGGCGCTCAAGGTGGACGCGCAGCGCTGGCTCAAGTCGCACTTGGCGACCCTGTCCAACGAACTGCAGACGGCGAGTACGCGGCACGAACTGGCCGAGCACCTGCTGGGATGTCTGGCCACGCTTACCGGCTGCGGCTATGGCGCCTTCTATGGCATCGACGAGGAACGTCAGGGCGTGAAGCTGCTGGCCGGATACGCCTACCACGACTTTCCCGGTGCACGCCGCTTTTTCGGAATGGGTGAAGGCCTGGTGGGTCAGTGCGCGCTGGAGCGCCGGCCCATCCACATGCCCAACCCGCCAGCCGACTATATCCGTATAGGCTCGGCCCTGGGCGACAGCGCGCCCCGCCATATTGCCATCCTGCCGGTGCTACGCAACGACCGCCTGCTGGCGGTGCTGGAGCTCGCCTTCATGCAGGAGATTGGCGAGCGCGAGCAATCCTTTCTGGAAGGGGCATTCCATATCGTCGCGATGAACCTGGAAATCGCCGAACGCAATGAGCGCACTCAATCGCTGCTTGAAGAGATCAAACGCACCAACTTCCTGACCGATATCGCGCTGGAACTGACCGACAGCGGCTACTGGGTAGTGGACTATAGTGACCCAGAATATTACTTCCAGTCTGAACGCGCGGCCAGCCTGCTTGGCGAAGCGATCAAGCCGGATGGCCGCTACCATCTGCAGACGGAATGGTTCGACCGCCTTGTAGAAGCCGACCCTGAAGCTGCTGCCATCACAGCGGAGCACTACCAGGGAGCGCTGGACGGAAAATACGCAATGTATGAATCCATCTACGCCTACAAACGCCCTGCAGACGGCCGGATCGTCTGGATACATGCCTTCGGCAAGCTTGTACACGACGAAGACACGGGAAAAGTCCTTTACATGTATGGCGCCTATCAGGACATCACGGCCCAGAAGGTGGCGGAAAAAGAACTGCGCATTGCCAAGGAACAGGCATTGGATGCGACGCTCGCCAAGAGCGACTTCCTGGCCAATATGAGCCACGAGATCCGCACGCCGATGAATGCGATCATCGGAATGTCCCACCTTGCGCTGCAGACCAATCTCGATAAGCGTCAGCGCAACTACATTGAAAAAGTGAACCGTTCCGGTGAGAACCTGCTGGGCATCATCAACGACATTCTCGACTTCTCGAAAATTGAGGCAGGCAAGATGTCGCTCGAAACGGTGGACTTCAACCTCGACGACGTCTTGGACAACCTCGCCACACTCATCGCTTTCAAGGCCGAGGACAAAGGCGTTGAATTGCTGTTTCACATGGGCGCCGACGTACCCGCAGACCTCATTGGCGATCCTCTTCGCATCGGCCAAGTCCTCATCAATCTGGGCAACAATGCAGTCAAGTTCACGGCGAAAGGCGAGATCGTCGTTGGCGTCGAATGCGTCGAATGCGTCGAGTGCGTCGATGGTGCCGAGCAGTCGGCGGAGTTGCATTTCTGGGTGCGCGATTCTGGCATCGGCATGAGCCCCGTACAGCTGGAAAAGCTATTCCAGTCCTTCAGCCAGGCCGACGCATCAACCACGCGCAAGTACGGGGGAAGTGGACTTGGCCTAGTCATCTGCAAGAATTTGGTCGAAATGATGGGTGGCCGCATTTGGGTCGAGAGCGAGACTGGAAAGGGATCGACCTTTCACTTGCGGTTACGGTTCCAACGCCAGCTATCACCGTCGCCGCGCCGCATATTCCGTGCCGAAGAACTGCAAGGTGTGCGCGTCCTCGTCGTGGACGACAATGCATCTGCGCGTGAAATCCTCTCCACCATGGCGCGTACATTCGGGCTGGAAGTGGATGTCGCAACGGGGGGGCAAGAGGCATTGTCCATGATTGCCCGTTCACAGGCGCACTCCCTGCCTTACGACTTGGTCCTGATGGATTGGAAGATGCAGGGTATGGACGGCGTTGAAGCCGTACATACCTTGCAGCACGAAGGCGGTACGCGCCCGCCGGCCGTGATCATGGTCACGGCCTATGGTCGCGACGAGGTGATCTCCAACGCGGCCGAACGCGGCGTCATTTTGCAGTCCATCCTGAATAAGCCGGTGACACCGTCAACGCTCCTTGAGGCGGTAGCGTCCGCCTTAGGCAAGGGTGCGGTGATGGAGACACGGCGCGCCAGCGACCACGGCAAGCAAATGGACGACGCCATGGCGAAACTGCGTGGTTCGCGTGTGCTGCTGGTCGAGGACAACGAAATGAACCAGGAATTGGCGATGGACCTGCTGAGCAATGCCCAGATCACGGTCGTCCTTGCCAGGCACGGGCAAGAAGCGCTGGACATCCTCGCTAAAGATACCGCTTTCGATGGCGTGCTGATGGACTGCCAGATGGCAGTCATGGACGGCTATGCGGCGACGCGCGCCATCCGCCGGCAAAGCCATTTGGACAAGCTTCCCGTTATTGCGATGACCGCTAACGCAATGACGGGCGACCGTGACAAAGTGCTCGGATGCGGCATGCAGGACCACGTGGCCAAGCCTATCCACGTAGGCGAACTTTTCTCAACACTGGCGAAGTGGATCCACCCTCGTCCAGGCGCCGCCATGTCGCGTATTGCCCCGGCACCAGCAGACGCCGCGCCGACAGGTCTTTTCCCACCCATCGAAGGAATTGATGTGCAGGCCGGACTGGCCACGACAATGGGCAACCCGGTCCTCTACAAGCGCCTGTTGGCCAGGTTCCGAGACTCTGCGGCCGATTTCGCCACCCAATTCAACGGGGCGCTTGATGATACGGATCCGAACGCGCCCACCAGAGCTGCCCATACCCTGCGGGGGATGGCGGGTAATATTGGCGCAACGAAGGTGCAGGCTGCTGCGCAGGAACTCGAATCGGCCTGCGCACAGGGACGGCAAGACCTTCCTACCTTGCTGAATGCGGTAATGCAGGCGCTATCGCCAGTCATCGGAGCGTTGCAGCTTGCAGACCTCGGCGTGCCTGCCTCAGCAACAGACATGAAGCAGGACCGGCCGCTGCAGGAGATCGCCAAGCTGCGCGCCATGCTGGAGGACAGTGATTCCGCTGCCGCGGATCTGTGGGAGAAAGGCGCAGCCGCGTTCCGCGCGACCTGGCCTTCGCACTGGCACCGCATCGAAGCCGGACTATCCGACTTGGACCTGGACGCGGCACTGGCTGCGCTGATCGAGGCCGAACAGACTATCCAAACCTGAACCGAAAGAACGCAGATGGAACTCCTATCCAAGAAGATTATTCTGCTGGTGGATGACGCGCCGGACAACCTGGTCCTGATGAATGACCTGCTCAAGGACATATACACCGTCAAGATTGCCAACCATGGCGAAAAGGCGCTGAAAATCGCCCACTCCGGAGCACCGCCCGACCTCGTCCTGCTCGATATCATGATGCCCGAGATGGACGGCTACGAAGTCTGCCGCCGCCTTAAGGCAGATGCGGCCACGCGCGATATCCCCATTATCTTCCTGACCGCGAAGTCCGATACAGAGGCGGAGAAGATGGGACTAGACCTCGGTGCCGTGGACTACCTGACCAAGCCGATCAGCCCACCCATCGCGCTGGCGCGCGTGCACAACCACCTGCGGCTGAAAGAGGCGGCCGACTACCTGCGCGACAAGAGCGAGTTCCTTGAAAAGGAGGTCAGCATGCGCACACAGGAAGTTATGGCAATCCAGGACGTCACCATTCTTGCCATGGCCTCAATGGCCGAGACGCGGGACTCAGAAACGGGCAACCATATCCGCCGAACGCAGTACTACGTCAAGGCACTCGCGATGCGACTGAGGGACCATCCGCGCTTTGCCGTCGCGCTGACTGACAGCTTCATTAACCTGCTCTTCAAGTCGGCGCCGTTGCACGATATTGGCAAGGTCGGCATCCCCGACCGCATCCTGCTCAAGCCGGGCCGTTTCGAGCCGCACGAATTTGAAATCATGAAAACCCACACCACGCTGGGGCGCGATGCCATCGAACACGCCGAGCGGGCACTTGGCTTACCGATGCCTTTCCTGTCGATCGCCAAGGAGATCGCGTACTCACACCAGGAAAAATGGGATGGCAGCGGTTATCCGCAAGGGCTTGCGGGCGAAGCTATTCCCCTGTCCGCGCGCCTGATGGCCGTGGCAGACGTGTACGACGCATTGATCAGCAGGCGCGTCTACAAGGAAGGCATGCCGCACGAGAAAGCAATCCAGATAATCACCGAGGGCAAAGGCACGCATTTCGACCCGGATCTTGTCGACGCATTCCTTGACATCGTGGCGGAGTTTCGCGCCATCGCAGACCGCTTTCGCGATACGGATGCGGACATGGCCGCCAAGAAGGAGCAGCAGGACCGTTTGCTGGAAGGTGCGCAATGAACCTTCCATTCGTTCGCGCCGGGTCACCCGCCGCTGGGCCGGCCGACTTCATGCGCCGCGTCGAACGGGCCACCTTCCTCGTCGTCGATGATTTTGAAACGATGCGGCGCGTCACAATCAACCAGTTGCGCCAATTGGGCGCGCGGCGCATCCTGGAAGCGGCCGATGGCATGGAGGCGCTCAAGATCCTGGAGCGCGAGGAAGTCACGATTGTCATCTCCGACTGGAACATGCCGAACATGTCCGGGCTGGAGCTGCTACAGGCCGTGCGCGGCCATGCGAAGTTAGCTGGCGTCCCTTTCATGATGGTAACGGCCGAAGCGGAACGGAATCGCGTCCATCATGCTGTGCAGGCTGGCGTCTCCGAACTGCTGGTCAAACCCTATACGGCGGCGGTGTTTGCGGATCGGCTGGAACGCGCGATGGCGCGCAAGATCCATGCACCCAAGGCGCCGCCGCCCGCGTTATCGACGTCGTCCGCGACATCCGAACCGACACTCACGGCGCCAGTCATGCCAGAGCGCTTCACCATACTCGTTGTGGATGACACGCCGGACAACCTGCACCTGATCTCCAGCGTTTTCAAGGAAGAATACAAGGTCAAGATTGCTAACAGTGGAGATCGGGCGCTGGCCGTGTGCCAGACCGACTCACCGCCCGACCTGGTCCTGCTGGACATCATGATGCCGGGGATGGACGGTTTTGAAGTAGCCGCAAAACTGCGTAGCCATCCGTCGTCTGAGCACATTCCCATCATCTTCGTGACCGCTATGACCGACGACGCGGCCCGCCTGCGAGGAATGGAGCTGGGTGCCGTGGACTTCGTGTCCAAGCCAATTGCGCCGGACGTCTTGAAACTACGGGTGAAGAACTTCATGCGCTACATCGCTTTGCACCGCCAGCTGCAGGCCAGCTATGACGCGATACTAGAGGTAGCACGCCTGCGAGAAGAAGTCGAACACATCACGCGCCACGACCTCAAGGGTCCGCTGGCCGGAGTGATAGGGCTGATCCAGCACGTAGCCGGCGACGGGCATATCCGCGGCGAAGACTATGAGCAATTGCGACTGGCCGAAGAAACTACGCTGGAAGTCGTGAACATGATTAACTTGTCGGCGGATATGTTCAAGATCGAGGCGGGGCGCTACGAACTGCATGCCAAGCCTTTGATGATCGGACAGATACTCCTGCGTGTAGCGGCCATCTCGCGCAAGGCCTACGCGTCCAAGAACGTGGAGATCGACGTGGCGCTGCCGGAAGGCGTGCCGCTCGACTTGCTCGTGGCCTCCGGGGAGTCAATGTTCTGCTATTCTGTTTTCCAAAATTTGGTCAAGAACGCCTGCGAGGCGGCGCCGGTAGGCAGTACAGTCGAAATCGCCCTCCAGGCCGGGTCTGCGATGGTGACCACCATCCGAAATCAAGGGAAAGTTCCCATCGAGATCCGCGAGCGGTTCTTCGAAAAATACGTCACCTCCGGTAAGAATGGCGGCACTGGTCTTGGCACCTATTCTGCGAAGCTGCTGATCGAGGCGCAAGGCGGAACCATTGCGATGAGTACGGACGATATCGAGGGGATCACCGCTCTGACTGTATCCCTCCCCGCTGATGCCGCCTGACGTAGCTCCAGAGTAAAACTCGGCAAAGTGTTGCTCCACCGCGGTACCTGCCACTCGCACTCGCCGCGCAATTCCTCAGACATTGGCCGGTCCGCACGCCGGCGTCAGATGCGTCAACACGCAGCGCCAGCGTCCGTCGGCGTAGCGGTAGACGTCGGTGATCCATTCGTCGGCGCTGATGGGCCGGCCCCGGAAGGTTCCGCTATTCTGGCCGCGTCCGGTAACGATCGCCATGTCGCCGTAGCATTTGACGCGTACGACTTGCTTCGTCATCGAATCGTGCGTCAGCATGCCGCTGCCGATCACGTGCAGGATCGCGTCGCGGCTCACCGGCCCTTTCTCCGGCGTGACCAGGACCCAGTCGTCGCCGATGCAGTCGGCAATGCGATCGATATCGTTGCTGACCATGGCGTCGTTGAACGCATCCTCGATCGCCTGGAACGCCGCCAGCGCCGCGCCGGTCATGATGCACCCGTATCGGTGGCGGCGGCCATGGCGTTCCAGCGGCGCTGGGCCTCCGCCGCGCTCACTTCTTCAGCCTTGGTGGCAATGAACCAGCTGTAGCCGAACGGATCGGCCAGCAGTCCCGAGCGCTCGCCATGGAACGCCAGCTTCACCGGCCGCAGCACGGTCGCGCCGTGCGCCACGGCGTGCGCGACGAAGGCGTCGGCATCCGCCACGTCCAGGTAAAACTTGACGGGCGAGCCGCCCAGCGTGTCCGGGCCGACCGCGCCGAAATCGGGGTACTCGTCGGCGATGAACAGCCGGGTAGGGCCGAACAGTAACTCGGCGTGGCCGATGCGCCCGTCGGACGGGTCGATCAAGGTGAAATCGACCGTGGCGCCGAACGCCTGCACGTAGAAGTCGATGGCCGCTTGTGCTCCTTTGACCGCCAGGTAGGGGCAAAGTTGTTGAGGGGACGAAGCTGCGCGAGTCATGGATAATCCTTGCAATGGGCACGAGATAAGGTTACGATACGTAACGTAATGAGTCAAGCTACTTTCACACCTCCAAAACGCAAACCGGGCCGCCCGCCGAGCGAGGCTGCGCGCAAGCAGGTGCTCGACGTCGCCTATCGCATCCTGATGACCGAAGGCCTGGGACGGCTGTCGATCGAACGCGTCGCGGCGGAGGCCGGCGTCGGCAAGCCCACCATCTACCGCAGCTGGACCAATGCCCATGAGCTCGCGATGGCCGCCTTCATGGCCCAGCCGCAAGGCGACGAGCGCGCCTCCCGCGCCAGTTCGGCACGCACCGCGCTGCGCGCCCATTTGGCCAGCGTGATTGAAGCATTCGCCACCCAGCGCGGGCGCCAGATCACCTTGACCATGGCCTCGGCCGACCCCGACAGCGAACTCGCGAAGGCGTTCCGCAACCAGGTCATTTTGAAGAGCCGCGAAGCTGGCCGCCGCTTGCTCGAGCTGGCCACCGTGAATCGGGAGATCCGCCCCGGGATCGATGTCGAAGCGGTGCTCGATATGTTGTATGGCCCCGTGTTTTTCCGGTTGCTGGCGGGCCACCAGCCCTTGTCGCGCGAACTCGCCGGCCAGCTGGTGGACACCATGTTCGACGGCCTGCTGCCGCGCTAGCCGGGCCATTTCCAAACGTGACTCTTCTGTCGGAATAATTTACATAAATACAGATGGTTTGCGCCGTAAATATATATTTACGGCCAGCATAAACCATTGATTAATAAGCACTAGATCGCCAAGCGGGAAATATGGCATGGGCGTTGCTTTACTTGCATCGCGCCTGCCCGGCAGGCCCCTTTAACAATGACAGGGAGTCCGCGTTGAAAGCACTTACCGCAATAACCATCGCCATCGGATTGCTGACAAGCTCGCTTGCGCAAGCTGCCGTTCCCAATCAGTTCCGCGTCAATAACGATGCCCGGATCGTCGATCTGGGCCCCGCGCCGGACGGCGAAGTCCGGTCCATCACCTTGTCGCTGAACGTGAACAATCAAGCTGCGATGGAAGCATATGCCGCCTCCACCGTCGATCCAGCCAGCCCGAACTTCCACAAGTTCCTGACGCCCGCGCAAGTCGGCGAGCTGTACGGCCAGAGCAGCACGACGATTACCCAAATCGTCAATTTCCT
>FSUS01000982.1_pt1 | contig 11168 bp, 11 predicted proteins | sample 1637441 | NCBI WGS metagenome assembly FSUS01 (sample SAMEA3914816, study PRJEB12502) | metagenome | biome: forest; material: soil | place: USA | collected 2011-09-16 | depth 0.3 m | reverse complement strand
CTTCTGTGCCTGTACACCGGCCGCGAAATGATACGCGAAGCGATGGCCGGCCCGCACGGCCACTACGGCATAACGCCGCCCGAACTGTCCGAGGCGCCGCCGCTGGTAGCGCAGCTGGAGGCGTGGATCAGCGCGAACACGACGCAGGACGGTCGCATCCTGTTTGAAACCTCGCTGGCGCGCATCCATGGCGGCGGCCATGTAGCTGGCCTGATCGCGTTGAAGACCGACCGCGAATTCATGGGGGCAGGCTATCCGTATTCGCTGCCGGCGGTATCGTTCTGGGACCGCGTCGCGTTCGGCCGGCCCATCCAGCAGGTCAGCACGGCCGAGCTGGCGCAGGGCCTGGATTTGTACAACGTCGGCTGGGTTATCGCGCATACGCCGCAGTTGCAGAAGGCGATGGACGCGCTGCCTATGGCCAGTGCGGCTGCGCAGTTCGGCACGGTGCGGATTTATAAAATCGACCGTCCGCTGTCCTTCATCGCCGAGGGCAGCGGCCGCATCGCGTCACGCGGCTTCGACCGGATACATGTCAGCGGCGCCGGCGGCGCGTCGGTGATACTCAAATATCATTGGCTGCCCGGCCTGGTGGCGTCGCCGGCGGCCAGTATCGAGCCGGTGCAGCTGGCACCCGGTTTTCCGCCATTCATCCGCGTGCGCAATCCGCCGAACGATTTCACGTTGTCACTACATTAATTGCTGTGCCTTCACTAGAGGAATCCGGATATGAAAATCCCATTCAACAAGCCGTATATGACTGGTAAGGAGCTTTGGTACATCTCCCAGGCGCATGCGAGCGGACACCTGGCGGGCGATGGCCAGTTCACGCGCAAATGCAATGGCTGGCTGGAGCAGCGCATTGGCAGTCAGAAGGCGCTGCTGACGCATTCGTGCACGGCGGCGCTGGAAATCGCCGCGATGCTGGCCGACCTGCAGCCGGGTGACGAAGTCATCATGCCGTCGTTTACCTTTGTCTCCACGGCCAACGCTTTCGTGCTGCGCGGCGCCGTGCCAGTGTTTATCGACATCCGTCCCGATACGCTGAACATCGACGAGACCAAAATCGAAGCGGCGATTACGCCGCGCACCAAGGCCATTGTGCCGGTGCATTACGCGGGCGTGGCCTGCGAGATGGATGTGATCATGGACATCGCCCGCCGCCACAACTTGCTGGTGATCGAAGACGCGGCGCAAGGCATCATGTCGACCTACAAAGGCCGGCCGCTGGGCAGCATCGGGCATCTGGCGGCCTTATCGTTCCACGAGACCAAGAACATCATCGCAGGCGAAGGCGGGGCCTTGCTGGTCAACGATCCGCAACTGGTCGAGCGCGCCGAAATCATCCGCGAAAAAGGCACCAACCGCAGCCAGTTCTTCCGTGGCCAGGTCGACAAATACACCTGGGTTGACGTCGGCTCCTCCTACCTGCCGGGAGAAATTGTCGCCGCTTTCCTGTGGGCGCAAATGGAGGAAGCGGACCTGATCAACAAGCGCCGGCTGGACATCTGGGCCAACTACCACCAATGGTTCGCCAGCCTGGAAAAAGCCGAGAAAATCCGCCGCCCAATGCTGCCGCGCGAGTGCACGCACAACGCGCATATGTATTATCTGCTGCTGCCCAGCCTGGAGCGGCGCACGACCATGATCGCGCGGCTGAAGTCGCAAGGCATACAAACGGTGTTCCATTATGTTCCGCTGCATTCTTCGCCGCAGGGCCAGAAGCTGGGGCGCACGGTCGGGACGATGACGTATACCGACAGCATGAGCGACCGGCTGCTTCGGCTGCCCATGTGGCTGGGGCTGGAGGAGAGCCTGGCCGATGTGATCGCGGAGATTATCGCGGCCGCGCAATAGCAGACTGGCGACCGGCGCCGGAATTGACACCAACAGGCATGACTGGCACTATTTGCATGGCCTATTGACAACATTCCCGCCGGCGCCGACTGCCGCCACTATTCATCCACCTGTCAGGACGAAAATGTTCCAGCTGCTCAGAACGATCAAGAATAAATTTGCGCAAGAAACCCCGCTGCCACCAGGCGCCATCGCGGAATTGCAGGCCGACCAGCGCGGCCTGCCGAAGACCGATCCGGGTTGTCAGGCGGTGATCGATGCATGCACCAGCTGGATCGGTGTGGCGCAGGACAAGTCGACCACTGCGGACGGCGGTGTCGCGCGCGATTTCAGCTTGCTGAAAGGCTGGGACAGTTCCTATCCCGAAACCACCGGCTACATCATCCCGACCGTGATCGAGATGGCCCGCCGCAAGCAAAGCGACGAGTTGCATGCGCGCGCACGCCGCATGCTCGATTGGTGCGTGGCGATCCAGTTCCCGGAAGGCGGCTTCCAGGGCGGCAAGATCGATTCGACGCCACGCGTGCCCGTCACGTTCAACACCGGCCAGATATTGCTGGGCCTGTCGGCCGGGGCGCAGGCTTATGGCGATGCGCGCTACCTGGAAGCCATGCACCGCGCGGCGTCGTGGTTGCGCGACACGCAGGATGACGACGGCTGCTGGCGCAAGCATCCGACGCCGTTCGCCAAGCCGGGCGAAAAAGCTTACGAGACCCATGTATCGTGGGGCATGTTCGATGCCGACCGCGTGGCGCCTGGCCATGGTTATGGCGCGGCTGGTTTGCGCCAGGTGGATTGGGCGCTGACCAAGCAGCAGGCCAACGGCTGGTTCGATTCGAATTGCCTGAGCGATCCCAGCAAGCCGCTGACGCATACGATAGGCTATGTGCTGCGTGGCGTGCTGGAGGCCCATCTGTTCTCCGGCCGCGCCGACCTGCTGGCGGCGGCAGCGCGCACCGGCGCCAGCGTGGCGCAAGCGATCGCGGCCGACGGCTATATCGCCGCCCGCCTGGACCGGAATTTCCAGCCGGCCGCCGACTATGCCTGCCTGACCGGCACCGTGCAGCTGGCGCACTGCCTGTTCATCCTGTACCAGCTGACCCGCGAGCAGCGCTATTTCGACGCCGGCCAGCGCGCCACCCGCTTCGTGCGCCGCACGGTCCGGATGGACGGGCCGCAGGAAATCCGCGGCGGCGTCAAGGGTTCGTTCCCGGTCAACGGCGACTACGGGCAGTGGGAGTACCTGAACTGGGCCGCCAAGTTCTGCATCGACGCCAATTTGCTGGAGCTGGATCTGTTGCAGGCCAAGCATGCTTGATCCGCTCAAGCAGCGTATCAAGGCGATGCTGGAAGTATTGCGCCGGCGGCGCAGCGCCAGTTCGCTCAAGCAGACGCAGCGCCATGTCAGCCGCGCCGACCTGGCGGCCGACCTGGCCCGCATGGGTATCGCCAGGGGCGATGCGCTATTCATTCACTCGTCGCTGAAAAGCCTGGGTTATGTCGACGGCGGCGCCATGGCGGTGGTGCAGGCCCTGCAGGATGCGGTCGGGCCCGAAGGCACGCTGCTGATCCCCACCTACTACATGCCGGGGGGCTCGATACGGGGCACCTGCGAAATGAAGGACTATGTGTTTGACGCGCGCCAGCACGGCACCCATATGGGCAGGCTGCCCGAAGCGTTTCTCGCCAGTGCCGGTATCCAGCGCAGCGTCCATCCCACCCATTCGGTGTCGGCCTGGGGCCGCCATGCGGCCTATCTGACCGAAGGCCACCACCGCGCACCGTCGGTGTTCGGTGAGGGCTCGCCGTGGCAGCGCTTTGTCGGGTTGGAGCATGCCAAGGTGCTGGGCCTGGGCATTTCGATGGGGCCGGTAACTTTTTATCACGTGCTGGAAGACGCCATGGGCGACGGATTTCCGGTACCGGTGTGGGACGACCAGCGCTACCTGCTGCCCTGCCTTGACCGGAACGGCCAGCACTGGGAAGTGCCGGTGCGGCCGTTCGCTGCCGCTATCGCGCAGCGCCGTATCGACCATCCATCGCGCGCCGATCTGCGCGATTATTTCATGGCGGAGTTCAAGCGTTCAGGCTTGCTGGTGGCGGGGCAGGTCGGCGATGCCGATTCCTGGTTCATTCCCGCGCGCGGCTTTTTCGATCACCTGCAAAAGCTGTCCAGCGAGAACCTGACCATCTATTCCACGCCGGCCGAACTGGCCGCGCGGCCGCTGGCTTAAACCGACTCGACGTCGGACACGCGCGGCGCCACCTTGCTGACGGTCTTGCGCTCGCTCCACGCGCCGCCCAGTTTGATCATCGGATGTTCGATCAGGTGATAGCCCAGGTAGGGCAGCAGCAGCAACAGCACCAGGAACACGCTCCACTGCATGGCAACAGGGCGGTCGGCCATCGACATGAAGGCGAATTCCAGTATCGGGAAGTGGAACAGATAGATGCCATAGCTGTACTTGGCGATGGTCTTGCTCAACAGGTTCAGGCGCGGCGCCCGCAGCTCGCGTATCCATGGAATGATCAGGCCCAGCGAGATACAGGCCACCCAGCGGCCATACATGCTGCGCATTGGGTCGGCAAACAGCACGAAGCCAAGGGTGCATATGCCCAGCATCACCGGCCATGTCCATCCCGGGAACTTTTCATTGCCCTGCATGCGCCAGGCGATGACACCGCCCAGGAAGCATGGGACAAACTCCAGCACATTCAGCCGCATCGATACCAGACCGGGGACAAAGGCCAGCGGCAGCGACAGCAGCCACAAGGCCAGTAGCCAGCCTACTGGCCGGGTCTTGAACAGCACATACAGGAATGGCAGTGCGACATACATCTGCACTTCCAGCGGCAGCGACCACATGACGCCGTTCACGGCGCGGGAATAGGTCAGGTTATGCGTCAGCGCCAGGTTGCTGGCAATTTCCAGCGTGGTCCATTGCTGATCGCTGAGCGCGTACAGCACCAGCACGAACACGATACTCAAAGGATAAATCCGGAACAGGCGTTGCAGGTAAAAGCGCTTGAACAGCGGCGCGCCCGTCAGACGCTGGCGATCCAGGGACTGCATCAGCACCAGGCTGGTGTGCACGAAAAACAGCATCACACCCAGTTGCCCGTATTTGTGCAGCATGTCGGAGGAATGATTGTTGACCACGGTGATCGTATGCGAAATCAGGACGCATAGCACAGCCACCGCGCGCAGCAGGTCGAGGTTCGGTTTCATATTATTTTTCGGCTAGCGGGTTGAGACGCGGCCGGCTGTCTTGCCATTTCCGATTCAGATAGGCGCGCGCTGGTTTTTCCAGCAAATAATACGAGCATACGCCGGCAGCGATGGAAACCAGCATGCCGCCCAGCTGCGATAGCGGACCGCCAGAGCCGTACATATAATAAATCTGCTGCCACAGGTAGATCGAATAAGACCACAGCCCCAGCATGCGCAGCCATTTGCTGGCGAGCAGCGACTGCACCGCTGCCGGCGCCGATGGCAGCAGGTTGACCAGCAGGGCAAAGATGCAGCCGCCGACAAAGGTCTGCACCGGCAGCGGCGCCGACCACCATTGCGTGGCCAGGCCGGCTAGCATCAGCGCGGGATAGGCCAACAGCGGCAGCGGGGTCAGCCGGCGGCCGTGGAAATGCAGCGTCAGGAAGGCGGACGCAAAAATGCCGAAGGCCGATACTTCGGAATGCAGCCAGTGGCCGATCAACTCGCGGTTGCTGTACTGGGTCCAGTAGTAGATACCGCACAGCGCAAAGATGGCGGCGCAGGCGCCGATGGCCGTTTTCGCGCCGACTTTGCGGCGGCGCGCAAGCACCGCGACCAGTGACAGCAGGATGTAGCTGTGCTCTTCGACGCTGAGCGACCAGATATGCCCGAACGGCATGACTGCGTGTCCCAACTCGCCGGGGAAATAATTATTCACGAACAGTGCGGCCGACAACAGCTCATTCCAGTTGATCTCGCGCCGCAGCAGCGACATGGCAGCAACCACGGTAAACAGGAAGAAATAAACCGCAGGAATGATACGGGCGATGCGGCGCCGGTAAAACGTGCCGATCTCGACTTCCTGCACGAACAGGATGCGCGCCATCAGCAGGCCCGACAGCACAAAGAACAACTTGACGCCAACGGAACCGAAATTGATGCCCGGATAAGGGAAATAGTGGCCGATCAGGAGCAAGCCGATTGCCAGGCCGCGCCAGCCGTCAAGATAGTCCAGGTGTTCTGAGCGCATTGCCGGCTCCGTCGAAATTGAAAGTCTATTCTGCACTAAAATTGCATATTGGACAATTCAAAGATGCGCGGTTTTGCGCAATCGCATCAATCCCGACCAGCCATTCCATGTACTGAAGTTCTGCTACGTGCTGAACCGCGCCGGCGCGAATGCCGTTGCGTCGGTATAAGGTTCGGCGTTCTCCATCAGATCCACCAGCAGGCGCGCGCTGGCCGGGCCCAGCGTGAAGCCCTGGTGTCCGTGGCCGAAGTTGAACCACAGGCCCGGATGGCGCGGCGCCGGGCCGATGACCGGTTTCATGTCGGCGGTGCAGGGGCGGTTGCCCAGCCACGGCTGGCGCTCCACCGGCTGGCCCAGGTCCAGCAGTTGCCGCGTCTCGGCCTCCGCGCCTTGCAGCTGGCGCGGCGTCGGCGGTGCACCGATGCGCGCGATCTCCGCGCCGGTGGTAATGCGCAGGCCGCGCTGCTGGGGCGCCAGCAGGAAGCCGCGTTCCGCATCCAGCGTCGCCAGATTCAGGCTGGCGCCGCCGGTGTAATGGCGGTGGTAGCCGCGCTTGATGAACAGTGGCAGCCGGTAGCCCAGGCGGCGCGTCAGCTGGTCGGCCCACGGTCCCAGCGCCACCACGGTTTGCTGCGCCGTGACGCTGCCGTCGCTGCTGTCGGCGCGCCAACCGGTTGCGGTGGGCTGCAAGCTGCCCGCATCGCCGGACACCAGCCGCCCGCCGCGTTGCTGGAACAGCGCCGCATAACGCTCGACCAGTTTTCCAGGATCGCTGACGCCCCAGGTATCCAGCCAATGCACGGCGCCGGCCAGCGGCGCGCGAAACGCCGGTTCGGCCGCGGCAAATGCCGCAGAATCCAATATCGAAAAGAGAATGCCGTATTCGCGATGCAGCCGCTGGGCTTCCTGCACGCCTTCAGTAAATCCCCGCTCGCTGCGGTACATGAAGCGGAAACCGTCGCGCCGTATCAGATCGTTGGCATCGGCCAGTGCGATGTAGCGTGCGTGTTCGCTGGTGGAGTGGGCAATCAGGCTGGCGTACTGCCGGCTGATTTGTTTATACCGTTTCGGCGACGACGCATGCCAGTAGCCCAGCAGCTGCGGCGCGGCGGCCAGCAAGCCGCCGAGGTGGTACTGCATGTCGAGCCGCTGTCCCAGCGCGGCGGTCAGCAGCGTGGGCAGGTCGCGCGGCATGGGATGGGGTTCGACGGCTTCGCGCTGTATCATTCCAGCGTTGCCGTACGAGGTTTCCTGGCCCGGCGGTCGGCGGTCCAGCAGCGTGACGGCATGGCCGCGCAGCGTCAGTTCCAGCGCCGTGCAGGTGCCGACCATGCCGGCGCCCAGTACCAGTATCTCTTGCTTCATCGGCGCCTCCCGCGCTCATGATTGGGTTGGTGAGCAAAGCGCTCTACCTTGCCAGTCTAACCCGGGAGTGCCGACTTTGGGTCTTACTTGTCCAGCACCACCAGCGGCTTGCCTTTTTCGACGAAGTAGGTGGCCAGTTCCTTGGCGTCGCCGCTGCCGATGTTGCGGGCCGAGTGCCTGGCTCCGGCCGGGATGAACAGCGACTGGCCGGCTTGCAGTGTCACCGGCGGGTTGTCGTTCAGTTGGTACTCCAGCGTGCCTTCCAGGACAAAGGCGACTTCTTCACCCGGGTGCACGTGCTTCGGTGCGAAGGCGCCTTTGGCGAAATCGACGCGCACTTGCACGATCTGGCGGCCCGGCGCGCTGCTGTCTTGCGCTACCAGGTCGACGCGGCCGATGCCCGGGGCCTGTGCGTGTGCCATTTGCATCGTCAGCGCGCTGCCGGCGACCAGTACTGCTGCTGCCATGGTTTGGAAGGTGTTCATGTCGATTCCTTTGTAGTGGAGGGAACGTGCTGGAAAAAAATTAACGGTACAGCGGGTCAGGCAGGGCGTACACGTGCACGTCGCCGACGTTGGCGCCTTGGGGGGCGATCTGCGCCAGGGTGAAGACGGCTTCAGGCTGGTAGGTGTTGAAGTGCCACACGAAGCTTTTGCCTTCGACCTGGAATTCCACGGTCTCGCCGTTGGCGACGCTGATCGACTTGGTGCCCGGCTTGACGACGATGGTGCGGTCGGCCGGAGCGTTCTGGGCGGCGTTGCCGTAGTCGGCGGCGGTGTTGGTCAGGCCGTGGGCGCCGGCGGTGGCAGCGGCCAGGGCGGAAGCGATAACGAGGGCGGCTTGGAAAGTACGTTTCATGACGAAGTCCTTTGGTGGGTTAAGAGGTCGAAGCGTTGTTGCTTGCGATGACGTCATTAGACCGTTCCAGCGTATCCGTCGTGTGTCGTCTTATATGGCGGGGGAATTGGTTTTGTATCTGGCGGCATGCCTGATACAAAGCGATACATGAAATGTGGGGGCTTTTGGGGCGCAGAAGCAAAAACCGCAGCTCGGGAGCTGCGGTTTTCGGTCAGGCCATCAGTTGTTGCAGTGACTGCTGCAGTTCATCGATGCCGGCGTAGCCGCCGCTGAGCGGTGTCAATCGGCCTTCGCGTTCCAGGAACAGCGCCGGGAAGCTTTGCACCCCGATGCGGCGGGCCAGCGTAAAGTCGGCCTGGGTCGCGCCGATCACGTCGGCCGAATTCCACACCTTGAAGAATGCCGCGGCGTCGACCGGGTGGCCGGCATCGGTCAGCGCCTGTGCGCCCATCAGCGACAGCGTGGCGCCGTCGGTGGTGTCCAGCGCGTCCACGTAGAAACCGCGCTGCAGCTGGCGGAACACGGCCAGCAGGTCGACTTGCGGCGCAATCGTGCGCGCCGCCACGAAGGCGCGGCAGATCGGCTCGGTGTTGTAGATGAAGCCCTGGCGCGCCATCAGGCCGTCGCGGTTGAATGGCAGGCCGCTGGCCTCTTCCACGCGCGCCCAGTGGGTCAGGCGGAAGCGCTTGCCCGCGTCGTCCAGCATTTCGGTGCCGCCGTTGCGCAGGCCGCCGGCGATGATTTCCAAGGCCAGTTGCGGATTGCGGCGCTGCAGCTCGGTTACTTCCTTGCCAAAGCCGTAGCACCACGAGCACATCGGGTCGGCGACATAGATCAGTTTCATTGCGGGCTCGCTTTCTGTGCGGCGGCGCGGGCGCGCAGGGTGGTCACGTCTTCGCCGGCGATGCCCCAGTTGTCGGTCTCGACTTCGTCGATGATGACGAAGGTGGTGGCGGGATTCTTGTTCAGCACGCGGGTCAGCAGGTCGGTGACGCCGGCGATCAGTTGCTGTTTCTGCTCAGGGGTAACGCCTTCGCGGGTCACGCGGATATTTACGTAGGGCATGGTGGGCTCCGTGGGGTAAGTTGGTGGGTGACGCCACTATAGGCCGCCTGCCGGAGCAGATAAATCGCTCTCTCAACAATTAACTTGATACACCATGTAATGAATGAATACGTCAAAAAGCCCGCCCTCCAGGCGGAGGCGCGGGCTTTCGATGGGGGAATGCTTACGCTTTGCGACGGCGTGCGATCAGGCCCATCACGGCCAGGCCGCCCAGCAGCATGCCGTAGGTCTCCGGTTCCGGCACTGCCGCTGCCGGGGTAGCGGTGGCGCCGGCAGTGTACTGGCCGGCGGCGTTAGATAGCACCGAACCGCTGATCTGCAGGTAGTAGTTGGCGGTGCCCAGGCCATTGCTGGTCAGGGTCCACTGGTCGGTCTGACCGGTGGACAGCTGCGTGCCATGCTTGATCAGCGTGCCGCCGGAGGTGAACAGATCCAGGCTGGTGATGTCCAGGCCATTCTTGGGATTGCCGCTGTAGGAGAACAGGTCGGCAGTCACATTGTTCAAACCGGACAGGCTGAAGGTGTATTTGTCGTTGAAGGTGTTGCCTTCGTTATGGCCGGTGAACAGTTGGCCGAAGAAGGCTGCGCCGTCGGCATCGAAGGTCAAGGCGGTGACCGGGTTGCTGATGTCGGTAGCCGAGGCAGTCTGCGACAGCAGCGCGGCGCCGGCTAAACTCAGTGCGGTCAAGGTAGTCTTCAGAGTCATCATAAGTAGCTCCTGAAAAGAAATGGGCGGGTGCCCGTTGAAGGAGTACCTACGCTAGCAAAACCCCTGTTGCGCACGAGTGCGGAGCCCGTCAGATGTTACAAGGGCTTACAACTTTACTGAGCGAAATAACAAGATTACCGCACGAACGTGCGCTCAACGGAGCCTTATGGCGCTTGGTGCTCTGCGATTGACGTAACGGCTGGAAAGATGCCAGTGGGACTGATCCTACAATATCTCAAGCAGGATTTACCCGCCGGCGTTAACGCACGGAATGACATTTAAGCCTGCACTAAGCTGGCTGTGTGCGGCGCCGGCAGGTAGGGAGGACAGCGCGTCAGTAGCTGGTCAGCGGCACCGGTGCGCCGCCCTTGAAGGTGAAGATGGTCACCGGCGAGGTCTTCAGGTCGCCATGCGCGTCGAAGGCGAAAGTGCCGGTCACGCCCTGGTAGGAACCGGCCGCCAGCGCCGCGCCAACCTTGGCCGGATCGACCGAGTTGGTCTTCTGCATCGCTTGCGCGTACATCATGGTGGCGTCGTAGTAGGTGGCTGCGTAGACGTCGGCATCGGCCTTGAAGCGGGCCTTGAACCTGGCCTTGAAGGCCGGGCCGCCGGCCGCCTTGTCGAGGATGGCGCCGCCCTGCGAGCACAGGATGTTTTCGCCGGCCGCATCGCCGCCCAGCTTGCCCATCTCCACGGTGCAGATGGTGTCGCCGCCCAGCAGCTTGGCGTTGATGCCCAGCTGCTTCATCTGGCGCGCCATCGGCGCGGCCTGCGGCGCATAGCCGCCGAAGAAGATGGCTTGCACGTTCCTGGCTTTCAGCTTGGTCAGGATGGACGTGAAGTCGAAGGCCTTGTCGGTGGTGAACTCGTGGCCGGCCACGGTCATGCCGGAGGCCTTGGCCTGTTTCTTGAATTCTTCCGCCACGCCTTGGCCGAAGGCGGTGCGGTCGTCGATCACGGCCACGTTCTTCAGTTTCAGTTCATTGGCCGCGTACAGCGCCATCCTGGAGCCCAGCTGGGTGTCGCTGGCGTTCATGCGGAAGATGCCTTTGTAGCCCTGCTGGGTGAGCTTG
>FSUS01000020.1_pt1 | contig 11168 bp, 7 predicted proteins | sample 1637441 | NCBI WGS metagenome assembly FSUS01 (sample SAMEA3914816, study PRJEB12502) | metagenome | biome: forest; material: soil | place: USA | collected 2011-09-16 | depth 0.3 m | reverse complement strand
GTGGATGAGTGGTTGAAGTCGCACGCCTGGAAAGCGTGTATAGGTTCATAGCCTATCGGGGGTTCGAATCCCCCTCTCTCCGCCAGGATTAGTACCAGAAGGTACAAGGAAATATCAGAAAGCCGCAGTTCTCCTAGAGACTGCGGCTTTTTTTGTCCGCTAGCGTCCGCCAACGTCCAGTAAGTTCCGGTATCCGTTAGTACATATTTGGGGCCATGACTGATCTGTCGCAGAACTTCATGGTCTTAAAACGGTCCAATACTCCATCTGCAAGCGCTTTTAAGCAGCATGGAGGCCATCATGCCCAGACGTGTTTTACCCCTGACGGACCTACAAATCAGAAGTGCGACGCCGCGCGACAAGCCATACGCACTGACGGATGGCAACGGCCTTTACATTGAAATCATGCCGACCGGATCGAAGATCTGGCGCATGAAATTTCCTCAGCAGGGCCGGGGCGCCAATCGCCTGACTTTCGGCCCGTATCCCGTGGTGACATTGCAGGCCGCACGTGAAAGGCGCTTGGCCACCCAGCGTTTGCTGATAGACGGAATCGATCCTGCCCAGTATCGCGACGACAGGAGGCGACTTGCTGCAGAGCGGGCGTCCAACACCTTTGAAAAGGTCGCGCGCGAATGGCATGGCAACAAGGTGCCCACCTGGAGTGAGCGCACTGCCACCAACACCTTGCGCAGGCTGGAGCTGGACATCTTTCCAGAAATTGGCCGGCGCCCCGTCGACGAAATCAAGCATCGCGATCTGATCGCAACGCTGCGCAAGATTGAAGGCCGCGGCGCGCATGAAGTGGCGCATCGCCTGAAAGCCGTATGCTCTTCGATCTTCAGTTACGGTATCCAGATCGGCCTGTTGGAGCGCAATATTGCCGTCGACATGAAAGACGTTTTGAAGACGGTACGTGGCGGCCACTTCGCCGCCATCGGCAGTGACGAGCTACCGGCATTTCTCGATGCACTCAAGCGCAACGAATCACGCATGCTCAAGCCCACGCAGATCGCCTTGCGTTTGATGATGCTGATTTTCGTGCGCACCAGTGAACTCATCGAAACGCCATGGAGTGAGATCGATCTGGAGAAGGGCGAGTGGATCATTCCTTGGCAGCGTATGAAGCGCGGCAAGCTCACGGTCAACCCCGACACTACCGACCATCACGTTTGCCTCTCCACGCAGGCGCTGGCGCTGCTGCGTGAGCTGCATGCGCTCACCGGGCGCAGTACCTACCTGTTTCCGAACCAGCGCGATCATAGCAAGCCGCTCAGCAACAACGCCATCCTGAAGTCGCTGGAGCGCATGGGCTACAAGGGCAGAATGACTGGGCACGGATTCCGGGCGCTGGCTATGAGCACCATCAAGGAGCGCCTCGGCTACCGGCATGAAGTGATCGATCGCCAGCTGGCGCACGCGCCACGCGATAAGCTTTCCAGCGCATACGACCGGGCGCAATTCCTGGCCGAGCGCAAGGTGATGATGCAGGCTTGGGCCGACTATCTCGACAGCCTTTAATGACTTGAGCGCGTCCTCTTTAGATGGGCGCGCCAGTTTCCGCTGAATAGTTCAACCCCATATCCATAACGAAACTGCTTGATAATATCAAGCCCTGCTGCCTGTTAGGATCTACAGCAGGATAGGCTGTCGCCGGTGTTTGTGCTCCCCAATGCTCAGTAGTTGCACATTGGCGATGGGCTTCTCTCGAACACCTGCATTGGCATGCTAGGCACAATTCGATGCGGGCAACTTTCCCTTGCCGAAGATAGCTGTGCGACTGCGCATCTCACTCAATATCAAGCAATAGACGCCAGGGTGGACGATTACGGGCATTGTTACAATCAGTGAGACTTTTCCCATCGGCAATATATAAAATGCAGTGGTCTTAGAATGGAGAGCTCGCTTCCCTTCCTGCAAATCTTCTTTACAGGCCTCATTTGAACTGCATTACTACTACTGCCCAGACCCCAATATGGCTGCGTCTGCAGCCTGCGCTCCTTCTGCCAATACTTCGACAAGGAAGCGGAATCAAAAACGTCCTAAGTGCCTTCCTGTTCACAGCATGCGCCTTACTGGCGCATGCAGCACATGCTGCAGCGGTTCCTATTAACGCCTTTTTTGACAATCCGGCCATGCAATCGGCCAAACTGTCGCCAGATGGCCGCCACATTGCGGCCACAATTGCCAGCCCAATCGGCAAGGTGTATCTGGTCACGTTCGATGTTGAAAGCGACGACATGAAGGTAGTAGCAGCCTACGCTGATTCCGACGTATCTTTTTTTCATTGGATCAGCGACCAGCGCTTGGTCTACACGCTGACCGATCTGAACCGCGCGGTAGGTGAGCTGTTTTTCAGGCCCGGCTTGTTTGCTGCCAATTTCGACGGTAGCAAGCCTACTAAATTGATAGGGCAAGACCGGTATTACTTCCGCTTCAGTCAGCTATCCGATCTGCCGGTCGAAAGTCATCTGGCCGGGCAATGGGGCGCACAAGACTCCGAATTCGTCTACATGCAATGGAATGGCAATCTGATACGCCTGAATACCCTGACCGGCAAATCCACCTTCGTGGACAAGCCACGCAACAACGACGACTGGTTGGTAGACCAGAAAGGTGTGCCCCGCATCGCTTTTGCTTCGCGCGACAACCTGCGGTCGATTTACTACCGGAACAACGACAGTCAACCGTGGCAACCCTGGAGTAAACAGGAACTGTACGGCGTTGGCAACTACTTCAAACCCCGCTTCTTCGGGCCGGACGGTGAGCTGTACGTCACCGCCGGACTGAACGGAGCGGAGGCGTTGTTCCGCTATGACGTGGCCAAACAGGAGCGCAGCGAAAAGCCTGTAATCAGTACGCCTGGCTACGACTTTGATGGTGACATGATCGCCAACGACGAGAAAATCCTCGGCTTCACTTACGAGATCGATGCGCGTGGCACTTATTGGGTGGATGAACGCATGAAAGCCATCCAGCAATCTGTGGACGTCATCCTGCCCGGCACTAACAACATGATCGATGTGGCGCGGCGCGCACAGAATAATTCAGTGCTGGTGACCTCTGGTTCCGACGTCCAGCCTGCGGTGTTCAGCCTATACAACGTAAAGACCGGCAAGCTGAAAATCCTCGGCCGCTCGCGTCCGGGCATCGTCGCGGATCAAATGTCGCCCAAGACAATGGTGCGCTACCAAGCGCGCGATGGGCTGGAAATTCCCGCATACCTGACGCTGCCGCGCGGACAACAGGGTAGGCAATTGCCGATGGTGGTACTGGTGCATGGTGGCCCTTGGGTGCGTGGTGTCAGCTGGGATTGGGATGCGCAGAGCCAGTTCCTGGCCTCGCGCGGCTATGCTGTACTGGAGCCAGAGTATCGCGGCAGTACAGGCTACGGATTGAAGCACTTTGTGGCCGGATGGAAGCAGTGGGGCTTAAAAATGCAGGACGACATCGCTGACGGTACTCGCTGGGCAATCGCTCAGGGTTATGCCGATCCCAAACGTATCTGCATCGCTGGAGCCAGCTACGGCGGTTATGCCACACTGATGGGGTTGATTAATGATCCGGACTTGTACAAATGCGGCATTTCTTGGTCGGGAGTGACTGACATCCCGATGTGGAACAAAGGGCATTGGAGTGGTCAGTCCGACCTCGACGAAGTTTACAAGCGATATGGGTTCCCGATACTGGTGGGTGACTTGGAAAAGGACGCGGGTCAATTCAAAGCTACCTCGCCGCTACAGCAGGCTGCCCGCGTGACACAGCCGCTACTGCTAGCTCACGGAGAAGTGGACCAGCGCGTGCCGATGATACACGGCAGTTTATTTTACGAGGCGGTACGCAAGACCAATCCTAATGTGGAATGGGTCTGGTATGAGGAAGAAGGCCATGGCTGGCGGCTTGTGAAGAACCGACTGGACTTCTGGGGACGTGTGGAACGTTTCCTTGACCGGCATCTCCGCGCGCAATAAGTTCCCACGTTGCCGCAACTGGCTGCGGATTCAACCGGTCAACGCAACACTCCTCCTGCCTAAGCAGTTTATAGTGTTGCGTCGACCGGTTGAATCCGCCGCCCAAAGCAGCCCTTCGGGATTGTAACGAATCTGGTGCCGCGTACGGGCAGACATGCCCGCTGCGGCGCCTCAGGTAGCTGCAAGCGCGGGATAATCGATATAGCCTTCCGCGGTACCGCCGGCATAGAACAGATGCGAATGAACGTCGTTGAATGGAGCCCCTGTTTTCAAGCGCGCGACCAGGTCCGGATTGGCCAGGGCCATGACGCCCAGGGATTCCATGTCCGCAAGACCTGCAGCCACGTCCGAACCCACCTGTTCGCGTTTGCGGCCGGGACGATTCACGATCAGTACCCCGTTAAAGCGCTCGCGGATGTCTGCTACGAGGCCTTCGTTGCCTGCATGGAGGAGGTGCAGATAAGCCAGGCCCATTTTGTCGAACTCTGCCGCGAGGTGACGGTAAAGCTCATCGTTGCTCAGCCCTTCGTTGATACCGCCGGTTGGAAACCCCGGCGATAAGCGGATGGCTGTCCTCTCGGGGCCGATGGCCTCGACGATTGCGCGAACAACTTCGATAGCAAAGCGCGCGCGGTTTTCCACCGAACCGCCATACTCGTCGCTGCGCTGATTGGCGTCAGGCGCGAGGAACTGGTGGACCAGGTAGCCGTTTGCCCCATGGACCTCCACGCCATCCGCCCCCGCTTCGACGGCGCGCGCTGCACCACGTGCAAAGTCTCCGATGGTACGCTTGATTTCGTCGGCAGTCAGTGCGCGTGGCTCGGGAACGGGCAGCATGCCGCTCATTGTGAACATGTTGTCACCGGGAGCGATGGCTGACGGTGCGACAGGCTGGCGATGATGCGGCGTGTTCTCCGGATGCGCCCTGCGTCCCACATGCATCAGTTGCACAAACAGACGTCCGCCAACAGCATGGACCGCATCGGTCACCTTACGCCAACCGGCGACATGCGAGTCGGTATAGATGCCGGGCGTAGCCAGATAACCTTGGCCATCTTCGGATGGCTGCGTGCCCTCCGTGATCAACAGGCCCATGCTTGCGCGTTGGGCGTAGTACGTCGCCGCCAGTTCGCCGGGTGTTCCGTCGGGCTTTGCGCGGCTGCGGGTCATCGGCGCCATGGCAAGCCGATGCGGCAGTTGCAAGGATCCGACGTTGATGGGTGTCCAGACCTTCGTCATTGCATTTCTCCTTCAATACGTGGCTTGAAAAAAAGGGCGGCGATCACTTCAGAGCTTGCCGTCTGCGAGCAATTCGCGGGTGCGCTTCAGCGTCGACAGCAAGGCGGCCTTGTAGCCTTTGTCGCTGTCGAATTGCGCCTGTTCGGCTCGTTCCTCAGGACCGTCTGGCTGTTTGCCGCGCAGTCCCAGATAACAGTAAAAACGAAGCTGCAACGCCCCTGTGGCATCCTCGAAAAGCTCGTTGATGATGGCGCCCTCGCGTGGGCCCGTCGCCTGGAAGAAAGTGATCTTGCTTTCCGATTCCAGAGTGATGATCTCGCGCAGTTCGGTGCCGGCGATCGTGGCTTCGCGCACGAAGTGCGTCGCTCTTTCTTCCACGACGTCGCAGCGGGTGCAAAGGCCCTCGGGTAAGAAAAGGCGGGCGTCGCGGGCTTTGAGGACCAGGCCCTGCCAAGCCTGCGCTCGGGTTAGTGCTGTTTCACCTGCCGGGTTCACCAGGACGGTGGCGGTCGAATAGATCATGATGGGTTCCTTGTTGTGATGAAGATGGGTGCGAGGCCGCGTTCAGGCCGTAGCCGCGACTTGGGTGGCGAATTCGCGATAGGAGTGAAGTGGGCGGTCCAGCATCTTGGTCAGCCGCTCGACGTCGCCGCCTTCCGGAACCATTCCATCGCTGATGAAACGCTCGCTCATCAGGCGCATGTCGTAGGCCATCCAGCTCGACATGAACTGCCGCAGGTTCTGCTCGAACGCGGCGGGGTCATCGCCAAGATAGGCGATCGTGCGGCCCAGTACATCGGTCCAGATCGCAGCCACATCCGTTCCAGTCAGCGTATCTGGGCCAACCAGATTGATCCGCTCGGACGGCAGCGGCACCGCCGATTGCTCGCGGCGCAGAAGTTCGATGGCCGCGATCTCGCCAATATCGCGCGTGTCGACCATCGCCAGCCCCTTGCTGCCGATCGGCATCGGATAGACGCCGTATCCAGTCACCACGTCCTTGATGGTGAGGTCGTTGCCCATGAAGTAGGCGGGACGCAGTATCGTGGCGTTAATGCCCATCTGCTCGATCATGCGCTCCACGCCGAACTTGCCCGCAAAGTGCGGCACGTTCACATACACGTCGCTGTGGATGACCGACAAATAGACAATCCGCTTGATTCCCGCCTCGCGGGCGACATTGAGCGCGATCAGCGCCTGGGTGAATTCGTCAGCGACTACCGCGTTGAGCAGAAAGAGCGTCGAAACGCCGGAGAAAGCGCTGCGCACGGAGTCGACGTCGAGCAGATTGCCCTCGACGACATCGACCCCTGCCGGGAAGCTGGCTTTCGCAGCATTGCGGACCAATGCGCGGACATCGGCGCCACGCTTGACGAGTTGTTCAACGACTTGGCGGCCGACGGTGCCGGTTGCACCAGTAACGAGAATGGTCATGATGATTTCCTTGGTTTCGGGTTGGTATGGATGAATAATAGGGTGTTCCGATTTTAAAACAAAGACTGTAAAATATAGACATGCCATTTCAAATGTGAGACAACATGGATCTGAACGCTCTTGAAGACTTCCAGCTGGTAGCTATTCATGGCGGCATTGGACGAGCGAGTCGCGCGAGTGGCCGGTCAAAAGCGACGCTGTCGCGCCGCGTCGCCGATCTTGAAGAAGCCTTAGGCGTTCGGCTCATCGAGAGGGGCGAGCGCAGCATGAAATTGACTGAAGCGGGCCTACTTTTGCAGGCCAGGATTGAAGGGCCAATGCGCGAGGTTGGCGAAGCGATAGCGGCGGCGCGGGATGGACTTGAGGCACCTAGAGGGCGCCTGCGTATCACGGCACCGTTGCTGTTCTCACAAGTGGCGTTAGGACGACTCTCTGCCGACTTTCATGCGGCTTATCCCGATGTTCAGGTCGAAGTCGTATCGGCTGACCGTCTCACCAACCTTGTTGAAGAAAATTTCGACGTTGCCATACGAATCAATCCGCACAAAGACAGCATGCTGGTCGGCAGGTGCTTCGCCCGAGACCGGCTGGTCCTCACCGCTGCTCCCTCGCTGCCCATACCGGAGCGGTGCAGGGATGAACCTTTGCGAGTACCTGCCGTCGTGATGCCGACCTATCGTGACGGCGATATCTGGTCCGTCCGGGATGGTGAGCTCATTGTGGAACCGCAGCCTGTGTTACGACTGTCCTCGCTCCTGACGGTCCGCGATGCCGTTATGGCAGGCGCGGGAGCTGCGATGCTGCCTCAGTCAATCATCAGCAGTCTGTTGGAAAAGGGGGAACTGGTGTCGTGGGGCAGTGCGAGCGGAGAAACAGAACTCTGGGTTCTGCATACATCCCGCCGTTTGCAGAGTCCCAAAATTCGGGCCTTCGTCGAATTCATGTGCAGTCAGTACCCGAGCGGATCGTTTGTCGTCTGAGCACGCCCCGGTCTCGCCGAATTTGTCGTCACCGCATCGGGGATGAGAGACGCCTATACCGGCCAGATTAACGCTGGTAAAACGACAGCATCACCGTCTGCTGCAGATGCTGAACGCCTTTGTTGACAATCGACTTTCCAGCTCGGTTGCGTGAGTGCCAGAAAACGCGACGGCGCGAATTTTTAATCTGCTCGACGTCGAACTGAGCCACCGCTCTGGGGCGACAGCACCTGGAGTAACAATGTGTGAACCTTTCAGACGAGCAAGATGCTACGCTGGCTGGCGTCGGCCGGGTACGGCCACAACCGGACCCTCGAAATGTACACTGTAAATAACAAAAATCTGACAGAAGAAAATTGATGAGTCTCTTGGAGCTAAAGTCACCACATGACGGTTCGCTGCTAACTTTCAGCGCTACCAATATATTTGAAGACGCCATTGACTTTAATGTTCAAGTGAAGACTGCTTAGGTGTCAATTAGCTATAGGGTGTGTATTCAAAACCATTGCCAATTACAGTCAGCAATGCCGACTGGTTTTCCGCGCTTTCGCTGAAATTGACAAGCGCGTTTGCATGGTTTAGGCCGCTATGCAGGTTATTGATCCAATAGTTTAACCCTGCTGTATCGGGAGTCCGATGCAGCACATTAGCGTAGAGTATGGTGACAAAGTCGCTATCCGATTGCGCGCTGCCGTATTGCGTCAGAAATTCGGCACTGGAGACGAAGCTGCTCGCAACCTCAGACAATGTCGCCCCTTGGTCCATCGCATGTATCCAGAATCCCAGCCCCCCCAAGTCCGGTGCGCGATTGAACGCTGCCTGGTACAAGCGGTAAGCCTGTCCACCATTGCCGTTGATGTCGAGTGCAATACTCTTATCCAGAAATTGGATGCGCTCGATACCTGTCAGCTGGTCACTGGACTGTCCTGTTGCGCTGCTCAAATGCACCGCCGCCGCGTCGCTGCCGCGCGTGATGATATAGGCGCTGCTCACTCCAGAATAGACGGCGGTGTCTACGCCAGCCCCTCCATCCAGCATGGAGCCAATACCCGATGCCGCCAGCAGGTCATTACCGCTGCTCCCATGGTCCACGGTCGATGCGGTGGTAAAACCAAACTGCCGGTCACCGAGATAAGTGTTGCCGGCCACGTCGTGGATACTGTCCGCGCTCAGTGTCAGCGTATAGCTGGTGCCGGCATGCAGCACGCCAGGTTTGATGGTCAGAACATTGTCCGTGATGGTCACGTGCTTGTCGCTGGACAGCTTGTAGCTGCCAATGATGACGCCGCTGGCGTCGGTCAGCACTGCGGTGCCGCTGCCCGCCTGGATGGTCTGGTCGAATACCGCGATGACTGCGGGCGTCAGGCTCGTGCCGCCTGCGCCGCTCGCCGGGGTAATCGATGACAGGGCTGGGCCAATGACGTGAGAAACGACCTTGTCCATTTTCACCGTGTAGCTGCCAAACGGCATGGCCGTCGTCGCGTCGGCCTGCAGCGGCACCAGCTCCAGATAAATATCCCCGGTCACCGTACTGATGTAAGTGTATTCGTTTGATGTGCTACCCAGCAGGTGGTTCAGCGCAAAACTGTTATTGTGCGCGTCAAATAGGGCCAGCCTGGCGCTGTTCGGCGCCAACGTGCCGCCACCGCTCTCCGCGCCCTGCAAGGTGAAGGCGTACTTCACCCCCGTCTGCACCGATATCTTGAACGTGTCTATGTCACCTACGTAGTCGAGCACCCCATGCAGAGGAACACCTGGGGTCAGCACGCCGCTGGTATTGATGGAAGCACTGTAGTCGTCGGCGGGCGCGGTCGATACCTTCAGCGTATAGCCTGCCGTACCAATGTCGCTGCCGTTGTCGACGTTCAGCAGGAAGTCGCCGTCATTAACAGCCGTCATCATCTTATAGACCGTCACGCCGGTCTTGTTGAAGTGCAGCTCGAAGTTGAATTTGGTCGTCGTATCGGTCACGCTCAGTGTTGGCGCGGCGCCTGCGGACGCATTATTGGCCATCAGCTCGAACAAATAGGTCTGGCCGTGTTTTACTGCGACGCGGAAGCTGTCGCGGTCGGTGGGAATGCCCAACTGGCCGTGGATGGTATCGCCCACGGCGATACGGGTCAGGTTGCCCGTGTCGCTGTAGTCATCCGCCGTGCCAACCTTGGCCGTGACGGTATAGCTGCCCGTCGCGTAGCCCGCCACTTCCAGATAATAGCGGCCCGTTGCCGTGGCGGTATAGGCCAGCACCTCGTTGGGGTCCTTGGCATACGGCAGCTCGGACACGCTGTTGCCGTTGCCATCGTAGAGCCGAACGTGGTTGACGGGTGTTGGCGTTTGGGTGCCATTGAACAGGACCGTTCCCACCGCCACCGTGAACCAGTAGGTCTGGCCTGCTTGCAGATCGACGCCAAACCAGTCACGATCGCTCGGGACTTCCAGTTTCCCTTGCACCGTATTGCCCAAGGTCAGACTCCCCGCGTTGGAGGCTGAGGAGCCGTAGTCGTCCACCACCGGGTCCACGCGCACAGTGTAGGCCCCAGCCTTGTCAGTGGTGCCCCCCAATGCCAGGTAGTATTCGCCTGCAGTCGTAGTGGTAAAACTGAAGCTACTACCCGTGCCGTAGACCAGCTGGCCTACGCTGTACCCCGACGGGTCATAGATGTAGGCGCTGGGGGTGGGGCCACCGTTCGCCGCGAATTGCGGCGTGACGGTGTACGTCGTGCCCGTTGGCAGTTCCAGCTTGTAGAAGTCGGTATCGCCATCGACCTGGAAGGCGCCGCTGACTATCTGTCCCACCGCCATGGCAGCGGCGCCCGCGCCGGTATCACCAGCCTCATCAGCGACCATCTGGGCAGTGACCTGATACGCTGTGCCTGGCTGCAAGCTGTTCGCATTGCGGGCGACCAGATAATAATCGCCCCCCACCGCCGCCAGGTAAGTCAGAAAGCTCCCCGCGGAGGAATAATGCAACACCGGGTTCAATACCACGACACCATTCGGGTCGCGTAACTCGATATCAGCCCAGTTGGGGTGGTTCACTGTCACCGCCGGCAACACGCTGAAGTTGTAGTGATTTCCAGCCACCAGGGAAATCTTGAACCAGTCGGTGTCACCGAAAGCCTCAAACACGCCACTGGCAGACGCACCGACGGATAGTACGCCAGTGGTGGTGGTATTGGCTGGAAAATCGTCGCTTGGCATAGCACATACCCCAAGGAAAAATTGTATAACGGCAACTTTAGCACATTACATGGCTTTGTTGCACAAATAAACTGAGGGCATAATTCCCCTTTTCCCAGGCGGAGTTATGCCATCGCCACCGTCGTCGGTGTGCCGAGTCGGGTGAAGCGATTGAGGATGGCGGCGCGCACTCCTGAACTTGCATCATCAGACGATTGTTGGGTATGGTCTCCATATACAAAAAGCAAACATGTTGGGCCGTTTGCTGGAGAATATCGAAAATCGTACATTGGGGTCCTGGCGGCCCCGACCAATATTGCGACCGACTAAGGACGGGAAAATACACCTATTCTTACCCAGCACG
>FSUS01000502.1_pt1 | contig 11271 bp, 14 predicted proteins | sample 1637441 | NCBI WGS metagenome assembly FSUS01 (sample SAMEA3914816, study PRJEB12502) | metagenome | biome: forest; material: soil | place: USA | collected 2011-09-16 | depth 0.3 m | reverse complement strand
TGATCGGCGAGCTACGCCAGCGCGGCGTGCACGCGGTCATCGGCGGCATCGCCCAGCCGAACCCGGCCAGCGTGGCGCTGCACGAAAAGCTCGGCTTCGACAAGGTCGCGCACTTCAAACAGGTCGGCCGCAAGTTCGACCGCTGGGTCGATGTGGGGTATTGGGAGTTGCTGCTCGATGCTTCGGGCGATTAGCGGTGAGGCGATGGGGCAGTGCACGTGGCGTACAACGCGACGATCTGATCTTTTTCAGCCGTTCTAAAATTTACCGAGCAGTCGCCTGCGGAATCATCCAATCGCTTCGATAGTTGGATCGCGCCGGTGCTGGCATAACTACACCAGAGCCATCTCTCTTCGCCAGGTTCAAAAGTCCAAGTGGTGATGCCACCGCCTTTTGTTCGCTTGCTCGCGGACGGCACGAGGTAAGCCATTTGGTCGGGATGTCCGCGCATGATGCCGCCGCCCGTTAGTCGCATGATGGAATGCGACGTACCCAGCCATCCGGTCGGCGGACGCACCACTGCAATGGTGCCTTCGTCGAGCAAGATAGGGCAGGCAACGCGGTCGGCGCCGGCGACGGGCAGCGCAATGCCAGCGGCTGCGCACAGTATCCATATTGACCTCATCATCGCTCGATCACAAAAAATGCCTGACTGCTGTTGCTGGGATCGCGCAGCGACCCGTCTTTCTTCGTGCGGCCTGGCGAGATCAGCCGCTTCGAAACGGTTGGCTTGCCGATTGGGTCGTTCTTCCATTGATCCATTACCCAAATCGCCTGGCCGGCATACGCCAGGAAAAATGCGGCATGGTTTCCGGTACGCCGGTGCGGGTACCTGCCTTTTTCGAATGTGGCGATGGCCGTGCCGCGCGCCAGATTTTTCGATTCAAGAACGGCCGCGCCCTGCCGCCACGCGAATGTGGTCACTCCTTGAAGTCCCGGCGCCTTTTCCTTGATCAAAGTTACGCAGTCTCCGTCGCCGACCAACGGCGTGCCCTGCAGGGCGTCGACTTCTTTGTACACGAAAGCCATATTCCCTCCACCAGTAAGCGAGTTCTTACTGTGATGCAAACGGGAAATATCTTTCTGAGGCAGAGCAAGAGCAGCCCAGACTGATTCGGGCTCTCAGTGGAACGCTCAGGTCCAGTCCTCTACGATCAGACCTCCGGGAGCGCGGCCAAATGCGCGATCCCGCGTTACCAGGATTGCGTCGGCGGCCTTCGCGTGCGCGGCGATCATCATATCCATCGGCGCCAGCGTGGTGCCGGCAGCTTCGCATGCCGCGCGCAGATCCGCATAAACCCGCGCCACGTCGCTGGTCCAAGGCAGCACGCTGACTCGAATCAGGAATGCCTGTACGCGGCTCGACAGGCCGTGCGGATGGCCGCGTTTAGCCACGCCGTAGCGCAGCTCCGCCTCCGTGACGACGGATACGGTGATGCTGTGCATCGGTACATTCACAAGGCGCTGCCTGATGGCCGGGATATCTCCCTTGATGACATGGCTGGCGATGTTCGTGTCCAGCATGTAGGTCGTCATGCCGTGTCGCTCGCGAACGGATCGCGGCCTGGTGCCCCTTGATTGCGGTCGGCCTCGCTCATGAAGTCTGCGGGGACCTCGGTCGTGGCATCGAGCGCGAAAAGACCGTCCCACGAATCGGGGCGGGGCGACAGCACGACATCGCCGGTGACCGGATCGCGGCGGATGAACACCTCGGTGCCCTCGAAGCGGTATTCCATCGGCAGCCTGACGGCCTGGCTGCGGCCGGTGGTGAAGAGTTTGGCTGTGTCCGCCATCATCGCCTCCAAACGAGTGATATATACCAGAATATATACCAACGCCCGGTTTATCGCCAGACGCAAAAAAGCCGCTCTTAAGCGGCTTCAATGGTCCTGCAAAAAGTGGGGTGGCTGATGGGGCTCGAACCCACGACAACAGGAATCACAATCCCATACTCGTCCGCGGCTTTTCCATTAAAAATCAACCGGTTACTAAAATTGTTTCACAACGGGGTTAGCTCAGCAGTACATGAATTGCGGGGCCGCCGATCAAGCGTTGTGAAATTATGGACCTTGGTTTTCGTTCTCAGCGGCGGGGCGCGAGTTGCGCATCACACTTATCCAACGCCCTCACTGGACCTCTCGGAGGTGGGGGGCAGTTGGCGAGCCACTAGTTGCCGTAATCAAACTCAATATCAAGCACGACCTGTGTGGGCTGATAGCGCTTCGCGCTCGCCATGGGCCGTGCGCCGTGCACTTTAGAACATTCGATATTTGGAATCGAATTGGTTGGATTCTATTCCGTAGGCGTGGCCTTCTTCTCTTGCCTTCGGTCATAGTGCTTATGCGTCGTGCTGGGGTTCGCATGCGCCGCAAAGTCATAGGCGTCTATATTTCTGTTACGAAGCTTAGTTGTAATTGCTGCCGGCCGAACGTCCTGGAGTGCGAAGTAGGCCGAGTGATCGACCAGCTTGAATGTTGACTCATATTTTGGAATCGAAGCAGCACGTTGATGTGCGCGTTTGTAATCCATCTCCCATTGCTTTTTTCGCGCCAGTTCGACAGCGACCTCCGCATCGTAGGTGGCAATCCACGCAAACATCGCGTCGCTCCATATGCTGCCCCATCCGCTTCTTGAGTAGGCTTGGCCGCTTAAATTCGCAAACAAAAACTCTCGCGGAACTTTGTGCGTCTGCTGCGCGCGCGCGACCACTGCACGAAGTTTCGGTGACCATTCCCGAAGTTTCATGACTACCGGATTGCCTTTTTTTCTCTTTGCGCTGAGGACACGAACGCCGTCCGGTGAAAGCCCTGCGACGCGGAAAGGACGGACTTCGGCCGGCCGAAACCCAGTCAGGTAGGTAAACATGGCTGCGCAACCCAGATTGCGAAATACCGCGGGCTGCCGTAGAGACCAGAGATAGAATTGAACAATTTGGCTGCGTGACGATGTTCGAACGTCTTTCTCGGTCTTGTTCAGCATCATGCCGACAAAAGGATTGGTCCTCATGACACCCCAGCGAATGGCGAAGTTGCAGACCGTGGCCATTAGTGACATTTCCTTGTTGGCTTTCGCCGGCGCACCAGCAACTGCGCGCGCGTCAAGGTACTGGTAACCATGCAGTGTTTCGAGCGCCATCGGGCGCATCTTGCCGAAGAATTTGGTTAAGTTATTATAGGCAGTTTGACGCACCGCCAGGCCATCTTTAGACTGATCAAGGAAGTGGCTTGGCGCTACATGGTCCTTGAAGCGCTCGATCATCGCCGCCACCGAGCCAACAGTAACTTGACCTTCCTGGATATCGAGCGCCTTGCGTTTGGCGATTCGTTCGGCGTCGGCGATCGCGCCACGGTCCCCGACGATTGCTGTTGTTAGGGTCTCGCGTTTCCCATCGCTGTATTGATAGTAGTACGATATTTTGCGCACGCCGACCCGTTTGTACAGTCGGTCGATCCCGGTGCCTTCACTGCGAGAAGGCCTTGAGGTTGGGGACTTCGGCATACTTGGACTGAGACTTCTCTTCAGAAATACCCATCTTACGGTCGTGGTAGGCTCTTGCCACCTTGGGTAACCCATGGGTATCAACTTCGAAACGCCACTTGTTTTTGGTTAACCAAGCAGCCATCCGGCACTTTTGATTTGGCTTGCAACCAATAAGTTCGGCAAGTTCGGATGCGCTTAAGTAATTCATTGGGCACGTATGAGGCTTCGCCATTTTTCATTTTGTAAAGCATGTGCAAGCACCAGGCTTCGACGCCCAGAAAACTCGTGCACCAGTCGGGCCATGCCTTGTACTTGTCGTAAGCATGCTGTGTTTTTGTCATGATTCGATTGACTGCTACGAGAGAGGGCACGAATTTTTTCACTGGATCGCGGAAAGGCTGATGTAGCGCAATCGTACGGTTACGTCAATTCGCCGAACGCGCGGATAGCGTGCGCCCGGTGGCCGTGCCGGCCTGCTCGAGGAGAGATTCAGCAGCAGCTCGATCAGCACCAAGCCGAGGCTTGGTGCGCTGTGGCGGCGCTAGTGCACCAACTGGTAGACGACTGCACTTGGTCGGCGCAGTATTGGCTCAAGCGCATGCGCTTTTCCTAGAACCTCAACGACGACGCCGTGTTAGACTAAAAGGAGAGGCCAACTGCGCCTCATTCTGAATGCAGCACTTATCAACACCTATTCAGAGGATCACCGTGGCACAAGCCACCGTCTTACGCCCGGGCCAGTACCAGCACCTTCTCCGGGATACAAAAGCCACTAGCCGCGATCCAGAACGTGACGTTGTTCGTTTGCTGGCAGGATTGCCCCGCTCAGATTGACCCTCCCGCCATACGCTCGCGAACGCCGCGACCCTGTAGTAAGAATCCTCGAAGCCCAATTCCTTTAGATCTTCATGGATCTGTTTCAGCGTGCGCCGCTGCTTGCGTGACTTGGCCGCTTCGGTCTTGAGGAGCGCTGAAAGCTGGAACGCATATTTGTCGATGGCGCGGTCGGTGCGCCGCTCAGCGTAGGCTGGCTCTATGGTTTCCGAACGCAGATAGCGCCGGACGGTGTTTCTGGAGATACCCAAACGCTTGGCGATCTCTCTCAATGGGACCTGGTCGCGAATGTGCCAGCGTCGAATAATGCCTAATAGTGCCGCGTCGATCACTCCAATTCCCCACTCAATGTCATGAGCAGGATTGTGTCCTAAACGTGGGTCAGTTTCGTGTGCAAATTATGCGGCAAAGTGGGTCAGATTTCGCTGCAAATCAACAGGCATTGGACAAAATCGATTGCGATAAGCAGCAGCCCATAGAATTATTTCTCCATCACGGTGCTTTGCTGTAGCAAGCGCGGCTGACCCGCAGCCGCATACGGACCAATGAGACCAAGAAAGAAAAGCCCGCTTGGTTCGGGTCGATGACGGGCACGTACATTTGCAGTGCATCCTCCAACAAGACTTCGACGCGGGCAGCTACGCCGACAAAGCCGGTGCAGCCGAGCAGAATGGACTGTGCACCGTCCTGTTGTATCGCCAGCATGGCGGCCTGAAAGGTCTTGCCGATCACTATTTCCAGATTCTCCAGCTGAGCCACTGCGCAATCGATTACTCGGATTGAGGCAAAGCTGTCTTGCAGTCCATATTCTTGCATATGCGCGCGCTGCATCGCCAGTGTGCTTTGCAGAATGGTGACAATCGATAAACGCTGGCTCAGCGCCAGCGCGGTGAAGGCCGATGCCGAAAAGCCGCCGATGATGGGAATGTCGATTACCTCGCGCGCGGCTTCGACACCACACATGTCGAAGTCGCTTAGCCAGATGCCTTGAAATCCCTCCCGCTCGAGTTGCTTGGCCATCTGCACCACCGGATAGCCGTTCTCAAGCCAATCAACGCGGTATTCGATGTCGGCATGCCCGGTAGTCAGGTTACGTACCTCGACCACTACGTCGGGTGGGATCACCGGTTTGACGGCTTCGAGCAGACGCTGGTTATAGTGATCGGTCGCGACCGGGGCCAAGATGCAGATGCGGAGGGCGCTCATAGGGGGTATCCCGTGCCGCCGAGCGGTAAATACGGTCCCCGGTAACCAATGCTTTCCACGAGCCCGCGAAAACTGTCGAGGATGAGGCCGCCTGGCTGGCGCAAGGCGGGATCGGATTTCAGGCCTAGCAGTGCGACCTTGCGTCCGCGGACAGAGGGGGTGAGGGTCCCATCTTTCTGCACCAGGTCACCGTTGGAATATACTTGCTGTCCGGGACCTTCGACAAAATAGCACAGGCTGTCAGGCGCCATGCCGATCGGAGTCGCCACGTCGCTGTCCCAAGCCAAGAGCGATTCGTTCTGGTACAGCACGGTATAGCTGCGACCGTTAGACTCGATTCGCACCTCGCCCACGTCGAAGCCACCGCCCGTCGCCACCATCGACGAGACGAATTCACCGGCGGGAACCAGCTCCAGCGCCTCCAGGCCGAACTCCGTAGCCAAGAAGTTGACCGCATCGGCAGCAATGGATAAACGTCCATCCCGCAGGGCCCGTCCCATCGTGAGCGCCCGCGTGAGCGTGCCGCGGATTGGCAGCGCATCGCGCATCTGGGCCGGTTCCATGATCCACATGGCTAGTCCACCGAACTGGGCGAAGTCCTTCTGCGACACGATGGGGCGAAGCATTTGATCTATGACGGCGGCCACATCCTGTTGGTGCATCGCGCTGCCATTGTCCGCATTACCATTGGCCTCGACCCGTGGTTTTACGTCGAGCTGCACGCTCAAACCACTCTGGCTGACCAGAAACGCCGGCCGTGGGTTCACGTGGGCCGCAGCATAGGTCAACTGCGGCAGCGCAGGCACCGCGCGGCCGGCGCCATCGGCGTCTACCACGGCCAGTCCCCAGTGCGCAGCCACCAGGCAGGCGACGATAAAACCGAGCGCACCGCTTTCGGGAGGCGCTACGTAGGCCAAGCGGCGGCCGGACTGCGTCAGCAGCTCGGCCACTTGCTGCACCGCTAACGCCGGGCCGATCGGGTAGCGCGCTCCGTCGATTGCCTCCGGCGCGCCAAGATAGGCCACCATGACGGCGGCCCCGTCGCGCACCTCGTCGACGCTAACGATGCGCACCTCGGTGCTTGGATAATAGTCGCCCTGCTGGAAATGCTGGACCAGGCTGCGCGCGGATGCGACGGTGCCGCCGCCGCCGCTGCCAAAAAAACATCCGCCCAGTAGCAGCGCTTCCAGATCGGAGGGGCCTATAGAGTAGCTCATAGTGTGCGCTTCCTTATTCAGGTGTTGCATGGTAATTGGCTTGCTCCAGCACCAGCTCCTGTAGTAGGTGCGTCGCCCGGGACAGCCGCGGGAATATCGTCTCTCGCTCGATGCCGCGCAAGGCGCGCGTCAACACGTCGATGGCATCAGCGTGACGCCCGGTATCCGCGAGCAGCTGCGCCAGATGGGTCGCTACGTCGATGCCACCCGAAGCCGAACCGAGCGCTACGGCGGTCGACATGGCGTTGCGCAGTTCGCGTTCGGCACCTGCAACGTCGCCCAAGGCCAGCCAAGCACGCGCCCGCACATCGAGTAACTCGCTCAGATAGACGCGCTCCTGCCGGTCCAGCGCGACCTCCAGCGCGGCGGCGATTAGGCGCGCGCTGTCGGCAGCGCGGCCCGCAAGCAACAAGGCCTCGCCGCGCTTCCACGCATGGAAGGAGTGGAACAGCAGGCCGCCTTCGCAAAGCATGTACTGTTCATAGCCCTCGGCCATAACCTGTTCGGCTTCGCCATAACGCTGCGTAGATAAGAGATGGCAACCGCGGAAAACCATCCCTATGCCCCGGTAGAAAGCGAAGCTGTGTTCGACGCATAAAGTCTCCAGTGCAGGCGCCAGGGTGCTCAGGCGTGCCGTGTCCTCAAACAGGCAGGCCAGCCAAGCCGCGCCCTGCAACGCGATGGCGCGATGGAAGGGGTTATCGCAGCCGTCGCTGGGCCCTGCACCGCGCTTCACGAGCACGTCCCATGCCTTGCGCGCGGCCGCGAACTGGCCGAGCTGGTACTTGCACAGCGCCTCGATCATGACGGCGAGGCCACCGATATCGATGCCCTGGCTGCAGGCCGCAGACCACCCGGATGAATCAAGAAGGCGGCCACGTCCCAAGCAGGCCAACGCCTCGCGGTTGTCGCCCAGCCAGAACAGCGTGTTGGCCAAGGCCAGATGCGCATGGGCCAGGGCATCGGGATTGCCGCTCGCCTGCGCCCGCTCCAGCATTTCCTGTGCGCTGGCGCGCGCCTCGTTCAATTCCAGTGCCATCAACTGCGTCGTCCAGATGCCGAAAAGCAGCGAGGTAAGCTCCACGTCATTGCCGAGCTTGCGCGCGTTTACTAACGCGGCGCTGTAGCAGGAGTTCGCCTCGACGCTGCGCCAGCCGCTGACAGCGCGATGGCTGACCGCCAGCAAGCGTAGCAGATCGAATCGGAGTTGGCGCGTCTCGGACGGCGTCGCATCCTCGCCCAAGCGGCGCAGTCCCAGCTTGAGTACCGGGATCGCTTCGTGGAAGCGGGCACCGTCGACCAGTTGCTGGCCTTGCTCCAGACAGTCGCTAGATGCATCGCGTCGCTGCTGGCGGGAGTGCAGACGGCGCTCGATTGTCTTGCGGCTGATACCCAATGTACGCGCGGCGGCGGTCTTGTTGCCGTCGGTGGCGGCGAGCGCGAAATCGATAAGCAAACTCTCCGCTGCAGCCAGCTTATCCTGCCCTTCGAGCTTGAGCAGCGCGTGCGCCAGCCAATCCAGTTGCGGCGCCGCAGCCTGGGGCTGTGGCAGAAAAGCGGCGACCGTCGCCACATCGATCTGCGTGCTATCGGACAGGACCGACAGCCGTTCGACAAAATTTCGTAGTTCACGCACATGACCGGTCCAGCCGTGCTGCGTCAGCAGATCGATCGCGCCACCTGTGAAGCTCAAGCGACGAGCCTGCCGAACCGCGAAATGCATGACTAGCCCGGGAATGTCCTCGCGACGCTGATCGAGGCCAGGAACCTCAAGTAGCAATACGGCCAGCCGGTAATACAAGTCCTCGCGAAAGGTTCCGGCCCTAACCATAGCCTGCAAATCGCAGTGCGTGGCCGCGACGATGCGACCATCGAATCGGCACGACTCTATCGATCCGATTGGGCGGAAAGTACGTGTCTCCAGCACGCGCAGCAACTTGGGCTGCAGCGCCAGTGGCAGCTCGCCAATTTCGTCGAGGAACAAGGTGCCGCCTTCGGTGATAGCGAAATGCCCGGGGCGGCTGGTAGCGGCCCCGGTAAAGGCGCCCTTGACGTGGCCGAACAATTCCGCCTCGACCAAATGCTCGGGAATGGCACCACAGTTGAGGTCGACAAACGGAGCGTTGCGGTCCGGGCCTCGATGGTGCAGCAGTTGCGCGACGATTTCCTTGCCCGAGCCCGACGGGCCGCAGATCAGGACCGGCGAGTATGTTGGGGCTACTAGATCGATCAACCGCTCAAGCCGCTTGAATGCCGGGGAAACGCCAATCATGTTCTGGCCGGAGTGTTCCTGATTGGCTGCCGGTAGTCTCGTTGAGGCCAGGGAACGATAGTCTGCGAGCATGTCACTTTCCATCATGGTAGCCGTCCAATAAGCGCCGCCGTGTCACCAGGACGGTACGAAGTTATCGACTGCCATCTTAATGTAGGTGGATGCCTGGAAATGTCACCAATAGTAACAAATAAATAATAAAAAATGCCGTCGCAACGCCCGACAATTCGACTCAACCAACGGACGTATCCGTCCAGTCATGTCGTGTAGGGTGGACGATAGCGTCCGTGATTCTTGGTCTAGACCAGCGTTGAGATAGGTCTTTCTTATAAAAATCAAACAGTTATTCTTCTGGCACGAGGATTGCTGAGTGATGCTTGCGCTTGCGAATCCCGCGAACGCTCCGCAGGCGCAAGCTCGGGGACGTGCCGGGCCTGCTACCGCACCAATGCCTGAACATCAGGCCCACGTCACCAGGAGTACATCATGCCCACAGCAGATCTCGCCTCTGTTCTACGGTTATACCTTCTCGCCGGAAACCTCAGCACGCCTGGCGCACCCATGCTACAGCTCGCGCTCGGATTCAATCCCGACACCGGCACGCTCAACGGCGAAGCCGTGATCACCCAAGCAGTGCCGCCACCAAACGGCCACATAGTGGTCCGACACGTCGCCGGGACGGCACACTTGTTGGGTTACGGCCCAGCGGTGCAGGTACTCGCAATTCAAGGCGAATTCAATGTCCCGCTCCCTCCGCCAGCAATCGGCATCCTCACCGAGAAATTCCAGTGCGTGTTCGTAACCGATCTGGCGTGGCACGGCCACGGGACGTTCACCTACGGCAACCACACGGTCAAGAACGTACCAATCGAACCGGCGAAATAGGTTCGCTTGCAATAGTGCATCGATTGACGTGGAGACCAGAGACCACTTTCAAAAACGGGGCGCAGCCGAAAAGCCATATGAGTAGGATTAATGGAGAAAATCATGTCTACCACAAGAAACTCGTCGTCGCAGCAAGTCAATGTTTTGGTGGTTATCGACACCGAATACGTGAAAAAAATGTATGGACCGAACACGAACAAAAATAACCCCGTAGGCATCAACCATTCCAGCCAGTTCATGATTTGCACCGGCTCCCGCGGCATTATCGGCGGCCAGGGGAGCGCGGATCTAAATTTCCGCGCCAATCCGGGCGACAATGTCGCCTTTACCGGCGTTTCGATTTACGACAACTCAGACGATGCGGTGATTGTCTACGGCATCAAATACTGGCAAAAGGACAAAGTCTTCGGTAACTTCACCAGCAATCTGGTCACCCGTCTGCGCGCAGTGATGCCCAATGACGACAGTTCGGACGGTTTACCTGCAGCGCCGACCCGCCTCACCTTTGCCAGCTACGATGCCAAGGTGGAAAAGGGGGGCACAGAGGACTTTTACGTCGACTTCGCGCTCTACACCATGGCCGACGACGGGGAAACGCAAACGCTGTACGGCTACTACTACTGGGATCCGACTATCACGGTCAGCTGAAGTCCGGCGCGAACCGAGTGCGTCTGCAAGAAAGGAAATGAGATGACCCACCACCCTATAAGTTACTAAGCGTATAGGGTGTTTTCATGTCTAGAGGGAGAACCTGCTTTCGATGCGGGCAGCCCTCATAGGGCTAAGTCGATGATGTTGATTTGCGTTGAAAATTGACCCGCCTTCCCCACAAATTTGCAATCGAATCCTGACCCACGTTAGTAGCACAATTCCACCTGTCTCATCGACAGGAGATCGGAGTGATCGACGTGGCTTTGCTAGGCATAATTCGACGCCGGCACCTTCTTGACCAGGTTCCATTGCGAGAGATCGCCAGGCGGCTGGGCATTTCCCGCAACACTGTCCGGCGCTATCTGCGCTCGGAAACCACCGAGCCATCCTATGCGGAGCGGCGCGCCACCAGCGGCTTGGACAAATACTCGGTTCAGTTATCGGGATGGCTCAAGGCCGACGCGAACGCCTGATGCACGTGCTGACCGCCCAGCGTACGGTGGCGATGGGGGCCGAGGTGATCGAGCGGCCCGCGCTGGCCTTGGTGGTGCTCACTCACAGCCTCGCGCGCCGCCTGTTCTTTCCGCGCGAGTTCGGGGACAAGGTGCTCAAGCTCACGCTCGAACAACCGGCCTTGCCCGAGGAGGTCAAGGACAGCCGCGCCCAGCTGGCGCTGGAGGCGCGCAGAGCCGAACTGGAGGCGGCATAGGGCGCGACCGATCACGC
>FSUS01000829.1_pt1 | contig 11453 bp, 8 predicted proteins | sample 1637441 | NCBI WGS metagenome assembly FSUS01 (sample SAMEA3914816, study PRJEB12502) | metagenome | biome: forest; material: soil | place: USA | collected 2011-09-16 | depth 0.3 m | reverse complement strand
GTGCAGGGCGCTGTCGGAATAGGGCAGCACGGCGTGGGCCGCCATCGACAGCGCCAGCGCCGCCATGCTGCCGAAGCACAGGGCAAGCCGCTGCGCCAGCGTGATGTCGCGCAGCGCGTTGGTCAGTTTGCGCCAGCCGCGTGCGGCCGCCGCGCCGCGCACGATGCGGATGCCATCCGGGTTACCGCCTTTGATGGAGCGGTAGAGTTGTTCGGCTTCCTGGATTTGCTCGCGCTTGGGCTTGGTGCACACCGACATGAAGCCGGTGGTGGTGCCGCGTTCGATCACCGGCGTGACGTTCGAAATGCACCAGAAGAAACCGCCATCCTGGCGACTGTACTTGACCAGGCCGCGCCATGGTTCGCCGGACAGCACGGTGCGCCACATGTCGGTGTCCACCTCGGACGGCATGTCCGGATGGTAGAGCGAACTTTGCAGACGCCCGCCCAACTCCTCGTCCGCGTAGCCGCTGGCCTGCATGAAGGTGGAATTGGCGTAAGTCAGGCGCCCCTTGAGGTCGGTGGTCGTGACGATAGGCTTGCCGTCTTCAAGGACGGTCTCGCGGCCGGCCGCCTGGGATGTGCTGCGCATGTGCGATCCTGTGCATGGGGTTGTCAAAGATGGTCAGCATACTAACAGATTTAGGTATCAACTATTTCTTGATAGTATGCTTTTTGCACAGGTGCAACAAATTCGCCATATGCTTTGCCAATCCTTCTTTTTCAAATAACGAGAATGCACATACCATGCTGCCACGCTCAGGCGGTAGTCACTTCTGCGCTTGATGTTACGGATGTGAGGCGCGGGTGCAGGAATGCCTGCCGGACGCTGCTCAGAAGCGACTCGTGGTCCCACGGCTTGGTATAGTAACGATCGACTGCCCCCCTGTTGACAGCTGCCATCATGTCTTCCAGGTTGGATTCGCCGGACAAGACAATTCTGAACGTGTCTGGATACATGGCTTTCACCCTGTCCAAGAATGCCGTGCCCTCCATTTCAGGCATGCTCTGGTCACACAGGATGACCTGGACTTCGTTCTGAGCAAGCATCTCGAACGCCTGAACTCCCGATTGCGCCAGCAGCACGCGGTATTGCTCGCGGCCTAGTTCGGTTGCCAGCAGTTCCCGCATAAAGGGGTCGTCGTCCACGATCAGCAACGTTGGCCGCACTATGCCCGGCATTGCTGGCTGGTCCAGCGTCTTGCGCTGCAGTAGCAGCTTGGTCATCAGCGCAGCAGACAAGGGGCGACTGGCCAGGTAGCCCTGAATCTGGTCGCAACGATGGCGCAGCAGATAGCCTTGCTGCGCTGGCGTCTCGACGCCCTCGGCGATCACCACCAGGTTCAGGCTATGCGCCATGGTGATGATGGCTTGCACAATGGCTGCGTCATCCGGGTTGCTGATCACATCGCGGATGAAGGCGATGTCGATCTTTAGCTTGTCGATCGGGAAACGGCGCAGGTAGGCCAGGCTGGAGTAACCGGTGCCGAAATCATCGATGGCCACCGTCACGCCTCGCTCGCGCAGATTGCACAGACACCGGATGGTGCGTTCCGTGTTCACCATGAGCGACGTTTCCGTCAGCTCCAGTTCCAACAGCCCGGCGGGAAGATCGTTGTCGGCCAGCGCGCGCGTGACATCGGCCTCCAAATCGCCCTCGATGAACTGGCGGCCGGCAACGTTGACCGAGACCTGAACCGGCCCGACCTCGCCCCGTTGCCATTCCTTGATCTGGCGGCAGGCGGCCGCGATGACCCAGCTACCGACGCGGACGATCAGGCCGCTCTCTTCCAGCACGGGGATGAACAGCGCCGGTGCCACCAGTCCATGGCCAGGACGGGCCCAGCGCAGCAGCGCTTCCAGTCCGACTACCACCCCAGTGGTCAGCGATACCTTGGGCTGGTAGTGTAGTTCGAACTCCTCTCTCTCAATGGCCTTGCGCAGCGCACCTTCCAAGTCCTGACGTTGCAGCACATCGACATTCATCTGTGCGGTAAAGAAACGGTAGGTGTTGCGGCCAGCGTGCTTGGCCTGATACATGGCGGTGTCAGCGTACTTGATCAGAGCGTCCGGGTCACTCCCATCGTCAGGGTGGATCGTGATGCCTATGCTGGCCGTCATGATCACTTCGTATCCCTGCAAGTTGAACGGCGGGCGCAGCGAGTCGCGGATCTTGGCAGCGACCCGGGCCGCTCCCTGGTGGCCTTGCTCCATCACCAGGATCAACCCAAACTCGTCGCCGCCCAGCCTTCCGACGGCGTCGCGCATGCGCACACAAGTCAACAGGCGATTGCTGAACTGGATCAGCAGTTCATCGCCGATGGCGTGGCCCAAGGTGTCGTTGACATTCTTGAAGTGGTCGAGGTCGATGAACATCACTGCCACCTTCCAGCCTTGCTGAAGGGCTAGTACGATGGTCTTGCGCAGCGTCTCGTAGAAAAAACTGCGGTTGGGCAGGCTGGTCAATGCGTCGTGGTTGGCTTGGTGCTGTAGCCGTTGCTGCGCCTGTTTTCGTTCGGTGAAGTCGCGCACCACGCTGACGATGATCCAGTCGCTTCCGGATGGCATGGCTTGGCGGCTCACCTCTACTTCTATTAGCGAACCGTCTTTACAATGCAAGGCCACTTCGCTCAGCTTCTTACTGGCCTGTCCAGCGATCACCGCATCAATCACCGCATCATATACTTGTTCCAGCGCCTCACGCGTGACCGCGCCCAGCGCCACGGGTCCCAAGGCCAACATCTCGGCATGCGTATAGCCGAGCATTTTGCAACTGGTGGCGTTCACCTCCACAAATCGCATTGTGTCGCGACTAACCAGCATGATGGCATCGGCGGTGGCATCCATCGCCGTGCGGAAGCGCTGTAGATCGGCCATGCGTGCAGCAACCTGCTGCTCCAGCACAAAACTGTGCTCTTGCAGATCGCCGAAAGCCTTCAGGCGTAACAGGTTGCGGACGCGTAGCCACAATTCGATGCGGTCGACCGGCTTGGTCAGGAATTCCTCTGCGCCCGCCTCCAGCCCGGCGAGGCGGGCACTGCGCTCGGCGTCCGCGGTTACCATAATGATGGGGATGTTGGCGGTTGCCGGATTGGCCTTCAGAATGCTGGCGACCTGATAGCCGTCGATGCCTGGCATCATAATGTCGAGCAGGATCAGGTCAGGGGCTGAATGGGCTACCGCGCTGAGTGCTTCTTCGCCGCTGGCGGCGCTTTCGGTCTGATAGCCTTCAGGGCGCAGCAGTATCGCAAGCAGGCGGCGGTTTTGTGCTTCGTCGTCGACGATCAGGATGGTGGGGGCGGAAACACTCATGTCTTGCTCCCATCGAGCAGCAAGGCGTCGATCATCGCGTAGAGCTGGCGGTAGCCCAGGGGTTTGGCGATATAGGCGTCGCACCCAGCTTGGCGGCTTTTTTCCTGATCCTCCTTCATCGCCATGGCTGTCAGGGCGATGATGGGGATACCAGCAGTCACCAGGTCGTGCTTCAGAATGGCGGTGGCGGCCAGGCCGTCCATGCCGGGCAGCTGGATATCCATCAGAATCAGGTCCGGCAGTTCGGTGCGCGCTACCATTAGCCCGGATTCGGCGTCCACCGCGCATAGCACGCTGTGGTGAGCATTGCGCAGCAGCAGCGACGCCAGTTTCATGTTTGCCGCGTTGTCTTCTATCACCAATACCTTGGCCATGAGGGTATCTCGCTTCACGCCGGATCAGCGCCGTGTGGTGGCGCCCGTAGCGGCAGCCAGACCGCGAAGCGCGAGCCCTTGCCCTCGGCGCTGGTCACCGCCACAGCGCCGCCTTGCAACTCGGCCAGCTGCTTGACCATGGCCAAACCAAGGCCGGTGCCTTCGAACTTGCGGGCCAAACTGCTATCGATCTGGCTGAAGGCTTGGAACAGTCGCCCCATGTTGTCATGTGAGATGCCGATGCCATGGTCGCTGACGTTGTATTCATTGTCAGCCAGGGGGAAACGGTGCATGGGCCAATCGCCTTCCACTATGCCGACCACGTTGCGCTGCACGCGGCGCGCACGAAGTTGCACCGACCCGTCGCTGGCGCTAAATTTGACAGCGTTGCTCAGCAGGTTGTAGACGATCTGCTTGGTCTTGCGCACATCCAGCTGCACGATGCCAAGGCCTTCGCCCAAGTCGGGTTCAAGCCTGATATGCTGGGCCGCTGCGGTTTCCCGGACGATGGTCAGGCTGTTCTGCAGCAAGCTTGGCAAGTCGACTGCCTCAAGTTCCAGTGCCATCATGCCGGCTTCGACTTTGGACAGGTCGAGGATGTTGCGTAGCGCCGTCACCGACACAATGGCAGGGAAGCGGCTGCCATTGTGTCGGATGTACGTGGTCGCGATGCTGGAGAAATAGGCGCTATTGAAGATCGCATCCTGCAAGGCGCCTGTCTTGAGCAGACTGGCCTGCCGTGTGTATTCGGTGTGGCCCGCCGAAACGCCTAAGCGGTCGGAACCGCCCTTGCCAAATCCGGTCGTATGCATGGACGCCTTCATGGAACTGTAGCTCAGCGTGATGGGTGAGGTATGCCTGACTGCTGAGCGGGCTCGCAGATTGGCGCCGAACAGCGCTGGATGACGAACAGGCCGGTGGCAAGGAGGAGTTAGGAATTCAATATAACAGGATTCCGATGTGAACAGGTGGTGGCGCTAGAGGCGATTCGATGGCGGCACTGGTGCGTTTACTCACGGAACGACTGAGCGTAAGCGTCAACGTAGTGTTGATCATGTTTATTAAATGTGAAATAAAAAATAGCCACCGCCGAGTTATCGGGCAATGCGCTGGCGAGGGCGGTGATCGCGATAGTCGCTAGCAAACGCATATGCGCGTTAGTCCGTTTGTCTAACTGGCCTCCGTTCCGGGCGCGCCTCGAGTATATTTTGAGAGTACGCACTCGTGCATGACAATGGCTACGGGGGCGCTGCTAATTCGCGGTTTCAATGCATTTTACTAAGCGCGCCACCGCACAGACCAGTGCGGGGGGCGCCGCGCATGCTAGTCCAGCCTTTACACCACGGTGACGTTTGCCAGCGGTGGCCTGACCCTATATGCACTGCGAGTCGATAACTCTGTAAACACCAAACTAATACGAGCGGTGGTGGAATAGTCCATACTGATGGAATAACTGACGGTCATCCCTTATCAACGGCAACTGCATGGAAAATAATAAGAACGCGCGCCACGAACTCATACGCAAGGCGGTTGGAGATTCCCCCGGGATACGCCACGCCGATGTGGTCGATCACGCGACCCATGTATGGGCGGACCTGGCCGCGCACTTGACGCCGTTGATCGGGGAAGCCGGTTTCTGCGCGCTATATGGCCGCGCAGCTCGGCTGGCCGCGCCCGCCGACCCTTGGCCCACGGCGGCGAATGGGGCACGTTCGGTGAAGGTGCTATTGCTTTCCCTTAAAAATAACCTGGCATCGATCGCGCCCGAACACACGGCCGCGGCCAATTTCACTTTACTCGACTCCTTTACCAAGCTGCTTGCTGGCTTGATAGGCGATGGGCTGACGACTCGCCTCTTGAAATCAGCATGGACCGACCGGTCTGAAGGAAATCACAATGAATGATAAAGTACAGTTAGGCTTCATGGCGACGGGCGTGCCTGGCCTCGATGCCCTGCTTGGCGGCGGGCTCAGCGAATTTTCGTTTAACGTCATTGCCGGCTCGCCAGGCAGCGGCAAGACCACGCTGGCGCACCAGATCATGTTCGCGCTGGCCAGCTCGCAAAAGAAGGCGCTGTTCTTCACCGTGCTGGGCGAACCACCGCTCAAAATGCTGCGCTACCAGCAGCAGTACGACTTCTTCGACATCGACATGGTCGACTCATGTATTCGTTATGTCAATCTCGCCGAGGACTTGCGTACCGGCGATTTCGATGGGGTGCTGCAGCGCATCGTCAAGGAAGTGGAAGCGTTTTCGCCCGGACTAGTGTTCGTCGATTCGTTCCGCTCGGTGATCCAGATGGCCAAGAACGGCAACGAGGGCGTGGCCGACCTGCAGTACTTCATCCAGGAGCTGGGCACACGCATGACCAGCTGGCAGGCCACGACTTTCCTGATCGGCGAGTACGTCGATCCGGATGGCGAAGCCAATCCGATCATGACCGTGGCCGACGGACTGATCTCACTGTCGCAGCATACTGCCCGCAACTCGGTGGTGCGCAAGATCCGCATCGTCAAGATGCGCGGCCAGGCCCACCAGATGGGCTTTCATACCTTCCGCATCTCGGGCAAGGGCTTGCATGTCTTCCCGCGCCTGCTGCCCGAACTTGGCCCCGATCGGGCGGCCGAAGGCGGCATGCTGGAGATCGAACGCGTTCCGATCGGTGTGCCGGACCTCGACTTGCTGCTGCACGGCGGCTTGCCCAAGGGACATGCGGTGATGGTGGTCGGGCCGTCCGGCTCGGGCAAGACGATCCTCGGCACCGCCTTCCTCGCGCAGGCCGTCGCGATGGGCGAGCGCGGCGTTATCGCCTGCTTTGAAAAAGGTCCTTCGCGCTGGCGCAATGCGGCGCTCGACCATTTGGTGCACCAAGGTCAGGTCAGCATGTTCCAGAACCGCTCGCTCGACTTGTCGGTGGAGGAAATCCTGGACGAACTGGTCAGCGAAGTACGGCGTACTGGCGCCACGCGCGTGGTCATCGATTCGTTGTCCGAGGCGGGGCTGTACCTGGCGCCCGAGTTCCGCCAGGACTTCCGCGAGGCGATCTTCCGCATCCTCGCGGGCCTGGCCGAAACCGGTGCGACCGTGATGGTGACCATGGGGCTTGAAGACCGCTTCACCGACCTGCGCTTCAGTCAGGCCGATTCGTCCTTCCTGGCCGACGCCATCATTGCGATGCGCTACGTGGAAATCGAAGGCCGCCTGAGCAAAGTGATTTCGGTGATCAAGGTCAGAGGCAGCAGCCATGACACCGAGCTGCGCCGCTACGACATCACCGACAGCGGCCTGCGGATCGATCAGACGGTAATGCGTTTCGACGGCATGCTGTCGGGGCGGCCGGTGGCAAATGGAGGGCGTGGCGAAGGTCACTGATCATGGTCTCGCCCGAATCAGAGCTCGGCCTGCCGGCGCTGGATGCCGCCGGGCTGATCCAAAGGATCGCCATCCTGGAGGCGGAGAACGATGGGCTGCGCCGCGACGCTAAGGAAAAACACGCATTGCGGGACAGCGTCGAACAGCTGCGCGAAGCCAACCAGAACCTGGTCGTCGCCACCATCGGCGCGCAAACCTTGCGCGAAGACGCCGAAGCGGCCAACCTGCGCCAAAACGAGTTCCTGGCCATGCTGGCGCACGAATTGCGTAACCCGTTAGCACCCATCAGCATGGCGGCCAACTTGCTGGCCAAGATGCCCGCACCCTCGGACCAGTTGCTCAATTTGCAGGCCGTGATCGATCGCCAGGTCAAGCATTTGTCGCGCTTGCTCGACGATCTGCTCGACGCCGCACGGATCAGCAGTGGCAAGATCACACTTAACCTGGAAGTGTTGCCGCTGCAAGAGCTGCTCCAGCGTGCCATCCAGACCGTGCAGGTCAGGATGGATGGACGCCACCAGAGCCTCGCATGCCATTTCACCAGCCTGCCGTTGCTGGTCAATGGCGATCCCACCCGGCTCGAGCAAGTGTTTTCGAACCTGCTGGTCAACGCCGCGAAATTCACGCCGGACGGCGGGCAAATCGCGCTGTCCGCCGTTCGCGAGGGCGACCAGGCCCTGGTCACGGTATCGGATGATGGCATGGGCATCGCACCGGAGGTGCTGCCGCACATCTTCGACCTGTTCACCCAGGGCCCGCGCTCGCTGGCGCGTTCCGAGGCCGGGCTGGGAGTGGGCTTGAACGTGGTGCACAATGTGGTCGAGATGCACGGCGGCACGGTTGACGCCAGCAGCATGGGACTCGGAAGCGGCAGTATCTTTTCGGTCCGGCTGCCGTTGTCGCGCCGCGAGGTGATCGCGCCGCCGCTGATCGGGTCCGCGGTTCCGGTCAAGCGCCTGCGCATCCTGCTGGTCGAGGATAACCGCGATGCCAGCGACACCTTGGCGATGTTTTTGCGCTACGAGGGGCATGAGGTGGTGGCTGCCTACGACGGCATCAGCGGCCTGGCGTGCGCGCGCGGCAGCGATTTCGACGCGCTCATTTGCGACATCGGGCTGCCCGGCATGGACGGCCTCGAGCTGATCAGGCAATTACGCTCCACCGTCGGCATCCATATCCCGTTCGCCGTGGCCGTATCCGGTTACGGACAAGAGGAAGACCGGACGCGCGCGGTGGGCGCCGGCTTCGCCAAGTATTTCGTCAAGCCGCTGGCGGTCGATGCTTTGCTGGAGCTGCTTGGCTCGCCGGCGGTGACCGCGCTGGTGGCCAACGGCCGCCACTACCGGAGGACGTAAGCGGTTGCCGTTCCCGGACAAGCACATGAAGGTCAGTTTAAGTTCCCTAACTGTTGCGAGGAAATTTAACTGAGAACACGGTTCCCTGTGCTTCTGTGGATGTCACGCTTATTGTCCCGTTGTGTGCGGTGGTTGTTTCTTGAGCGATGTACAGACCCAGGCCCAAGCTGGTCTTTGGTCTGGCGTCCTCTTCGCTGTCGGGCTCTAGTTGAACCAATGGCTGGAAGATAGTTTTTAATGACTCCTCAGGAATAACCGGCCCGCGATTGCTGACATACAGCGAGATGACGTCGTCATCCCCCACGGCCTCGAACTTCACAGTGCTGCCTTTAGAGCTGTACTGAGCGGCATTGATCAGTAGATTTGTGACCAACTGCCGCAAACGGATCTCATCGAATTCCCCTGTCAAGTTGCCACTCTGATGGAAGACAATAGTGCTGTTCGGATACATGGCCCGCGCATCGGCCACCGCAGCATCGCATATCTCCTGTGCATTGATCGTGATCCGCGTAGTGGGCATGCCTGCGCCCATTTGTAGTCGGGCAAATCCTAAAAGATCGGTGATCATAGCGCTCATGAGCATTGCGTTGCGTTTCGTCTTTTGCGCCATGAGCGCCACTTGTTGTGGCGGCACGACTGTGCGCGCTAACAAATCGCCGGCCAGAGAAATGCTGGCTAACGGGGCGCGCAAATCGTGTCCCAGCACCGCCAAGAAAAGATCCCTGGTCCGATTCGCTCTCTCCGAGTAGGTCACAATTGATTCTGCCAGCGCCTGATCAATTGCCTCGTTGAATCGCACCATCTCGTGCATCGTCATTTCGGACATTTGATGAATGCGAGGTAACCACAGTCGCAATACAGTTGCTCTCAGTGCGCGGAATTCCGAACTGAGTTGAAGCAGCGAAAAATTACTCGCGTGTCGAAGACGCCCATGTATCGCCGCTGCGCTTTCCTTCAGACGCATGTCTTCGTCGCCTTGCGATTTTTCGTACTGCTGTTCTTCACTCTGATGCGTCTCTATGTCCGTGGCAATGGCGATCAGGATTGCCCCGGCATGATCTGTCAAAGCCAAGTCCGTCATCTCCTCATCGTCAGGAGCCGTTTTCTTCGCGAAAGCAGTCCACTCTGCGAGGATTTCCTTCATATTGAATCGGATAAAATCTGAAAGGCGCATATTGGAAAACTCTTTTCTTTGGGGGGAATGATTCGCAATGTTCCCCGGTCTCCGTAGAGATGAGGCTCCCGAGTCAAAAGCCGTACATCGACCATGCAGATGTTAAAACAATTCTATCTGGATTTTCCTCATGATGCGATTCGATCAAAGAATGTGCATGTTCTCGGCTTGTGGTGATGTCTTTGGGCGCAGAGTTAGTCATGCAGCAAGGTTGTCAACAGCGCGCAAAGCCGCGTAGAATGCATGGCACGCGGGTGTAGCTCAATGGTAGAGCAGAAGCTTCCCAAGCTTACGACGAGGGTTCGATTCCCTTCACCCGCTCCAGTTGCCTATGCAAGGGATCAGTAGCCGACTTCTCGTTGATGCCGAATGACGAGTACGGTAATCGTGTCGCCAGCATAGCGATAGCGTCCGCCAGCCGCTTGACGCGATCATGTGTCTCTTGGTCGATCTCGACGGCGATGGCGCGATTGCTTGAGGTCGCCATGGTGTGCAGCGGGGATTAAGGCTACTACCTTGGCATACTCAGGGCGTCGGTTCCGCCCCACGCGCGCGCTGTTCCATCTCGATCATGGCCTCGGCGCCGGTGGTGACGTAGTCGACGATGCGCTCGACCACGTCGTCGCTGATCTGCTCGAAGCGGGCGCCAGCACGGTAGCGGCCCTCGGAACCGACCGGACGGCTGTACAGTACGTCCAGCAGCACGTCGTTATGAATGTGGCTGCCCGGGAAGCTGAAGCAGAAGGCGTAATGCCCCGGCGCCAGTTCTTGCTCGGTCACGAACGCCACCCCCATGCGCGCGATGTCGATAATGTGCGCCGGCCATGACTGCCCAGCCGTGGAGCTGCGGACCACGGCTTCAACCTGCAGCAGGCGGCGTACATGTTCTCTTCGAAAATCCATCGGACGCTTCTCTCTGGGTGGCTGCCGTTGGCACGGCCGGGGCTCGCGGCCTGCCGGCCGCCCCTGTTCTCGCCGTCTATCGTACACATGTTTATTGCCGGAAAGGAAGGGCTATTTTACAGGCATGCGAGGCCGGATTGCAGATTTCCATATGGCCGATGGCGCCCCAGCCATGAGTCACTGACTGTCCCTAGACTTTGGGCATGGCACTATTGCCAGTAATTCAATTTTATTGGCATGAAACTCAATCTGACTGAGTAGATGATGGCAGAAGCCGGCGTGGCGGACAAGCGGTTGGAAACCAAGCGCGCGGCCCCCCGGTATGCCTATGCCGAGAAAGTGTGCTGGCCTGGCTTGTGGCTTGGCCGGTGCACTAGAGACTTGAGACCGCGCGGGATCAGGCGCTGCGGCGCTGATCCTGCATCTCGGCGCGGCGGCAGAAGTGCTCGACCAGCGCCCGGTGCGAAGGCAGATCCTGCAAGGCGCGCTGCGCCACCTGGGCAATCATCTGGAATTCCTTGCGCGCCACGTCGAAGTGCGGCAACGCGGCGCCGGTGGCGTGCAGCCGGGTCGAGAACTCCATCCCGTACAGCACGTACTGCCAGCTGGACGGCGGATACATCTCCAGGTCGACGATGAAGTCCATGCGGTGCGGCGGACGGCTACGCCACATGGCCAGCTTGTCGCGCAGCGTTTGCGGGATGCTGGCCGGGTCGGCGTTGTCGATCCAGAACTGGCTGTCGGTGCGCTGCGACAGGCAGTAGTGCAGCTTGACGAAATCGACGATGCGCTCGTAACGCGCCTTCATCATCTGGTTGAATACCTTGGCCACCGGCGCCATGTCGCCGTCGTGCGGGAACAGGTAGCTGACCAGGTAGGCCGCCGTTTCGATCAGGCCGATGCCGGACGATTCCAGCGGTTCCAGGAAGCCGCTCGACAGGCCGACCGCCACGCAGTTCTTGAT
>FSUS01000679.1_pt1 | contig 11639 bp, 9 predicted proteins | sample 1637441 | NCBI WGS metagenome assembly FSUS01 (sample SAMEA3914816, study PRJEB12502) | metagenome | biome: forest; material: soil | place: USA | collected 2011-09-16 | depth 0.3 m | reverse complement strand
TTCGCCGGCCTGGATTCCTACCTGGACCGCGGCTACGTGGCGCACGACCTGCAAAACGAGGCTGCTTCCAAGACCGCCGAATACGCATACGACGATTACGCCATCGCGCAGTTTGCCAAGGCGCTGGGCAAGCAGGCCGAGTACCAGCACTACCTGAAACGCTCGCAGAACTACAAGAACACCTTCGACGCCAGCATCGGCTACATGCGCGGCCGCATGGCGGACGGCTCGTGGGAGACGCCGTTCGATCCGGAGCTGGCGCAGAAGCGCAGCGCTTTCACCGAGGGCAGCTCGATGCAGTATTCGTGGTACGTGCCGCACGACGTGGCCAACCTGGTCAGGCTGATGGGCGGCAAGCAGCAGTTCGTCAAGCGGCTGGACGCGCTGTTCGATACCGACGTCTCGAAAGAGAAGATCGCCGAGCACGAGGACATCGCCGGCCTGATCGGCCAGTACGTGCAGGGCAACGAGCCTAGCCACCACATCGCCTACCTGTACAACTACGCCGGCCAGCCGTGGAAGTCGCAGGAGCGCATTCATCAAGTGATGCAGACCATGTACTTCAACCGCCCCGACGGCCTGCCGGGCAATGACGACATCGGCCAGATGTCGGCCTGGTACATCTTCAGCGCGATGGGCTTCTATCCGGTGGCGCCAAACGACCTGACCTACGAGATCGGCACGCCGCGGCTGGCGCGCGCGGTGATGAAGCTGGCTGGCGGCAAGCAGTTCACCATGATCGCGCATGGCCTGAGCGAGAAGAACTTCTACATCCAGCGCGTGCTCCTGAACGGCAAGCCGCTGGACCGCAGCTATATCGAGCACAAGGATATCGCCGGCGGCGGCACGCTGGAATTCTTCATGCAGGACAAGCCGAACAAGGCCTGGGCCAGCGCCCAGTCCGCGCTGCCGCCGTCGCTGTCGGACGCGGCCGGCGGCCAGCACTAATTAGCGGAACTCCTTCCGGCACGCGGCGGTCTAACTGCTGCGTGCATCCGCACGTTTGCCGATCACGAACAAGGAAGGAGAACAGGCATGAAACAACCATTTCTGAAACACGGCATCGCGGCGCTGGGGCTGTTGGTGGCGGTGGGAGCAGCCGGCGCAAGCGACTACACCACCATCCTCACCGGCCCGAACGAAGCGCCGCCGAACACGTCCGGCGCCATCGGCGCGGCCAAGATCAGCTTCGACATGTCGTCGCACACGCTGGTGGTCAACGCGGCTTTCGCCGGCCTGATGGGCGACAGCACCGCCTCGCACATCCATTGCTGCACTGCCTCGCCCGGCGCAGGCACGGCGCCGGTGGCGACCGAATTGCCGTCGTTCACCGGCTTCCCGCTGGGCGTGGGCACGGGCGGCTACAGCCACACCTTCGATACCTCGCTGGCCAGTAGCTGGAATCCCAGCTTTGTCTCGGGGAACGGCGGCACTACGGCCGGCGCCGAGGCAGCCCTCAACGCCGGCCTGATGAGCGGCTCGGCCTACCTCAACATCCACTCGACCGAATATCCGGACGGCGAAATCCGCGGCTTCCTGCATCCGCTGACGGCGGTGCCGGAACCGGCCGGCTTCGCGCTGCTGGCGGCCGGCATCCCGGTGGTGGTACTGGCGCGGCGTCGCCAGAAGGCGCGCCAGGACCGCGCATAACGACAATGCCGGCGCGCCGCAGCCTGGAGCGCCGGCCATTTGCCTAACATCAAGCCGCGCGCACCATTGGAATTCAGCGCTATCCGTTCTATAGTTAGAAGGCAGTTCCCGCATTTGTCCTCGAAAATCACCAACAAAGAGAGGTAACAAGATGAAGAATGTTGCTCGTAGTACCGCGTTGTTGCTGCCACTACTATTTGCGCTGAATGCCGGCGCAACCACCTATAACGCCATCCTCAACGGTCCCAGCGAATCTCCGCCGAACGCCTCCGATGCTTTCGGGGTAGCCCAGATCAAATTCGACACGTCGACGCACGTGCTGATGGTCGAAGTAGCCTTCGTCGGACTGGATGGCACCACCACGGCTTCGCATATCCACTGCTGTACCGCAACTCCCGGCACTGGCCCTGCAGGGGTCGCGACCGAGCTGCCGTCGTTTACCGGCTTTCCCTTGGGCGTCACCTCGGGCGCCTACAGCCATACCTTCGACACTTCCATGACCAGTACCTGGAATCCAAGCTTCCTGGCCGCACATGGCGGCACCGCCTCTGGTGCCGAGGCAGCCTTTGACGCTGGCTTGATGGGCGGATCGGCTTACCTCAACATTCACTCCACCCTGTACCCCGGGGGCGAGATCCGCGGCTTCCTGATGCCTGTGACGGCAGTGCCGGAACCTGCCAGCCTGGCCCTGCTGGTGGGAGGCATACCGGTCGTAGGACTGGCACTGCGCCGCCGCCAGAAAGCGCGTCAGGAACGTGCATAAGGCTGGACGAAAAAAAACCAGCGCAGCTCATTGTGAGCCGGCGCTGGTTTTTTATTGGGCAATGAAAATTACTTTGCCGCGCCGCTCAGCAGCATTTCGTTCAGGCGCTTGACGAAGGTGGCCGGATCGCTCAGCGAACCGCCTTCGGCCAGCATGGCCTGGTCGAACAGGATGTGCGACCAGTCGTCGAACTGGCTGCCGGTGTCCTGGTATTTCAAGCGCGTCACCAGCGGGTGGTTCGGGTTGATTTCCAGGATAGGCTTGGATTCCGGCGCGTTCTGGCCGGCGGCCTTCAGCATGCGCAGCAGGTTGCCCGACAGCTCATTCTCGTCCGCCACCAGGCAGGCCGGCGAGTCGGTCAGGCGGAAGGTGACGCGCACGTCCTTGGCCTTGTCGGCCAGCGCGGTCTTCATCTTCTCGACCAGATCCTTGTACGAGGTTTCGGTCTCTTCGTGTTCCTTCTTCTCGGCTTCGTCTTCCAGCTTGCCCAGGTCCAGGCCGCCCTTGGCCACCGAGACCAGTTCCTTGCCTTCGAATTCGCTCAGGAAGGACAGCATCCATTCGTCGACGCGGTCGGTCAGCAGCAGCACTTCGACGCCCTTCTTGCGGAAGATCTCGAGGTGCGGGCTGTTCTTGGCGGCCTGGTAGTTGTCGGCGGTGACGTAGTAGATCTTGTCCTGGCCTTCCTTGACGCGGGCGAGGTACTGCTCCAGCGAGACGTTCTGTTCGTCGGTTTCGTTGGCGGTCGACGCGAAGCGCAGCAGCTTGGCCAGGCGGTCCTTGTTGGCCGCGTCCTCGCCGACGCCCTCTTTCAGCACCTGGCCGAATTCCTTCCAGAAGGTGGCGTACTTGTCCTTCTTGTCCTGCTCGTCGGCGTTGGCCAGTTCTTCCAGCATGCCGATCACGCGCTTGGTCGAGCCTTCGCGGATCACTTTCACGTCACGCGATTCCTGCAGGATTTCGCGCGAGACGTTCAGCGGCAGGTCGGCCGAGTCGATCACGCCCTTGACGAAGCGCAGGTAGGCCGGCATCAACTGCTCGGCGTCGTCCATGATGAACACGCGCTTGACGTACAGCTTGATGCCGCCGCGCTTGTTGCGGTCCCACAGGTCGAACGGCGCGTGGCCTGGCAGGTACAGCAGCTGCGTGTATTCGCTGCGGCCCTCGACGCGGTTGTGCGTATGCGCGAGCGGCGCCTGGAAGTCGTGCGAGACGTGCTTGTAGAATTCGTCGTACTGCTCGTCGCTGATCTCGCTCTTGTTGCGCGCCCACAGCGCCGAGGCCTGGTTGATGGTCTCGACTTCATCCTTGACGACGGTTTCGTTTTTCTCGGCGTCCCACTCGTCCTTGTGCATCGTGATCGGCAGCGAGATGTGGTCGGAGTATTTGCGGATGATGGACTTGAGTTTCCAGGACGACAACAGCTCGTCTTCGCCTTCGCGCAGGTGCAGGATCACGTCGGTGCCGCGCGCGGCCTTGTCGATCGCTTCGACGCTGTAGTCGCCTTCGCCGGCGGACTCCCAGCGCACCGCTTCGTCGCTGCCGGCGCGGCGCGTTTCAACGGTGATCTTGTCGGCGACGATGAAACCGGAGTAGAAGCCCACGCCAAACTGGCCGATCAGGGCGGCGTCGGCCTGCTGGTCGCCGGACAGTTTGCCGAAGAATTCCCTGGTGCCGGACTTGGCGATCGTGCCAAGGTGGGAAATGACGTCGTCGCGGCTCATGCCGATGCCGTTGTCGGAAATGGTGATCGTGCGGGCGGCCTTGTCGAAGGCGACCTTGATCTTCAGTTCATGGTCGTTGCCGTACAGGGCGTCGTGGTTGATCGCTTCGAAGCGCAGCTTGTCGGCCGCGTCGGACGCGTTCGAGATCAGCTCGCGCAAGAAAATCTCTTTGTTCGAATACAGGGAGTGGATCATCAGCTGCAGAAGCTGCTTCACTTCCGCCTGGAAGCCAAGGGTTTGTTTTTCTGGTGCGGTCATTGTTTCCTCGATAAGAAGGTGGTTCAGTGTGCGGCAGATGGGGCCGGTGCGACCCATTTCAAGGGTGCCCGGCGCGCCAAGCGCAGCATGATAGCGCGGCGCGCAGTCCGGACGCAAAAAAACCCGCGCGCAGCGGGTTTCCGGTGGCGACAGGGCGGCTTAACGGCGGCGCGCGGCCCAGCCCAGCAGGCCCAGGCCTGCCAGCAGCAGGCCATACGTGGCCGGTTCCGGAACTGCACTGACGGTCAAATCGTCGTAGGCGTAGTAATCGCCTGCCCCGGTGAGCTTGATGCGGCTGATGCCGCTGGCACTCACACTCATCCGGGTCCAGTCCGGCTGCATGCTCACCGTCGTCGTCGCCAGCAAAGTGCCACTGGCGTCAAACGCTTCCATCGTCGCTTGACCGCCATTCGTATGGGCGCCCCAGATCGAGACGCTGCCGGCCGGCGTGTCAAAGAAGATCTGTTCGATGTTTCCGCTCAGGCCAGCGGGAACATTGAAGGCGAGGAAATCAGTGCCGCTGTGGGCGTTGAAAAAGAAATTGCCCGATTGGTTAAGGATCGAACCGCCCGCCGCGGCGTCACCGGAAAAATGAATGCCAAGGCCGGCGTAGAAGTCGCTCAACGGCGTCGCAAAAAAGAAACAGCAAGGCGCCCCGCTACCTTCGAAATCGATCGTGGTGGCAGCGCCTGCCTGGGCGGCGGCACCAAGGACCACGGCGGCACAGGCGCTGCGGACGAAGCGGAAACGGGTAGTCTTCATGGCGGAGCCTCAAATGGACAGGTTCAACGCTGACATAATACCAATTAAATTTTCATTTTTGCAATGTAATTTTTCCATCATTGGCATTCCAGATTTACCTCAAGGAAACGCCATATCGCCGGGTCCTGGGCGCAGGCGATATTGATGCGCATTTTCGTCGATGGCAGCTGGCTGGGCGAAAACAGGCTGCCCGGCGCGAGCAGCAGGTCGGCCGCCATCGCCTTCTCGGTCAGCACATTGGTGTCGACACCGGTGTCGGCCCAGACGAACATGCCCGCCGGCGGCGCCGCCAGCACCGTCATGCCGATTTTCTCCATCTGGCGCACGGTCTTGGCGCGCACCGCGTCGAGGCGTGCGCGGATGCGGTCGACGTGCTTGCGGTACAGGCCTTCGGACAGGATCTTGTAGACGACGCGCTCACCGAGGTCGCTGGTGGTCAGCGTGGCGAGCATCTTGCGGTCGGCCAGGCGCTGGGCCCATTCGGGCGAGGTGGCGATGAAGCCCACGCGCAGGTTGGCCGCCAGCGACTTCGAGAAGCCGCCCAGGTAGATCACGCGCTGGAGCTGGTCGAGCGCGGCCAGGCGGGTGGCCGGCTGCACCGCGCTGCCCGGGTGCAGGTCGCAGTAGATATCGTCTTCGACAATCGTGAAGTCGTGCTGTTCGGCCAGGCGCAGCACCTGGAAGGCCTTGGCGGCCGACAGCGACGTCGAGCTGGGATTGTGCAGCACCGAATTGATCACGTACAGGCGCGGCTTGTGCTGCTCGGCCAGCTGCGCCAGCAGCGCGACATCGGGGCCGTCGGCCAGGCGCGGGATGCCGACCACCTTCAGGCCCATCGCGGCGAAGGCGCCAAACATCAGGAACCAGGCCGGGTCGTCGACAAAGATGGTGTCGCCAGGGCGGGCGAATTCGCGCGCCACCAGGTCCAGCGCCTGCGTCACGCCGACGGTGGTGACGACCTGCCCGGGCGGGCAATCGATTTCCAGTTCGGCCAGCTTGAGCTGCAATTGCTGGCGCAGCGGCAGGAAGCCTTGCGGCGCGCCGTAATTGAGCAGCATCTTGGCCGGCTGGCGGCTGATCGCGCGCAGCGCGTGGGCGATCGATTCGCCATCGAGCCAGTCGGCCGGCAGCACGCCGGATCCGGGCACGCGCGCCAGCGGGCTTTGGCGGAACATATTGCGGATCAGCCAGACCACATCGAGCGGCTGCGTGTCCAGGCGCGCCGGGTTCGGCGCCGAGCGTTCGCCGGCATTCAGCGGCGAACGCTCGCGCACGAAAAAGCCGGCGCCGCGGCGCGATTCGAGGTAGCCCTTGCCCACCAGTTTGTCGTAGCTGGCCACGACGGTGGCGCACGACACATCGTGTTCGGCTGCGAACTGGCGGATCGAGGGCATGCGCGCGCCGCTGCGCAGCACCTTGTCGTCGATGCGCGCGGCCACCGAGCGGGCGATCTGGTCGATCAGGGATTCGCCGCCGGCGCGCGACAGGGTTAGTGTACTGGTCATTTTACCGTCACAGTATGTCGATTTATATGGAAAGTGTATTTGCACTGTACTGGCATTCTCCATTAGGATACACCTAAGCCGCGCTCTTGCGAACGTCCGCGTGGGCATTGTGCCCACCCTACTGAAAGCCTGCCATGTACCTGCCCAACCTTGCCGAACTCGACGCCGCTGCCGCCACTGTTTATGGCGCCATGCCGCCCACGCCCCAGTACTCCTGGCCTTTGCTGAACGAGGCGCTCGGCACCGAGGCATGGGTCAAGCATGAAAACCATACGCCGACCGGCGCCTTCAAGGTGCGCGGCGGCCTGGTCTACATGGCCGCGCTGCGCGAGCGCCTGCCGCAGGTGAGCGGCGTCATCACGGCCACGCGCGGCAACCACGGCCAGTCGGTGGCCTTCGGCGCGCGCCGCCACGGCCTGAATGCGACCATCGTCGTCCCGTTGGGGAACGGCGTGGAAAAGAACAATGCGATGCGCGCGCTCGGCGCCACCCTCATCGAGCATGGCGCCGACTTCCAGGAAAGCCGCGAGCACGCGCAGATGCTGGCCGCGCGCGACGGCCTGCACATGCTGCCGTCCTACCACCCCGACCTGGTGGCCGGCGTAGCGAGCTACTGGCTCGAACTGCTGCGCACCCAGCCAGGTCTCGACCTCGTGCTGGTGCCGGTTGGCCAGGGTTCGGGCATTTGCGGCGCCATCGCGGCGCGCCATGCGCTGGGCCTGTCGACCCGTATCATCGGCGTGTGCTCAAGCCACGCCCCAGCATACCAGTTGTCCTTCGATGCGCGCTGTGCCATCGAAGCGCCCGTATCAACCATACTGGCCGACGGCATGGCCTGCCGCGTGCCGGACCCGGCGTCGCTGAGCGCGATGCTCGAATGCGTCGACGAAGTGCTGGCCGTCACCGACGACGAGATAGCACACGCGATGCGCCTGCTGTTCCGCAGCACCCACAATGTGGCCGAGGGCGCCGGCGCGGCCGCGCTGGCGGGCGCGCTGCAATTGCAGGCGCAAGGCCGCTTGGCGGGCAAGAAGGTCGGCCTGCCTTTGACGGGCGGGAATGTCGACGCGGAGCTGTTCCGCCACGTGCTGCAAGGGGATTGAATGGACACCACCCTGCCCCTGCGTCCCGCACTCGGCACCGAGACACGCGGCATGCTGCTTGGCCTGGCCGGCGTGGCCATGTTCAGCCTGACCCTGCCCTTCACGCGCATGGCGGTGCACGATTTGCCGCCGGCCTTTGTCGCACTCGGGCGCGCGCTGGTGGCGGCCGTGCTGGCCGGTGCCTGGCTATGGCACCAGCGTGCGGCGCTGCCGGCGCGTGCGCAGCTGCTGCCGCTGGCGCTCGTTGCGGGCGGCTGCATCGTCGGCTTTCCGTGGCTGACGTCGATCGCGCTGCGCACCGTACCGGCCGCGCATGGCGCTGTACTGGTGGGTATCCTGCCGCTGGCGACAGCCATCGTATCGGCGCTGCGCGGTCACGAGAAGCCGTCGATCGGCTTCTGGGCGATGGCCTTGCTCGGATCAAGCCTGGTCATGGCCTTCGCGCTGCGCCAGGGCGGGGGCAGCCTGCAAGCGGCGGACCTGCTGATGCTCGCGGCCGTCGTGCTGGCGGCGATCGGCTATACCGAAGGCGGGCGCCTGTCGCAAAGCATGGACGGCACCCTCGTCATCAGCTGGGCGCTGGTACTGGCCGCGCCCGTCCTGCTGGTATTGCTGTTGTGGCAGTGCGCGGGCGACTGGCCACAGGTGGCCGCGGCCGGTGCGCGCGCCTGGGCCGGCTTCGCCTATGTGTCGCTGTTTTCGATGTTTATCGGTTTCTTCTTCTGGTACCGGGGCATGGCGCTGGGCGGCATTGCGCGGGTCGGCCAGGTTCAGCTGGTGCAGCCTTTCCTGACGCTCGTTGGCGCCTGGGCGCTACTGGGCGAGGCGCTGTCGCTGGACCAGTTTGGCTTCGCGCTGGCCGTCATCGCCGTCGTCGCAGCGGGGCGCAAGATGCGGATCCGCGCCTAAGCGCAGTACAATATCGGCTTGGCCTGCCTGGCTCACCCTTTTCCATGGAATCGATCATGTCCGTCTACGACAAACTCAAAGCCCTCGATATCACGCTCGCCGCGCCTGCCGCGCCTGTCGCCGCCTATGTGATGTATGTCCAGACGGGCAACCTGGTGTTCATCTCCGGCCACCTGGCGCGTAACGCCGACGGCTCCGTCATCGCCGGCCAGCTGGGCAAGAACATCAGCACCGTAGAAGGCAAGGCTGCCGCGCGCGGCATCGCCGTCGCCATGCTCGGCACGCTCGAACAGGCCTGCGGCGGCGACCTTGGCCGCGTCAAGCGCATCGTCAAGATCATGAGCCTGGTGAACTCGACGCCCGACTTCACCGACCAGCATATCGTCACCAACGGCGCCTCCGAACTGATCGGCGAAGTGTTCGGCGACGCCGGCAGGCACGCCCGTTCGGCCTTCGGCGTGGCGCAGATCCCGCTGGGCGCCTGCGTCGAGATCGAAATGATCGCCGAAATCGCCTGACCACCGAATCCGGGCGGGGCTTATCCGGCCCTGCCCGCCCACAGGGCCGCCACAAGCGTGCTTTATAATGAACGAGCCCATTGCGGCTCCCCTTCGCGAGACCAGTATGAAAATTGAAAATCCCAAGCCGATCGAGTGGCATTTCTCGGAACGCGCTGCGCAGATGCAAAGCTCCTTCATCCGCGAGATCCTCAAAGTGACCCAGCGACCGGAGATCATCTCCTTCGCCGGCGGCCTGCCGTCGCCTGCGACTTTCCCGGTTCAACACATGAAGGCCGCCTTCGACAAAGTGCTGTCGAACCAGGGCAAGGTCGCCCTCCAGTACGGCCCGACCGACGGCTACCAGCCACTGCGCCAATGGATTGCCGATTCGCTGTCGACGAGCGACTGCACGATCGTCGCCGAACAGGTGTTGATGACGTCGGGCTCGCAGCAGGCGCTGGACTTGCTGGGCAAGGTACTGGTCGACGAAGGCAGCCGCGTGCTGGTCGAAACCCCGAGCTACCTGGGCGCGCTGCAGGCGTTCTCGGTCTACCGTCCTGAATTCGTTTCGGTCGCCACCGACGAACATGGCCTGGTGCCGTCCTCGGTCGAAGCCGTCGCCAAGGGTGCGCGCATGCTGTACGCGCTGCCGAACTTCCAGAACCCGACCGGGCGCAGCCTGTCGGTCGAGCGCCGCCGCGAACTGGTCGAGACCTGCGCGCGCCTGGGCCTGCCGCTGATCGAGGACGATCCGTACGGCGCGCTGTCGTACAAGGGCGAACCATCGCCGAAAATGCTGAACATGAATCCGGATGGCGTCATCTACATGGGTTCCTTCTCCAAGGTCCTCACGCCAGGCATCCGCCTGGGCTACGTGGTGGCCCCGCTGCCATTGATCCGCCGCCTCGAACTGGCCAAGCAGGCAGCCGACCTGCACACCGCGCAGCTGACCCAGATGGTCGTCTACGAAGTAATCAAGGACGGCTTCCTCGACACGCACATCCCGAGCATCCGCACGCTGTACGCGAGCCAGTGCCAGGCCATGCTCGACGCGATGGACGAACACTTCCCGAAAGCGGCCAGCTGGACGCGCCCGGAAGGCGGCATGTTCATCTGGGTCACGCTGCCGAAACACATCGACGCGATGAAGCTGCTCGACAAGGCCATCGAAGCGAAAGTCGCCTTCGTGCCGGGCGCGCCGTTCTACGCCAACGACGCCGACACCCACACGCTGCGCCTGTCCTTCGTGACGGTGTCGCCGGAACGCATCCGTGAAGGCATCGCCATCCTGGGCAAGCTGATCGCCGACATGGCGTAAACACCGCCATACAGCAAGATCGCGCCATTCACGGGGGCGGAGCAGCAATGCTCCGCCCCCGTTGCATTTTTACATCGAATTTTCGAGTTTTTCACCTGATTTTCACGAAATCTAACACTATTTCATACAATTAATTTAACATACCGTACAGAAATTATAATTCTCTCGGAATAACACCTCCGCAGACTTGCTCTTTTACACCCGGCTGTCAGCAAACGGCCACTGAACGAGGTCATGACATGCTCGATACGCTCGCGCCCGATTTTGTGCGCCGACTCACCGCCACGCCCCACCCGGATGTGCCGCCAATGGACATGGCCGACCTGATGGTCGCCTACCTCGAGCAGCTGGGCATCGACTACGTGTTCGGGATTCCGGGCGGCGCCATCGAACCGCTGTACAACGCGCTGGCGCGCAGCGAACGGCGCGGCGGCATCCGCCATATCCTGGCGCGCCACGAAGCCGGCGCCGCCTTCATGGCCGACGGCTATGCGCGCGAGACCGGCAAGCTCGGTGTGTGCATCTCCACCTCGGGCCCGGGCGCGACCAACCTGATCACCGCGGTGGCCACCGCCTACGACAACAACATCCCGATGCTGGTCGTCACCGGCCAGCCCGCCCTGCCCTCGTTCGGCAAGCACCCGCTGCAGGAGTCGGCCTGCACCGGCATCAATGTGCTGGGCATGTTCCGCCACTGCACCCGCTACAACTCGCTCGTGTCGCACTCCAAGCAGCTCGAAGCGAAACTGATCGCCGCGCTGCAGCGCGCCACCCGCACGCCACGCGGCCCGGTGCACCTGGCGGTACCGGTCGACGTGTTCCGCGCTGCCTCGAACCACATCGAACCTTCGTACGACCTGGCCGCGCTGCTGCGCCCGTCGGCGCTGGTCGACGACGATGCCGTCGAAACGCTGCGCGACATGCTGTCCGAATCGCGCAACGTCGTCGTCCTGATCGGCGGCTGGTGCGGTGAAGCGATCGACTCGATCCTGCAGTTCGCCACCCTCAAGGGGGCGACCTTCGTTACCACGCCCGACGGCAAAGGCCTGGTCAGCCCCCAGCATCCGCTGTTCCGCGGCGTGTTCGGCTTTGGCGGCCACGCCTCGGCCGAAGCGGCGCTGGCCGATCCCTCGGTCGACCTGATCCT
>FSUS01000818.1_pt1 | contig 11851 bp, 10 predicted proteins | sample 1637441 | NCBI WGS metagenome assembly FSUS01 (sample SAMEA3914816, study PRJEB12502) | metagenome | biome: forest; material: soil | place: USA | collected 2011-09-16 | depth 0.3 m | reverse complement strand
GTTTACCGCCGACCCGCAATCCGGCGCGACAGCCGGCGCCACCCAGTTCTATTTCGCCCGCCAGTGGTTCCACAACCAGCGCTGCACGCCTTATGGCTGGATGGCTGTCGACGGCTACCGCTGCCGCCTCGGCGACGCCGACGTGTACCGCGCGCCGGAAGGCACGATCCGCCTGCGCACGCTGGAATCGGTGGGCAAGGCGGTGATCCTGAACTCGCGCATCGGTGCGCATATCGAGCGCGAGCACCCGTGGTCGGAATGGAACCGCAACGGCAGCATGGCGCACCGTCCGCCGCAATTCAGCTCGGACGACTACTGGGCCAACCTCGAGAGCATCAACCCGGCAGTCGGGCTGGATGCGGCCAAGGTGCTCGGCAGCGCAGCGCGCCCGGCGCCGGCCGAGATCTGGCTCGGCGAATACAACAACACGAACGAATGACGGAGACCGCATGACTTCTTTCGACACCCGCCGCGGCTTCCTGCGCACCGCCACCATCGCCAGCCTCGCATTGACGCCCGGTGCGCAGGCCATTGCGGCTGCTGCAAACGCCGCTGCAAAAGTCACCGCCGATCCATGGCGCGAAGCCGAGGCCATCGCCCGCCGCCTCGCCATGCCCGTCAAATTCCGCAAGGCCGACTACCTCGTCACCGATTTCGGCGCGCGAACCTGCACCCTGGTGCCTGTCAAAGCCTGGGTCTCGTTCGAGGAACAGGAAATGCTGCAGACCCCGGCGCCGGGCGCCAAGGACTGCTACCCGGCCTTCCGCGACGCCATCGCCCGCTGCCATGCCGAAGGCGGCGGCCGCGTCGTGATCCCGAAGGGCGTTTGGTTCTGCGCCGGTCCGATCGTGCTGCTGTCGAACGTGAACGTGCACCTGCAGGCCGGCGCCCACGTCTACTTCAGCAACGACCCGCGCGACTATGCCAAGTACGGCGAGGTCGATTGCGGCGCCAACGGCAAGCTGACCGTGTCGCGCTGGCAGAGCAACGACTGCCTGAACTTCTCGTCCATGGTCTACGCACACAAGGCGAACAACATCGCTCTCACCGCCGACGACTGGACCGCGATCCTCGACGGCCAGGGCGGCGTGCCCTTCGAAGGCTCCAGCGACTGCTGGTGGACCTGGAAGGGCAAGAACGCCACCATCAACGCGGTCGCCCAGGACAAGTCACCCAATTACGTGCCGGGCAAGCTGGCGCAGAACCAGCCGAATCCGCTGAACCCGACCTCGCTGCTGGACGTGGCGCCGGGACTGTCCGAGGAAAAGCGCTTGCTGATCCAGGGCGAAGGCGACAAATGGCGCGCCGACGATGCCTTCCTGCCGGCGCTGTCCGAGGCCGGCGTGCCGATCGAAAAGCGCGTATTCGGCCTCGGCCACTACCTGCGTCCGCCGATGATCCACCTGGTCGAGTGCACCAACGTCCTGCTGGAAGGCTACCAGGTCGTGCACACGCCGTTCTGGCAGCACCACCCGGTGGCCTGCCGCAACCTCGCCATCCGCAAGGTCCACGCCAACAGCCTGGGCCCGAACAGCGACGGCTTCGATCCGGAAGCCTGCGACGGCGTGCTGGTCGAGTCCTGCCAGTTCAACACCGGCGACGACTGCATCGCGATCAAGGCCGGCAAGAACCTCGATACCCGGTACGGACCGTCGCAGAACATCGTGATCCAGAAGTGCACCATGCAGAGCGGCCACGGCGCTGTCACGCTGGGCAGCGAGATGGCCGGGGGCATCCAGAACGTGTATGCCCAGGACCTCGTGTTCGAAAACATGAACTGGGCCACGAACCCCTTGAACACGGCGATCCGCCTGAAGACGAATATGAACCGCGGCGGCTTCCTGCGCAATTTTTACGTGCGCAACGTGTCGATTCCGAACGGCGTGCAGACCAGCCCGTCCTTCTACGCTTCCCTGCCCGGCTCTCCGATCGCCTCGCGCACGGTGGCGACGGCGGCCGGCGCGGTGGTCACCTTCGATTGCGACTACACGCCGCGCGCCGACAACGTGCGCGTGCGCCCGCCCGAGGTGCGCAACGTGCACATCTCGAACGTCCGGGTCGGCAACGTGAAAACCAGGGACGGCCGGCAAGCGTCCTGCTTCCAGGCCTTCGTGGTGCTGGGCCCGGTGGCGTCCGACTATAACGGTCCGGCGCCGCGTCCCGCCGTGCTGCCGGTGCGCGACGTGACGATCACCGACTGCGATTTCGGCACCCCGGCCAGCCTCGAGGCGCCCTGGTTCGTCTACAACGTGCGCAACCTGAAACTGAGCAACGTACGCATCGGCGGCAGGAAGTTCGACACCGTCCTGTCGGGCTAGGCGTCCTTCACCCCGGTCTTGACGTCGGCCACCGCCAGCGCCGTCATGTTGACGATCCGCCGCACCGTCGCGCTGGGGCTGAGGATGTGTACCGACTTGGCCGCCCCCAGCAGGATAGGCCCCACCGTCACGCCCTTGCCCGACGAAACCTTCAGGATGTTGAAGGCGATGTTGGCGGCGTCCAGCGACGGCATCACCAGCAGGTTGGCGCTGCCTTCGAAGTCCGGCTGGCCGGGCGGCAGGTAGACGGCGCGGATGGCCTGGTCGAGGGCGGCGTCGCCGTGCACCTCGCCGATCACCGCCAGTTCCGGACAATCGCGCGCCAGCAGCGTGCGCGCCTCGCGCACGCGCTGCGCGGAAGGCCGCTCCGAGGAACCGAAGATCGAGTGCGACAGCAGCGCCACCTTGGGCTCCAGGCCAAACTGGCGCAGCTCGCTCGCGGCCAGCCGCGTGATCGCCGCCAGCTCTGCGCCGGTCGGCTGGTCGTTGACGTAGGTGTCTGTGATGAACAGCGTTCCGCGGTCCAGCACCAAAGCGTTCATCGCCGCCATCACCTCCGCGCCGGGGGCCATGCCGATGTCCCGTTTCACATGGGCCAAGTGGCTGTCGAAGCTGCCCCGCATGCCGCAGATCAGGGCGTCGACCTCGCCGCCGGCCAGCAGCGTCGTGCCGCAGGCGGTGGTGTCGCCGTCGCACTCCACCAGCGTGTAGTCGGCGTCGCGCCGCATGCGCAGGCCGGCGTCGCGGATCGCTGCTTCGATGTCGGCGCCGCGGCCGATCAGCACCGGCTGCGCCAGGCCCTCGTCGACCACCGTCTGCGCCGCGCGCAGCACGCGCGCGTCGCAACCTTCGGCATAGGCGATGCGCCGCATGTCGGGCTTGTTGCGGGCGCGCGCCATGGCGAACACCGGCCGCATGAAGAAGCTGGTGTGGTAGATCATGGCCGCCAGCCGTTCGCGGTAGGCGTCCATGTCATCAATCGGGCGGGTGGCGACGCCGGAGCTGGCTGCCGCCGCGGCGACGGCCGGGGCGATCGCCGCCATCAGGCGCGGATCGAAGGGCTTGGGGATGATGTAGTCGGAACCGAAGCGCAAGTCCTGGCCGGCGTAGGCGGCGGCCACGGCGTCATTGGGCTCGGCCTCGGCCAGTTCGGCGATCGCGCTGACGCAGGCCAGTTTCATCTCCTCGGTAATCCGGGTGGCGCCGCAATCGAGGGCGCCGCGGAAGATGTAGGGGAAGCACAGTACGTTGTTGACCTGGTTCGGATAGTCCGAGCGGCCGGTGGCGACGATGCAGTCCGGACGCGCCGCCTTCGCCGCTTCCGGCCGGATTTCGGGCTCGGGATTCGCCAGCGCCAGGATCACGGGACGCTCGGCCATGGTCTGCACCATCGGGCCGGTCAGCACGCCGGCGGTCGAGCAGCCGAGGAAGACGTCGGCGTCCCTGACGATGTCGGCCAGCGAGCGGGCCGGCGTGTCCTGGGCATAGCGCGCCTTGTTGGCTTCCATGTTGGCCTCGCGCCCGCGCCAGATCACGCCTTTCGAATCGGCGACGAAGATGTTCTCCTGGCGCACGCCCAGGCTCACCATCATATCGAGGCAGGCGATGGCCGCGGCGCCGGCGCCGGAGGCCGCCAGCCTGACGCTGCCGATGTCCTTGCCGACCACCTTCAAGGCATTGATCAGCGCCGCGCTGGAAATGATGGCGGTGCCGTGCTGGTCGTCATGAAACACCGGGATGTTCATGCGCTCGCGCAGCTTCTTCTCGATGTAGAAGCACTCGGGCGCCTTGATGTCTTCGAGGTTGATGCCGCCCACGGTGGGCTCCAGCATGGCGATGGCGTCGACCAGCTTGTCCGGGTCGAGTTCGTCCAGTTCGAGGTCGAACACGTCGACCCCGGCGAATTTCTTGAACAAGCAGCCCTTGCCCTCCATGACCGGCTTGGAGGCCAGCGGCCCGATGTTGCCGAGGCCTAGCACCGCGGTGCCGTTGGTGATCACCGCCACCAGGTTGCCGCGCGAGGTGTACTCGGCCGCCATCGCCGGATTCGCGGCGATTTCCTCGCAGGCGTAGGCCACGCCGGGCGAATAGGCCAGCGACAGGTCGCGCTGGTTCGACAGCGGCTTGGTCGCCACGACCTCGATCTTGCCGCGCGTCGGCAGCCGGTGGTAATCGAGGGCGTCGATGCGCAGTTGCGCGTCCTTGCCCGGTTCCTGGATGCCGCTATCGAGACTGCTTTCGGTGCTCATGGTATCTCCTCGCTTGTCGCCCAGCCCTGCCGGCTGAGCGCTCTATGGTCGCAGAAATGCGCTGGGGGCTGCGCACGGCGCAGCCTGCCTGTCAAAAACCTTCGAAGACCTCGGTCACGTGGAACACGTTCGGGGCGCCGTCGAAGCAATGGCCCACCAGGCGCCGCCATTCCTGGAAATCGGCGCTGCCGCGGAAGTGGACCGTGTGGTCTTCCAGCGTCGCCCATTCCACCAGCAAGCGGTAGGCGCGCGGGTTCTCGATGCCGCGCTGCACGCGCATGCCGGTGCAGCCCTGCGCGCGCCGGAACAGCGGCGCCGCCTCCCGCACGCCGGCTTCAAACGCTTGTTCCATGCCCGGCTTGACCAGGATTTCCGCACTTTCCAGCACCATGTCGCTTCCTTTCGCAGTGATCGATCCGGCAATTATGCCAGCCGCGGCGGCGGGCCGTGCGCGGATGCGGTATCGTTGCCAGCCACCATCCGGAGACTCCATGAGCCCTGCGTTTCATTTCTACGAGCCGCGCGACGGCCACCGCCTGCCGCACGATCCCTTCAACGCCATCGTCGGGCCGCGCCCGATCGGCTGGATCTCCTCGCGCAGCAGCGCCAGCGTCCTCAATCTCGCGCCCTACAGCTTCTTCAATGCCTTCAACTATGTACCGCCCATCGTCGGCTTCGCCAGCATCGGCTACAAGGACACACTCAGGAACATCGAGGAAACCGGCGAATTCTGCTGGAACCTGGCGACGCGCCCGCTGGCGGAACGCATGAACCTGAGCTGCGCGGCGGTGGGGCCGGAGGTCGACGAGTTCGCGCTGGCCGGCCTGACCCCGGCGGCGTCACGGGTGAGCGGCGTGCCGCGCGTGGCCGAGAGCCCGGTGGCGATGGAATGCCGCCTCAGCCAGATCCTGCAGCTGCAAGGGGCCGACGGCGCCAAGGTGCCGACCTGGCTGGTGCTGGGCGAAGTCGTCGGCGTCCACATCGACCAAACGCTGCTGAAAGACGGCGTCTATGACACCGCCGCGGCCCAGCCCATCCTGCGCGGCGGCGGACCGGCCGATTATTTCGCTATCGGGCCCGAGCAGTTGTTCAAGATGTTGCGGCCGGGCTGAAGGAATTCAGCGTACGTTTGATCTATATCAAGTGCGGTTCTGACAACGGCGAGGACAAGGCATAAAGTGTTACTTGCCATAGCGCTTGGAGGAGGAGCCGCCATGTCGGAACTGTACAAGACCATCGTCGTCCATATCGACGGCAGCGCCAGCCAGGAAAGCCGGCTCCGCGCGGCCGCTCTGCTCGCCATCAAGCACAACGCGCACCTGGTGGGCAGCGCCGCCACCGGCATTTCCTGGATGGAATTCAGCCTCGTCACGAGTTCGATGGCGCCGCCGGCGATGCTGGACGATTTCCAGGGGCTGCGCGACGCCGCCAACGAGCGCCTCGACGCGTTCCGCGAGGCCGCCGCCCACCTGGGCGTCGAATCGGTCGAAACGCGGCTGGTGGAAGACGATCCGCGCTACGCGCTGCTGCTGCAGTCGCGCTATGCCGACCTGGTGGTGCTGAGCCAGGACGCCGATACCGCACTGGGCCTGCCGGCGCGGGTGCGCGGCCTGCCCGAGCACGTCGCCATGCGCGGCGCGCGGCCGGTGCTGGTAGTACCCGGCGCCTACCAGGGCGAGCCTATCCCCGGCACCGCGGTGGTCGGCTGGGATGGCGGCACCCAGGCGCTGCGCGCCATCACCGCCGCCATCCCGCTGCTGGCGCGCGCCGCCGGCGTCAAGCTGGTCGTCATCAATCCCGCCGACCTGTCCGAGCTGCATGGCGAGCAGCCGGGCGCCGACATGGCGCTCTACCTGGCGCGGCACGGCGCCCAAGTAGAGGTCGTGGTCGAGCATACGCGGGCGACCAGCGGCAGCGTGCTGTGCGCGTTGGCACGCGACGTCGGGGCCGGGCTGATGGTGTCCGGCGCCTTCGGCCACAGCCGCTACCGCGAATGGATGCTGGGCGGCACCACACGCGAACTGCTGGAGCGGGCCCGGATTCCGCTACTGATCGCGCACTGAGCCGGCCTGTTCCGGTCGCAGCCATGCTGATCCACCGCCCGCCGATCCGGCCGCCGGCCTATAGCGCCGCCCTGCGCCACACGCGCCGGCTGCTGTGCAAGCGGCTGGCCTGCACCGCCGGCGAGCCCGACGACGGCTTCGCGCACGACTACGTGGAGGTGATCGCCGAGGTCGAGGCGCAGCTGCGCCACGAGGAAACCATCCTCGAAGCCTGCCGCGTGCGGCGCCTGCAGGAACGGGTGCACGAGCTGCGCCAGGAAAACGCCGCCATCATGGCCGCCCTGCACCACACCCTGCCCCAGGTCGAACTGGGAGAGTTCGGGCTGGCGCGGCAGCTGGTGGCGGCGCTGACGGACATCCTGTCGCTGCATCGCATCAGCGCCGACCTCGCACTGCCGCGCGGACCGGTGGCGTCAAGTGGTCCGGCGCGCATGCGCGGGCGCGCCGCCAGGCCGGCCCATCCGGCGCCGGCGCTGTCGTCGTCTCCATCGCGCACGGCCCGCAACATCCGCCAGCCCGCCGAAGCCGGGCGCTTCAGCTTTCCCACGGAGGTTCCGATGTCGCTGCAATCCATCCTGGTCCACGCCGACCTGTCGCGCCACGCGCCCGCGCGCATCCACGCCGCCGCCCTGCTTGCCCGCGAGCACGGCGCCCATCTGCTGGGGGCCGCCATGATGGGCGTGTCGAGCGCGGTCTTCCCCGATGGCTACGAGGAACTGCCCGACTCGATGTCGGCCGCATGCTTCGGACCGCTGGCGGATAACGCGCGCGAGGCGCTCGAGCACTTCAAAGCCATCGCCAGCGAACGCGGCGTAGCCTACGATACGCGGCTGGTGCCGGACCAGGCCGACGACGGCCTGGCACAACTGTCGCGCTTTGCGGACCTGGTGGTGGTCAGCCAGGACGATCCCGACGAATCGCTGTGCCGCCAGATGCTGCGGATACCGGACTACGTGATCATGAACAGCGCCCGCCCGGTGCTGGTGATCCCGCGCGCGCTGCCGGCCAACAAACCACTTCCCAGCGACAGCTTCGCGCGGCACGTGCTGGTGGCCTGGGACGGCAGCCGGGAAGCGGCAGCGGCCCTGGGCGCCGCGGTCCCGCTGCTGCGGCGCGCCGAATCCGTCACGGTCGCGATGCTGTCCGGCCCGGCGCTGGCGCCGGCCGAGTGCCAGGCCCAGCAGGCCGACCTGAGCGGTTTCCTGGGGCGCCACATGGTGCGCGCCGGCATCCTGGTGCGCGAGCACAGCGGCGACACCGGCCATGCGCTGCTGTCCATCGCCGACGAGCTGGGCGCAGGCCTGCTGGTGATGGGCTGTTACGGCCACAGCCGTTTGCGCGAGCTGTGCCTGGGCGGGGCCAGTCGCACCGTCCTTGCCGAGACGCACATTCCAACCTTGCTGGCGCACTGAGCCGCCGTCATCAGGGCGTGCGCGGCAGACGGCGGCGCCAGATCCAGCTGTACAGGAGGGCATTGATGACCAGCACACCCAGGCCCAGCACCAGCTGCACATCGCGGGTCAGGCCGGCCGGGTAGATCAGCGGCAGCAAATAATGATCGATAAAGCCCCCTTTATAGGCAGCCTGCCCGGCCAGCAGGCGGAAATGCAGTTCGGCCCCGGTGAGCGGGCAGGCCGCGCCGGTCGCTTCGACCAAAAAGCCCCAGCCGGCCGCCGCCAGGTGGACCGGCAGCCAGCGCCGCCGGCGCGCCACCAGCAGCGCGCCGAACACGACAAACAGGATGAAGCCGAAATGCAGCAGCAGGACCGCGTCGGCCAGCAAACGATAGGGCATGATCGCATGCTACAACACACTGTTTGCCGCCTCAATTTGATGCAAGGAATTGTCGCCACGGATAGCCATTTGGCCCGGCTCAAGGGCATCGAGCATACACACGGAACACCGTAGTCATGCATGCGCGCGTGGCGTACATTGCTGTTTTCCTGAACGAGACGAGATCGCCATGATTGCAACGAACTGGAATAGCATGGGCACCATCGGTGCCATGGCCCTGAAGCAAATGGACCGCAGCCGCCAGGCGCGCGGCCGTTTCCTGGAGCGCGCCGGCTACGGCCCGCAGCCCACCCCTTCCACCGTCCTGCATGCCGAGCCCGGCATGAATTTGCGCCGCTACGGCGAGGATGCCGGCGGCGGTCCGCCCGTGCTGCTGGTGCCGGCGCCCATCAAGCGCGCCTATATCTGGGACATGGCGCCCGACATCAGCGTGGTCAGGCGCTGGCTCGAGCACGGCTACCGGGTGTACCTGGCGGAATGGACCCAGCCGGATGAAGGCGAGCCGCACGCGGACCTGGGCCTGGCCGACTACGCCGACCGCCTGCTGTCCGCCTGCCGCCAGGCCATCGCCGCCGACGGCGCGGACGAGCCGCCCGTGATCGTCGGCCATTCGCTGGGCGGCATCCTGGCGGCCATCCACAGCTGTTTGTATCCGGAGCAGCTGCGCGCGACCATACTGCTGGAGTCGCCGCTGCATTTCCAGCCGGAATCCTGCTGCTTCAACCGGCTGGTGCAGGCCACGCCCGACGCGCGCCAGATCGCCGCCACCTTCGGCCAGGTGCCTGGCGTGTTCCTGAACGCCATGAGCGCGCTGGCCGAGCCGCAGGCCTTCCAGTGGGAGCGCTGGACCGACCGCTGGCTGTCGCTGGGTGATCCGAAGGCGCTTGCCACCCACATGCAGGTGGAACGCTGGACCCACGACGAATTCGCGCTGCCGGGCCGGCTGTTCATCGACATCGTCGAATCGCTGTACCGGCGCGACCAGCTGACGCAGGGCGAGCTGGAGATCGACGGACGGCGCGTCGGCCCGCGCGAGCTGAGCACGCCGCTGCTGACCGTGATCGACCCGCGCAGCAAGCTGATTCCGCCGGCCGCCGTGCTGCCTTTCCACGAAGAAGCAGCGAGCAGCCGCAAGCAGGTGCTGCACTATGAGGGCGACGTTGGCGTCAACCTGCAGCACGTGGGCGTGCTGGTGGGACGCAGCGCCCACGCGAGGATGTGGCCGGCCATTTTCGACTGGCTGGGCTAGAGTGTGGCGATGAACTCGGCGTGCGTGGGCATGGCGCGTACACAATTGCCGATCACGTCACGCACACCCGCCAGATAGGCCTCGGTTTCCGCTACGCTGCGCAAGCCGGCCAACGGGTGGTGCCGTTCCGGCTGCAGGCCCTGGCCCTCGAACACCTGCAGCCAGCCGGCTTCGGCAAACAACTCGTTGTCGATGCGGACCAAACGCCCGTGCGCCCGGTACAAATCGAGCTTGTGTTGCAGGGTGTCCGGAATCGCCATCGCCGCGCAGTCGCGCCAGAACGCGGAATCCGTGCGGCGGTTCAGGTGGTAGTGCAGGATGATGAAGTCGCGGATGCGCTCGACCTCGAACGCGCTCTGGCGGTTGTACTCGGCAATGTCGGCCGGATGGAAACCGGCGTCCGGGAAAAACTCGATCAGGCGCGCGATCGCGCTCTGCACAAGGTGGATGCTGGTCGATTCCAGCGGCTCCAGGAAGCCGCCGGCCAGCCCCATCGCCACCACGTTGCGGTTCCAGGCCAGCGTGCGGCGCCCTGCCCGGAACTTCAGCAGGCGCGGCTCGTCCAGGGCCGCGCCGTCCAGGCCGTCCAGCAGGATGGACGCCGCCTCGTCCTCGCTCATGTGGGCGCTGCTGTACACGTGGCCATTCCCGGTGCGGTGCTGGAGCGGAATGCGCCATTGCCAGCCGGCGCGCCGGGCCGTCGCGCGCGTCAGCGGCAGCAAGGGGTCGACGCGTTCGCAGGGCACGGCCAGCGCACGGTCGCAGGGCAGCCAGTGCGACCAGTCCTCGAACGGGGTGCCGAGCGTCTCGCCGATCAGCAGCGCTCGAAAGCCCGAACAATCGATGAACAACTGTCCCTCGATGCGGCGGCCGTCTTCCAGCGCCAGCGCCTCGACATTGCCGCTGGCGTCCAGCGTGGCGCCGGCGATCTTCCCTTCGACCCGCTCGACCCCGCGTGCGGTGGCGAGCCGGCGCAGGTAGCGCGCATAGGCGCTGGCGTCGACGTGGTAGGCGTGAGCGATGTCGGCCAGCGGCGACGCGCCCAGAGAGGGGTCGGGCCGGGCGAAGCGCCCCGCGCGCGCGGCCGCGCAGGCCAGGGTGTAGTCGTCCAGCGGGCCGGCGCGCCCCAGCCGGCGCATGCGGTTCCAGTACTGGTGAAAAGGCACGCCGGCCAGCTGCTGGCCGACCCGGCCGAAGCCGTGGATGTAGCGCGCGTCCTCGTCGCCCCAGCCGACGAACTCGATACCGAGCTTGCAGGTGCCGTGGGTCGCCCGCAGGAAGTCGGCCTCGTCGATGCCGACGTACTGGTTGAAGCGCTGGATCATCGGGATCGTCGCTTCGCCCACGCCGACGGTGCCGATGGCGTCGGATTCGACCAGGCGGATGCGGTAGCGGCCTTCTGGCCCGGTGCCCGGCCCGGAGCCCAACTCGGTGCCCAGAGCCGTGGCCAGGGCCGCGGCGCTCATCCAGCCGGCGGTGCCGCCGCCAACGATGACGATGTCACGCACGTCGTTGTCCTCAACGGACCAGCACGCGATAGCTCCAGGGAGCCATCGTGAACCGGGTGTCCGGCGCCACGGTCACGGCCGCGCCGTCGGCGAACTCGCGGTAGGCGCCCAGCTGCCCATCGTCGCCGAATGTGGTGTCCACGGTCTGCGCCGAGAAGTTAAACACCGCGAACACCTGCCGCCCGCCGCGCTCGCGCACGAAGCTGAAGATCCGCTTTTCGTCGCCGTTGCGGACCTGGCGCATGGTGCCGCCGTCCGCGCCGTTCCACAGCGCGCGGTTGTTTTTCTTCAGGGCGATCAGCTTGCGGTACAGCGCGTCCCACGGCGACGCCTGCCAGCCGATCGGGTCACGCTCGAAGAACGCCAGGCGCCTGTGGTTGCCGGCTTCCTGGCCGTTTTAGATCATCGGCATGCCGCTGCTGACGAAGGAAAACACCGCCGCCGCTTCCACCGCCGCGCCGAAGGTCTCGAACTCGGTGCCTTCCCAGGCGTTCTTGTCATGGTTGGTCGTACCCAGCAGGCGGTAGGCCCGCGCCGGATAGAACTTCTCGTTCCAGGCATAGTAAGTATAGAGGGCGGTGGCGTCCTGCTTGCCCTCGGCGATGTTCTTCATCGTGTCCCACCAGCTCCAGGCATAGGTGGCGTCGAACGCGCGCGCATGCAGGTCCCG
>FSUS01000030.1_pt1 | contig 12474 bp, 12 predicted proteins | sample 1637441 | NCBI WGS metagenome assembly FSUS01 (sample SAMEA3914816, study PRJEB12502) | metagenome | biome: forest; material: soil | place: USA | collected 2011-09-16 | depth 0.3 m | reverse complement strand
GGATTTGAACGCGCCAGCCTGCCTCTGTCAGTACCAGAATCTTGGTCATCAAGACGATTGGATACGGCGGCCGACCGCCCGTGGCACGCGACGGGCGCGGCAAGACGGTATCGATTTCGTCGGCAAGCGCCGCAAAATCGACGTGCTTGCTCAGGCCGACAAGCGGATCGCCCAGCTTCGAACGTCGGTTTCCACGTTCTTCTTCGGCAAACAGGCTGGGCTTGGGCATCATCATCGATCGGGCTCGTCGTTCAGGTCGGAATCAGAATTTTACCGACTTCGTCGCGGACGCGGCAGAGGTTTTTAGAGGTGGCCTTAAGTGTACAGTCATCGCTCGGCGACCTCAGTCAAGCTGCCTATTTCAGCGACGGCAATGAAATAGTTCAGGTGGCGTAATTCCAGACGGTTCCGTGCCTGCAAGGCATACCCCTCAGCTTATAAGGTCTTTTTCGGTCGTACCAAAGGCCACTAGACTTCCTTCTGTAGCGTTGCATAAGGAACATCGCACGACTATGAGCAGATTCCCGAATTGGTTGTGCGTAGCAAGTTGCGTGCGACGAACCTCTTCGCAGACCTCAATGCGCGCTTGGGTAGGCTGCCGTCCGTGGGGGCGAACGCTACTCCGTGGCCGAGATACCAGCGCGTCAGCATGCTGGGTTGCCTGAAAATCAAACGGCCTTTTCTCGCAGTGCAAGATGGGTTTGGAAGGGGTAGCGTCGTGGCTGAGGTGGAACTTTTTGGAGCGGAGCGTCGATTCCCGACGTGCATTGACCTACGACAGAACCGGCCTGCGTTGCAGGCACGCAGCAAATTAGTGCATAAGGCGGATAACCCATAGGGATGGTCTCCGCCCCGTTGAGACAGCCATGGAGGTGAGTATGGATACGCTCGTATCGATGTACCGTGTAGTGCAAGCAGTGGCTCCTGGCAAGCTTGAACTGTCGCAAAGGCCTCTCACCGATCCGCCGGCCGGCCATGTCCGAATCCGCGTCGAGGCGTGCGGGGTGTGTCATTCGGATGCCGCGACCGTCGAAGGCATTTTCCCGATTGAGTGGCCGCGTGTACCTGGCCACGAGGCTGTGGGGCGAATCGACGCGATGGGTGCCAATGTCGAAGGGTGGACTGTGGGTCAACGCGTCGGCGTCGGCTTTCTCGCCGGGAGCTGCGGCTATTGCCGGTATTGCCGCGATGGCGACCTCGTAAGCTGTGAAAACCAGGCAAATACAGGCATCCAGCATGACGGTGGCTACGCGGAAGTGATGATCGCAAGGGCCAGTGGGCTTATCTCAGTCCCGGACGGGCTTGATTCCGTCGCCGCAGCGCCCCTGCTGTGTGCCGGTCTAACCACATTTAGCGCGCTGCGTAACTCGGCGGCGAAAGCTGGCGATCTCGTAGCGATACTCGGCATCGGTGGCCTCGGACACCTGGCTGTGCAGTATGCCCGTCGAATGGGCTTCGAGGTCGTTGCAATCGGCCGCGGAGCTGACAAGGCGGAACTGGCGCGAAAACTCGGCGCCCATCACTACATCGACAGCGCCGCAAGGAATTCAGGTGATGCGCTGCTGGCGTTGGGCGGGGCCAAAGTTGTGGTGGCGACAGCGTCGGGAGGTAAAGCGGCCGTCGATACGGTAAAGGGGCTTCTACGGCGTGGCGAACTCATCGTGCTCGGCGCTACCGACGAACCAATGTCGCTTTCCTCGATTGATCTGCTATTCAGCAGCCGATCTGTAATCGGGGCTCTCACCAGCACGCCGGAAGTCGGCGATCAGACGCTCAAATTTAGCGTCCTAACCGATGTAGCGGCTATGGTCGAGACAATGCCTCTTGAAAGGGCCCCTGAAGCTTACGCAAAGATGATGTCTGGCAAAGCGCGCTTCCGGATGGTGCTCACCATGACGTAGCTAGCACCACTCGCGCGGCAACAGTAATCCCCACAGGAGGCGCTATGAAAGATGTGAAAGCGATCACCCAAACGTTTTTTGCTGCCTATGACGCTCATGATGTCGACGGCATGCTGGCTCTTTGCGCTGATGGCGCACAAGGACGATATCTTCCCTATGGGAAGAACAGCGTCATGCCGATCCGTGGCGGCCTTGAAAAAATCTGGCGCGGCTTTCCGCAGGCCGTACCGGATTTTCGAGCCGAAATATCCGAGATGATCCATGCCGAACAGAACACCATCGTGATCCAAGCCTTGGTGGGTGGAACGATGCCAGCAGATGTCCCTGGCCTTGTGAAGAAAGGTGAGGTCGGACGAATCGCCCACGCCTACATCATCCGCTACAACGCAGACGGCAAAATCTCGCGCCTGGATTGCTATTGGGACAACACCGCCATAAACGCCATTATGGCGAGCGCTCTGTAAGCATATTTGGTCGAAGAACGGCGAGGCGTCCCGTTGAGAAAAGTGAGGAATCCAATGAACCAGTTCCAGAATCTGTTTGATACTCAGACAATCTACTTTGCCACAGGAGTCACGCGCTCCTATGAGTGGCGCGTCGAACAGCTCAATCGAATGGGCCGAATGATCATGGAGAACGAGGCCGCCCTCCAGGCCGCAGTTGCGCGAGATTTCAAGACAGCCACCCAAGAGTACATCTTCGAGACTCTGGCCTGCTTCTTGGAGACCGAATTTCAAAAGAGCCAGCTCAAGGACTGGATGGCACCGGTTGAGGCCCCGGTTCCACGCGCGCTTGCGGCAACTGGACACAAAGGATTTGTATACCGCGAGCCATATGGCGTGGCCTTGATCGTAGGTCCGTTCAACGGCCCCCTGCTACTGCTCCTTCGCCCTGCGATCGCCGCCCTGGCAGCCGGCAATACCTGCGTTTTCAAACTCAGCACCGCCCTCGCGGCGACTTCCGCTCTGCTGCTCGAACTAGTCCCGAAATATTTCCAGCCTCAAGCGGTCACGGCTGTGCTTGGCCATCGCGAAGCGATCACCGAGCTTCTGAAACTGCCATTTGATTTTATCTTCTTCACCGGTAGCACCAACGTAGGCAAGGTCATTGCGCGCGCCGCAGCGGAAAATCTTACCCCCGTCGTGCTTGAACTCGGCGGACAGAACCCGGCACTCGTCGATCAGACCGCCAACATTCCGGACGCAGCTAAGAAGATCGTCTGGGGAGCCATGGCCTGGGGTGGCCAATGGTGCACGTCGCCCGGTTACGCGTACGTACACGAGTCGGTCGCCGAGGCGTTCGTAGCCGAGTCGAAGAAGGCGCTGCTCGAACTCTACGGCGACAACCCCAGGAGCAACACCGACTACTCGCGTGTCATTGATGGTAAAGCGGTGACACGGATGGCCGGAATGATCGACCCAACCAAGGTGGTGGCAGGTGGCAAGTCGGACCCTGAGGCGCCTTACCTTGACCCAACGATCCTCTATCCGGTGAGCTGGGACGACAAGGTTATGGAAGAGGAAGTATTCGGCCCGATTCTGCCAATTCTCACCTACAAATCCCTTGACGAAGCGCTCGTACGAATGGCTGCAACACCTCTTCCGCTCGCGGGCTTTGTGTTCAGCCGCGACCAGGAGACCATCGACCGGTTTATTGGTGGTCTTTCCTTCGGCGGTGGCGCGGTAAACCAGGTGAACATCCACCTCTTTGTCGAGTCGATGCCGTTCGGGGGTACTGGAGCGGCCGGTATGGGCCACTATTACGGAAAGTACGGCTTCGACACGCTGAGCCATGCCAAATCGATATTCATCTCGCCACCCGATGTCGCAATCGATCACCTCTTTCCACCTTACACGCCGGAAAAGAACGAGGCGCTGAAGCTCTGGTTTGAGTATTAAGGGAACACCAGGGGCACGCCGCGGCAGCCATTACCCAGCGTGCCAAGGGAGCGAACCGCCGTAGGCGTCTCAGCGACGGCTGTGACTTCGGCAAGAACGGAATAGCGACATGGCCTTGACACGTTTGAAATCGGTAGCTGGTGTAACAGTTCCGGACACGGCACTCTGTAATGCAGCCGTCGACCTGCTGGAGTCCAGCTCACCGGGTTTTCTTTGCACGCACTGTCTTCGAACATACATTTTCGGAAGCCTAGCCATTAAGAACTTGGGGCGTTCGGTGGTCGACGAAGAAGCTGCTTTTTGCGCCGCGATGTTGCACGACCTCGGTTTGGTTTCCCCATACCGCCGAGACAACCGGTTTGAGGTTGACGGCGCAGATGCCGCTCGGCAGTTCTGCTCCAACCATCAGGTGGCACCCGAGCGCGCCGATCTAGTTTGGGAGGCGATCGCGTTACATACCTCTGCGGGGATCGCAAGTCGCATGGCAGACGAAATAGCATTGGTCCACCTCGGTGCCGGGCTCGAACTGTTTGGTCTAGGTCTTGATCAGGTCCCGCCCAAGTTAGTCGAGGAAATTCTCGAAAAATACCCACGGATGAACTTCAAGACCGAATTCCGAAATCTGTTGATCGAGCATTGTCGTCAAAATCCCGCGGTTCAAATCCTAAACTGGACCGACGATGTCGCGCGCACCGCTGGCTGCACATTACATGGTCAGCCTATACCAACGGCGTCACAACTAATGTCGGCCGCACCATATGTCGAGTAGGGCAATCATGGCGCTGGCGCCGCAGCCGTCGCGCGAACGGATGGTTTTACTCTTAATCGCGGTTGTGTTCGGCCTCGTCTTTACAATCGGGATGGCTGTCACCGCCGCAACGATGTGGTTCTCCGTTTCGCTGCCGTATCCCGTGCGCCTCCTAGTGGGAGTTACCTTGCAAGTAATAGTAATGACATATTGGTTGATGCCCTACCTGACTCGTCGCTTGGGACGTTGGCTGTATCCCTCACAACCAACGGACGAACGAGACTTGCGAAACGATTGCACATCGGGCATCCGAGACACATCGAGGAAAAAGTGAAATAGAACACGGGGTGTCGGCGCCGATTGAAAATTGACCCACCCTGCCGATTGAATATTGACCCAAGCCCGGTCGTTGCCTTTTGAATCTGCAACTGTGGATAAGTGTAGCAAATCGCTGTTTCGTTAAGTCCTCCTTCAGCTTGCATTAAGTTGCACTTCTAGTTTCCAAATGAACCGTCGAGAAATATGCGGATACGCTCTGCGACCAGTTCGGGATATTGAAATGGAAAGTCATGACCAGAGTCCGGGTAGCGGATAAGTGGATAAGTTGGGCATTAGGCAGATTTTGATAGAGTGAGAATGACTGCTCAGTTGGAAGCATCACGTCGTTACTTCCATTCGACACCAGAGCGGTACGGATGGATAAACCGCGCCCTTCCCGAGGCGGAGCTGGATGGCTATGTCAGCAATTTTGCGACGCATCCTGTCGTTCGACAAGCAGGCTCTAGCCGCTGCCAAAACCACTCTGAATCAGGTCGCCTTGCCCGACAGGGCTCAGCTTCACGCCACGGAGGATACTTTCTTCATGACGTTTTGGTGGCCAGGAACGGTGGAGCGAATGGCCAAACTACGTCAACGAGGGATCGGAAGTCCGGGCGAGTTTGAACCGAACATCGGCCCAGGCCCGGTCGGTACGGCTCCCGTGACTGATCAACCTGCGGATGTCATCGACCGAATAGTGTCAACCATTTTTCTGCGAGCTGAAATAGACCTGCTTGCTATCGTACGTGTAAGTGAAAGGTGGTGAAGGCGGGGCATCGATCGGCTCGATTGGTGCCGGCCTCAAGCATTCAACTCTTTTTGCGGGCATGGGCTCCCGCAGTTCCTCAAGCCTGGAGAGCAACAGCTTGAGAATCGGCGCGGTGTTTGCCCTGCTGTAACCCACGGCCACATCGATCGTTGGCGCTTCACCCTCCAGCGGGCGGCTGACCACGGACGAAGGCAGCAGGTTCTTGGCATAGGCGGGCATCAGCGCCAGCCCGCGCGTGGCGGCGACCAGGGACATGGCCATCGCCATGTTGTCCACGCCATGATCGAGCTTGATGTCCACTCCCGAGCGCCGCAGGTAATCCTCGGTGACGGCGCGCAACACCGAGTCCTTGTTGGCGCCGCCGATGAAAGTCTCGTCGACGAGCTCACGCGGATGAATTGCTTGCTTGGCGGTGAGCCGATGGTCGCTCGGCATCAGGACGATGAGCGGCTCCCGGTCCACCACGTAGTACCCGAGGTCGTAGCCCGGCTCCACGCGCAGGAAGGCGAGGTCCAGCCGGCCGCGGACGAGCGCCTCGGCGAGGTCCGGCGAATAGTCGCTGGTGATCGTGACCTCGATGTTCTTCAGTTCGTCGCGCAGCACATGCATGGCCCGCGGCAGCCAGGTTATCTCGTGACCGGTTTGGAAGCCGATGGCGAACGTCCTTCTTGCATGCTGTGCGGTCCTGCGCGCCGCTTCCACCGCAGCATCAACCTGCGCCAGTGCCAGCCGGGCATGGTCGAGAAAGGACTTACCTGCGGCGGTCAGCTCGACGCCATGAACACTGCGAGACAGCAACTTCGCCCCGACGTGGTACTCCAGGTCGCGGATCTGCCGGCTCAACGAAGGCTGGGAGGTGTGCAGTCGGTGCTCGGCAGCCGACGCCAAGCTGCCTTCCTCCACCACGGCGACGAAATAACGCAGATGTCTCAACTCCATAGCCTGTTTATTTCCTGGTCTAAGAATCACTTCGGCACTTGGCGGGGCATTCCAGGAAACAAGGCAAGCCAGAACCCTGCCTTACGTGGCTGGCCATACGCTCCTTCCCCGTCTTTTCATGACCGATCAAAACATGGCGTTTCCGTTCGTACTGGATGCCGCCGGAACTTCTTCTTGCAGAACGTCCCAATGCTCCGCCAGAAGACCATTTTCTATGCGGAAAATATCCACGGCAACCATCGGCTTGGGGCCCCACCCGACGTAGCGCCCGTGGATCATAACGATGCTGCCGTCCGCAGCCACCATGCCAGGCGTGTAGCTGAAATCCGAAGGCAAGGCTGCGATCATCGCGGGTATCGCGTCCCGTCCATTCGGGATCAAGGGATTGTGCTGAACATAGTTTTCCGAGAATAGATGCATCACCGTCAAAGGATCTCTACGGACGAAGACCGCCGTCATGACCTGCATGACAATATCCTTGTTACGCTCTGCATATGTGGGAGTGGTTGACATGAAAGAATCCCATTAAATGATATGATTTCCGGAATCGATACTTTCATATCGATCACTACGAAATTTGAGTATAGAAGCCCCCTTCTTGTTTGTCAAAACAATTCAAAATGATTACTACGAAAGTAAAAGGTAAGGCCATACCGGCACGCATGGGACGGCCGCTTTCATTCGACCGGGATATTGCGCTTGAACGCGCAATGCTGGTCTTCTGGGACCTCGGCTATGACGGGGCTTCCGTTGCAGAGTTAACTTGTGCGATGGGCATCACCGCGCCAAGCCTCTACACTGCCTTTGGCGACAAACAGCGCTTGTTTCTCGAAGCCACGCAGCGCTACTTGACGAGGCCGGACGCAAACCTGCGCATCCTACTGGAGCAGTCCGCAACCGCATTCTCCGCCGTTGAAGCAATGTTCGCAGCGGCATCCGTTCAGCAAACACGGCGCGGCAAGCCCCATGGCTGCATGGTCATGAGCGCGTCCATCAACTCACCGTCCGCGACCGAAGTGCAGACAGCTATCCGGACGCTGCGCACTGAGGTGGAGGACTGGATAAAAACCCGTATCGACAGAGGGGTAGTTCAATGGGAACTTTCCAATACAGTGGATACCGCTGCGCTAGCGGCATATTACATGTCTGTATTGGAAGGGATATCAACGCAGGCTCGCGATGGCGCGTCCAGAGAAAAGTTGCGTGCCATTTCAGGGCTCGCACTGTCCGTATGGCCTGGCAAGCCACGTTAAGAGCGCCGAGGAAGCCGGACTACCCTTCCCGGCCTGAATGGGGCGTATGGCCTATGGCTGTCAAAACAGCACTTTCTTCTTGATAAAAAACGCTTTTCCCGGCTATCTGTGAAGAACCTGTGCGGATCGTCTTCGCATCTCACAGGTGAGCTGCGCAGGTGCCTCATCGCATAGTTCGCAAGCCAATGCGGGAGTGCGGAGCGTACCGCCGGCGGTCGCGCCTTCTTTGCATTGCAAGTTCCACATATATTGGTCCGAATGGGCATGCAACACGAGATTGGCAAGCTGGCGAACGAATTCGCTGTCGCGGCGGTGATCTCAAATGTTGGATATCGGGCGACGAACTATCCACATGACAGACAGTTGGTGACTTACGAGAAGGCCAAGGCGGAATCGGCGGTGCAGATCGTCGAACGCTGGATCATGGCGCGCCTGCGCCACCAGCAATTTGGCAGCGTGCATGAGGTCAATGAGGCCATCGCGCCGTTGCTGGCGCGGCTCAATGAGAAGGCGTTTCAGAAGCTGCCCGGCAGTCGTGCCAGCACCTTCATTGAGATCTGCCAGCGCCTTTTGCAAAGCCGAGGGCAGCACCGTTGGCCTATCGGGAGCCCGCATTTGCTGAGACTGCCAGACCTGCAGAAACCGTAGCACAGTAGCCATGCTGCCACCACCGAGCGCTTCGCGAACTGCGCGGGCCGTCGGTCGCGCGCACGCGATGCTTTGGGCGAGGAGTGACGCAACAATAACTGTGTCAATTCCAGTATGGCCAGATACGTACAGCGCGGACGGCAGCAGCAGCGGATTCTTCGCACGTTTTGGGCGGAACCCTGGCATGGCCAGCGGAATTTCCACCCGTCGTCAAGTCCTTAGCGACTAACGTTTTGTTGAGTCAGAAAAAAAGCAATCAGCCCTTGGCTTGACTCCGATTGTGTTCTCTTCCCCTCTATGAGACCTGAATAGGCTATCCAATCGGTTCCGAAATTTTACATGGACATCCCGCGCCGCGGCCGAACAAGCGCTGGCCCTGGGCGGCCCATGGCGCCAGGCGGCGCTCGATACGCTGGCGTCCATCCAGCTTGCGGAGAAAAGCCGGAAGCCCCTATCCCGCTAACAGCACAATATCCCACTCCAAGCGCGTCACGCCGTCGCCCGCGCCGACCTTGCGCGCCACCGTCGCCGTGCGTTCGGCTTCCGGCACCTCCAGGTAGAGGCGATCCTTCTCGTTCAGGCCCTCGCCGGGGAAGAACATCTGCAGCACCGTCCGGTAGTCCTTGCCCTGCACGTCGAAGTGGATGTGCGGCGGCCGCACCCAGCCTTCCATCGCCGGATAGGCGCCCGGCTTGATGGTACGCACGCTATAGCGTCCTTCGCGGTCGGCGCGCACAAAGGCATAGCCCTGGAAGTGCGGATCCAGCGGCGCCTTGCTGGTATCGGCCGGATGAGCGTAGCGCCCGTTGTGATTGGCCTGCCAGATTTCGAGTACCGCATGCGGCACGGGCTTGCCGTCGAGGGTCATCACGCGTCCGCTCAGCTCCACCACTTCACCGGCGGCGTGTTCGCGGTGGCCGCGGATCAGGGTCAGGTCGGCATCGCGGTCCTGCGGCTTGCGCACCGGGTAGAACGGCCCCAGCATGATAGACGGCGTCGCGATGAGCTTTTCGCTGGCCAGCGCGGGAAGGATGAGGCCGGAGGCGAGCGGCGCACCGGCGATCCAGCGCAGCAGGCTGCGCCTGCCGGGTCGTATGCGGTGGTCCGTCATCTTGTTCTCCCAGGCTAGTTATTCTTTGGACTTCAAACAGTCTAGGCAATGGATGACCACAAGTCAAAGTCCAGATTCGGCGTCGTGAGCCAGATGTCGCGGCGCCAGCGCGCTGCGCATCGTCTATGATGGTATGTGGTGGCAAGGTGATTCCTGCCGGGCTGGCAACGGAGCGAACCTTCGCCGCGCAGCGGGTCTCTAATGTTTTGTGCCTGGCGTTAAGGAGCAAGAACATGACGGCGATTGTGCGCATTGACGACGAAGTCATCGGCACCGACGACTTCATCAGGACATTGAAGCTCACCGGACAGTTCGAGGGCCTCATCGAGCAACTGGTGCGCGACAAGCTCACCGTCCGCGCGGCGAAGAAGCAGGGCCTGCCGGTGTCGCCGGACGAGATCCAGGAGCGCGCCGATCAATTTCGCCGGATCCAGGGCCTGCACCGCGCGGCCGACATGAACCACTACCTCGACACCCTGGGCGTCAGCCTGGACGAATTCGAGCTCTTCATCACCGACAGCCTGTACCAGGAAAAGATGATGGCGCAGGTCTGCAACGATAAGGCCATCGAGCAATATTTCAAGCTCAATTCGCCCAAGTTCGACAGCGTCGAAGTGAGCCACATCGTGCTCGATACCGAAGGCAAGGCCAAGGAGATGATGTCGGTCCTGTTGGACGATCCGGACAGCTTTGCGGACATGGCGCGCGAACACTCGATCGGCGATGCGCGCGAGCACGGCGGGGCGATCGGCAAGGTGCTGCGCGGCGCGCTCAAGACCGACGTCGAGGCACGCGTGTTCAATGCCGCCGCCGGCGACCTGCTGGGGCCGTTCCCCGCGCCCGACCGCTCGTTCTACGAAATCTTCGCGCTGAATGCGAAATATCCCGCCACACTGGACGCGGACACCGCAACCGAGGTGCGCCGCCTGCTGCGCGAGGAGTGGCTGGTGGCCAGGGCGCAGGAACACATCATCGAGGCCTGCCCGCCCCGGTGAACCCGGCGGCGCGGCCGAGGCCGGTGCGTCTGCGGGTCATGCAATTGGCAAGGCATCGTAGCGCGCAAGCTTGGCAGGCAGGGACACATGGACGCATTACCCAAACAGCAATCGCCAGCCGACTTCCTGTCCTCAGTGGAAATCCTGTCGCCCTTCACGCGCGACGAACTGGAGCGGCTGGCGGCGGCGGCCGAGTCGCGCTGGTACGCGTTCGGTGACGCCGTCTGCCATGCCGGCGAAGCAGCCGACGGCCTGTACGTGATCCGGTCCGGTTCGGTGCGCGTGTTCAGCGACGAGCACGGCAAGGAAGTCAGCATGGGCGTGCGCAAGGCCGGCGAGGTGTTTGCCGAGATCGCGATGTTGCGCGAGACCCGCCATGAGCTGTCGGTGCGCGCCTCGCTCAAGACCGAATTGCTGTTCATCCCGCGCGGCGCGATCGAGCCGGTGATCGCACAGAATCCGGTGGCGCTGGACTTTGTGACCAATTACGTGGCGATCAGTTCCGCCGGCGGCCTGGTGGCCCGCCTGTTCGACCTGCGCGGCAAGGTCAGCAAGGCCGAACTCGAGGAATTCGTGCGCAGCGTCGGCGTCAAGCGCGTCAATGCCGGCAAGGAAATCCTGAAGCAGGACGGGCGCGACGACCGCCGCCTGTATGTGCTCCGCCAGGGCCAGGTCCAGCTGGTCTACCACGACGCCGACGCCGACTATGTGCTGGCCACGCTCGGCCCGGGCGAAATTTTCGGCGAGAAGGCCTGCCTGATGCGGCAGGAACAGATCGCCTCGGTGGTCGCCATCACCGAGGCGACGCTGCTGGTGATCCCCGAGAAGACCGCGCATTTCATCCTCGAGCGCAACGCCAAGCTGCGTGAAGTGATCGAAGACCGCATCCGCTTCGTCGAACGCGAGTTGCACCGGCAAAAGAAACTGGCCGAGCGGCGCAAGCGCCCGGTCATGCTCGACCTGCATTCCCAGCCCGAACTGGGCGAAAAAATCATCAAGCGCTTTGCCCTCGTCGAGCAAGCCGAGGAAATGGATTGCGGCGCCGCCTGCCTGGCGATGCTGTGCCGCCACTACGGCATCAACATGACGCTGGGCAAGCTGCGCGAACTGGCGAATGTCACCACCCAGGGCGCCACGCTGGACAGCCTGGCGCGCGCCGGCGAATCGCTCGGCTTCGGCACGCGCGGCGTCCAGTGCACTTTCGATGCGCTGCGCGGCTTCGAGCTGCCCTTCATCGTGCACTGGGAAGGCTACCATTACGTCGTCGTGTACGGCGTTTCGCCGCGCCAGGTGTGGGTGGCCGATCCGGCCGTCGGCTTCAAGAAAATGAGTGTGGAGGAATTCGAACGCGGCTGGAGCGGCACCTGCCTGGTTTTCACGCCCGGCCAGGAGATGGTGCAACTGACGGCGGCGCGTTCGCCCTGGCTGCGTTTCATCGGCTACCTCAAGCCCTACAAGACAATCCTGATGCACCTGTTCCTGGCCACCTTCGTGATCCAGATGCTGGGCATCGTGCCGCCGATGATCATTCAAAACATCCTCGATGGCGTGGTGGTGCACCAGAACGTGAGCCTGCTGCACCTGCTGATCCTCGGGCTGGTCATTTCCACCCTGTTCAGCCAGATCATGTCCACGGTCCGGGCCTACCTGGCCAACTACATGGTGCGCAACCTGGACTTCTCGATGATGGCGCAGTTCTTCAAGCACACGATGTCGCTGCCGTATTCCTTCTTTGCCAAGCGCAAGACCGGCGACATCCTCGCGCGCTTCCAGGAAAACCAGACGATCCGCGCTTTCCTGACCGAGTCCACAGTGACGACGCTGCTCAATTTGCTGATGGTGTTCATCTACTTCACCATCCTGTTCCTGTACAACGTGAAGCTGACCTTGCTGC
>FSUS01000742.1_pt1 | contig 12712 bp, 13 predicted proteins | sample 1637441 | NCBI WGS metagenome assembly FSUS01 (sample SAMEA3914816, study PRJEB12502) | metagenome | biome: forest; material: soil | place: USA | collected 2011-09-16 | depth 0.3 m | reverse complement strand
GGCAATGTGCCCTATGGTTGCAGCGTGGCGGACGCGGCAACGCATATTCGCCTGGTGATGCTGTGCAACGACGTCTCCCTGCGTAACCTGATTCCGGCTGAACTGGCCAAGGGTTTCGGTTTCTTCCAATCCAAGCCGGCCTCCGCCTTCTCGCCCGTGGCAGTGACGCCGGATGAACTGGGGTCCGCCTGGCGCGACGGTAAGCTGCATTTGCGGCTTCTGGTGGATATCAACGGCATGCGGTTCGGCGCGCCCGATGCCGGCACCGATATGGTGTTCTCCTTTCCACAATTGATCGCCCATGCCGCCCGCACCCGTGCCCTGGCGGCGGGCACCATCATCGGCTCGGGCACCGTGTCCAACCAGGACCGCAGCAAGGGTTCCGCCTGCATCGCCGAGCGGCGGATGCTGGAGCAGATCGAGGATGGCGCGCCAAAAACACCATTTCTCAAATTCGGCGATCGGGTGCGGATCGAGATGAAGGACAGTGATGGCCGCAGCATTTTTGGAGCGATCGACCAACATGTCGCCAGGGCCTGAATTTGCGCTTTATGGCTATTTCCGCTCCTCGGCCGCCTTCCGGGTTCGGATCGCGCTGAACCTCAAAAACCTGCAGGCCGATTTGCGCTTTGTGCATCTGCTGAAGGACGGCGGCCAGCAGCACGGAAACGCTTACAGGACCGTAAATCCGCAGCAACTAATCCCCACTTTGGTGCATGACGGCCACGCCATCGGTCAGTCGCTGGCCATTGTCGAGTATCTGGACGAAATCGTGCCGCAGCCGCCGCTCCTCCCGCGCGACGCGGCAGGGCGCGCGCGGGTACGCCAGATCGCTCTGGGGATCGCCTGCGACATCCATCCCCTCAACAACCTGCGCGTCCTGCGATATCTGCGTCATGCGGTGGGCGCGGACGACAAGACGCGCGCCGACTGGCAGCATCACTGGATCGCCGCGGGATTTTCTGCGCTCCAGGCCATGTTGGAACGCGACGCCGGCGCGGGGCGTTTCTGTCACGGCGATACGCCGACCCTGGCGGATGTCTGCCTGATTCCGCAGATTGCCAATGCCCGGCGTATCCAGATGGACCTTTCTCCCTATCCCAGTCTTCGGCGGATCGAAGAAGCAGCCTACAACCTGCCGGCCTTCACCGCCGCCCGGCCGGAGAACCAGCCCGATGCCGAATAGTACCCGCCTGGATCTGGACAGGTTCATGCCTTACCGCCTCTCGGTGCTCACCAATCGTGTCTCCAGCGCGATCGCGCGGCATTATTCCCAGCGGTTTTCGCTTTCCATTCCGGAATGGCGGGTGATGGCGGTGCTGGGACAGACGCCGGGCCTTTCGGCACGGGAAGTCGCCGAGCGGACCGCCATGGATAAAGTGCAGGTCAGCCGGGCGGTGCAGTCACTGCTGGCGGCCAGGCGCCTGAGCCGTGTCGCGCATGCGCGCGATGGCAGGGTCGCGCACCTGTCGCTGTCGGCGCGGGGCCAGGCGATCTACGACGAGGTCGTACCCCTGGCCCTGATGTTGGAGAAACAATTTCTTTCGGTGTTGAGTGCTGAGGAACGCAAAGCCCTGGATGTCTTACTCACAAAATTGTCGGCGGCGCCGGCTGCCATGACCACCGACTTCGACTGACGGAGTTTGCCGTGTCCAATGCCTTTTATACGCGCGTCTGCGAGACTCTGGACGAGATCGAGGCTGCCGGCCTGACCAAGCCGGAGCGGGTGATAGCCACGCGCCAGGGCGCAGTCATCGCCGTGAAGGGGGCTGGCGGCGGCGAGACGCGCGAGATGCTGAATTTCTGCGCCAACAATTATTTGGGCCTGGCCGGTGATGCGCGGGTGGCGGAGGCGGCGGCGCAAGCGGCGCGCAATTTCGGCGCCGGCATGGCCTCCGTGCGCTTCATCTGCGGCACCCAGACCCTGCACAAGGAATTGGAGGCCGCGATTGCGGATTATCTGGGCTATGAAGACGCCATCCTGTTTCCCGCCGCCTTTGATGCCAATGGCGGCCTGTTCGAGCCCCTGTTGGACGAGAGGGACGCCATCATCTCCGACAGCCTCAATCATGCCTCGATCATCGACGGCGTGCGGCTGTGCAAGGCGAAACGCTATCGTTTCGCCAACGGCGACATGACCGCTCTGGAGGAGAATATCAAAACCGCGAGGGCCGACGGTGCACAGACGATCGTCATCGCCACGGACGGTGTCTTTTCCATGGATGGCCATATCGCCGATCTGCCGACCATCACCGCGCTGGCCGACAGATACCAAGCACTGGTCATGGTGGACGATTGTCATGCGACCGGCTTTCTGGGACCGGGCGGCCGAGGCTCAGCGGCATTTCACAAGGTCGAAGGACGCATCGACTTTCTCAGCGGCACGTTCGGCAAAGCTCTGGGCGGTGCGATGGGCGGCTTTGTCTGCGCGAGGAGAGAGACAGTCGCGCTGTTGCGTCAGCGGGCGCGGCCCTATCTGTTCTCCAATGCGCTGGCGCCATCGGTCTGCGGCGCGGCGCGAGAAGCGATCCGTATCGCCAACTCCGCAGAGGGCGACACGCTGCGCGCCAAGCTGTTCGAAAATGCCGTGCGCTTCCGCAAAGGCATGGCGGCCGCCGGCTTTAATCTGTTGCCCGGCGAGCATCCCATCGTTCCGGTGATGCTGGGAGACGCGCGGCTGGCCCAGAACCTGTCGGCGAAATTGCTGGACGAAGGAATCTATGTGATCGGGTTTTCGTTTCCAGTGGTGCCAAAGGGCCAGGCCCGTATCCGTACTCAACTGTCGGCGGCGCATAGCCGCGAGCATATCGATCACGCCATCAAGTCCTTCGCGCGGGTGCGCGACCAACTGGGAATATCATGAAAGCGCTGGCAAAAACCGTCGCCGCACCTGGCTTGACCCTGATCGAAACCGACACGCCGCAGATCGGCCCGGAAGACGTGCTGATCCGGGTGCACCGCACCGCGATCTGCGGCACCGACTTGCATATCTACAATTGGGATGAGTGGGCGCAGAAAACCATTCGGGTCCCAATGATCGTCGGTCACGAATTTTCCGGCGAGATTGCAGAGATCGGCAAGGCAGTGACGCGGCCCCTGTTCGTCGGCCAGCGTGTATCGGGCGAAGGACACGTCGTCGACCAGAACTCGGCAGCGGCGCGCCGTGGTCAGCCGCATCTGGATCCCCGAACCAAAAGCGTCGGCGTCGATCGCGCCGGAGCCTTTGCGGAATATCTCAGCATGCCGGCTTTCAACGTCGTTCCGCTGCCGCAGGATGTGGATTTCGAGATCGGCGCCTTGCTGGATCCATTCGGCAATGCCGTGCACACAATCCAGCAGTTCGAGCTGATGGGCGAGGATGTACTGATCACCGGCGCAGGACCCATTGGCATCATGGCGGCGGCGGTGGCGCGCCGCGTCGGCGCCCGCAGTGTCGTGCTCACCGACCGCAATGATTATCGTCTGGGCCTGGCCCGGCGCATGACCGACGCCCGTACGGTCAATGTGACGCGCGAGGATCTCAAGACGGTGATGGCTGAAGAGGGAATCGCCGACGGCTTCGGTGTGGCGCTGGAGATGTCCGGCGCCCAGCTCGCCATCGGTCAGGCCGTCGCGGCACTCGCAATGGGCGGCAGGCTGGCCATGCTAGGCATTCCGTCCCGGGCGATGGAAGTTAACTGGTCCGACATCATCCTGAAGGCCGTTACGATCCGGGGCGTCTATGGACGCCAGATGTTTGAGACCTGGCACAAGATGCTGGCCCTGCTGTATGCCGGGCTGGATTTCGCGCCGCTGATCACGCACCGCGTCGCCGCCGACGACTACCAGGCGGGATTCGACGCGGCGCTGTCGGGCGAGGCCGGCAAGGTGGTGATGGACTGGAGCTGACTCGATAACCGATTTGCGATTGTCTCCAGGCTTGAAGCCGCATGTTCTTGAAACGTAATTGTATCAATGGCTTATGTGATCTTGCGGACATTATTGGGCGTGGCCGGTGGATTGGGGCTTCGACGAAAGGCCCTGAGGTTTCGACCAGCGCGTGACGCCATTGACCATCCGGGGCATTGGATGCGGTATTCATGGCCCATGAGCGGTATCACATCGCAGACGGCCACAACGGCCCCCGTCGCGTCCACTACGTCCCATGTCGACCGGAGTGTGGCGCTGTGGTCGATCTTCGGCTTCTGGGTGTTTTACTTCGTATTGAACACCGTGCGCATGGCCATCAGTTGGCACGATGACCAGTTGAACATGATGTACCGGCGCAGCGCAGTGGTTCTGGTGGGCATCGCTTTGACATTTGTCATGTACTTCATTCTGCGCCGCCTGGAAGACAAATCCATGCGGTTTCTGGTGACCACGGCCTTTCTGGTTTCCATCCCGGCCTCCATCGCCTATGCCAGCGTCAATTACGCCGCCTTCTATCTGGTCAATCCGACGGATTCGCTCCTTCAGGAAATCGCACAGATGCAGGCGAAGCATGAGATGAAGCCGCTGGCCATGATCGTTGAGTCCGCGGTCAGTTGGTATTTCTTCATTGCCGCCTGGGGCGTGCTGTATGTGGCGCTGTCCTATGCGGTAAAGGTGCGCCATGCCGAGCGCAGCGCCGCCGCCTACAGGTCAGAGGCCCAGGCCGCGCAATTGCGCGCACTGCGCTACCAGATCAACCCGCACTTCCTGTTCAATACGCTCAACTCGCTTTCCACGCTGGTGCTGAAGCAGCGCACGCACGAAGCCGAGCGGATGATCATGAACCTGGCAACATTCTTCCGGACCAGCCTGACAAGCGATCCGGCCGCAGATGTGCCGCTGTCCGATGAAATCCGCATGCAGCGGCTTTACCTCGATATCGAACAGGTTCGCTTTCCCGAGCGCCTGTCGGTGGTGGTTGACGTGCCGGAAGAGCTGGAGAATGCGCATGTGCCCGGCCTGATCCTCCAGCCCGTGGTCGAGAATGCCATCAAGCACGGAGTGGCGCGCAGCAGCGCGCCGGGCACCGTCACGATCCGGGCACGGGCGAGCAACGGTTCACTCCACCTCACCGTGGAGGATGATGCCAATGGGGCAATCGATTCCCTCCGCCCCGCTGGGGTCGGTCTCAGCAATGTGCGCCAGCGCCTTGCAGCTCGCTTCGACGGTGCGGCAAGCTGCAACTATGGGCCGCGCGACGGTGGGGGATTCCGTGTTGATCTGACGATGCCTTTGCTGCGTGATGGGTGAACCTCTCAAGACATTGATCGTTGATGACGAACCGCTCGCCATCGAGCGCCTGCAAATTCTGTGTGCCCGGATCGCCGGCGTCAGCCTGGTCGGCACGGCGATGGACGGCGCCGGCGCGCTGCGTCTTATAGAAGCGCTGACGCCGGATTTGCTGCTGTTGGATATCCAGATGCCGGGTATGGACGGCATGGCCATCGCCAGCGCGCTGGCGGGCCGGGCATCGCGGCCGGCCCTGATTTTCGTCACCGCTTTCGATCAGTTCGCCGTAGCGGCCTTCGAGGTCGCTGCGGTCGACTATCTGCTGAAGCCGGTGGAGGCCGAGCGGCTGGAGCGCGCCATTGCCCGTGTCCGCACCCACATCAACAGAGCGACGCAGTCTGCGCCGGTCAAGCCGTCGCCTTGGACCCAGGAGTTCTGGGTACCGCACCGCACGGAAATCATCCGCATCGCCGCCCGGGATATCGATCTGATCGAAGCCGAGCGCGATTATATGCGGCTGCATGTGGGCAAGCGCTCATTTTTGCTCCATCAAACCATCACCGAACTGGAGCGCAAGCTGGACCCGGCGGAGTTCGTGCGCCTTCATCGCTCCACGCTGGCCCGCCGCGACCGGATTGTCGGTTTCAAGCACAATGGGTCCGGAGCCTGGGAGGCGCAGTTATGTGACGGGCGCTGGCTGCGCGTCGGCCGTACCTATCTTGCCAACGCCCGCGCCATGGCTGGTCCTTTGTAATGCAGTGATTTCTGCATAAAAAACTGGGCGGGAGGGGGACCACCCTCTCCCGCCCGGCGGTCATCCGGACAACAGACCGAATGGTCCGCCTTACTGTGCAGACGCTGCAATGTTGCCCTCAACGGCAACTTTTTTGCCGGTGTTTGCCACCATGGCGTCAAACTGGGACGTGGCGCCGGCGCGGGCCGTCTTTCTGCAGGTCGTGTACGCTCGGACCTCCCAGGGTGTCCGCCCGTGGACGGGGTCGCAGACCTTTTCGACGGCAAGGGCGATGCGGTTCTGGAGCACAGTGCGGCCAGTGTTCGTGGCGAGATTGAGGTCGCTGGCATGGACCACAACGCTAGGCCTCTCATCGGCGCCTGCCGTGAGCGGGATTGCGGCCAGCACTGCTGAAAGCAAGGCGGCGGCTGTAATGGAACGGCCGTGGCGGTCAAACATATCGGTTCTCCTTCGAATGGCCGGGGTAATTGCGGGTGATGTCGGCAAGCTATGCGCCGCCGGGCCCGATGTCGCGGCGCGTTCGACCGGTGCGGCACAGAATTCCACGAGGCGACTTTTGTGCCGACGAACAGCAGGACTGGTTCGACGAATGGCGGCGACAATTGTCTATGATCAGGGGCTATGGAGCCGCCAAGGCGCTAAACCCAATGGCGTGGCCGGCATACCGGACTTCTGCCAAATGGGCAGGGCGAGCATTTCGGCCAGACCCCGGTTTGCCGAGAAATGTGATACCATCCCACGTTCCAGGGGTGAGCATGCAGACCAGGCCAAACTGTCTTTTTGACCGTGCGCAGGACGATTTTGTACGGCGTCCGCTCCGGATCTAGGCGCAACATGTCAACCGTCGACGAACTGCTCCAGGATGCGCTGGCAGCGTTCAAACATGGGCAACAGGCGTCCGCGCTGGCTCTCTATAAACGGGCCTTGGCGTCGGACCCGGTCAACTTTACGGCGCTGTACATGAGCGGGGCGATCCTTTTGCAAGCTGAAAAGCCTGCGGAAGCGGAAGTGTTTTTGAAAAACGCCGTCCTGGCAAAACAGGATTCGGCCGAGGCGCATAACAACCTCGGCCTGGCTTTAGCCAGGCTGGGACAATTGACACAGGCGATCGCCTCATTCCGGGAAGCGCTGCGCATTCGCCCGCACTACGCAAATGCGCTTCTGAACCTGGGAAATGCGTTCCGGCGCGCAGAACAGTTGCCGGATGCGATTGCCATGTATGAAGCGGCAATTGCGCTGTCACCCCAGGATGCCGATATTCACTACAATCTGGCAGGAGCATTCGAATCGCTGGGCGACCTTGAAAAGGCAATCGTTTCGTATCGCGCCGCGATATCCAAGCGGGCCAACTTCCCCCAAGCCTGCAACAATCTGGGCAACGCTTTGGCAGCGGCTGGCAGGTTTGACGAGGCAGTCGCCGCCTATACCGCGGCCATCTCTCAGCAGCCCAATTATGCCGAGGCCTACGCCAATCGCGCCGCCGCGCGGTTCGCGTTGCGCCATTTTTCCTCGGCCAAGGAAGATTGCGATACTGCGCTCAAATTGAATCCGGGTATGGCGGTCGCATATTGCAATCGGTCCGCCATCTTGCGCGAGACGGGAGACATCGCACGGGCGATTGAGGATTGCGAAACGGCGTTGGCAATCGATCCCGATTATCTGGACGCGAAATGGAACCTGGCCCTGACACGGCTTCTTATCGGCGACTGGATAAGGGGATGGGATGGCTTTGAACTTCGCTTTCGAAAATCGCTGAATAGAATAGAGAAGCCAATGCCTCATATTGCCGATTGGGCTGGGGAACCAATGGGCGGCAAGCGGATATTGATTTATTGCGAGCAGGGCTTGGGCGACACAATTCAGTTTATTCGATTTGCGCCAGTCTTGCAGAAAATGCATGCCGAGATTGTCATCAAGGCCCCGAAATCTCTCATACCCATGATTTCCACCATGGGCTTGGATGCTTATGACGACGTGCGCGAACTTGATTTCGACTATAAAGTTGCGTTGTTGAGCATTCCCCGCCTGCTTGGAATTGCCTCCATTGTTCCCGCTTCTGGATATCTGAACGCGGATCCTGACAAGGTCGCGATGTGGAAGAGTTCGCTGCCATCCTCCGGTATCCGTGTCGGTATATGTTGGCAAGGCAATCCGTCGGCATCCGTCGATAGCGGCAGATCGATTCCATTGGCGCAGTTTGAGCCGCTCGCCGGGCTGGATCAGGTCCATCTGATCAGTTTGCAGAAGGGGCCGGGCTTGGAGCAAATCAAGACATTTGCGTATCGGAATCGTCTGATTGCACCGGACGAAATCGACAAGGACGGAGCGTTCACCGACACGGCTGCAATTATCCAAAATCTGGACTTGGTCGTGACCAGCGATACGTCGGTCGCCCACCTCGCAGGCGCGCTCGGAAAACCGGTTTGGATTGCGTTGAAGTATGTTCCAGATTGGCGATGGTTGCTCGATCGAAGCGACAGTGTCTGGTATCCTTCGGCGCGTCTTTATCGACAGACGCGGCTGGACGACTGGACATCGGTGTTTGACGAAATCGCCTCCGATTTGAAACGCATGTGTGAGGAGGAACGCCTTCGCTGCGCATCAGGCGATTGATAAAAAATGCCATGCAAAGCATGTAGTTGGGGCTCGACTCTTGTTCCGGGTTGTTCTCTTATTGATCTCATGCGTATCGACGGTCGATGGTGCGAGGACGCAAGCGGTCGGACCTTGGGGTGGGCGCGTATTCCGTACGGGTTGTTACCGCCCGAATCCTGGTGTCAGCCAACTGTTCCGCATGCATCGTTGCGGCTGAATTGAGCAGGGAAGGGATGCTCGATGACAAAAACGGGCATGGGACTACTGAGTGCGTTGATGCTGCTGGCGACGATGCTGGATGTCGCGCGCGCCGATAGCAACCCGGTTCCGCAATATCGGATCGACTTTCAGGACCGCCTGGTCACCGATGTCTTCATCAACGGCCGCGGTCCCTACACATTCGTGATCGACAGCGCCAGCAGCCGCACCATTATCTATGAGCATGTGCGCGCGCAGTTGGGGCTGCAAGCTTCTGATCCGGATCCTATTATCGTCTACAGTATCAACCAGCAGGCTCGCGCCATGGCGATCGCGCCCGACCTGCTGAATGTCGGCGGCCGGGATGTTGTCGGCCTTACCATAGGGGTCTTACCGGATTCCGAGGGGCATGGCGATCCTGACGGCGTCCTGGGTATTGATGTCCTGTCGCGTTATTTTGTGGTGCTGGACCGCGCCAGCATGCAGTTGCAGTTGTTGCCCCGGGACGGTGGGGCGGCCAAGGATTATGCACGCTGGTCACAGGTAGCGCTGACGCCGCGTCCCCTCAAGAATATTCCAATCGATTTCTGGTATGTCACCATCGCGTTCAACGGCCACGTCATCTCGGCCCTGTTCGATCTGGGATGCGGCATCAATCTGCTGAACTGGCAGGCGGCCGAGCGCCTGGGCGTGGAAAAAAATGCCACCGCGCGCAAATATGGCCCGCCGCCCGAAAGTCTGCGCGATGTCCTCGGCAAAGTCGCGCCAGCCATCCTCGTCAAAGGCGTGACGATCACATTCCCCGACCAGGCCTGGCGCAAGCGGGAGGTCCTGGTGTCGGACGCCCCCGTGTTCGAATTTTTCGGGATGGGCGAAAAGCCTGGCGCCATTGTGGGATCGGGTCTGCTCAAGGATAATTCCCTGGCGATCGATTTCGCCGGACATCAGCTTTATGTCGGCCCGCTCCACCGCACGCCGCCGACCAACTGATTGAGTGGTTACTGGCCGGCAGCGTTGGCAATGCCCTGTATGTCGTTATCGCGACGATCCTCCAGGTAGCGCATGTCTTGTTCAGCATTGGCGTGAATGGTCCGCCATTCCGACATGGTGTGGCAGATACTCTTGGCGCCGATGCGGCTTCCGGTCGGAGCATCCCGATGGACGCAAAGAACTTTGTTTTCGGAAACGGTGGCCGACTCGACGCCCGGCGCCGGTGCTGCCGGCTGCGCGATCGCGCTGCCGGCCGCGGCGAGCATGCTCGCGGCAACCAAAAATTTGCTGAAAGCCCGCATGGAAGGTCCGTCGGTTAGGCGGTCCAAATCTAATAATCCACTGCCCTTGTATTGTCGAGAGGCGAGAATAACGCTTGAGAAAATAGCGAGAGATATCACCCGCCAAAATCCGCTCCCTTGGGCTAGACGCGTTCGATGGCGATGGCGGTGGCCTCACCGCCGCCGATGCACAGCGATGCCACGCCCCGCGTCAGGCCCCGCCGCATCAAGGCATGCAGCAAAGTCACCACAATGCGCGCGCCCGTGGCGCCGATGGGATGGCCCAAGGCGCAGGCGCCGCCATCCACATTCAGCCGGTCGCGCGGGATGCCCAATTCCTTCGCTGCCGCCATCGCCACCACTGCGAAGGCTTCGTTGATCTCGAACAGGTCCACGTCCTCCACCTGCCAATTCGCTTTCTGCAGGACTTTGCGTATCGCGGGGATGGGCGCGGTGGTGTACCAGGCGGGCTCCTGCGCGTGGCTGGCGTGCGATTTGATCGTGGCCAGAATCGGCAGGCCCTCGCTCAACGCAACAGATCGCCGCATAAGCAGCAGCGCCGCCGCGCCGTCGGCATTGGCTGAGGCACTGGCGGCGGTGATCGTGCCGTCCTCGCGGAAGGCCGGCTTCAGCTGCGGAATCTTTTCCGGCGAAACTTTCATCGCATGCTCGTCATCCGCCACTGCTCCAACGGGCACAATCTCCGCCTTGAATTCACCCTGAGTGATGGCGGCGCGGGCGCGGGTCAGTGTTTCTACCGCATAGGCATCCTGATCGGCCCGGGTGAACTGGAACGCCTGGGCCGCCAGTTCGCCGAAATCGCCCATCGGGCGTCCCGGCTCATAGGCATCCTCCAGCCCGTCCAGCATCATGTGGTCGAACAATCGGTCATGGCCGGCACGATAGCCGCTGCGTGCCTTGGTCAGCAGATAGGGCGCGTTGGACATGGATTCCATGCCGCCGCTGATGACGCGCTCCGCTGTACCGGCCACGATCAGGTCATGACCGAGCATGATGGCTTTCATGCCAGAACCGCAGACCTTGTTGACCGTGGTGGCGCCTACGCCATCGGGCAAGCCGGCGCCGCGTGCCGCCTGGCGCGCCGGAGCCTGGCCCTGTCCGGCCGGCAGCACGCAGCCCATGAAGACTTCGTCGATATTTTCCGGCGCGACGCGACCGCGCGCCAGCGCCTCACGGATCACGTGGGCGCCCAGCTGGGGCCCGGTCTGTGCCGCCAACGCGCCCCGCAAACGCCCCAGCGGTGTGCGTACGGCGGAGACGATGACGACGGGATCGCTCATATCGGCAACCGGGTGGTGTTCTTCACGCATTTCAGGGCGAAGTGGGAGTTGACCGCAGCAACGCCGGGGAAATGCAACAGCACTTTCTTCAGCAGATGTTCATATTCGTCGATGCTGCGGACCACGATGCGCACGGCATAGTCGCTTTCCCCGCCCATGGTGAAACATTCCACGATTTCCGGGCGGTCACGCGCCGCCTGTTCAAAGGCCTCCAAGGTCGTTTCATCGTGCGCCTTGAGCTTGATGTTGGCCAGCACATTGACCCCCAGGCCCATGACGACAGGATCCAGCAGCACGGCACGGCCGCGGATGGCGCCGGATTCCTCGAGGGCTTTGACCCGTCGCCAACAAGGGGTGTGCGACAGCCCGACCCTGAGAGCCAGATCGACGATGGAGATGGCGCTATCGGTCTGCAGGATTCGCAGGATTTTCAGATCAATGTCGTCCAAGGAAATATTATCCTACCAAGTAGCCACTATTGAGAATTTTATCATATAAAATCGAATTTTGGCGCGAAAAAAGCAATTTCGTTCCTGCCACACTGTGTCATCCTTTGCCTAAGGCGTTGAACAAGCGTCCTTGTGAGGTTGAGGCAGCATGGCAGAGCATCTGACCCTGCACATTCCCACGCCCCCGGCGCGGCCTGGCGATGCTCCCGATTTCAGTTATTTGCAAATCCCCCCCGCGGGCGCCTTGCCGCGTCCCGAGCCTGTCACGGGCGCGCGCGAACTGCGCGACCTGTCCGAAGGCCTGATCCGGGTGCTGGACGGCGACGGACGCGCGGTTGGCGCCTGGAAGCCGGCGATCGCACCGCAGCGCCTGCGCGACGGCCTGCACGCCATGTTGCTGACGCGGCTGTTCGAGGAGCGGATGTTCCGCTCGCACCGCCAGGGCAAGACCAGCTTCTTCATGAAGTCGACAGGCGAGGAAGCGATAGGCGCCGCCCAGTCCATGGTGCTCTCGTCCCGCGACATGTGCTTTCCCACCTATCGGGTGCTGTCCTGGCTGATGGCGCGGGGCTATCCGCTGGCCAACCTGGTCAACCAGATATTCTCCAATGAACGCGATCCGCTGAAGGGCCGCCAGTTGCCCATTCTCTATTCGGCGCGTGCCTATGGCTTCTATTCGCTGTCGGGTAATCTGGGCAGCCGCTTCGGCCATGCCGTGGGCTGGGCAATGGCCAGCGCCTACAAGGGCGATGACAGCTTGGCGCTGGCCTATATCGGCGAAGGCTCCACTGCAGAAGGTGATTTCCACGAGGCGCTGACCTTTGCCTCAGTCTATCACGCGCCAGTCATTCTCTGCGTTACCAACAACCAATGGGCAATATCCAGCTATGCCGGTATCGCGGGGGCGGAGGAAGCCACCTTCGCCGCCAAGGCTGCCGGTTACGG
>FSUS01000274.1_pt1 | contig 12967 bp, 16 predicted proteins | sample 1637441 | NCBI WGS metagenome assembly FSUS01 (sample SAMEA3914816, study PRJEB12502) | metagenome | biome: forest; material: soil | place: USA | collected 2011-09-16 | depth 0.3 m | reverse complement strand
GCAAGGCCTTATAGGCATTGACGCCGCGTGCGTTAACGTCCTTCATCAGCTTTTGCGCGGCCGGCGTCGGTGAGCCGACCACGGTTTCTATCATCAGCCGGTTGAAATTGGGTTGCTGGATCTCCAGCGCCAGCAAGGTGGAAATACGCGCCCGTACCCGGTCTTCGACGCTCAGGCCGTCCAGGCTACCCACCTTGGCCATGTCCTCGCCAAACCTGGCGCACAGGCTTTCCGCGGCCGCCACCAGTAACGTGGAGGTATCCTTGAAATAGTAGCGGATCAGGCCCGGATCGACGCCGGCGAAACGAGCCACCTCGGCCCGCGTCACCTGCGCTGGCGGCATGATACGCAGCAGCTCGCAGGTTTTCTCAAGCAATGCCTCGCGTCCCACTTTGGGTTCGCTCAGCTGCGGCCTGCCGATATTGCGGCGCGCCGGCGCCGCAGCTGGCTTGGGCGCACTGCCCTTGGCCGTAATTTCCCTGCCCATTCCTACCCCCTTGTCATTTTGCGAAACTAGAGCGTCGCGACCATCTGCGGCGCCACGGGGCGCTCGACAAATTCTATCAAATTGCCCGAATTATCGCGTATGAACATGTTTGTACCAAATGGAAATTTCTTGACCCATACGATATCGACCGCGCGTCGCTCGAATTCCTGCGACACGGCCTGCACGTCGGGTACCGAAAAGCTGATGTGCTTGTGACCGTGGGTGCGCAGGTCCTGGTTGGGAATCCCGCGCCCGGGATCGGCCGCCTGCGCATCGGGCACCTGGAACAGTTCGATCTTGATGCCGCCGTTGCGCAGCACCGCGATGTCGGCCGGGATGGTGGGCGCCGCGTAGCGCCGCTCCAGCGTAAAGCCCAGCACGCGCTGGTACCAGGCGATCGATGCGTCCAGGTCGGGCACGCTCAAACCTGCGTGGTCGAAGTAGAAGTCAAACGTGGGCATGGCGTGGTCCTGGCGCAATGAGGAAGGCATGCACAAGCATACCTTATTATTCCCCTCTTGAGGAATTATAGCAACTCTATCGCCCGGACCGCCTACGGCGCGTCGGCGAAGGGACCGGGCTGCTCTTCGGGTAGCATGATGCGGTGCGCTACCAGCGTGATCGCCACGCCGGTATACTGCCCGATCAGCGCAGTCAGCTCGATGATGCCGATCTTGCCCAACAGCGCGAACAGCCTGTCATATACCGCGTCGTCCACCGTGTGCTGTTCCTGTATCGCGGCACAGTAGTCGTAGACAGCGGCGTCGGCCTGGCCCTCGGCATCGGCACCGAACGCCGGACGCGCGCCACGGCGGATGGCGTCGATGACCGCCGCCGGCAGGCCGGCGCCGCGCGCCAGCCTTTCATGGGCATACCATTCGAAATCGGCGCGCCAATGCCGCGCTACCATCAGCACCACCAGCTCACGCAGCCTCGCCGGATAGCTGGCGTTCTTGATCACATCGGCCAGCGCCGCCCATTTCTCGGCCAGCGCCTCGTGGTTCAGCAGCACCATGCGGGGGCCGACGGGGCCGCCCAGCACGCGTACCGTGTTGTCGTACAAACGCCGCTGGGTGGCGCTCATCGTGTCGGCGGGCGGCGGCCCGATACGGGGTGGGCGATACGTCATGGGATTCTCCAATGCTGCGATAGCGGCCATCATAAAACGCAATGGCCGGCCGGCCCAGCCAGCCTCGGACATGTCAGACATGCGCGCAACGTTATGTCCGCTGCCACCCGTGTCCCCGGCAGCTATGCGGCAGCCGGCATAGCTGATCTGCCCGGCGCCGCAGTTCTGCGCCCGCCGCCGCTGCCCTAGACTCGCGACTATCACCACATAAGGAGAAAACCCATGAATCATCCAGCGGATCCAGCAGCCGGTGGCAAAATGCGGCTGCACTGGAGCCAGGTATCGCCCTACGTCCGCAAGGTCATGATCTGCGCCCATGAAACCGGCACCTTCGACAGGCTGGAACTGGTCAAGTCCAAGGTGGCGGCCACGGTGCCGAACCTGGACCTGATGCGCGACAACCCGTTGGGAAAAGTACCTGCCCTGGTCACGCCGGACGGCGCCACGGTGTACGACTCGGTGGTGATCTGCGAATACCTCGAAAGCGTGGGCGCGCCGCGCGGCCTGTTCCCGACCGAGCCGCCGCTGCGCTGGGATGCGCTGCGCTGGCACGCCATCGGCAACGGCATGGCCGACGCGTTGATCTTATGGTTCCGCGAACTGCTGCGCGAGGAAAGCAAGCAACTGCCGGAACTGGTGGCCATCCTCAAGCTGAAAATCGAGGCTTGCATCCCCGTGCTGGAGCGGGAGACCGAGGTTGTATGCGCCCAGCCGCTGCACATCGGCCATATCGCTGTCGGCACCGCGCTGGCTTATATCGACTTCCGCTTCCCGGAAGTCGACTGGCGCCAGGACCATCCCAGGCTGGCCGCCTGGTACGAAACGTTCGCCAGCCGCCCTTCCGCACTGGCCACCGTGCCGTTCTGACCTCACACGAGAGAGCATCCGCACCATGAGCACATTCGACGACTACGCAACAAAGTACAGCAACGTGGCGATGCGCCGCGAAGACGGCATCCTGGAAGTGACCTTCCATACCGAGGGCGGGCCGCTGCGCTGGAACCTGGCCGCCCACGGCGAGTTGGAACGCGCTTTCCTGGACATCGGCCGCGACAAGGAAAACCAGGTGGTGATCCTCACCGGCTGCGGTGACGAATTCACCGGCCCGCCGGTCGCGACGGGCGGGCACCGCATGAGCGGCACCATGGACAGCGCCGGCTGGGACACGCTGTACTGGGAAGGCAAGCATCTGCTGATGAATTTGCTGAACATCGAGGTGCCGGTGATCAGCGCGGTCAACGGTCCAGCCACGCGCCACGCCGAAATCGCGGTGCTGAGCGATATCGTGCTGGCGTCCGACAACGCGACGTTCCAGGATTCTGCTCACTTCAACGGCGGCTTGGTGCCGGGCGACGGCGTGCATGTAGTGTTTCCGCTGCTGATGGGTACCAACCGCGGCCGCTACTTCCTGCTGACCAGCCAGGTGCTCAGCGCTGCGCAGGCGATGGACTATGGCCTGGTCAACGAGGTCCTAGCGCGCGCGGACCTGCTGCCGCGCGCCTGGACGCTGGCGCGCCAGCTGCTGTTGCAGTCGCAGCTGGTGCGGCGTTATACCCGGGTGCTGCTAACCCAAGACATCAGGCGCCGCATGCACGACCTGCTCGGCTACGGCTTGGCGCTGGAAGGCCTGGCGGCCACCGAGCGCAAGCAGTAAGCGCCAGTCCATCCGCTCACGCCGGCGGGAAACCGTACAGCGTGGCGGGATTGTCGACCAGGATTTGCTGCAGCAGCGCGGCATCCCGGGTCCAGTCCAGCAGCAGGTCGCGCAGCTGGCCGTTGGCGAACGGCGGTGTCACGCCCAAATAGGGCCAGTCGCCGCCCCACACCAGCCGCGCCGGATTGGCGCGCAACAGCGCATCGTGGAATGGGCGCAGCTCCCGGTAATCGGGACGCGCGCGCGAATTGCGGTGCATGGTCAACTTGACCCACACCCGCCCCTCCCTCAACAGTGCCAGCAGATCCTGGAAATCGGCGTGAGCCACGCCCAGCCCTGCCTCGAACAGGCCGCCATGGTCGAGCACCAGCGCCACGCCCTGCCCGGCCATCGCGCGCGCATGGCGCACGAAATGGCCGCAATCGGCCCAGAATTCGGCATGCATGCCGCGCTCCCGCAGGCGCCCGGCGCTGGCCATGAAGTCGCTGAACAGTGCCTTGCCGGGCGCCGGCGCGCTGCCGCCCCTGGCCGCGACTTCGGTGTAGCGCAGCGCGCGCACGCCGTGCTCAAGCAGGCTGTCGAGCGTGGCATCGGCCACGCCAGCGGTGGCAACAGCGACGCCGCGCAGGCGCAAGGGAGCGCTGTCCAGCGCATCCGTCATGGCCAGGTAGTCCTCGCCATACACGCCGGGATGCACCAGCACGCCGCGCGCAAAGCCGGCCTGGTCGAGCATCGCCAGGTAGGACGCCAGCGGCGCGGCCGGCGGCACATGCGGCGCGGCCGGCGACAGCGGATAGCGCTCGTACGGACCAAGTACGTGGGTGTGACAATCGCAGGCGCCGGCCGGCAAGCGGGAAGCGGCAAGTAGCAGTTCGCTCATAGGGGCTCCAGTCAAGGCGTGACGGCGGGCAGCTTGCCCGCCCAGTCGATGATGGCGGCGGCGACCGCCGCCGGCTGTTCAGGGAACAAGGCATGGCTGGCATGGGCGATACGCGTCACGGTGACACGCGCGCCAAACTGCGCACGGTATTCGCCGGCAACGGCGGCGGGCTTGAACGGATCGTCGCCGCCCTGTATTTCCAGCACCGGCTTGGCGCCGGCGCCCCACCAGCGTTCCCTGGCCGCTTCGTCCGGCGGCCCGCCGTTGCCGAACTGGTGCAAAGGATGCCAGCCCCGCAGCCACACCGACGCGTCGCTGCCGGACGCAAAGAACGCCAGCTGCAGATAGCGCAACCGTTCGGCCTCGTCCAGGTCCACGTCGTGCACGCGCTGCACCGCCCGGTTCAACTCCGACGCGACATGGCGCGCACCTGCGCCGGCCAGCACCACGCCGCGCACCAGCTCGGGATACGCCACCGCCGTCATGCGTGCCGTAAAACTGCCGGCCGCGTGCCCGACCATGATGGCCTGGCCGTCATGCTGGGAGCGGATCACGCCCGCCATGTCATCCGCCAGGTCGCGCAATTCGATGCCGCGATACGGCCCTTCGGTACGGCCGCTGCCGCGCGGCTCCACGCATAGCACGCGGTAGCCGGCGGCGGCCAGCAGTGCGGCAACCTCGGCAAGATCCGCTGCGCCGCGCGCCGCCGACGGCAGCATGACCACCAGCGGCCCGCTGCCTTGCGCGATCACGTCGACATTGCCGTGCGCCGATGGCAGCAATTGCCGCTGCGGCGCCTCGGCCGCCGACACGCAAGACATCATCGCCAGCCCCGCCAGCAGCGCTGCGGCCGCGGCCGTAGCCGAGCACCGTCCTTTGCCGCGGATTCCGTCCGTTGGCCGATCCATCCTCATTGTGCCTCCAGGTCATGCGCCGCACATTTGGCGGCCGTCAGCGGCGAGTATAGATCATATTCCCTTATCGGGGAATTAAATGCTGACGCAATTTATCCGGCTTGCGGACATAACACCGGATGCATATCTGATCCTGTCGGCCGGTCATATGCCCGCGCCGGTGCGCCGCCTAGAATGGCTTGCGGGCGATATGTCGCCGCCGGCGGTCCTGTGCGCCGCCGCCCTTCCACCCTGACTCCGACTGCCGAATATGAAACCCATCCGTAGAATTGTCGCCGCATGCGACGCCGCCGGCGTCTCCAGCATCGTCTCGGACGCGCCGTTGCACCCGCCCCATCATCCGGGCAACAATCCCAAGCACAGCATCTATGAGGTGTGGCGCACCGGCGCCCCCGCGCCCGAGGGGACGCCGTTCCGGCTGGCGCCGCCGGACGGCGGCACGGCCTTCCGCATCATCGACCTGCCGCCCGACAAGGACCGCGATTTCTCCAAGCTGAAACAGGTGTTCGACGATTACTCCGCGCCGCAGGCGCTGGCGCACAAGCCGGCGCGCCATCCAGCCTTCCACCAGACCCGCACCGTCGATTACGCCATGGTGCTGGATGGCGAAGTGTGGGCCATGCTCGATGAGGGCGAAACGCTGATGCAGGCCGGCGACATACTGATACAGCTGGGCAGCAACCATGCCTGGAGCAACCGCAGCGACGCCAATTGCCGCCTGCTGTTCGTGTTGATCGACGCGCCCGCGCCGCCCTGATCAGGTTTGGCGCACGACCCACTCGCCCTGCGCCTGCAGCGTGCCGAAGATTTCCAGCAGCGTCTTGAGCACGGCCTTGGTGGCACGCGTCGACGGCCTGCCCGAACCCACCGAGGCGGCGATGGCGCGCAGCATGGCGGGATTTTCAATGCGCGACGCCTGCAGTATGCCGGCCTTGACTTCCCACGACACCGCCTGGCGTATCAACACGGCATAGGCGCCGCCCTGCGCGGCGATGTCCTTCATCATCTGTAGCGAATCGACTTCGGCGGCGGCATGCAGCACCACGTTCCGTTCGCGCGCGATGGCGTCCAGCCTCTGCCGCAGGCCGTTGGGGCGTGCCGGCAGCACCAGCGGCAAGCCGTCCAGCTGGGCAAAGTCGATCGTGGGTCCGGCCGTCAACGCATCGCCATGCGCGCCGACCAGGCACAGGTTGGCCTCGGCCAGGTGGTGCATGTCCGGATCGAGGTGCTTGGCGTCGCCGAACAGCACCGCCAGATCGAGTTTGCCATCGGCCAGCCATTCATCCAGCTGGCGGTTGGAACCGTCCACCAGATGCAGCCGTACGTGCGGGAACTCGTCGCGTACCCGCTTGAACAGCGTGCCGACCAGGTACTGCGTCACCGACGGCAGGACGCCCACCCTGACTTCGCCGCCCGGCAGGCCCGAAGTGCCGTGCATATCGTCGATAAACGCTTCCGATTCCTGCAGCAGCGCCTTGATGCGCGGATAGGCGCGCTGCCCCAGATCGGTCAGTTCGACACCGCGCCCGGTGCGGTGGAACAGCGCGCCGCCGCACTCGCGCTCCAGCGCCGTGATGCGCCGGCTGACGGCCGGCTGCACCGAGTCAAGTATCAGCGCGGCCTTGGTCAGGCTGCCGGCATCCGCCACGTCGACGAACAACTTCCAGCTGGAGAGATCGAATTTAGGGTTGGCCATGATCGAAGTATGCAATGTGTCCGCTGAAGTATATACACAATCGTCGTGCACAGGGATCTCGTCATAACGTTTGCGTGACTGGAAAATCCGGCGTATATTCTCGCATAAGGGAATTAAAGTGCAGGCCACCGCGCCGCAATTCATCACACCATCGCCGCCGCTCCGGACGGCACCCACAAGGAGACCACAGTGAAACTCGTCCTATTTTCCAGCCTCGCCCAACCCGAGCCGCGCCCCGGCCTGCTGACCGAACGCGGCATCGTCGATGTCTCGTCCGTGGTCCCGGCCGGGCACACGCCGCAACTGACGATGCAAGGGTTTATCGACCGCTTCGATCAGCTCAAGCCGGCGCTGGAACAACTTCAGGCCGACGCACCGGCACTGCCGCGTGATCAGGTGCGGCTGCTGCCGCCGCTGCCGCGTCCCGGCAAGATCCTGTGCTGCATCGCCAACTACTGGGAGCACGCCCAGCGCGAGGCGCGCCCGCTGAACATGTTCCTGAAAAACCCGGACGCCGTGATCGGACCGGGCGACACCATCCGCCTGCCTGAATTCACCGAGCCGTGGGCCTTCATGCACGAAGCCGAACTGGCGCTGGTAATCAAGGGGCCGGCCAAGAGCGTGCGTCAGGACGACTGGCGCAGCGCCGTCTTCGGCTACACCTGCCTCCTCGACATTACTGGCCGCGGCGAGGGCCGCGCCACCTGGCGCAAGAACAGTTGGATGGGCAAGTCCTTCGATACCTTCGCACCGGTCGGCCCTTGCATCGTGACCGCCGATGAGATCGCCGATCCCAACGATCTGCATGTGCAGTTCTGGAACAACGGCGAACTGCGTCACAACTACACCACCGACGACATGGAGCACCGCGTGCCCGAGATCGTCGAATTCGCGACCACCATCATGACCATGTACACGGGCGACCTGATCTCCTGCGGGACCAACCACGAGGGACTGGGTTTCGTGCAGGATGGCGAAACAGTCAAAGTGGCGATTGCCGGCATCGGCAGCATGTCGCTGGACGTGGTCGATCCGCTCAAGCGCAGCTGGGAGCGCGGGGTCTACATGGGCGCCGACTCGACCAACCTGGAGGCGGTCAAGCGCCACCGTCCGCAAACGGCGAACTAACTCGAAAGGGAAGCCATATGAATATCATCGGAGTCGATTCCGTCACTCTGGCACTGCACGACGTGGACGAGGGCCAGCGCTGCCTGCGCGCCTTCGGCCTGAACGAGGTACGCATCACGCCGCAAGGCTCGGACTTCGTGGCCCAGGATGGCACCGGTCTGGCGGTGCGCCACTGGGACGATCCTGCGCTGCCGGCGCCGGTGGCCGCGCCGCCCAACATGCGCGAGACCGTCTGGGGCGTGGCGGACCAGGCCACGCTGGACGCCATCGCCGCGGAACTGGCCAAGGACCGTGCGGTGGAACGTACCGCAAGCCAGGTGCGCAGCCACGACGAGGACGGCTATCCGATCGCCTTCCAGATCACCATCCGCCAGCCGCTGGCACCACAACCGAGCCTGGTCAACGTGCCCGGCATGCCGCCCATGCGACCGGTCAACGCAATTGCCGACTACGACAGCCCGGTGAAGCCGATGACGCTGGGCCACCACGTGTTCTATACGCTGGACATGGCGCGCGCCGAACGCTTTTATGCGCGGCTGGGGTTCCGTCCTACCGACCGCTTCACCGGCACCGGCGTGTTCCTGCGTTCGGCCGGCTGCCCGGAACACCACAATCTGTACCTGATCGAGCGCGCCGGCACGCCACTGGGGCTGAACCACATCGCGTTCCACGTGCGCGACCACCTGGCCATGATGATCGCCGGGAAGCAATTCGTCGAAAAAGGCGGCGTCAGTGCATGGGGGCCGGGACGCCACATTTTTGGCTCCAACCACTTCTGGTATTTCAAGAGCCCGTTCGGCGGCAACCTGGAGTTCGATGCCGACATCGACCAGGTCGATGACCAGTGGCAGCCGCGCGAGACGGAGATCAGTCCCGCAGCGGCTGCGGTATGGATTGCCAACTCGCTGGCCCACTGACCCCGCTGTCCTATCCCTCCCCTCGACGGGCCGGCGCAGGCGCCGGCCCGTCGCTTTTGCGGCGCTCCCTTCGCGCTTCGGCAAACCAGCTTTGCCTGCCGGCGCATCGACCGCGCGCAGGCCCACCGCTACAGTGCAGACATCGGCCGGCATCGCGACCGGCACCATCAGACGAGGGAGACATGGCATACAAGGACAAAGTAGTGCTGATCACGGGTGCGGCGCGCGGCATCGGTGCCGAGGCGGCACGCCAGTTTGGAGCGGCAGGCGCGCAGCTGGTGCTGCTCGACATCGACGGTGCAGGCGCTCAGCGCACGGCTGCCGGCCTGGAAGAGGATGGCGTGCGCGCCATCGGCCTGGGCTGCGACATCACCAGCGCACAGCAGATCGGGCAGGCGCGTGAACAGGCGATCGCCCGTTTCGGCCATATCGATATCCTGATCAACAACGCGGCCGCGCAACAATTCGGCCCCGGCAATATCGACGCGCTCGACCTGGAACGCTACCGGCTCTCGTTCGAGGTAAATGTGCTCGGTTGTATTCGCATGGTGGAAGCCTTCCTGCCCGCCATGCAGGCGCGCGGTGCTGGCCACATCGTCAATACCTCATCGTCGCTGGCGATCCGCCCCAACCCGGTGATCCAGCACCTGATGCCTTACGTGACCTCCAAGGGCGCCGTACTGACCTGGACCTATGCGTTGGCCTGCGCCGTGCGGCGCCACGGCATCGACGTATCGCTGTTCTGCCCCGGCCTGACGACCACCACTGCCGACGGCCTGACCAAGCCACAGAAAAACGGCTGGTTCGACCATACGCCCCCTGCACTGGCAACGCCGGGCAGCATGCGCGACTGCGCCGCCGTGCTGCTCGATGGCGTGGCGCGACGCCGCTTCCTGATCAGCTCCGAACCGGATTATGCCGACGCACTGACCAGCTTTGCCGCCGCCGGCCTGGACCCCGAACATTTTTCGCTGTAACAACAAGATCGCAATGGAGACGATATGAGCAATTACGATGTAGTGGTGATGGGAGCCGGCCATAACGGCCTGGTGGCGGCAGCCTACCTGGCCAAGGCCGGCAAGCGCGTGCTAGTGCTGGAACGCGCCGAATTCTATGGTGGCGGCGTGGTGACGCGCGAGATCACGCTACCCGGCTTCCGCCACGACACGCATTCCTCGTCGCACGTGATGTTATCCGGCAACCCGATGCTGACCGAAGATGAACTGGGCCTGAAATCGAAGTTCGGCCTGAAGTACATTGCGCTGGACAAGCCGCAAACCACGCTGTTCCCGGACGGTAGCTTCATCACCACCCACCGCGACGCCGACAAGACCTGCGAATCGATCGCCAGGTTCTCCACCAAGGATGCCGAGACCTACCGCAAGTTCGCGGCCCAAAGCAACAAGCTGCTGCCGATGTTCCTGCAAGGACTGTATGCACCGCCAGCGCCGATGGGCCCCTTCATGGCCATGCTCTCGTCGAGCAAGGAGGGCCAGGAAATCTTCCAGATGATGACCCGCAGCCCGCTGGACTTCGTCAACGAGATGTTCGAGAACGAGCAGGTCAGGATCCACATGCTGAAGCCGTCGGCCGAGCTGCTGCACTTCCCGGATGAAATGGGTACCGCCATGGGGCTGTTCCTGTTCCCGGCGCTGATGCACAAGTTCGGATCGCCCAAGCCGGAAGGCGGCAGCGGACGCCTGTCCGACACGCTGGTGGCCGCCATCGAGCACTTCGGCGGCAAGGTGGTGTGCAACCGCGAGGTGCGCAAGGTGCTGACCTCCGATGGCCGCGCCGTGGGCCTGGAGACCACGGATGGCGAGCGCTACATGGCCAAGGATGCGGTGATCGCCGCCATCCACCCCAAGGTGCTGGACCGCTTCGTCGACGACCTGGAGCCGGGCATGGTGCGGCGCGCCAAGGGCGGCAAGTTCTCGTCGTTCAATCTGCTGCAGGTGCACCGGGCGCTGGACAAGCCGATGGAATTCCGCGCCGGGAAGGAACTGGAAAGCTGCCAGATGGTGCAGTACTGCCACACCACCGACTTCCGCGATTTCCTCAAGGAGTACGACGCGCTGCGCCACGGCGAGATCCCGCAGCACCAGATCCTGTCGGGCCAGGACCAGACCCGCATCGACCCAACCCGAGCGCCAGCCGGCAAGGGCGTGGCGTTTACGCAGACCTTCGTGCCGTATGCGCTGGCACAGGGCGGCGCGGCGCGCTGGGACGAGATCAAGCAGGAAGTGGGCGAACGCGCGCTGGAAGGCGCGCGCCAGTTCGTCGCCAATCTGACCGACGACAACATCCTCGCACGCTCGGTAGCCAGTCCGCTGGACCACGAGCGCGATTCGCCGAACAGCTTTGTCGAGGGCGACATCCACGGCCTGGGCGGCTACTTCTTCCAGAGCGGCGGCAATCGCCCCACGCCGGAACTGTCGAACTACCGCGTGCCGGGCGTGGGCCGGCTGTACCTGGTGGGGCCGTTCATGCATCCGGGCGGCAGCGTGTTCGGCGGCGGACGCAATACGGTGATGAACGTGTTTGCCGACCTGGGTCTCGATTTCGACAAAGTACGGAAGGCGCCGGTATGAAAATCTATGCAACGGACGGCCAGGAGATGATGACCGTCACCGGCCTGGAACACGAGGGTGGAAAACTGATCATCAAGGGCATGATCTTCGGTGCCATGCCGATGAGCGCGGAACTGCGTCCCGCCGAGGCCCGCGCGGCGCTCAAGCTGCTGACGCCGCGCGTGATCTGGACCTTGCTGACTATCGTCTTCAGGCGCAACGGCCCATCCCGGCCGGCCGCCTACTGAGGCAGAACGATGGCGCGCCGGCAGACAATGCTAGGATGCGTCGCCGGCGATCTGCCTGACCAGCCGGAACACGGCGCGGCCGGCCAGCGACAAGGGGTGCTGGCTGGTCGCCACCAGCGCGATGGCACGCTCCAGCCCCGGATTGACGATACGGGCCGCGCTGAGCCAGCCCGCCTGCTCTTCCTGGCGCACTGCGTAGTGCGGGAGCACCGTGTAACCGCAGCCTTCGGCCGCCATCACCTTCTGCACCGTCATCGATTCCGCCTCCATCACGATATTCAAATCCATGCCGGCCAGCTTTGCATGATGCTCGATGCTGCTGCGGATACCGCTGGAGGCGCCGGACAATATCAGCGGCAAGCCGCCCAAGCGACCAAATTCCACCGTGGACGCGCTGGTTACCGGGTCGCCCGCCGGCCCGATCAGGCAGCTGGCGCTGCGCGCCAGGAAAAACTCGCCCTGCGCCGCATCCGGCCCGGGACGCCCCACCATGGCCATGTCCACCTTGCCGGTGGCGATCCACTCTTCCAGTTGCCCCAGCGCGCCTTCCCATACCCGCAGCGTCACGCCCGGATAACGCTCGCGCACCTGGCGGAACAAGGGCGGGATCAGCATGCCGGCGGCGCCGCCGACTATGCCCACCGATACTTCGCCCACCGGCACGCCGGCGGCGCCTTCGATTTCCTGTCCCAGCTCGTCGGCCACGGCCAGCACCGCCTGCACCCGCGGCAGGATGCGCTGCCCCAGTTCGGACAGCGCCAGCCCCCGGCCAGTGCGGTGGAACAGCCGCCCGCCGCATTCCGCCTCGAAGGCGCTCAACTGCCGGCTCAACGCGGACGGCGCCACGTCCAGCAGCGCAGCCGCCTTCGACAGGCTGCCCAATCCGGCTACCTGGGAGAACAGCCGCAGTGCGGCCAGGCTGTCGATGCGCGCCATGGAAATTATATTCTCCACAAAAGGAATTTATACTATACTGTAACGGCAAGGACAGCATCGCCGACTGATACCCACTATAACGGAGACATGGCATGAGCACCAGCAATCAGCAAGTCAAGCGTGCAATAGGATGGATGCGCCGCCGCGCGGCGGCATGGCAGCGCGACGTGGAGGCGCAGCGGCGCAGCCATACCGCCGCGCCAGACACGCAGCAGCAACAGCAGCCTCAGGATGATGACGCGACATACTGGCGCAACGTCTATGCACTGACGTCGCTGCACTACTGAAAGGGTTCTGCGCTACGCCGGCCAAGCCGGCGTAGCGCCCATCAGTCGGTGACTTTGGGCTTCTTGCCGACATAGCTGTCGATGCCGATGAACAGTGCACTGAAGCGCCACGGTCCATCCT
>FSUS01000822.1_pt1 | contig 13463 bp, 10 predicted proteins | sample 1637441 | NCBI WGS metagenome assembly FSUS01 (sample SAMEA3914816, study PRJEB12502) | metagenome | biome: forest; material: soil | place: USA | collected 2011-09-16 | depth 0.3 m | reverse complement strand
TCGCCGACGATGGCGCCGATGATGGCGAAGCCGAAGCTGACGTGCAGCGAGGCGAAGATCCAGCTCATCGCCGACGGCACGATGACGGAGCGGGTCAGCTGCCAGTGGCTGGCACCGAGGATCTGTGCATTGGCGATCAGCGAGCGGTCCGCTTCCCGCACGCCCTGGAAGGCGTTGGAGAACACCACGAAGAACACCATCACGAACGACAGCGCCACTTTCGAGGCCAGGCCCAGGCCGAAGATCATGATGAAGATCGGCGCCAGCACCACGCGCGGGATGGAGTTGATCACCTTGATGTAGACCGAGAACACGTCCGACGCGAAGCGGTTGCGGCCCAGCGCCACGCCGATCAGGATGCCGCCCACGGAGCCGGTCAGAAAGCCCAGCAGCGATTCTTCCATCGTGACCCACAGGTGGTACCACAGCGACACGCCGTCGACGCCGTCGACAGTCCATTCCGCCAGCCGCTGGCCGATGGCGATCGGCGACGAGAAGAAGAATTCGTCGATCAACTTGGTGCGCGACGCCGCTTCCCAGCCGCCCAGGAACAGGATCAGGATCAGCCAGCGCCAGAAGGTCACCAGCTGGCTGCGGCGGCGCGCGGCCTTGGCGGCGGCCGCTTCGATTTCAACGTCCGAGGTGCCGGCGCGGAACACGGGGACGGGGTTGCTTATGCTCGATTCAATCATGATGTCCTCGTCTCAGGCAGGTACTTCGGAGCGGGCGGCGCCCAGCATCACTTCGTCGCGCAGATCGTTCCAGATCGTGTGCGAGATGTCGATGAACTGTTTGTCGTAGCGGATTTCCGAAATGACGCGCGGCCGTGGAATGTCGATGCGGTACACCGACTTGACGGTGGCCGGGCCGGCCGTCAGCACGTACACCTTGTCGGCCAGCGCGATGGCTTCCTCCAGATCGTGGGTGACGAACAGCACCGAGGCGCGCGCCTCGGACCACAGGCGCAGCAGTTCTTCGTGCATCATCACGCGGGTCTGCACGTCCAGCGCGGAGAACGGCTCGTCCATCAGCAGCACCTGTGGCTCGTTGATGAAGGTCTGCGCCAGCGCCACGCGCTTGCGCATGCCGCCCGACAGCTGGTGCGGATACTTGGTCTCGTGGCCGGACAGGTTGACCCGGGCCAGCCACTTGCGGGCCAGCGCATAGGCTTCTTCCTTGTCCTTGCCGCGGAACAGCGGGCCGGCCACCACGTTGTCGATCACGCTGCGCCATGGGAACAGCGCGTCGGTCTGGAAGGCGAAGCCGATGCGCGGGTCGATGCCGTTGACCGGCTGGCCGAACAGGCGCGCCTCGCCGCTGGACGGCTTGGCCAGGCCGGTGATCAGGTTCAGCGTGGTCGACTTGCCGCAGCCGGTGGGACCGACGATGGCGACGAACTCGCCGCGCGCGATCGACATGTTGAAGTCGCGGATGGCGGTCATCGATTTGCCGTCCGGCGTCAGGAAGCGGCGGCTGACGTTGATCAGCTCAACCGCCGGGCTTTCTTGGGGAGAGTTAGACATGTCCATGATTCCTCGGTGGCGGCTTATTTGACTTTCTTGACGAACTCGGTCGTGTAGGTCTTGGACAGGTCGATCTTCTTGCCCTGCAGGTTCTTGGAATAACCGGCCAGCACGGCCAGCACGGTTTCCGGGCCGCCTTCCGGCATCACGCCGTCGCTGGTGAACATGCCCTTGCCGGTGTCGAGCGCCTTGATGTAGCTGTCCTTGTCGCCGACGTAGAACGATTTCGGCATCTTCTCGGTGATCTCGGCGGCGCTGTGGGTGTTAATGAAGCGCAGCGTCTTGACGAAGGCGTTGGCCAGCTTTTGCGTGGTTTCCTTGTGGCTTTCCGACCAGGCGGCGGTCATGTACAGCGACGCGGCCGGGTAGGTGCCGCCCAACGCCTTCTTGGTGCTTTCCATGGTGCGCAGGTCGACCAGGATGCGCGCCTCGCCGGTCTTCAGCAGGCGGGTGATGGTCGGCTCGGTGGTCATGCCGGCCTGGATTTTGTCCTGCTGCATGGCGGCGATGAAGGTCGGGCCGGCGCCGACCGCCACCGAGCTGAACTGGCCCAGCGGCACGCCGGCCTTGACGGCCAGGTACTGGGTCAGGAAGTTGGTCGACGAACCCAGGCCGGTCACGCCCAGGCTCTTGCCCTTGATGTCGGCCATGGTTTTGATGTTCGGGTATTTGGTCGACACCAGCTCGACCTCGCCTGGCGCCTGTGCCAGTTGCACCACCGAGCGGATGTACTTGCCCTTGCTCTGCATGTCGACGCAGTGGTCGTAGAAGCCGACCACACCCTGCACCGCGCCGGTCAGCAGCTCGCCTTCGGCATCGACGCCCGCACCCTCGTTGAGCAGCTCCACTTCCAGGCCCTCGGCCTTGAAGTAGCCCAGGCTTTCTGCCAGCTTGGCCGGCAGGTAGATCTGCTTTTCGTAGCCGCCCACCATCAGCGTCACTTTTTCGGCGCTGGCCGGGGCGGCGGCGCATAGTGCGGTGGCGCAGGCAATGGCGGTAAGGAACAGTCGTTTGTGGTTCATGAAGGTCTCCGGGTTGTTGTTTGGTGTCGCTGGAACCAGAATGCGCCCCTAAACTAAATGCAACCTGAATCGCTCGATGTATTATTCACACAACGCCGGCGGCGGCCGGCAGCTCGATCACCATCTGCAGGCCGCGGCCGTAGCGGCCGTCGGTGGCGAAAATTTTCCCCTGGTGCAGCTCGACGATGCTGCGGCAGATCGCCAGTCCCAGGCCGCTGCCGCTGTAGGCGCCGGCGTTCAGGCGCACGAAGCGCTCGAACACGCGCTCTTTCTGCTCGTCTGGCAGGCCGGGGCCTTCGTCTTCGAGGGTCAGGCGCCAGACGCCGTCGCCGATCAGCGAACGCATCGTGACGGCGGCGCCGGCGGGCGAGACGGCCAGCGCATTGGCCAGCAGGTTCAGCAGCACCTGGCGCAATCGCTTGGTGTCGAACGGCACCAGTTGCATGCCGTCGTGGTTGTAGGCGTAGCGGACACCGTTGTGTTCGGCCAACACCTGGGCGTCCTGGGCAAAGTTGGCCAGGAAGGCGGCCGGGTCGGCCGGCACCAGGTCCAGCGTGATGGCACGCGCCTCGGCGCGCGACAGGAACAGCAATTCCTCGATGATCTGGTCCAGCCGCGCCAGCTCGTCCAGCTGCACGTGCACCGAATCTTCCTGCGATGGGCTGAGGCCGCCATCGACCAGGATTTTCTCGGCATGCAGGCGCACCAGCGACAGCGGCGTCTTCAGTTCGTGCGAGGCTTCGGCGGTGAAGCGCCGGATCTGCTTGAATGACGATTCGAGCCGGTCGAACATCTGGTTCAGCATGCGCGCCAGATCGGACACTTCGTCCTGCACGTCGGTGACGGGAATGCGCGCCTCGAGGTTGTCGGAACTGATGTGGTTGGCCGTGTCGCTGATGCTGCGGATGGGGCGCAGCGCCATGCGGCTCAGCCACAGGCCAATTACCAGGCTGATGACGATCATGGTGCCCAGCAGCCCGAGGCAGACTTCCCAATAGCCTTCCATCACTACCCGCACGCCGGTCAACGGGGTGCCGATATTGACGTCGAAATTGCCGATGACGAATTCGGTAACGCGCAGCTCACCGATGGTGTCGACCGCCACATTGAACGAGTGCTGGCCCTTGATGTCGGGGATGTAGCGCCCGCTCAGGTTGCGCGAGCGGAAGATGGTGCCGGTCTTGGCACTGTGCACGTCGATGTAGAACAGTGCGGCCGAAGCTTCGGTCAGCGCGCGGATGCGCTCCTCGATGCGGTCGGGGTCGACGGTTTCATGCTCGGGGTGCAGGTGGGCCTTGATCTGCTGGAACTGGGCGGCGTTGAGCAGGTCGAGGCCGTGGATCAGGTGGTGTTCCAGCATCTGGTAGCCGGCCGCGAACAAACAGGTCAGGGTCAGCGTGGCGGCCAGCGCATACCAGATCGCCAGCCGCGAGCTGATCGAGCGCACCTGCAGGCCGGGGCGCTCCCGGCCGCTGCGTGCGTTGCTCACAGCAGCTGGTAGCCGACGCCGCGCACGGTCTTGAACAGCGGCTGGTCGGGTACCGTGTCGAACTTGCCGCGCAGCTTGCTCATGTAGACGTCCAGCAGGTTGGTGTCGACATCGTAGTGGGCGTCCCAGATTTTTTCGGAAATCAGGGTGCGCGGCAGGATGCGGCCGACGTTGTGCATGAAGATTTCCAGCAGCGCGAATTCGCGGCTGGTCAGGTCGACCGCCTTGCCGTTGACGTGGGCGGTGTGGCCCAGCAGGTCGAGGCGGATGCCGCGGTGCTCCAGCACGGTTTCCTTGGCGGTGGAGTGGCGCCGCAACAACGAACGCACGCGGGCCAGCAACTCTTCCAGGCTGAAGGGCTTGGGCAGGTAGTCGTCGGCGCCGATGTCCAGGCCCTTGATACGGTCTTCGACGGTGTCGCGCGCACTGAGGATCAGTACCGGTTCGTTGAAGCCGCTCTTGCGCCATTCGCGCAGCAGGTCCAGGCCATCGCCGTCGGGCAGGCCGAGGTCGAGCACGATGGCGTCGTAGCTGGTTTCGCACAGGGCATCGCGAGCTGCGGCGCAGCTGCCGACCCAGGAGACGGTGTAGGCATGTTCGCTCATGCCCTGCTTCAGGAACAGGCCAAGGCGCTGCTGGTCTTCGACGATCAGGACTTTCATGGAACCCCCGTGCATGCCCTAGTGTAGCGCCGGCCGGCGGCCAGCGGCGCTGTGTTGGACTGATGCTGTGCGCCCAACCTGAAGCGAACCTGAATTCGCTGCGCTGCAGCATAGGACAGCCCGGACCGCATTCATGTGGGCTTCAGTGCCGATTCAGGTTGTTTACAGCTTGCGCGCCTAATCTCGCTTCGTACCGCCAGCCAACTTTCAAGGAGACTTTATATGATCACAAGAACTGCTGCAACACTGGCCAGCCTGCTGTTGCTGGGCGCCTCCGCCGTACAAGCCGATCCGGCCGCGATGAAGCAGGGGGGACGCGTCGAGTTGCCCGGCTATACGGGCGATTTCGACCACTTCGGCGTGGACGTGGCCGGCAAGCGCCTGTTCCTGGCGGCCGAGGACCATGGCACGCTGGAAGTGTTCGACCTGGCCACTGGCAAGCACCTGAAGACGGTGGCCGGGGTCGAGGCGCCGCATGGCATCCTGTATTTGGCCGACCAGAACCGGCTGCTGGTGACCGACAGCGGCGCCGGATTTACCAAGGTGTTCGATTCGCGCAGCTACAAGCTGATCGACTCGATCAAGCTGGCGCCGGGGGCCGATTCGATGATCTATGACCCGGCCGGCAAGTTCATGTACATCGTCACCGGCGGCAAGAACGGCAAACTGGCGGAGTCGTACCTGAGCAAGGTCGATCCGCGCACCGGCAAGCCGGTGGGCCAGCTGAAGTTCGATACCGACAAGGTCGAGGCGATGGCGGTGGAGCAGAAGGGCAAGCATTTGTACATCAACGTCACCGGCAAGAACGAGGTGGCGGTGGTCGACAAGGACACGCTGGCGGTGGTCAAGACCTGGCCGGTCACCAATGGCAGCATCAATGCGGCGATGGCCTTCGATGAGGACAATGCGCGGCTGTTCATCGTCACGCGCAAGCCGTATCAGCTGCTGGTGCTGGACACGGCCAGCGGCGCCACGGTGGCCAGCTTCCCGGCGCCGGAGCGGACCAACGAAGCGATTTACGATGCGCGCAATCATCGCATCTATCTGGCCGGCGACCACTTCATCAACGTGGTGCAGCAGAACAGCGCCGACAGCTACTCGGCGCTGGAGCCGATCGCCACGGCCAAAGGGGCGAAGACGGCGATCTTTGTGCCGCAGCTGAACCGGCTGTATGCGGCGGTATCGCCTGGCGAGGACAAGACGGTCGCGGCGATACTGCGGTTCGATGTGGCGCCGGCTGCCGGCGCCAAATAAGGGCTGAGGGGCGCTCAGCAGACTTAGGAAATGTTCAGGAAGGGTTCAGTTGCTGTTCAGGCAGCGGCCCCATGCTGGAGGTGTTGACAGCAGTCAGCATACCTACAACAACACTGGAGATTTCATGAGCGTCCCCACCCCATTTCCCCTCAAAAAACTGCTGGCTTGTGCGGCTGCCTGCGCCGCGCTGTGGTCCGCGCCGGCGCATGCGCTGCGGCCGTTCGAAGGAACCGACGCCAGCGTGGCCGAGCCGGGTGTCTTCGAGCTGGAGCTGGGGCCGTTGAGCTACACGCGTTTCGGCGGCCAGCGCAGTATCGCGGCGCCTTCGGTGGTGGGCAATTTCGGTTTCGGGGGCGATTTCGAGGTGGTGATCGAAGGGAAACTGAACCGCACCATCGGCCGGCCGGAAGAGGGATATCGGACCAGCGCGGGCGATACGGCCTTGTCGATCAAGCATGTGCTGCGCAAGGGCAGCTTGCAGGAGGGCGGCACTGGCGCCAGCGTGGCGATGGAATGCGGCTTGCTGCTGCCTGAGTATCACGGCAATTCGCAGACGGGCGGCCTGTGTTCGGGCATCGTATCGCAGAAGTTCGATTTTGGCGTGGTGCACTTGAACGGCGCACTGTCGCGCACGCGTGAGCATACGCAAAACCGCTTCCTGGGCGTGATCGCGGAAGGCGGCACGGAGGAGTCCGAACTACGGCCGGTGATGGAGCTATTTGCCGAGCGCGAGAACAACGGCTTGCACACGCAGTCGGCACTGGTGGGGATGCTGTGGAGGCACAGCGACGACTTGGTCTTCGACGTCGCCGTCCGCCACGCCCGCAGCGACGGCCTGTCGCTCAACGAAGTGAAGTTTGGCCTGACGTGGAGCTATGCGATGCACAAGTGAAAAACCGGGGTCAGGTCTGCCATTGGTACAAGAGCTCGCCTGAAATCAAGTGAGCTCTTGTACCAATGGCAGACCTGACCCCGAAGTTGCGTTAGTTGAGCTTGTGCAGCTGCGCGCGGACGGTGGCGGCGGGGAGGGGAAGGTAGTTGCCGTTGCGGGCGACGGCGTCCTGGCCTTCCTGGCTCAAAACGTAGCGCAGGAATTCTTTCAGCTTGGGATCGACTGGCGTGCCAGGCTTGCGGTTCAGATAAATATAGAGGCTGCGCACCAGCGGGTAGCTGCGGTCCTGGAAACTTTGTTTGCTGGGCACGATGTATGGTCCGCCTTCCTGCGCCGCCAGCGCGATCGGCTTCAGCCCGGGCACCTGCCTGGCTTGCGGGACGATGGTCCAGGCGATGCCGTAACGGTTGTGCGCCAGCTCGTCGCGCAGCATGTGCTGCAGGCCGCCCGTTTGCTGCGGGTCGTCGTCGCCGATCATCTTGCTGCCGGTTTCCACGTATTCGCGCATGTTGGGATTCCATTTATCGCTGTTCTTCAGCACCTTCAGCTGGAAGAAGCGCGCCGTGCCGGAGGGGGCGTGGCCGTATGTTTGAATCGGCTTGTCGGCCCACTCGCCGGTCAGGCCCAGCTGACCCCAGGTGCGGATGTTCTGCTCGGCGCCGCGGCCGTCGGTGACGCTCCATTTGAAGCCGCGCAGGCCGCCGTTGCGTTCGGCACCAAAGATGCCGTCCAGCTGCTGCATGGTCAATTTGCTCAGCGGATTGTCGGGATGGACGTAGACGACGATGCCGGGCGATTTGCCGTCCACGTCGTAGGTGCCGGAAGCCACGGTGATGTCCAGCGCGTGGTAGCCGTAGACTTCGAAGAAGGACAGCACTTCGGTGATGGCCGGCTCGCCGCCGTCCGGCGCCAGATCGGTCATGCCGGTTACCAGCGCGGGGAAGGCGGCGTCGCTGGTTGGCAGGGTGTCCTGGAAGCTGATGCCGGGGTGGTAGCGGCGGAAGCCTTCTTCCCAGATTTTCAGCACGCCGCCCAGGCCGAAGCCGTAATTGCGAATGACGCCGCTTTGCTGCGGGCCGGGCTGGTATTGGGGCAGCGCTTCCTGCGCGGCGGCCGGCAGGAACAGGCCGGCCAGCATGGCCACGGTGGCGATGGAGGTGAGTGGTCGCATGGTTATTCGATCTGTTTCAGTTCGTTGCGAATGGCCTCGGCGTTCAACGGCAGGAAGGCGCGGTCCTGCACTACGGCGTGCATGCCGTCCCGGCTGAGGATGTAGCGCATGAATTCGCGCAGCTTGGGATCTACCGGGTGGCCGGGCACGCGGTTGACGAAGGCGGTGCTGTAGCGCGTCAACGGGTAGCTGCGGCGCCAGGCGTTGTCCATGGTCGGTGCCACGTAGGAGCCGCTTTCTCCCTCGCGCAGGGCGATGCTGCGTACGCCCGGATTTTCAAACAGCACGTTGGCGAAGCCGATGCCGTCGGGGTCCTTGGCGACCGCGTCGAGGATGTAGGTGCCGGCGTTGATGACTTCGCCGGCTGGCGTGCGGCCGTTGTTGAAGTCTTTCATGTCGGGATTCCAGCGGTAGCTGTCGCGCAGCACGGTCTTGCGGAAGAAGCCGGCCATGCCGGTGTCGAAGTCGTAGCCGTAGATGTGCACGGGGCGCTTGGCCCAGGCGCCGGTCAGGCCCAGGTCGCCCCAGGTGCGCACGGGTTTGGCCGCACCGCGCCGGCGTTCGGCGCTGTAAATGGCGTCCAGCTGCTTCAGGCTCAGTTTTGCCAGCGGGTTGTCCTTGTGGACGTAGACCATCAGCGCGAAAGTCTTGTGCTGGGTGGCGTAGCTGCCGGAGGTGATCTTGATGCCGCTGGGCGCGTAACCGAACCAGTCCTGGAAGGCGTCCAACTCGGGCTGGTAGGGCTCGCGGCCGATGAAGACGATGTCGGCGATGCCGCCGTACAGGCCGGCCATCGCGGCTTCGGTGCCCTGCATGTTGGTGTCGAAGCTGATGCCGGGGTGCTGGCGGCGGAAGCCGTCCTGCCAGGCTTGCAGCAATTCCGGGATGTAGGGGTTGCCCCAGACGCGGATGGTGCCGCTGACGCTTTGCAGCGGACGGTAGGGCTGCAATGAAGAGAGGTAGTCTGTGTTGCTGGTGTAGGGGCTTGTAGCGGCGGCGCCGTGCGGCGGCGCGTGCGTGTCGGGCGCGGCGGCGGCAGCCACCGCACCATGCAGCGCGCACAGCGCCGCTGCGATGAGGGCGATTTTCATTTGAGTTTGCTCCATTCCTCGCGCGCGGTTTGCGGCGCCAGCGGGAAGTATTTGCCGTCCGCCGCGACCGCGGCCTGGCCTTGTTCGCTGAGGATGTAGGCCAAGTATTCCTTCAGCTTCGGCTCGATGGGCTGGCCCGGCGCGCGGTTCAACATGATGGATACGGTGCGGGTCAGCGGATAGGACCGATCGGCGACGCTGGCGTGCGTCGGCGTCACATACGGCGCGCCGTCGCCGGCCGACAACGCCAGCGGCCTGACGCCGTCGCTGCGGTACACCATGGTCGATACAGCCAGCGCCCCGGGATCGGCCGCCGCCGCATCAAGGATACGCTGGCCCGCATCGGCCTTGCCCGCCTGCGGCCCGAATTCGCGCAGCGCGCCATTCCATTTCTGGCTGCCGCCCATGACGGCATGCTCAAGAAACTGCCCATCCGCGCCCGCAATCGCCGGCACATACAGATGGATGGGCCGTTGCGCCCACGCGCCAGTCAATCCCAGTTCGCCCCAGGTGCGGATATTCTGCAAGCCGCGCCGATGGTCGGCGCCCAGCACCGCATCCAGTTGCGCCAAGGTTAGCTGCGTCAGCGGATTGTCGCGATGGACAAACACCACCAGCGCCGGATTGTGATGCGCCACATCCAGGCTGCCGGTCGCCACCGACACCGCAAACGGCACGGTCTTGAAGATGGGCTGATACGCATCCAGCTCGATGGCAATCGGCGCCCGCTCCATCAGCGCCAGATCGGCCGCACCGGTGTACAGGCCGCCGATGCCGGTCGAGGTGCCGCGCAAGGTGGTCTCGAACCGCACGCCCGGCTGCAGGCGGCGGAAGCCATCCTGCCAGGCCGCGACCAGCGCACCGGCGTAGCTGTCGGCGCGGCTGCCGTGGCCCCAGGTGCGGATGGCGCCGGACACCGGCTGCTCCGCCGCGTAGGCCGGATAGCTGGCGCCGGGATTCTGCGCCAGGGCGGGCAGGGCGCCGATGCCGAGCACCAGCGTCCATCCCGCCAAGCCAGTCAAGAGTCGGCCGCGCGGCATCAGAATTTAATGTTGGCAGTTACGTAGAACAAGCGGCCGATCGGCGAGTAGCTGGACACGTCGGCGTTGTTGTCGGTGAACGCTTGCGCCGACAGCGGCGGCATGGTGTTGCCGATGTTGTTGACGCCGGCCGCCACGGTCCAGCCCTTGCCGTACTTGCCCATCAGCTGCTCGCCGCTGTACGCCACCCGCAGGTCCCACGAGCTGTAGGACTTGACCGGAATCGGCTTCAGCGTGGTACTGGTTTCATACACCAGGCCACCGGCGCCGATGTCGGTCACGTGCGACGAATAGTTATTGGCGACCGTGACCGCCCAGTTGCCGTACTTCCAGTCCAGCGTGGTGTAGAAGCGGTACTTGGGCAGCGTGCCCTGCACCCCGGTGCCGCCGTTGGTGGCGGTGCCGGCGTATTCATAGAACTTCTGATACGGCAGCGCCTGGAACTGGTAGGACTTGAAGATGGTGCCGATGGTGGACAAGGTGAAGCTGCCGGCGGCCTTGGTCTGCAACTCGTACGCGCCGTCGACGCTGTAGGACTCCACCTTCAGCCCGCCCAGGTTCATGAAGTGGTCGACCGCATACACATTCATCGCGTTGTTCGGGTTGGCGCGCAGGTAGGCGCCCAGCTCGCCCGGCGTGGCAAACGGCGTGGCACCCGGCAGGCCAGGGAAGTTGCCCTTGGCGATGCTGCCGGAGAACGGCGAGGCCGAGCCCATCTGGTCCACGCTCTGCAGGATGTTGGTGAAGCCGATGCCGCCCGGATAGCCGCGCTGCGACACATTGTGGTATTCCAGGCCGACTGTCAGGCCTTCGATATCGTGCGGCGCCCAGGCCAGGCTCAGCGAGCGGGTTTGCGAGCGGCTGGCTTGCAGGTCCGGGTTGTTGCCGTCTTCGCCGTTGAAGCCCGGATTGGCCAGGCCGAACACGGTCTGGATCACGGCGCTGCCGATGGTGCGGGTGCCGGTCGGACCAAACTTGGCGTACAGCGTAGGCGCCGTGTAGGACTTGGAATAGGAGCCGCGGATGGTGGTGTCCGAGCTGACCGGCTGCCAGCGGAAGCCGATCTTCGGCACCGAGGCGCCGCCGGCATCGCTGTAGCGCTCGTAACGGTATGCGCCGACCAGGTCCAGCGCGTGCAGCGCCGGCAGTTCATAGCCGGGGCCGGTGATCGGCACGCGCAACTCGGCAAAGGCAGCGCTGATGTTGCGGCTGTGATCGAAGGCGTCGGCGTAAGTGCCGCCTATCCATTGCTGGGCGGTGGAGCCGGTGTTGTTGCCGTTCGGGTCGGTGTGCGCGCTGAGGCTGTCGCGCCGGTAGCTGGCGCCCGCAGCGAAGCCGAGCTTGCCGCCCGGCAGTTTCATCAGGTTGCCGTGCAGCGCGGCATCAAAGGAATCGAGCTTGCTGGTGGCGTTGATGACCTCGGTGCCGTAGATATTTGCCAGCGATGCCGGATTGATGCCGGCCGCGCGCGCAAACGGGTCCAGCGCCGGTTGCAGCACCTGCGGGCCGGTGGTGGAATAGCCGCCGTACACCTTGCTGAAGGTGCCGCCCGGCATGGCATTGCCGCTGGCGTCGTAGCCGCCGGCAATGGCCAGCGCCAGGTTAGGCCTGAAGATCAGGTTGGGCTGGCGCTGCTCCAATTGGTTTTCGCTGTGCACCAGCGCCGCTTCCCAGCCCCAGCCGTCGCCCAGGTTGCCGCGCAGGCCGACCGTGGCGCGCACCGCGTCGGTGTCGTTGTTGAACTGGCGCGGCTGCGGCCAGTAGGCGAAGTTCACGCCGGGGAAGTTGGCCGCCAGCGGGTTGGAGGGCGCGCCCTTGGGCACGGTCAGCGTCGAGGTGATCGGCAGGAACTGGGTAAAGCTCTTGTTCTTCGACACCAGCAGGTCGGCAAACAGCGACAGCTTTTTCTTGATCAGGTCGCCGGTCAGGCTGGCGCTGAGCGCCTGCTGTTCCTGGCGCAGCAGCAGCGTCTGGAATTGCGAGATGTCGTCGGTGGCGGCGATGCCGGCCGTGGTGGTTTGCTGATAGGTGCCGTTGGCGAACAGGTCGGCGATGCTGGTCGCGGTGGCGCCGGCGCCGGTCGGGTTCCTGGCGCCGGGCGAATTGACGCCCGGCGCCAGGATGCCCGGCGTGGCACCGCCGAAGGTGCCCGGCACGGCCGACACGCGGCCGACGATGGGGGTGGAGAACGGCCGGCGGTTCTGGTACAGCGGCGAGTTGCGCGAGTCGGCGCCGGCCACGGTCAGGTTGAAGCCGCCCAGGTTTTTGCCCAAGGCGAAAGAGGCGGATTTTTCGTCGTAGCCGCCTTCGGCCGAGCCGTAGCGGCCGCTGATCTCGGCACCCTCGTAGTTGGATTTGAGGATGATGTTGACCACGCCGCCGATCGCGTCCGAACCGTAGATGGCCGACGAGCCGTCCGGCAGCACCTCGATGCGCTCGATGGCCGACGGCGGGATCTGGTTGACGTCAACGAAGGCCTTGCCGCCGATGCCGGCGATACTGGCGATGGCGGCGCGGCGGCCGTTAATCAGGATCAATGTGTCGAGGTTGCGCAGCTGGACTTGCGAGCCGCCGGCGGTGTTCTGGTTGGTGTTGTTGGCGTTGCTGCTGCCGGCGTTGCCGCGGCCCTGGAACGATGGCACCTGCTTGCGCAGGATGTCCAGCACGTTGGTGTTGACGCCGGCCTTGCTCATCTGCTCGGCATCGATGCTGACCACGGTGACGGCGACTTTGTCGGGATCGACCGGCACGTTGGAACCGGTCACCACCACCTGCTGTATTTTCTGTTCGCCCGCGTCCTGGGCGGACTTCTGTTCCTCATCGGCGGCGCGGGCGGTTTCCCAGGCGCTGAAACCGGACGACAGCAACAAGCTGGCGGCCAGCGCCTTCTTCATTTTGGTGCGGTTTTTCATTCTAGTCTCCGTTATAGGTCTTTGTTGCACCGCATCCCTGGCGTCTGGCGCTGTGCAATCTTTTTTATTGCTGCTGGAGTAGAACGTTGCGCTACATTTCTAAATCGAACCTGAATTGTTCCTGTTTTAAGAAATTTGTGGCCTGCGGGTCGAAATCAGCCTCTCGGCGGGGGCAATTGGGGCGCCGGATGCGGGGGAAATACAACAGTGACCTGCAAACCGGACGCCGCCGCCGGGTCGGACCAGTCCAGTTGCAACCGTGCGCCGAGGCGCGCCGCGACGGTGGCCACGATGGACAGCCCCAGTCCCGAGCCGGCGTGCTCGTTGCCCAGCGTTCGGAAGAAGGGATCGAACACGCGCTGGCGCTGCTCGGGCGGGATGCCGGGGCCGGAATCGCTGACTTGCAG
>FSUS01000369.1_pt1 | contig 15279 bp, 10 predicted proteins | sample 1637441 | NCBI WGS metagenome assembly FSUS01 (sample SAMEA3914816, study PRJEB12502) | metagenome | biome: forest; material: soil | place: USA | collected 2011-09-16 | depth 0.3 m | reverse complement strand
GCGGTGTGGACTGCCGCGGCGCTGATCATCGCGGTCTTTTTATTCCCGTCGGCGCATGATTCGCTGGCCTTGCTGGCGTTGGCAATGGCATTCGCGTTGATCGCGGGGGGCTGTCGGCTGTTCGGCAGCTTGACGTGGGACGTGTCGCGCACCTTCGGCGAGTTTGCCTACAGCATATATCTACTGCATGGATTATTCCTGTTTGTCGTCTTCTACTTTGTGATCGGCCCCGCCCAGGCCCAGGAACTGAGTCCGTTGCAACATTGGGCCGTGGTCGCGGCTACGACCCCGGCCTTGATCGCCGCATGCTATCTGAGCTTCCGCTTCATCGAACAACCGGCCATGTTATGCGTGCCTACGGTGTACGCCTGGCTTAGCCGGTCGTTGGCGCCCTTTAACATGCCGCGCTAAGGCTTATGGTGCAGCGTCCCTTGACTGATATCGACGATGAATAAAATTCCAGTTCAAACCTCCATCTGGCTCAATGTGCTACGCGCCGGCGCCGCGCAAGCGGTAGTGATCGGTCATCTGCATCACATTTTCTTCGCCACCTCGCTGGCCGAGGTCGGCGCGCGGGCTTCGCTGCTGACGACACTGGTGAATTTTTCCGGCTCTTGGGCGCATCAGTCCGTCATGCTGTTTTTTGTCATGAGTGGCTTCCTTATCGGCGGCCGCGTCATCATGGACTTACGCGCCGGCCATTTCGACGGTCCGCGCTATTTCATCGACCGCTTGACCCGGCTATGGATCGTGATACTACCTGCGCTGCTGTTGACCGCCTTATTGGACGGCATCGCCTTTGCATATGGACAGGGCGCCTACGTGCTTACGACACGGGTGCCTTTCTATCCGGCCTGGTGGCTGGAGGTGACGCCGTATGCGTGGCAGACCCTGGTTGCCAATGTTTTCTTTTTGCAAATGATAACCAGTTTTCAATTTGGCAGTAATCTGTCGCTGTGGAGTATTTCCAATGAATTCTGGTATTACTTACTGCTCCCCACAGCGCTTGGCGCCATGTACCTGAAGAGAAATGCGCGACGGTGGAGCGGCGTCGCCGCCGCCGCCGTGGTGGTGCTGTTGCTGATGTCGGATAAGCCGCATGACGCAGGCCGCCCGACGAGCTACTTTTTGTTATTCCTGGTGTGGATGCTGGGGGCGCTCAGCTACGTCTATTACGATGCGCGCTGGCGCCGGCCGCTGGCGATTGCGCTGGTCATCGGCAGCGCCGTCATGACGGTCGCAATACGGCGAATCTTTGATGGCACCGTCAACTCGGACCCGGTCGTTACCGCGTTGGCGGTGGGGCTGATCCTGCTGGCGCGCGACATTCCCGCACAGTGGCTGCGACGCGCCGCCGATTTCTTTTCCGGGTATAGTTTCAGCCTGTACGCGCTGCACTTGCCGCTGGCATTCTGCTTGGTCAGCCTGGATCACGCCGTGCGCGATCCAGTGCCGATCCAGTGGTCCACGGTGGCGCGGTTTATCGCCTATCTGGTCGCGATTAACCTGGCGGCCGTGGCCCTGTGGTGGGGCAGCGAACGGCATACGACGCCGGTGCGCCGCTGGGTGTTGCACGTTTTCGAGAAAATGAGGCCGCGCAGCAAGGCCGTGGATTCTTGATCTGCCCGGCGCGCTGCACCCAGCGTTTGTTGCCAGTAGACAACCTATTTGTCTCGAGTTGCAGGTATATTTACCCCGTTAGCGTGCACTGGCGTGGCGGTCACCGTATCCACCAGTCGGAATATGCCCGCATGAGCAATGCCTGCTTCGCAGACCGGCGTGGGGCTTTGTGCTGGAATCTCTCGCGTCTGCTTATCTGAAATTTTGAAGGAGTGACTCATCATGGTCAACAAACATCTAGTGTCCGCCAGTATGGCGCTGGTTTTGAGCCTAGCAGCCGGCGCCAGTCGTGCCGACTGGGCGGAGTCGGCCGATATGTCGATCGTGCGGCCGGCGCCGACCGACGCGCAAATCCAGGCCCAGAATCCGCCCGCTTTTGCGTGGGCGCGTTATCCGGGCGCGGTGAAGCCGGCCTCGTACACGCTGGAAGTGGCGAGCGGCGGCAAGGTGTATGCGACCTTTACCGCATATCGCAACTTCTATTTGCCATCGGCGAGCTTCCCGGCCGGCCAGTACACCTGGAGGGTACGGCCCAACACCAAAGAGGATTGGTCGACCCCGCGCGCCTTCACGGTGGTGGCGAACACCGGCGCCTTCGTGGTCCCGGAAAACAAAGACCTGGAGGCGACGATATTGGGCCGGAACCGGCCGCGCCAACTGCCGTCCTCGTTCCTAACCTACGATAAGTGGCCTGTGGCGATGAAGGCCGCGCGCGGCCCAGCCTACGCGCGTCTGGTGGCCCAGGTCAATTCCCAGATCACCGCCATGAAGCCGGTCTCGGACGCGCTCTGGCCGGTGACCGCGAGCACGCCGACTGCCGCGCGCGCCGCCTATGTCACCGATATCAACAAGGCGATCGGCAACACGGTGGTGCAGGTGGAGGCGGCGGCCTTGCTGTACCGCTTAAACGGCGACAAGAAATACTTGGTCGAAGCGCTGGCGCGCGGCGATGAAATCGCCGCCTTGGACCCCAACGGCATGACCAGCTATGTCAATCAGGACAATGCCACACGCAGCATCATACTGGCGCTGGCCAAGGCTGCCGACTATTTGGGCAACGACTTGGACGCGGCGCGCAAGGCGCGCTGGATGAACAGTATTACGGCCCGTTCCGCGGTCATTTACGCCGACCTGTCCGGCAAGGACAGCCGCCTCGACGAGCAACCGTACGACGCCCATGGCGTGGTCGCGCTCGGCTACCTGGCTGTGGTATCGACGCTTACGCTGGGCGACATTCCGGCCGCCAAGGACTGGTTCGAGTTCTCGTTCCGCGCCTATGTGAATTCGATCTATGTGTGGAGCGGGCCGGAGGGCGGCTACTCCAATGGCACCGCCTATGCCATGTACAGCACGGACTACGCATTGAAACTGTGGCAGCCGCTGATCGCGGCGACCAATATCGACCTGTTCAAGAAGCCTTGGTCCTCGGGTTTCGCTCAATACCTGATGCATTTTCTGCCACCCGGCGCGCCGGGACACCTGTTCGGCGACGAGCGCGAGTATCCTATCTATAGCTGGGTGTTGAAGGGCTTTGTGTCACGCTTGGGAACGCCCAATGCCGCATGGTATGTGAAGAATCTGACGGGCGACGAGGGCGATCTGAGCTTGCTGGAGGCGCAGTACCCGTTGCCGGTCGAGTCGGTCACCGCCACGCCGGTGCCACCGGCCAACGCGGCCGTGTACAGCAGCATCGGCTGGGTGGCGATGCACAGCGATCTGGCCAACCGTGCGCGCACCTCGGTGTATTTCAAATCCAGTCCCTACGGCTCGTACAACCACAGCCATGGCGACCAGAACTCGCTGGTGATCGACAGCGGCGGACGCCGGCTGTTAACAGAAGCGGGCTACGAAGACTTCTACTATTCGCCACTAGTGCAATCCTGGTACCGCCAAACCAAGGCCCATAACGCCATCACCTTTAATGATGGCACGACCAGCGGCGTCGGTCAGTTGACGACTGGGAACTTCGACAATTTGATGCGGAAAGGTAAGATCACCGCCTTTTCCACCACGCCGGCGGTTGACTATGCCGAAGGCGACGCCACCCAGGCCTACGGCACCGCGCTGACTTCAGTGGTGCGCAAAGTCTGGTATCTGCGCACCCAGGATGTGGTGGTGGTGGTGGACAAGCTGGCTGCACCGAAGGCCTTGACGTTTGAGTGGAATATGCATGCGTTCGCGCCGATCACCCAGGTGACGCAGAGCAGCGTGAAGATTACCAACGTCGACCGCTCCTTGTGCGTCTCAACGATCAGCACGGATCCGAGCATCTACCAGAAGCGCTCGGGGCCGGTGACGCCTGGCCGGACTGAGGACCATGGTGCCTTCGTTAAGACGACGGCAGCCACGACGGCGGAATTTGTCGTGGTGCTCGATGTCGGCTGCAAGGGCGCAACCAGCAAGATCAATAGCGCCAGTGGCACTCGCACGCTGGAGGTGAAATCCGCGTTGGGCACGCAGACCATTACGCTGGGCAATTAACCGCATCTATGCGTGCTGGACAAAAAGCGGGCTGTGCCATAATGTCGTACAGTTACCGTGAAAGCCTCATGCTCGGGGGCGAGGTCAAATGTGTGGCAGGACCTCATGACTGGTTAAGGATGCTTCTCTAGTACGCAAATTTTTTTTGCTCTGCCCTTGACGGCCCGGTCGATCTGACGACCGGGCCGTTGTTACTTCAGGGGGCTAATGAACCTTGTGCATCGGTGCGGCATCGACGGCGGGATCGGTTGTAACTGGGAAATAAAAATGCCATTCAGTCCCAACTCAACGGCATGAGGGGGGTGTTTTATTCGCCCGCGCTCAGGCGTGCAAGTAGCGCGCGATTTCCTGGCCGGGGCCGTCGGCCAGCGCCAGTTTGCGGTTGGCCTGGGTGATTTTCGCCGCCAGCGCAGCCCGAAAAGCGTGGTCTGCCAGCGCGCGTTTCAGCGCCGCCGCCATGGCCGCAGCATCACCATGCGGGACGAATCCGGCATAGTCCGCGCCCAGATAGGCTTCGATCGCTTCGTGCCGGGTGGCGATCAGCGGCTTTCCGTTGCGTAGCACGCGCAACAGGACGCTTTGGCCACACGCTTCGCCCTGGCTTTTCAGCGGGATGGCGACCACGCGGCTTTTGGCCAGCAGGGCTTCGAACTCGGCTTCGGGGAGGTCGCGGTACACCCTGGTGGTGGCGCTGGTCGGGTTGATCTGGTTGTGGGCCGACGCCACCACAACCATCGGGGTATCCAGCGCCCCGGCGGCCTCCAGCAGCAGATCGTAGTCGCGGTTGGAGAAGCCGCCGCTGAAGATGTAGCCGTCGTCGCCTATGGCATCGGGCGCCGCCTGGCCGCCCAGCGCCTGCCGCCAGAGGTGAAAATGGACCGCCGACGGTGGCATGCCGACCTCCTTGACCAGATTGCGCGCCTCGCCCTCGGAGAAGGTGATGAAGCCCATGCCGGGAAAGCGCACCAGGCGCCAAGCCTGGTTGACCATGTTTCTGGCCCGCTTGCCGTGGATGAAACACGCCATAACCAGCAGTTTGGCCGGCCGCGGTAACAGGCCCAGCTTGATCAACGCCAGCAGCGGCAAGGCTTGCCAACCGATAACCAGCACCTGGTCGGCGGTGGTCCAGGTGCGGCGCGCGCGCAGCAGGCGCGGCGACAACATGGCCTTGACGATGGCGGCCTTTCCGCGAATGTTCTGCGTGGCGCTCTCCGGTCCGACCAACGTGACCTGCGCGCCTTGGTCGCGCAGGTAATCGACGATGTCGCGGTAGCTCTCTGCCTGCGACAACATTACATGGATCATGCGATATCCCGAAGTAAAGATAACATTATCGCATTTTTTTGCCATCGGCCAGGTCCTGCAGCCAGGGTTGGTTTTCCGATCACATATGCTATAGTCAGCGGCTTGTCGCCCCGGGCGGCGTTTGTCCTTCACTTCATGATGCTCCTATGCCGGTAAAAATATTGCAGTTTGTCCCTGAAGCCTTGCCCACGTTTCGGGCGGATGTCGCAGTTCTGTTCGGTAAATATATGCCCCGGCATGAAGTGGTGTGCGACATCGTCGGCATGGCCTCGCCGGAGCCGGCCGCACTGCAGGGCTTTGCCTCGGCCCGGCGCCCGCCGTACCGGGCGGGCCGCCTGCGCCGCGAGCTGGACTATCTGTGGCTGTGCGCGCGGGTGTTGCTCGGCACGCGCAAGAGCGATTGCGACGCCATCCAAGTGCGCGACATGGTGCCGATCGGCCTGCTTGCGCTGCTGGTCGCACGCTGCAAGGGCGTGCCGTTTTATTACTGGGTTTCCTACCTGATGAGCGAGGGGCGGATCGAACGGGCCGAGGAAAAACTGCGACGTAGTGCCGGACTGCGCGAACGCCTGGTCCTATGGAAGGGCAAGGTCGAACGGCAACTGCTGTACCGCTGGATGCTGCCGGCGGCCGACCATGTGTTCGTGCAGAGCGACGCGATGCTGGAAGTGATGCGCGCCAAGGGGCTCGATGCGGCCCGCATGACCGTCGTGCCGATGGGGGTGGACATGGAGCGCCTGGAGGCGCCGGCCGTGGCCGCGCGGCCGCCGGGCTGGGAAGGGGTGCCGTTGATAGCCTACCTGGGTACGCTGGACGGCGCGCGTAACCTGGAGCGCGTGGTGGATGTGCTGGCGCTGGTGCGGCAGCACACGGTCGATGCCTGTCTGCTGCTGATCGGCAGCGCGCCGACCCCCGGCGACGAGTTCAAGCTGCGCGACTATATCGCCGGGCAGGGCCTGACGGGCGCTGTGCGCATCACCGGCTGGCTGCCGTCGTCCGAGGCCTGGCAGCTGCTGGCCGGGGCCGAGGTGGCGATCTCCTATATTCCGCGCGGCGCCTTGTATGACGTCAGCTCGCCCACCAAGCTGCTGGAGTACTTGGCGCTGGGCATGCCGGCGGTGGGCAACGACACGCCCGACCAGGCCCATGTGCTCACGCAAAGCCAGGCCGGCTGGCTGACCGCTAGCACGCCCGAGGCGATGGCGGCAGCCGTCGCCGATATCTTGGGCCATCCAGAGCGGGCCAGGCAGCGCGCGGCCGGCGGCGGCGCCTATATCGAACGGACCCGCAGTTACCGGGTGCTGGGCGCTATGGTGGCGGACAAATACCGCAGCCTGCTGCGCCCCTGAGTCCGGACCTACCAGTTGTAGGGCTTGTGTAAGCCGCTGCGCATCGCGAGCCTGCGTACTTTGGCCTTTGCGCCCAACAGCGCTAACTTCAGCGCCGTATCCATGCGCCGCCAACCGCCATAACTCCAGAACACTGTGCGTGCCAGCTTGCCGGCGCTGCCCAGGCGACCAGTGCGGGCAAACCATCGGCGGTATTCACTATCGCCCATACCGCTGAACGGCGTGCGTCGCTGCAGTTCCGCATCGTCGGCAGCGATGCTGTTGCCCAGATAGCGCAGGCTGTGGGTTTGCGGGTCATAGCGCAGCCAGTGAGACAAGATGGTTTTGCCATTCCATTCCAGGACCAGCTGCTCGCACACGGCGGACGACTGGTAATGCAGTCTACGGCCGCGGAAGTCCACTTGCGGCAACAGCAGGTTGCCCAGCGAGTATGCGATCAGGCCTTCGCCGTAGATCTCCAGCCCTTGCACCACGTGCGGATGATGGCCGATAACGAGGTCTGCGCCGCAATCAATCGCCTGCCGCGCCCATTCCCTGTCGGCAGGTTGCGGATAACTTGCCAGTTCGTAGCCCCAGTGCATGAAGGCGACCAGTTTCGCTTTGGGAAATTGCTCGCGCAGGGTGCGCAGCATGGATAACGCTGCGGCGGGATCGAATAAATGGGCGTGGTCATCGCTGGCGTCGAGGCGCGGCTCTGGCAGGGGAGAGCAGGCCCCGAACAGCACGAATTCTTGCCCCTCGATGGTGAACAGGCACCATGGAACGGCTCGGCTGCCAAACTGCGCGATGCCATGCTGGTCCAGCAAGGCTTGGCTCGTCGCCATGCCGCCCACGTAATCGGAGATATGGTTGTTCGCCAGGCTGCAGGCGATCACGCGTAGCTGTGTCAGCGTGTCCGCTACCGAAGGATGCGAATACAGATTGAACTTGTATTCGTTGTTGACGGTGCTTTGTTCGGCAGGGGCGGTGATAACGCCCCCTTCCAGGTTAAGCACCAGCCGGGCATCACGGCACAACGCTTTCAGTTCGCTGAATTCTATGGCATCTGGCGCCGGCCAAGCCAGGTCGCCGCCAAGCAGGACTTTCATACGGGCGCTTTCAAGAGGTGCAGGTAGCGGTCTCGCAGACGGCCTACGGCCTGCTCGGTAGAGAAAAGCAGCTTGGTGCGCGCCATGGCTGCCGCAGATAGCGAGGGCCACGCCTCGCCTTGCCAGACGGATGCAATGGCGTCAGCATATTCAACGGACGGCGCCGCAAGCGGCAGTACGCAGCCAACCTCGCCGATGACCGAACGATTGAAACCGTTGTCGGCGGCGACCGGCACACACCCCATCGCCATGGCTTCGGTCAGCGCATTCGAATGCCCCTCGCCGGTATGGCGGGTCGGGAACAGGAAAAAATGCGTCTGACCTAACTCGGCTAGTACTTGCGCCGAGGTAAGGGAACCCAGCCATTTGGCGCCGCAGGCAGCGTACTCGGCTTGCAGGCGTTCGCGCAAGTCCGGTTCGGACGGGCCTGCAATGGCGATCTGGCACGATAGGCCTCGCCGCTGCAGTTCGGTGGCAGTCTGGAGCGCCGTTTCCACGCCTTTTTCCAGTGTCACGCGCCCAACATAAATCAGGCGCAACATGGCTGGCTGCACCGGCGCACGCGGCGGCAGGCTGGCAAGCGGAATATGGTTCGGCAGGTAGAATGCCGCCTTGCCGGTGACTTGTTGCACAAAGGAGTCGTAGTCCATGCCTTCGATCATGACTTGGTCGGCACTGCGCAGCAGCTTGCGGAACAGCCAGCGGTAGATCGGGCCAAGCCGGGCGTAATGCTTGTACATGGAGCCGGCACGGATGTCGTACACGGTGTGGAGGCCGCAACTGCGGGCGCGCCGCAGCATTAGGATCTCGGCCAGCGCAAAATGCTTGTATAGGCCGGTCAGGTGAAATACCTGGCCCGGCGTGGAGGTGATCTGACGACGCAGTGCGGCAAAGCCGGCCAAGTAGCCGCGCAGTTTGGCCAGCTTGCCGCCGCGTGGTTGAGGGTAATGTAATTCATGTACGACGGTGCCGGCTTGCCGCAGGGCGTCGATGGTGCGCCGGTTGCAGGCTTCGTAGCCACCCACAGGCGGCACGTGCGGCGCCGGGATGGGGCCGCAAAACAGGATTTCAGCGCTCATGATGCCGCCGTCGCCAAGGCCTTGGCGCCAGGCCATTCTTGACTGATCCATTTGAACTTGCCGCTCGGCTGCAATGGAATCTCATCCATCAGTCGGATAGTGGCCTGCACCTTCAGGCTGACGTATTGGTCGAAGCTCTCGCGCAGTGCGCGCTCGTCGGCCTCGGTATAGCCGACGTCCGGTACTACCCGCAACTCCCACTGCCCAGGACCGACCTGGGCCACTTGGGTTTTTTTGATGTTGGCCAAGTATTTGACCGCAAACGTAATAATGCCTGCGCTAATTGGCGTGTTTTCACGGTCATATAACTGGTCTTCAGCCTTACCGGAGGATAACTCGACGCGGGGATAATGGCGCCCACAGGGGCAATCGCCAGCAATCCAGCGCGCGCGGTCTGCGATGCGATAGCGTATCAGCGGCATGACGTGATTGTGCAGCGTGGTGCCTACCACATAGCCGAATTCGTCGGTTGAGCGGTCTTGTTCGTCGAGGATCTCGATAAACGAATACTCGGGATTGATGTGGTAGTAGCCATGCTCGCACTGGCCAGCGAATGCGATACGTTCGGCCATGCCATAAAAGTCGAACACCTTGCAGCCGAGGCTGCGTTCGATCTGTTCACGCTGGGCCGCATAGAGTGGCTCCGATCCTGTTACCACTGATTTGAGCCGTAGTGGATGGCGATGCCGTTCAGCTGCTCGCGCCAGTTCGTATGCCGACGACGGATAGGCGCGAAGCTGCGCTGCGCAGCTGGCTAGGATGGCGTCGAGCATGCCGGGCGCAGTTTCCGTCGACAGGTGGCGGGTTGAGACAAATAATTGTCTGCCGTACCGGTCCCAAATCCAATAGGGCGGCTGCTGGTCTCGGATATCCATGACTTGGTCGCCGCGCAGGATGGCTTGCGGCAGGCTGTTGCGGTGGCCGGCCCAATGCCAAAATTGCAGCTGAAATGCCTCTTCCCATATCACCGACTGAACGCTGCGAAAAATCTCCAGCGGTGCGCCGGAGGAGCCGCTGGTCTTCCCCAGCGGCCAGAACCAGCGGCGCTTGCCATCATTTGGATAATAACTGCTGCGTCCGGCCACCAAGTCGGGCTTGCTGACCACAGGGTAGTGCTGACGCAGCCAAGCGATCAAATCGGCGTCGGCCGGCACTGGCGGTATGCCAGCATAGGCGGGGATGCGCGTGCGCGCCGCATCCAGCGTAGCGCGCAACAACGAAGCTTGGCGCTGTTGCAATTCCACCCAAGGTAGTTTCTCGCGCGCTATCAATGCACGGGTCCGGGCCAAAGCAAATGGATTGCGGCGAACCAACTGGCGGGTCAGGAACGAGAGGTTTTTTGCTGCGTTGACGGACATGCGGGGCTTCTCAGGAAATGCGCTCAAACACAAGTTTGCAGCGGCAGGATGGAGTGAGAGTGCTGCCATGTTTGCAATCGTAGCAACTATATCTGTATCTTGTCACCCGCGTCAATCGCGCGCACCCTTTAGATTATTATTATGCATTGCAATACTTGCATTTGTATTATTATATTGTTGCACTGAATGGCTGCACTCTTAGAGTTAATAAATTGGGAACGGATTGGTATGGCTTCACTAACGTGGAAAGTCAATCGCCTTAGGCTGATGGGCGGGGCGGAAGTTGCATGGCGCGTTCAGCAGTTGGTGCAAAAAAAAATAAGCAAGCTGGGTTTCGGACTGACGCGGCGGCCGCCGCCGTCTGTGTGGCGAGCGGCGGCTGCGCCGTTCATTCAGCTTGTCCCCATCGTGGCCGGCAGTGGCGTGCTGCAAGCCGCCGATGTCATTTTGGCCGGCCAGTGGAACGTATTCGCGTCACGCAACCTGCCACTGGGCTTCCCGCCTGAATGGAACCGCGATCCCAAGACCGGCATGCTGGCGCCCATGAAGCTGGGCAAGCTGATCGACTACCGTAGCGAGCGCGTGGTAGGCGACATCAAATACCTGTGGGAGCCCAGCCGCCACCTGGAGCTGGTGACGCTGGCTCAAGCCTGGCAGGTCAGCGGCGAGCAGCGCTATGCCGACGGCGCCCGCGCGCTATTGCAATCGTGGTTCGACCAATGTCCCTACCCGCAAGGCGTGCACTGGACCAGTTCGCTGGAACTTGCGGTGCGCTTGCTGAACTGGTCGGTGGCCTGGCAGTTACTGGGGGGCGCGAACTCTCCGTTGTTTGCCGGCGAAGACGGCCAACGCTTCCAGCGCCAGTGGCTCGACAGTGTGTACCAGCATTGCCATTTCATCCGCGGGTATTTCTCGCGCCATTCGTCGGCCAACAACCATTTGTTTGGCGAATACATGGGCCTGTTCGTGGCCAGCCTGACTTGGCCCTGCTGGCCGGAAAGCGCGCGCTGGCAGGCGCTGGCCAAGCGTGGGCTGGAAGCCGAAGCGCTGAAGCAGAATACCGCCGACGGCGTCAACAAGGAGCAGGCGGTCTACTATCAGCACGAAGTGATGGACATGATGCTGCTGTGTCATCTGGCAGGCCAGGCCAATGGCGTGGCGTTTTCCGCCGCTTATCTGGCGCGGCTGGAAAAACTGGCCGAGTTCCTCGCCGCGCTGCTGGATGCCGGCGGCCACATGCCGATGATAGGCGATGCCGACGATGCGCAAATGGTGCGCCTGTCTCACCAGCCAGACTGGTCACCGTACCGCTCGCTGCTGGCCAGTTGCGCCTTGCTGTTCGGCCGCGCCGATTTCAAGCGCAAGGCTGGCGAATTCGACGACAAGAATGCCTGGCTGTTCGGCGCGGCGGGCCGCGCGCGCTGGGAGGCGCTGGCGGTGCCCCGGGAGGAACGGCCGACCATGGCCTTTCAGGAAGGGGGCTACTACCTGCTGGGCCAGCATTTCGGCGAACCGGACGAGGTGCGGCTGGTGGCCGATTGCGCGCCGCTGGGCTACCTGTCGATCGCGGCGCACGGCCATGCCGACGCGCTCGCCTTCACGCTCTCGCTGGGCGGCGAGGAATTTCTAATCGATCCCGGCACCTATGCCTATCACACGCAAAAAGCTTGGCGTGACTACTTCCGCAGCACTGCGGCGCACAACACGGTCGAGGTGGATGGTCAGGACCAGTCCGAGATCGGCGGCAACTTCATGTGGCTGCGCAAGGCGCGCGCGCGTTTACAGGCACATCAGACCGACGCCTCCGTGCAGGTATTCGAGGGCGAGCATGACGGTTATCGACGCCTGGCCGACCCGCTGATCCACCGGCGGCGGATTGAGTTCGATACAAACCGTGGCATCATTGTTGTAAAAGACATATTACAATGTCAGGGGATGCATCAGTTGGCCCTGCATTGGCATTTTTCCGAGAGTTGTCAGGTGATGCGGCAGGGCTCGACTGTCGTGGCACAGGGCAGGCGGCAGGCGCTGGAGTTGCGTTGCGGCTTGGGCAATGGCCCGCAACTGTTGTGTGGCAGCGACAATCCTATCGGCGGGTGGATATCCCGCAGTTTTGATGAGAAATGCCCAATCAGCACCGCTGTGTGGCGGGGCAGCGTACAGGGGCGCACTGAAATCGTGACCGAGCTGCAGATACGGGCTACGGCAGAACCGACCATTAATTGAGGAGCATATTTTGAAAATCAGCATCTTTGGTCTTGGCTATGTGGGCGCAGTATCGGCCGGTTGCCTGGCTACCGACGGCCATCAGGTGATCGGCGTCGATCCCAACCGTACCAAGGTCGACCTGATCAACCAGGGTACGACTCCTATCATTGAAAAAGACATTGGCGACATGATCGCCGCTACGGTCAAGGACGGCCTGTTGCGCGCCACCGTCGATGTGCGCGATGCGGTGCTGAATTCGGAGCTGTCGCTGATCTGCGTCGGCACGCCGTCCCAGCTGAACGGCAACCTCGATTTGAGTCATGTGCGCAAGGTGTGCGAGCAGATCGGCGCGGCGCTGAAGGAAAAGGACGCCTTCCACGTAGTGGTCGCACGCAGCACCATGTTGCCTGGCTCGATGAGCAGCGTGGTGATCCCTACCCTGGAAGCGGCTTCGGGCAAGAAAGCCGGCGTGGATTTCGGCGTTTGCAACAACCCGGAATTCCTGCGCGAAGGCACGGCAGTCTTCGATTACTACCATCCACCCAAAACCGTGATCGGCGAGAGCGACGAACGGGCCGGTACCATGCTGGTGCAGCTCTACCAGAAAATGGACGCGCCGTTGGTGCGCACCAATGTCGAGACGGCGGAGATGGTTAAGTACACCGACAACACCTGGCACGCTGTCAAAGTGGCGTTCGCCAACGAGATCGGCAATATCTGCAAGGCGGTCGGCATTGATGGCCACAAGGTGATGGAGATCTTCTGCCAGGACACCAAGCTGAACCTGTCGCCGTACTACATGAAGCCGGGCTTTGCCTTTGGCGGCTCCTGCCTGCCGAAAGACGTGCGCGCGCTAACTTACAAGGCGCGTAGCCTGGACTTGGAATTGCCGCTGCTGAATGCCATCCTGCCGTCGAACCAGAAGCAGGTCGACAAGGGCCTGAAGATGATCATGGACAAGGGCGCGCGCAAAGTCGGCATCCTCGGCTTTTCGTTCAAGGCCGGCACCGACGATCTGCGTGAGTCGCCGCTGGTCGATGTGATCGAGCACCTGCTGGGCAAAGGCTATGAGTTGAAGCTGTACGACAAGAACGTCAACCTGGCGGCGCTGACCGGCGCCAACCAGGACTACATCCTGAACCATATCCCGCACATCTCCAAGTTGATGGTCGAATCGATGGACGAAGTATTGGCCTTTGCCGACACCATCGTTATCGGCAACGGTGCGGCCGAGTTCAAGGCCGTGCCCGGGCGGCTGAAGGGCGGCCAGACCATCGTCGATTTGGTACGCATCAGCCAGGAGCAGAGCGGGGGACAGTACGATGGAATCTGCTGGTAAGCGCCGCGTTCTGATCCTGGTCGAGAATCTGCCGTCGCCGTTCGACCGGCGGGTCTGGCAGGAAGCGACTACCTTGCATGCCCATGGCTATCAGGTCTCGATTATCTGCCCGACCGGCAAAGGCTATGAAAGCCGCTACGAGCAGATCGACGGTATTCATATCCATCGGTACCGTTTGCCGTTGGAAGCGGAGGGTGCCAAGGGCTATCTGGTCGAGTACTCGCTGGCCCTGTTCCACACTTTTCGCCTTGCCTGGAAGGTGCAGTTCGCGCGTGGCTTTGACGTGATCCACGCCTGCAATCCGCCCGACCTGCTGTTCCTGATCGGCGGCTTTTTCAAGCTGCTGATGGGGAAGAAGTTTTTGTTCGATCACCACGACATCAATCCGGAGCTGTACGAGGCCAAGTTCGGCCGGCGTGACTTCTTCTACAAGCTGATGGTGCTGTTCGAACGCTGGTCGTTCAAGACCGCCGATGTATCGATCGCCACTAATGAGTCGTACAAGAAGATCGCCATCGAGCGCGGCGGCATGGATCCGGACAAATGCTATGTGGTGCGCAGCGGCCCCAAGCTGGACCGCCTGAAGGTGCTGCCGCCCGTGGCGGAATTGAAGCGCGGCCGGCAGTATCTGGTCGGTTACGTTGGCGTGATGGGCGCGCAGGAAGGCATTGACCTATTGCTGCAAGCAGCGCAATACATGATACAGACCATGGGCCGTACCGATGTACAGTTTGGCCTGGTCGGCGGCGGAACTTCGCTTGAGCAGATGAAGAAAATGGCGGCCGAGATGGGCATCTCTGATTACGTGACGTTCACCGGTCGCGTGCCTGATCAGCAATTGCTGGAAATGCTGAACACGGCCGACGTTTGCGTCAACCCGGACGTGGCCAACGACATGAACGACAAGTCGACCATGAACAAGATCATGGAATACATGGCACTAGCTAAGCCTATTGTGCAGTTCGATCTGGTCGAAGGCAAGGTTTCGGCTCAGGATGCATCGCTGTACGCGCTGAAGAATGACCCAGTCGACATGGCGCGCAAGATCGCCGAACTGCTGGATGATCCTACCCAGCGCGAACGCATGGGCGCTTACGGCCGCAACCGGGTGGTCAATGAACTGGAATGGGAATACGAGGCGCCCAAATTGCTGGCCGCTTATGAACGCCTGTATTCGGCCAATGCACCTCGGCCGAATGCCGTACCACCCTTTAGAAGAGAGAGCAAATGAAGATGCTGACCTACGCACCATTACCGGATGTTCACGAGGGACTGTCTTGAAAACCATCTACCTGGTCGCCGGCGCGCGCCCCAACTTCATGAAAATCGCCCCGATCGTACGGGCTCTGCAGAACCATCCGCGGCTGGCGTTCAAGATCATCCACACCGGCCAGCACTACGACCGGGAAATGAACGACGTGTTCTTCGAAGAGCTGGGCATTCCGGCGCCCG
>FSUS01000977.1_pt1 | contig 16811 bp, 13 predicted proteins | sample 1637441 | NCBI WGS metagenome assembly FSUS01 (sample SAMEA3914816, study PRJEB12502) | metagenome | biome: forest; material: soil | place: USA | collected 2011-09-16 | depth 0.3 m | reverse complement strand
GCGGGTGGCGCGGATTTGAGGCTGGACGACGGGTGGGAAATTGCGAATTTCGCGCGGCGGCGGCAGATTGTGCCGCGCCGCGGCGATGCGGGTCAACTGTTCTGGGTGAACAGCTTCTCGACCGGGTAGTAGCCCTTGCTGAAGGGCGATTTGATGACGATGTAGCTGAAGTATTTCTCGATGCCGATGTGCTGATCCAGCAAGCCTTCGATGATGGTCTGGTAGTGCACCACGCCGGTGGTGACGAATTTCAGCAGGTAATCGAAGCCACCGCTGACCAGGTGGCATTCGACGATTTCGTCGATCTTGCGGATCGCCGCCTCGAACTTGATGAAGTCTTCGCGGCGATGGTCCGACAGCGTGACCTGGGTGAACACCAGTTGCACGTTGCCGATTTTTTCCAGTTCGATGTGGGCGCCATAGCCGGTCACGTAGCCGGCTTTTTCCAGCCGCTTGACGCGGATCAGGCAGGGGCTGGGCGACAGGCCGACCGCATCGGCCAGGTCGACGTTGGCGATCCTGCCGCTTTGCTGCAGATGGGACAAGATGCGGATATCGATCCTGTCCAGTTTGAAGGCACCTTCTAACATACGCTCCCTTGCCGGACGCGCCGCAGCCGTGCGGCGCTCGGATTGATTGTAGCATGGTGGCAATGCGCCACAACGCCTCGCAGCCCCCCTTTTATGACTCTGCGGTGGCGTGCTTACGACAGCGCCTGCCGCACCTCCGGCTGCGCCAGCACCTGGTCCAGCGTGGCGCGCAGCCGTGCGAACAGCAGCGTGAATTCGTCCGCCGTGTAGCACAGCGCCGGCGCGAACCCGAGGATGCTGTCGCCGAAGGCGCGGAACACCAGCTGGTTGTCGTAGGCGGCGCGCGCTACCCGTTCGTGCAGCTTCAGTTCCGGCGCAAACTGGCGCTTGCTGCCTTTGTCGGCCACCAGCTCCAGTGCCCCCAGCAGGCCGCGGCTGCGCGCGTCGCCCACCAGCGGATGCGCCAGCAGCTCACGCAAGCCCTGTTCGAATTGCGGCGCGCGTGCCACGCCGTTGGCCAGCAGGCCGCCTTCGTGGTACAGGCGCAGCACCTCCAGCCCGATGGCGGCGCTGACCGGGTGGCCGGAATAGGTCTGGCCGTGGCCGACCACCAGTTCCGGGCCGGCGCCGTCGGCGATGGCCTGGTAGATCCGGTCCGACATCATCAGCGCGCCCATTGGTGCATAGCCGGCGGTCAGGCCTTTGGCCAGGGTCATCATGTCCGGCTGCACGCCCTCGGCCTCGCAGGCGAACAGCGGGCCGGTACGGCCAAAGCCGGTGATCACTTCATCCACCACAAACAGGATGTCCAGCTCGCGGCAGGTGTCGGCCATGGCCTTGAGCCAGCCGCGCGGCGGCACGATGACGCCGCCCGAACCCTGGATCGGCTCGCAGAAAAAGGCCGCGACGCGCTCGGCGCCCAGTTCCGCCACCTTGGCGCGCAGCGCCGCGACCGAGGCTGCGATCAGCGCCTGCGGATCGTCACCGGCCGGGCTGCGGTAGGCGTAGGGCGAGGGCAGGTAGTGCTGGTTGGGCTGCGGCAGGTTGAAGTGGCGATGGAACACCGGCAGCGCGGTCAGTCCGGCGCCCACCGACGACGAACCGTGGTAGCCGCGCTGCAGCGAGATGAACTGGGTGCGCTGCTCCTGGCCCAGCACGTTGTAGTAGTAGCTGATGTAGCGCAGCGCGCTGTCGACCGCGTCCGAACCGCCCAGCGTGAAGTAGACGTGGCGCAGCGAGGCCGGCGCCAGCTCGACCAGGCGGGCGGCGAGGCGGATGGCCGGCTCGGAACCGTAGCCGAAGTAGCCGGTGGCGTAGGGCAGGCGCCGCATCTGTTCATTGGCGGCTTGCACGATACTTTCGTGGCCGTAGCCGGTGTTTACGCACCACAGACCGGAGAAGGCGTCCAGCAGTTCGCGGCCGTCGGCGTCGCGCAGGTAGGCGCCGTGGCCGGCGGCCAGTACGGTCGCGCCGCGCTGTTCATGTTGACGGAAATTGCTGACTGGGTGAATCAGGAATTGTCGATCGAGGTCGACGAGAGAGTTATTGGTCATGATGACGATCCATGTAGTGGTCTGTCACCATCTTAGGGCCGATACCGCAGCCGGTACTGGCGATTGGCGCCACAGCAGCGCATCGAAATTGCGAATTTCCGCTCGCGGCGGCAGATTGTGCTGCGCCTCAGTAGCCGCGGTTGCGCTCGACCAGGCCGGCCAGCGGCTGCCCGCGGTGGTGGCGCAGCAGGTTGTCCAGCACCGCGTCGACCGCCGTTTCCGGCTGCGTCATGCTGGCGATGTGCGGCGTCAGGACGATGGCTGGATGATCCCAGAACGGATGGCTGGATGGCGGTGGCTCCGGTTCGCACACGTCCAGCACCGCCTGTGCCAGCTGGCCTTGGTCCAGCGCGTCCAGCAGGTCCTGCTGCACCAGGTGGCCGCCGCGGCCGACATGCACCAGCGCCGCGCCACGCGGCAGCGCATCGAACAGGGCGCGGTCCAGGATGCCGCGGGTGTCGGGCGTCAACGGCAGCAGGCAGACCAGGATGTCGCAGCGTGCCAGGAACTGCGGCAGCGCGGCCGCGCCGGCATGGCAGGCCACGCCGTTGATGTGGTGGGACGAGCGGCTCCAGCCGGCGCAGTCAAAGCCCAGCGCCACCAGCTGCGCCAGCGCGGCCTGTGCCAGCACGCCCAGTCCCAGCACGCCGACGCGGCAGGACGACGCCGGCCGGACCCGCAGCGCACGCCACTCGTGGCGGTGCTGCTGGGCCGCATAAGTAGGCCAGTGGCGATGGATGGCCAGCACGGCCAGCGTCACATATTCGGCCATGCCGGCCGCGATGCCCGGTTCCACCATGCGCACCAGCGGCAATGCCGGCGGCAGCGCAGCCAGGTCGAACTGGTCGATGCCGGCGCCGATCGAGAAGATCAGCTCCAGGTTGGGAAAGGCTTGCAGGTCGGCGGGCGGCAGCCAGGCGGCCAGGTAGCGCACCCGGGCCGGATCGCCGACGTCGGGCCAGATGCGGAACTCCAGCTGTGGCGCGCGTTGTGCCAGCAGGCTGGCCCACTCGGCGCCGCGGGCCGGATCGGCCTTGTACAGGAGCGTCCCGGCCGGCAGCTCGGACCAGCGCATGCTCAACCCAAGGCCTGGTTGATGATGGCGAACTGCTGCACGCCGCGATCCGGCAGCGGGGCTTCGCCGCGCACCATGGCCACCACGCTGTCGACCTGCACCAGTCCCAGTTCGGTCAACCAGGCACTGAGGCCGCTGACGCCGCTGACATCGATGCGCAGGAAGGCGCCGCCATAGGTGCCGGTCCAGTGGCTGATCAGCGCCTTGGCCCGTTCGATATCGGGCGCGATCACCGGCCCGATGGCGTAGCCGTGACCGAAGCGGCGCAGCATGGCGCAGCCGATCACCTCGTCGTAGCGGTCGATCACCACGCCTTCGGCCACGTCCTGCAGCGCCGCCAGCACAGTGGCGCGCGGCATGCCGGCCGCGCGCGCGCCAAGCGCCGCCAGCTTGGCGGTGTCGCGCGAGCCAAGCGGGCGGATACGTTCGCCCGGCTGCAGCGGCATCAGCGGCGACTTAAATACCGTACCCTGGTGCTGGTGGATCTCGCCGACCGCCTCGAAGCCCAGGCGTGCATACAAGTCCTTGCCGGCCGTGGTGGCGTGCAGCAGTACGTTGCGCTGGCCCAGTTCCGCCAGCACCATCGCCATCAGTTTGCGGCCTATGCCCTTGCCCTGCCAGGCGGCGGCCACGATGACCATGCCGATCGACGCGAACTCGGTGCCGTGGCTCCAGCACAAGGCGGTGCCGACCAGGCCCTGGTCGTCCTCGGCCACGTAGCCCGCACCGAGGTGCTGGATGAAGGCCCAGTCCTCCAGTCGGTGCGGCCACCGCACCGACAGCGACAGGCGGTGCGCCGCCTCGACATCGGCTTCGGTCATGCGGCGGAAGCTCAGCGCCGTTTCATTCAATCGGTCGTTCACAGGTCCTCCGGTCAGCACTGTAGTGGATGGCAGTGTGCAGTCATGCTACCCCAGGCCATGGACGCTGCGCCAGCGGCGAATTCAGAACGCAAGGAAGTCGCAGGCGCACCCGCCGTTTCGGCACAAAGTGCTGCCGCGGCGGGGCTTTCTTGCAATCCCTGCGGCGGCTGGCCTGGACTCAATAGCAGGCCGCGGTGGTAAGTGCCGGACGGCGCCGAGCAGCGGCAGGCCGAAGCCGGGCTGCGCCTGCTGGATCTGCTGGCGGCCGGCTTGCCCGCAGCGGCCCGGTCCGCGGGCGGCCTGGACAAGGTGCGTTTCGTGCTGCGGGTGGAAAGCGCGGTGCTGCTGGGGGAGAGAGCAATGCATATGCTGTTGCGAGCTGAAGCTATGTTTTTTGAGGGTCGTTTTGGGGTCGCCGCGCCTCAGCCGGCCTGACGTAGTCGAATTTGTGGAGGTGTACATGAAATGTCATACGGCGATGTCCCTACATTATTTGCTTGGCCCATTCTTCCCAAAAGCCGGGCCTGTCATGCTCGGCATTCTTGTTCGCGACGTCCAAAGGCAGTAGGTAAAAACGGACCCCAGGCAGCCTTGCGCTGCCATTTGGAAATTCCAGATAGTCGCGTAATTCCCGGTATTTTGGCAGCGTCTCGTCGTAAGGGACATCCAGATACACCTGCCCTGCATAGGACGGCATGATTTGTATATCGGCAAATGGTCCGCAGGATTCCCAGCCGATTCCATGTTCATCGAGCCAAGCCAGAACCTGTTTGCGTGCGGGATCGTCCAAGTATCGGTAACGTCGTGAAGTGTCTTTGTCATTGGGATGAAATTCCAAATACAGGACTGATCGCTGTTCTCGGCGTGCGATGGCATCGATGTGTGCTGCTAAACCGGGCATTCATAATCCTCATTAAACGCGGGTGCGAGTTGCTTGGGCTTGGTGCTTCCAAATTTTCGGCATCGAAGCCGATAACCCCGATGATCGCAGTTTCAGCGACAAATCATGTCGCACTCTTCGCGATATGGTTCAGATTTTGCTGTCCGCCGCAGTAACTTGCAGTCAAACGCAGACCATGACGATATTTCCAATTTACATTATTATGCTACGGAATCCTTAATCTTTTGCTAGGGAAAATGATGGCTTTGCTAATTCCGTCCATGGCGGCGGCGCTCCGGCAGGACGGTGGTTTGTATCGTGAACTTGACCTGGTCAATGGACTGGCGACGTCGCTGCCGGACGGGTACGAGATTTTTCATGGGATGGATTTGCACTCGGTACGCGATGGGCATGATTATTATGGCGAAATCGACATTGTAGTCATGGCGCCTTCGGGGGCACTGCTGCTGCTGGAAGTGAAGGCCGGTGAAGTCGCGCTGCGGAACGGCCAGATTTTCAAGCTTTATGGATCGGGGGAGTGTGACGTTGGCCGGCAATGCCGCTTGCAGCGCGCCAGCTTGTTGGGCCGACTATTCGATGCCCATATCGACACCAGTGTGGCGAGTTGTCTGGTTTTACCTGATTACCGGCTAACGGAGGAGCAGGCGGTGTCGGTTCCGCGGGAACGCATAGTCGATGCTGCACGCTATCCCCAGATCGCCGGCCTGGTGCGGGAATGGCTGGCCGGTGGCAAGGTTTGCGCGCACGTCGAGGCACTGCGGCGCTTCCTGCGCAACCAGTTCCGGGTCACGGCTGACCTCTCTGCCGCGCGTGACCAACTCATGCGCACGACCAGGTTGCTGTCAGATGGCTTGGCAACCTGGGTACCCCGCATATCCGCACCGTCCGGCTTGCTACGTATCCAGGCAACCGCCGGGTCGGGCAAGACGCAGCTGGCGCTTGGGCTGCTGGAGGCGGCGGTAATGAAAGGGCAGTCCGCTGCCTACATCTGTTTCAACCGGACGCTGGCAGATTTCATCCGTGCCCGGGCTCCAGCGCGAGGCGAAGTGGTTAACTTCCACGAACTGGCTGTCGAGCATGTCCGACGCACGATTGGCGAGCCGGACTTCACCGATCCACAGGCGTTGGAACGGGCTGCTGCTTGTTATGTCGGTGACAGCGCGGGGTTTGCTGCTCGATTCGACCTGCTGATCCTCGATGAGGGCCAGGATCTGGAGCCGGCATGGATCGAGGCGCTGGGCCAGTTGTTGCGTCCGGACGGAAAGCTGTATCTGATGGAAGATGATGATCAGCGTCTGTACGAACGGCCCGATTTCGAACTCGCAGACAGCGTGACGGTCACGAGCCGCGATAATTACCGCAGCCCGCGCCTCATTTGCGATGTCATCAATGCGCTGGGCCTGTGCCACCGCTCGGTCAACAGCATGAGCCCTTACAGGGGAGCACTGCCAGGCTTCCACCAATACGCAACGCCGGAGGAATTGCTGGCACAAATAGAACAAGCCGTGCGGTCGCTGCTGTCGCGCGGGTTTGCATTGTCGGACCTGGTTGTGCTTAGCAACCGGGGCCGTGCGGGCTCCGCGCTGACGGGCGTGCGCCAGATAGGGCCTTGGACCACGCGCCAGTTCACTGGACGTTATGACCGCAGCGGTGAACCAATATGGACCGAGGGGGATCTGTTGGTCGAGTCGGTCTACCGGTACAAGGGGCAAAGTGCGCCGGGCGTGGTGCTGGCTGAGGTGGCGTTTGAGGCATTGACGCCGCAGGAGAAGAAAAAATTATTTGTGGGCCTGACGCGTGCCCAGATGGCCGTCGAGATTGTGCTGACCGCCGGGGCAGAGCAGGCCATGCTAGGGGTGATGGCGCCCGAGGAAATCATCTAAAGACATGCCGACTAATCAACTTACACTGCTGCGGCAGTGGCACATGCTGCACGCGATACCGCGTGCGCCACGCAAGGTCTCGGTACAAGAGTTGCGCAGCCGGTTATCCGATGCCGAGTTTACCGTCACCGAGCGTACTATTCAACGCGACTTGCAGGAGCTGGCGCAAATTTTTCCCTTGGTAGTTGACGAGCGCAGCAAGCCGTTCGGCTGGTCGTGGCAACAGGACAGTCCCAGCTTCAATTTGCCTGGTCTGACCGTGCCGGAAGCACTGGCACTGACCTTGGTCGAACAGCATTTGAGTAACTCGCTACCGCCAGTAACGCTCGATACGCTTCAGCCACATTTTCGTTCGGCACGGCAGGCGCTGGGGGCGATCGATCCGCAGGCATCGGCAAAGGCCTGGCTGGACAAGGTGCGCACGATTACGCCGATGCAGCGGCTGATGGCGCCGGTAGTGGACGAAGCCTGCCAGCGGACCGTTTATGACGCGCTGCTACATGACCGGCAACTGAAGCTGAGTTATCGCAAACGCGACACCCAGCAGATAGCCCACTACGATTCTGTCCATCCGCTGGCGGTGATCCAGCGCGGCCAGTTGCTCTATCTGGTGTGTATGTTCGCCGGGTATGACGATGTGCGTACGCTGGCCATGCATCGGGTGGTCCAGGCGGAAATGCTGTATTTGGACAGCCGTAAAAAGGATGGCTTCTCGCTCGATGCCTATATTGCATCGGGCAACATGGGCGTGCTTGCCGGCGATCCGATTAGCTTGCGGGCGGTGTTTTCGAAGGCCGCCGGTGAGCACTTGTTCGAGACGCCACTGGTGGCCGACCAAGTCCTCGTGGCGTTGCCTGACGGCCGGCTGGAATTGACAGCAACGCTGCCCAACACCCGCGAACTGCAATGGTGGTTGCTGGGACTGGGGGACGGCGTTGAAGTGCTGGAGCCCGCAGCGGTGCGTGCGGAAATGGGGACGCTTACACAGCGCATGGCCGCTATCTATGCCGGGAAAGCAGCCTGACGGGTGTGTTTCGCAGCGACATGATTTGTCGCTGGGTAAGGCATCATTGTGAGGGTATTCCAAACGTCGCGATCGTAAATAAGGGTGAGCAATGGAGCATGCGGACCAGTTAGAACCAATGGGAAACGCCATTGCCACAGCAATGTCGCGCCAGACGGTAATCGTGGCAGATGGCTTTGCGTTACGTGCACGGCGGTTGCGGGCCGTGCGGGACGGTGCGAACGGCACCCAAGTCATGTTGTTTGAGCAGATGGCGGCGCGTCTGGCTGGGGGATTTTGTCGTCCGGTCGATGACGAAAGCCTGCGCGCTGCATTGCGTAAAGTCTTGCCAATTACGCGCTTGGGGGAGTTGGAAAGCATCAAGCTGCTGCCGGGGATGGTCGATGCGGCCGCGACCACGCTGGGTAAAGTGTGGGATGCGGGCATTGATCTTACTTCCCGCATGCATGAACACCCGCGCCTGGCCGCACTCGCTCGGCTTGAGCAACAAGTGGTGGCGGCATTGCCGCCTGGGATGCGCACGCCGGCTTCACTGGCAGCGGCAGCCACGGCCCGGATCCAGCATGCCGATGCGGTGCTGGGACAAGTGCGGATCGAGGGATTGCTGGACCTCACGCCTTGCTGGCGGCCATTGCTGCTGGCACTGGCGGAAAAACAGACTATCCATTGGTGGTTCGGGCCGCGACCAGTAGCGCCTTGGGTTTTCGGCACAATGATTGGTGGACTCTATCTCCCTCCGCTGGCGCCGGAAGTCAGCGTGGTAAGTGCCGCCAACGCCGCTCATGAGGCGATCGAAGCCATGCGATGGGTGCGGGACCTGTTGGCATCCGGGAAGGCGCAGGCGCATGAGATTGCTATTGCCGCAGCCAGCACTTCGGAATTTGACGACCATTTTTTGGCGCTATGCCGGGACGCCGAATTGCCTCTGCATTTTGCGCATGGCGTGCCGGTACTATCCACGCGAGCCGGGCAGGCGTGCGCGGCGCTGGCTGACATTCTTTGCAACGGGCTGACACAGGCGCGTTTGCGCCGGCTGGTGGTGTTGTGTGGCCGCGAAAGCGGTTGGTTCGCGGCGCTGCCGGAGGGGTGGTTGCGGGTCTTGCCGCGTGAACGCGAGCTGACTTCCAATACTGAATGGGAACGGATATTGGCGCGCATCGCGCCCGATAGTTGGCCGGATGGCGTCGATCATGTATCCGTGTTGCACTCCATCGTCGACCTCCTGCAGGCTGGCGCCGCAGTGGCGGAACGTGCCGGCGAAGATTTCCTGTCCGGCCAGGCGCTGAGCATCTGGCGCAAGGCCCTGCTGGCGGGGCCGGCTGCTGCACTGCCACTTAGCCTGTCTCGACAAAAGCAGAGCGATGGGCTTGACAGCTGTACCTGCGTGGCGTGGCTGCCTGCCGCCGCGCTGGCCGCCACGCCACGCCGTTTTGTCAGATTGCTGGGCATGAACGCTAATTTATGGCCCAGGAATAGCGCAGAAGACGGACTGCTGCCCGACCATGTATTGTCGTCGAATGAATTGGTCCCGCTGCCGCTGGCGCAAGTCGACCGCCGGGCCTTTGATGCGATATTGCGGGGCACCGAGGGACAACTGGTGTTGTCCCGCTCGCGGCGCGACAGCCAGGGCAGGTCGCTCGGCGGGAGCATGTTACTGCGAGGTCAGCCGGCAGCCCGGTACCTGCGACGCAACGATCGTCCGGCTCAGGCGTTTAGCGAAACTGACCGCTTGCAGGCACGGCCTGCCGAATTCAGCGCCTTGGCGCAGGCGCGTGCAGCTTACAGTTGCTGGCAGAACTGGCGCCGCAGTGATATCACGCCGCATGATGGCTTGGTGCGCGGCGGCCATCCTGTTTTGAGCAACGTGGCGTTGCGGACGCATTCGGCCACTTCGCTCAAGGTCTTGTTGCGCAATCCGCTGGGCTATGTGTGGCGATATGGACTGGGCTGGCGCGCCCGTGATACCAGCGCTGAACAGTTCACGATGGACAGTCGCAATTTCGGCAACCTGGTCCACAAGGTGCTGGAGCGGGCAGTATTGGCGCTGGAGGCGTCCGCCAGCCTGGCCTCGGCCAGTCTTGAGGAAAAGCGGGCGGCCGTTGCAGCGAGCGTGCGTGAGGTCGCCCATGAATGGGCAAGCCAGCAGGCGGTGCCGCCAGCGCTGGTCTGGCAGGCGACCTTGGAGCAGGCTGGCGACTTGGCCGTGGCCGCGCTCACTGTCGCTGACTCATTGATGGTAAAAGCCCGCGCCTATGTGGAGGTCCCATTTGGTGGCAGCGAATCGCGGATCGAAGGGGCGCCAATTCCTTGGGATCATACGCGAGCGATCGTAATTCCTGGAACGAGCTTGCGGATCAATGGTTATATCGACAGGCTCGATATTTCCGCAGATGGTAAACGAGTGCAAGTGTGTGACTACAAGACCGGCAAGACGCCGAAAGATCCGCCAGAGCTTGATGGCGGCAAAGAGTTGCAGCGGTGTCTGTATGCGTTCGTTGTGAACGCTCTGATAGGGGAGGACGCCGAGGTCAGGGCCAGCTTGCTGTATCCGCACGATCAGGAGAACCTGGTGCTGGATCAGCCGGGCGACGTCATGGTTGCGTTGGCAGCATACCTGCGGGCCGCGCACGATAGCCTGATGGCCGGCCGCTGCCTGCCAGGGCCGGACACTGGCGACAAATACGACGAATTTGCCTTGCTGTTGCCGGCTAACGCCACGGCAGTGTATTGCAAAGACAAGGCTTCCGCCGTCAGCCGAATGCTGGGGGCGGCCGCTACCATTTGGGATACTAAATAATGCGTGAATTGATGAAACCACTGCGGGACGACGCCGCACGCCGGGCTGCTATCGCTTCGCTGGACAAGTCTTTGCTTGTGGAAGCCGGCGCTGGTTCCGGCAAGACCGCCGTGATGGCCGGCCGAGTGGCGATGCTGCTCGCTCAGGGTGTGGCTCCGCGCGCAATCGCCGCTATTACCTTTACCGAGCTAGCTGCGGGTGAATTACTGGCCAGGGTACGCGAATTCACGGAAATGCTGTGCGCCGATACCGTTCCTGCCGAAATGCGCATAGCGCTGCCAGAGGGGTTGAGCCCGGCTCAGCGCGATCATGTGCAGCAGGCGCTGACGAATATCGACGAATTGACCTGCTCGACCATCCACGGATTTTGTCAGCGCTTGATCAAGCCCTATCCGGTTGAGGCTGATATCGATCCCGGCGCCACCGTGATGGACGGTCAGCAGGCACAGCAGGTGTTCAATGATCTGCTCGATAAGTGGCTGTGGCATGCGCTCGATGGGCGCGGTGGCGGCTTGCTGGCCACTTTGATCGCTCAGGACGCAACCGCAACGCTGGCGCTGGTGCGTGCTATTGCGGGCAAGCTTCGTTACCTGAAGCACGTAGACGCTCCGGATGGCGCCGCAGTTGCGCGCGCCGCGCGCGAATTTCAAGATGCGGCCAACTTGTTTGACGGTTTCGTCGCCACGGCCAGTGCACGCGAAGACCTGACCATAGCGATGGCGGGATGTTTTTCCACCATGGCGCAGATGCTGCGCGACTACGTCGATGCGGATCCGGACGTGCAGCTGGCGCGCCAGTTGCTGCTGGAGGTGCCTGCCGAATTCCGAACCAAAGATGGTAGCGTCAAGACGTTCAAGGTCAAGGGGAAATGGACGGCTGCCGCGATAGAAGCTGGCATGAAGAAGACCGACGGCGAACTGCTCGCAGCTTCTGCAGCCTCCCATTACGAGGCGTGTGTGGCCGCCTGGGCGCAGTTGAAACAGCTACTGGCCGGGCAGGCACTGGCCAGGCTGGCCGATGTTCTGAAGCCTGTACTGCATAATTTTGAGGCCTATAAGCGCAGCAGCGCCTTGCTTGATTTTGACGACTTGATTCTCGCCGCCCGTGCATTGCTGCGCGATCACGAGGCTGTGCGGCAGGTGCTCGGGGCGCGCTACCGCCATTTGCTGGTCGACGAATTCCAGGATACAGATCCGCTGCAGACCGAGATCCTGTGGCGCCTGTGCGGCGACCCACGTGCGGGAGTAATGACGCAGGATTGGACGGGCTACGCGATACGGCCAGGCGCCTTGTTCCTGGTAGGCGACCCTAAGCAGGCGATCTATCGTTTCCGTGGCGCCGATATCGCAGCCTACACTCAGGCACGGCAGGCTTTTTTGGCGCAGGACCCCGACAGTGTGTTGTGGATAGCGACGAATTTCCGCTCGCGTGCAGCTATCCTTGCGTATGCCAATCAGTGCTTCGAGCAGCGCTTGCGCGAGCCAGGCCAACCTGGCTTCACCGCGCTCGACGCATTCCGCAGCGGGGCGGATACCATGCCGGCAGTGGTGGCGCTTGAGGTCCTGGTTGATGCCGAGTCCGGGGAAACCGGTGCGGCGGCTGCGCGCAATGCCGAAGCGGAGGCGGTGGCGGCGCTGTGTCTGCAGTTAATCAGCGGCCACGAAATCCCTGACCGTCGTAGCGGCTTGCCGCGTTCCTGCCGTCCGGGTGACATCGCCTTGCTGGCGCCGATGGGGACGGAATTGTGGCGGTACGAGGCCGCGCTGGAACGCCGCGGTATCCCGGTCGCATCGCAGGCAGGGAAAGGGTTCTATCGGCGGCAGGAAGTTCAGGACCTGATTGCGCTTACCCGTGTATTGGCAGACAGCTCGGATATGGTGGCGTTCGGTGCGCTGCTGCGGGGGCCGCTGATCGGATTGACCGAAGAAGAGTTGCTGGACATAGTGTGGAGCTTGCCGCGCGATGAGGCATTGCCCGAGAAATTATCGCGGCTGGACCTGAGCATCGATCCTTTGCAGGTACAGCACCCGCTGGCTCGCGAAGTACTGTACAAGTTGCAGGCGCTACGCTGCCTGCGCAACGAGACGACGCCCCATTTGTTGCTGTCACAGGCGATGGATGCGTTTCAAGTGCGTGCGATCCTGATGCACCGACAGCACGGTCAGGCCGAGCGCGCGCTCGCCAATGTCGACCAGTACCTGGCGAGCAGCCGCAACTACGCAGTGCAAGGAATAGCTGCGTTTGCCGCTGCGATGAACACCGCTTGGGAGGACGAAGCCAGGGCTGCCGAAGGCCAACCCGATGCGCAGGAAGACGCCGTGACGCTGTTCACCGTACACGCGGCCAAGGGGTTGGAGTGGCCGGTTGTTGTTCCGGTCAATATGATGACCAAGACCATGGCTGCCGACAGCATTTTTATCGACCGCGTCAGCGGGCAATTTCATTGCCGGCTGTTTGGCGCCACGCCGGCGGGTTACGCGGCTGCGCGGCAGCTGGAGGACGACGAGCTCGGACGCGAGCGCATCCGATTGTGGTATGTGGCGCTGACGCGCGCCAGGGACCTGTTGGTGCTGCCGCGCTTGAACCAGGAAGCCGCGTCAAGTACCTGGGCAGGACTGCTGGATCTGGGGCTGCCGGGACTACCTGCTTTTATTGTGTCGGAAAACGGAATGCGGACTGCGGCCACGGAAGGTCCAATGAACGGACAGAGCCAAGAGCAATTTCTGAAGCAAAGCTCGCGCATCGCCAGTGCGCAGCGCCATATCACGTGGCGCACGCCAAGCCGCGACGAAGGGATTTTGAGCTCGGTCCAAGGTTTGGAAACGCTGGATGACCGCCTTGAGACGGCGCCGATGGCCGAAACGGCACAGACACCCGTACAGGGCGGTCTGGTGCGCGGCCTTGTCATCCACAAGCTGCTGGAGGAAGTGCTGTCGGGCGAGACCGGTGACGGCCTGGCGGTGCTAAGCGCGCGGGCTGGCGCGTTGATCGCCGAGCTGGGCGAAGCGGCGCATGAGGACGCCCGGAAAGGACTATCGACGATGGAATTGGCACAGTGCGTCCACAGCACGCTGGCATTGCCGGAAATCGCGGCACTGCGCCCGACATTGCGGCCTGAGTTTCATGTCTATGGCGGCGATGGCGTCGCATCGGCGATGACAGGCATCGCGGACGCCATCAGCTTCGGTCCGGATGGCAAACCCCGTGTGGTGGTGGATTGGAAGAGTGACGTGAACCCATCAAGCGCAATGCTGGGGCACTATCATGCCCAGGTCAGCAGCTATCTGGGCATGACAGGCGCTAACCGCGGCCTGATTGTACTCGTCACCTCGGGCATGGTGATCGAGGTGGCCGCGCCAGTGCTGGCCGGCAGGTAGGCTGCGCCATCCTCTCGTGCCTGCATTGCAGCCTTAGTGCCGGGCGACTAACCGCTACGGCATGGCGACATGCTTTGTCGCAGTCTCCCTTAGACTGGCTCCCCGAAGATGAACGATACAGGGGGGAGCGCATGCTTGCAGGAGAAACAGGCAAGTCGGAGCTGCCAGCACACACGTTTTCGAGCCTGGAGTTGGCACAGGCAATTGCGTTTATCCAGGCGGTGCAACGCGCCGAGGGCGGACTCATCATCGGGCCGGTGTCGATGTTGCAGGTACGTTACGGCATGGGCTATGGCCGCGCTTGCGCGCTTGCCGAGCAGCTCGAGGATCTGGGGTACTGGGCAGTGTTCATAGGTGACAACGGGGTGCGCTGCGCACAGGTGCTGCGAGGTTGATGGTAGGTGAACTGGCGCCAACGGGGATGCAAGCCGTGACGGCGCGCACGGCTTGCACGCCATCTGGATACGGCTGAGTTACTCGAAGCGACACGCATTGTCGCTGACTTGGCAATAATGGCCTTTTGCAGCTATTCGATTAAACGGTGATTTTTTTATGCTTTTGCAGGCAGTGCAATCCTTCGCTTTTTTTCTGGGCACTTCTTGTTTTTCGGTGTTAGCAATACTGCGCGATAGCCGGTGTTCAGTATGCCGATAAGTGCGTCCGACTTCTTCGATTCCGATTTTTTGTTGATATTTACAAGGATATATTTATGGGAAACCAAGCGTCACCACTTGAAAGTCTCGCTTCATACGGCATCGCGTTTGTTGCAGGTGCTATTTCCTTCGCCGCTGTAGTCGCCTATGGGCAGGTGATGCGGCGCCGTGGGGCGCGTGAGACAGTGCCGCCAGCATCGCGTGGCGAATTAATGAGCCAGCAAAGCGCTATCGAGTGAGTATTGGATAGTTTCATTTAGGAATTTTCTGATATAGTTGTCGCAAAATAGTTATCAATACCTGAAGTAATTTTCTGTCTGTGTGGCGCTAGAGTGAGGTTGTGATAATGGGGAAAGATCTAACTGAAAGCAAGATTATGGCTGCACTCGATTGGGCCTATGACAAGGCCGTTGACGGTGCTGTCGGTCTGGATTCGGCAGGCGAGCTCGCTGCTGACTATCTGAAGAAAGAAGGTTCGCTTCAGCAGCAAGTCGATTCGTTAATACGGTGGCAAAACACCAAGGCTGGGACCTCGGGCTTCCTGAGTGGACTGGGTGGCGTAATTACCATGCCAATTACTATCCCTGCGAATATCGCGAGTGTGATGTATGTGCAAATCAGGATGATCGCCGCCATCGCCAAGATGGGCGGTCACGATTTGCGGGACGATAAAGTGAAATCGCTGGTGTATGTCTGCCTTACCGGAAATGCGGCAAAGGACATTCTCAAGGATATCGGCATCGTCGTAGGCCGCAAGTTAACGGAATCTGCCATCCGCAATGTTAGCGGAAAAACCATCACCGCGATAAACCAAAAAGTTGGCTTCCGCTTGCTGACCAAGTTTGGTGAAAAAGGCGCGATCAACCTGGGTAAAGCGATTCCCTTAATTGGTGGCATCGTTGGCGCAACCTTTGATTCTGTTGCCACCAATACGATCGGCAACATAGCCCGGGACACATTTATTTCGGAAGTTGCGCAGCTTCAGACATCAAGTGCCGAATGACGATGAATCAAACTCAACTTAGCAAATGACAATGAAACAGAATAAGTGGAATATCTTTGAGGCGCTGGAAGTAGCCGGTGCCAGCTTCAGCCCCGAACAAAAGAGCCGGATCGAGAAGAAAGTAAGCGAACTGGTGTCCTACACGCCACGGATCGGTGTACTGGGCAAGACCGGTGCAGGAAAGTCTTCGCTGTGCAATGCCCTGTTCGGCCAGGATATCTGTGCCGTTTCCGACGTCGAAGCCTGTACGCGCAAGCCGCAGGATGTGCTGTTGCAAATCGGTAAAGGCAAAGGAATTACCTTGCTCGACGTGCCTGGCGTGGGCGAGAGTGAAGATCGGGACAGCGAATACGCGGAAATGTATCGCAATCTGCTGCCAGAACTTGACGTGATCTTGTGGGTGCTGAAAGCGGATGACCGCGCGTACTCGGTCGACATCGACTGTTACAACAATGTCGTCAAGCCGCATCTGGAAGCAGGCAAACCATTTATCGTTGTCCTGAACCAGATCGACAAGATCGAGCCGTTCCGGGAATGGAATGTTCCAGACCGCCGTCCTGGCCCGTCTCAGGCGAAGAATATCGAGGCCAAGGTCGTCAGCGTTGCCACCAGTTTCCACCTGAAGCAATCGCAGATCATCGCCGTTTCGGCGGAGGAAAAATTCGGCCTCACCAGTCTGGTCGATGAGATTATTTTTTCGCTTCCGGATGAGAAGAAGTTGGCGATTGCGCGTGAAGTTGATGTCGAAAACTTGTCATCGAAGGCCAAAGTCGAGGTGAAGGAATCGACCTCCCGCGTGATCGGTCGTATTGTCGCAGGGGTTGGCAAGGGTGCTGCAGTGGGGGGCAAAATTGCCGGCACTTTGGGTGCAATGGTTGGTGGCGTGGTCGGCGGCATCGGCGCATTTTTTAACCTCTGGTAAGCATGCCTGCACTTACCTGCATGGTCCGGGGGGAATGGTCGGTCAATGAGCTGATTCGGCGGAGCGGCGCATTCGGCTTCCTGGAAGAGCAACTGCCTGTTTCCTCCACGGCCTCACGCTGGAGACGTGGCGATACCGTCTCCGAAGACATACAGGTAATCGCCATGGGGAAGTCTGGCTACGGCAAATCCACAACCTTGAATCGCTTGGTCGGCAAGCGGATATTCGAG
>FSUS01000686.1_pt1 | contig 19270 bp, 12 predicted proteins | sample 1637441 | NCBI WGS metagenome assembly FSUS01 (sample SAMEA3914816, study PRJEB12502) | metagenome | biome: forest; material: soil | place: USA | collected 2011-09-16 | depth 0.3 m | reverse complement strand
GGCCAGCCTGATGCTGGTATTGCCGGAAATCGCCGACAGCAATCCTTCGAAGAAGGTGGCGGCGGCCGGCGTGCCCATGCTGGCGCCGGTCGGTAGCGCGGCGGTGGTGCTGCCGATGTCGGAGCAAAAGAAATGGATCTTCAAGACAACCCAAAATGACGATCTGATCGCCAAGGCCCTGGTGGCGCACATGGTTGGCAAAAAGGTCAGGACCGCCGCCTTTATCGCCAGCAACGATCCTTACGGAGAAAACTGGAGCAAGGTGTTTGTCGAACTGGCCGCGAAAAACCATATTCGCGTCGTGGCCAACGAACGCTATCTGCGTACCGATACCTCGGTCACCGCCCAGGCGTTGCGCATCATGGCCGCGCAACCGGACGTGGTGCTGATCGCGACGCCGGGCGGTCCGGCGGTGTTGCCGCAGACGGCGCTGTACGACATGGGCTACAAGGGCCAGGTCTACCAAAGCCATGGCGCCGCCCTGCCGGCATTTCTGCAACTTGGCGGCAAGAAGGTCGAACACACCATCCTGGCGGCCAGCCTGATGCTGGTATTGCCGGAAATCGCCGACAGCAATCCTTCGAAGAAGGTGGCGACGGCGTATGTCCAGGCCTATGAACGGCTGAATGGCGGCAAGCCCGCTACGTTCGGTGCCAATGTGTACGACGCCGGCCTGCTGCTGGAACGCGCGATGCCGCAGGCGGCCAAGGCAGCCCGGCCGGGCACCAGGGAGTTTCGTGCGGCGCTGCGCACCGCGCTGGAGCAGTCCAGCAATGTGGTCGGCACCCAGGGGGTCTACAACATGACGGCGGACGACCACAGCGGCTTTGACGAGCGCGGTCGGGTGTTGATCGAAGTTCGGAACGGTAACTGGGTGCTGCTGAAATGACACTGCAAATCATGGCTTTGCTGGGCCAGGACGGTTTTACCAATGGCGCCATCTACGCGCTGCTGGCGCTGGCAATCGTAATGGTATTTACCGTGACGCGCATCCTGTTGATACCGCAGGGGGAGTTTGTCGCCTTCGGTGCGCTGACGATGGCGGCGATCCAGAGCGGAAAACCGCTGACAGTGGCCTGGCTGACGGTCGGCCTGTGCCTGGCCGCGGCGGCGCTGGACGTGGTCGGCATGCTGCGCCGGGGCGGCGGTCCGCATGGAAAGGCGCGACGCATTCCGCCGTGGCTACCGATCAAACTCATCTACGCGGCCGCGATGGCATGGTTCAGTTTCAGGCTGCCCTTGATCGCCTGGCCGCAAGCGGCGCAGGCCGGCTTCACGCTGCTGCTGCTGGTGCCGCTTGGGCCGCTGCTGTACCGGCTGGTGTTCCAGCCGATCGCCGGCGCCTCGCCGCTGGTGCTGCTGATCGTATCGATCGCATTGCATGTGGCCCTGGTCGGCGTCGGCCTGCTGGTGTTCGGTCCGGACGGTGCGCACACGCTGCCGTTTTCCGAAGGCGGCATCGAACTCGAATCGTTCCGCCTGAATGGGCAGGCATTGTGGGTGATCGCCATTTCGCTGGCGCTGATCGTCGCGCTGTACCTGGTGTTTGAACGCACGCTGTACGGCAAGGCGCTGCGCGCGGCCGCCATGAACCGGTTGGGCGCGCGGCTGATGGGTATTTCGCCGGTGTTCGCCGGCCAGGCGATGTTCTTCCTGGCGGCGCTGATCGGCGTACTGTCGGGGCTGCTGATCGCCCCCGTCACCACCATCTATTACGACTCGGGTTTCCTGATCAGCCTGAAAGGCTTTGTCGGCGCCATTATCGGCGGCCTGGTCAGTTACCCGCTGGCCGCCGGCGGCGCGCTGCTGGTCGGCCTGATCGAGGCGTTTTCGGCTTATTGGGCCAGCTCCTACAAGGAAGTTATCGTGTTCATGTTGATCATACCGGTGCTGTTGTGGCGCTCGCTGGCCACCCGCCATGTCGAAGAGGAGGAGGAATGAAGCAGGAATTGTCTACCCGAACCATCGTCGTGCCGTGCGTGCTGTTGTTGATGGCCGCGCCATTCCTGCTCAGCCCGTTTTATGTGACACTGCTCAACGGCATAGGATTGCAGGCGCTCGTGGTGCTGGGCCTGGTGGTGCTGACCGGGGTGGCGGGCCTGACCAGTTTCGGCCAGGCCGCCTTCGCCGGGCTGGGCGCCTACACCACGGCCGCCCTCAGTACCGGCGCGGTCGCGTTGCCGGTCTGGCTGGGCTGGATGGCCGGTTCGCCATGGGCGGGTCTGGCCGCGGGACTGCTGCTGACGTCCGTCTTCGCGCTGATGCTGGGCGCGCTGACGCTGCGCCTGTCAGGCCACTACCTGCCGCTGAGCACGATTGCATGGGGACTCAGCCTGTATTATCTGTTCGGCACGCTGGACAGCATGGGCGGCCAGTCGGGATTGTCGGATATTCCGCCCATCGCGGTGCTGGGCCTGACGCTGACCGATGACCGCCTGATGTACGGGCTTATCTGGCTGTGCGTGCTGCTGGCCGCCTGGGGCCTGCGCAATCTGCTCGATTCGCGCACGGGGCGCGCCATCCGCGCGCTCAAGGGCGGCATGGTGATGGCCGAGGCCATGGGCATCGACACGGCGCGTTCGCGCATGGTGGCCTTCATGCTGGCGGCCTGGCTGGCCAGCCTGTCCGGCTGGTTATACGCCCACATGCAGCGCTTCATCAACCCTACGCCGTTCGGCTTGCAGGCGGGGATAGACTATCTGTTCATGGCGGTGCTGGGCGGCGCTGGCCAGGTCTGGGGGGCCTTGCTGGGCGCCGGCGTGATCGTGATGCTGCGCGAATGGCTGCAAGGGGTGCTGCCTGGCTTGCTGGGCCGTAGCGGGAATTTCGAGGCGATCGCTTTCGGCCTGTTGATGGTGTTGTTGCTGCAGCGCTGGCGCGATGGCCTGTGGCCGTTGCTGGCCCGGTTGGTGCCGCTGCGGCCCCGGTCGCGCAACCTGGCCGTGTCCGCGCCGGCGGGCGTGGCGCTGGCGCGCAAAGCCATGCCGCCACGCGGAGAGGTGGTGATCGAGGTATGCGACGTGACGCGCCGCTTCGGTGGCCTGGTGGCCAACAACATGATGAGCCTGAGCTTGCGCGCCGGTGAAATCCTGGCCCTGGTCGGTCCCAACGGCGCCGGCAAAAGCACCATGTTCAACCAGATCTCCGGCGTCGATACGCCCGATGCCGGGCAGGTCCTGTTCCGTGGCGCGTCAGTGACGGGCAAGGGTGCGCGCCATATCGCCAGGCTGGGCCTGAGTCGCAGCTTCCAGCATGTTCGCCTGCTGCCGCGCATGAGCGTGCTGGAGAACGTTGCGCTCGGCGCCCATCTGCGTGGCGATCGCGGCGTACTGGCGTCGGCGCTGCGGCTGGACCGGGCGCAGGAAGCGCAATTGTTGGCCGAGGCGGTCCGGCAACTGACCCGTGTCGGCTTGGCCGGGCGGATGCATGATGCCGCCGGCGCGCTATCGCTGGGCCAGCAGCGGACGCTGGAAATCGCCCGGGCGCTGGCGTCCGATCCATGCGTGCTGTTGCTCGACGAACCAGCCGCAGGCCTCCGGCTGGGCGAGAAAAAAGTGTTGGGCGACCTGTTGCGCCAGTTGCGCGAAGAAGGCATGGCCATCCTGCTGGTTGAACACGACATGGATTTCGTCATGGGGCTGGTCGACCGCATGGTGGTGATGGATTTTGGCCAGAAAATCGCAGAGGGGCTGCCGCAAGACATTCAGCGTAACCCGGCGGTGCTGGAAGCGTATCTGGGAGGAGTAGCCGATGATGAATAACATACTGGAAGTGCGGGCGCTGGGCGCCGCCTACGGCAAGGTGCGGGTGCTGGACGACATTTCGTTGGTCGTGCCTCAGGGCCGCATCGTGACGGTGATAGGACCCAACGGCGCCGGCAAGACCACCTTGCTGTCGGCCATCATGGGGGTGTTGCCGTCGAGCGGAAAGATCATGTTCGGCGGCGCCGCTCGCGATTCGCCGGAGGTGGAAACCATGGTGGGGGCCGGGCTGGCCCTGGTACCCGAGAAGCGTGAACTGTTCAGCGACATGAGCGTGGAAGACAACCTGTTGCTGGGCGCGTTCCAGCGTCACCGCACCGGGCTGCGCGACCATGCCGCGACCATGGCCGAAATCTATGCGCTGTTTCCCCGCTTGCAGCAACGGCGCACGCAATTGTCCGGCACGCTTTCCGGCGGCGAGCGGCAGATGCTGGCGCTGGGACGAGCGCTGATGGCCAAGCCGCGCCTGCTGATGCTCGACGAGCCCAGCCTGGGCCTGGCGCCGTTGATTGTGCGGGATATTTTCCGCATCATCGCCGAACTGCGGCGGCGCGGCGTGTCGATCCTGCTGGTCGAGCAGAATGCGCGCGCGGCGCTGGCGGTGGCCGACTATGCCTATGTGCTGGAAACCGGCACGGTCACCATGCATGGTCCGGCGCACGAGCTGAAACATGATCCGCGCGTCATCGAAGCCTATCTGGGACTCGCTGGCAAACACCAGGATGCCTTGGTATAACAGGAGAGACAAGATGCCAACCTTAGAAATTTTTCTCGTCGATGGCGTGAGCGACGGCGGCAAGGCTCGTCTGATCTCGTCGCTGACGTCGGCCGTCGTGACGGCGATTGACGCGCCGGCGGACTCGGTGCGGGTGATTCTGACGGAAATTCCCGTCGGAAATTTTGGCGTAGGCGGCCTGTGCGCGGCGGCGTTGCCCCGGCAGGCGGTCATTCAGGCGTTCCTGATCGCCGGCCGCAGCAACCAGCAGAAGTTGCGGCTGATTGCCGCGCTGACCGCCGCCGTGGGCGCCATCGATGTTGACGCGCAGGCGGTGAGGGTGATCATCAAGGACGTGCCCAACACCGATTTTGGACTGGGTGGCCAGACGGCGGCCGCGTTGGGGCGAGGCGTTGGCCGGGCCGCGCTGCGAGCTTAGTCACATGGAGCTGCGCCACCTGAGGTATTTTCACGCGGTAGCCAGCAACCTCAGTTTCAGCCGCGCCGCGCAGCTGCTGCATATCGCCCAACCGCCGCTGAGCCGGCAGATTCGCCAGCTTGAAAGCATGCTTGGCACGGAGCTGTTCGACCGCGACTCGCGCCCCATCGCGCTGACCATGGCCGGCAAGTTCTTTTATGAACAAACCCTGCAGGTGATGTCGCGGCTGGCCGAGATCGAAGAGGGCGCGCGTCGCATCGCGCGCGGCCGGCAGGACTGGTTCAGTATCGGTTTCGTGCCGTCCACGCTGTATGGCCTGCTGCCCGAATTGATACGGCGCTTTCGCCAGGCTGCGCCCGGCATCGAGGTTGGCGTGAGCGAGTTCATCACCATGGAACAGGCCGGCGCGCTGAAGTTGGGACGCATCGACGTCGGCTTTGGCCGGCTGCAGCTCAATGATCCCGCCATCGCTAGCGTCACGCTGTTCAACGAACCCTTGCTGGCGGCGCTGCCGATGGGCCATCCGTTGCTGGCGCAGGCATCGATCGGGCTGGCCGATCTGGCGCAGGCCGGCCTGATCGTTTATCCGGCCCGGCCTCGCCCCAGCTATGCCGACCAGGTGCTGGCGATCCTCGCCGAGCGCGGCCTGCGCCCTGCGGTCGTCAAGGAAGCCAACGAAATGCAGACCGCGCTTGGACTGGTGGCGGCCGGCATCGGCGTGGCGCTGGTGCCCGCGTCGGTACAGGGCCTGCAGCGCACCGATGTCGCGTACCGCTCGCTGGCGGAGGATGGGGTCGTGTCGCCCGTGATCATGCATTTCCGCATGGGCGACACTTCTCCGCTGCTGCGGCAATTTCGCGCCATGGCTGCGGAACTGCTGGCCGGGGAGGCCGGGGTGGGCGCCGGCGCGATGCGGGCATCCGGCGATTCCGGCGCCTGACGGCGCGCTGTCGCCAGCCTGCCGCGGTGCCACTGCGCGCCGCGCTGTTGGCGACGACTGGTGGTACCCAGCGAGTCGCCCAACATAACTATTGGCGCGGCGGCCGGACCTTCCAGCCGATACGCTATCTGGTGTGGTCCGGGGGCAGAATATCCACGTCCGATGCCGGGGTCACGCAGCGGCGCGGGGGCGGACGATGTCCGCCGCCGGCAAACCCGGGTGCTCGGCATGCAGTTCGAAGTCGAAGTCGATCGAATAGAACGGCACGTCTACTTCGTGCGCGCGCAGCGCTTCGGTGTCGCTGACGCATGTCATCGGGGGCACCAGGCCGTCGCGGGTGGCGAAGGCGAAATCATCCCACAGGTATGGATCGCCTTCGATATTGATTTGCGTGGTCAGCTTGCGGTGGCCTGGGGCCGAAACGAAGAAATGGATGTGTGCCGGACGGCTGCCGTGTCGCCCCAATTGTTTCAGCAGGCGGTCGGTGGCGCCATCGGGAGGCACGCTGTAGCCGACCGGCACGCGGCTGCGCAGACGGTAACGGCCCTGTGTATCGGTGCGGATGCCGCGTCGCAGGTTGAACGGGCTTTGGCTGGTATCGAAGAAAGAGTAGCCGCCCAGGTGGTTGGCATGCCATACCTCGACCAGCGCATCGGCCAGTGGCTGGCCATCGGCTCCGCGCACTTGGCCTTGCATGAACAGGACCTCGCCCGGTTGAGGATCCTGATCCAGCCGCGCCAGGCCGTGGCACTCCGGCGCGCCAGCCACATACAACGGGCCTTCGATGGTGCGCGGCGTGCCGCCTCTGAGGCCGTTGCGTGCTTCCGCCTCGTCCATGCGCAGGTCGAGCAAATGCTCGAAGCCCAGCCCTGCGGCGATCAGGCCATATTCACCGCGGCGGCCCGCCTCGGTTAGATAATTGACGGCGCACCAGAATTCTTCAGGCTCGACGTCGAGTTCTTCTATCGTCGCGAACAGGTCGCGCACGATGCGATTGACGATGCTCTGCACGCGCGCATTGCCGTTGGCGCTTTCCGTGCTCTCGATCTTGTGCAGCAGGGCTGCGATAGCTTTCTTGTCCATTTGGGTCTCCTTGGTTTTATGGGGGGCGAATCAGGCGTTTACTGGTCATCCATCACGGATGGAAGAGGGGTGGCGGCACAATGCGGGGCAATTCGACGTTCATGGTGACATGGAACAGCATGGGGCCTCCTGGTCAGGGGAGTGAATAAATCTTGCGGTCCTTGCGGTCGCGGCGCAGGAAATCGACCTTGTCGTCATCGAGTTCTATGCCAAGGCCGGGACCGTCCGGCAGATGCAGCGCGAAATCGCTGTAGGTCAGCGGCGTATCCAGTATTTCCTCGGTCAACAGCAGCGGACCAAACAGCTCAGTGCCCCAGCTCAGGCTGTCGAAAGTGGAGAACAGTTGCGCCGATGCAATCGTGCCGATTGGTCCTTCCAGCATCGTGCCGCCATACAGCGCGACATGTGCTGCCGCCCCGATGGCGGCGACCTGCTGCGCGCCACGCAGGCCGCCCGATTGCGTGATCTTGATCGCAAACACATCGGCCGCATGATGGGCGGCCAGGCGGTAGGCGTCGCCGGGACCGTGCAAGGCTTCGTCAGCCATCAGTGGTACGCGGTTTTGCCGCCGCAGGCGGCGCATGCCCTCGTGGTTGGTCGCCGCGATAGGCTGTTCGACCAGGTCGATGCCGGCCTGTTCGAGCATTTGCATGCCCAGCATCGCGTCGGTCTCGTCCCAGGCCTGGTTGACGTCCACGCGAACGCTGGCGTGTTCGCCAAGCGCGCGCTTGATCGCCGCCACATGCGCCACGTCCGCGCGCAGTTCGCGCGCGCCGATTTTCAGCTTGAAGATGCGATGGCGCCGCAGCGCCAGCATGGCTTCCGCTTCGGCGATGTCGCGCGCGGTGTCGCCGCTGGCGAGGGTCCAGGCCACAGGCAAGCTGGTCCGCACGCGACCGCCGAACAGCGTGCTCAGCGGTACACCGAGACGCCGTGCCTGCGCGTCGAACAGCGCGGTCTCGATGGCGCACTTGGCAAAGCGGTTGCCCTGAATGCGTGCGCACAGTGTCTCCATGCAGGCGGCCGGGCTGTCGCCGTCGGCGCCCAGCAGCAGCGGCGCCAGATAGGTATCGATGTTGACCTTGATGCTTTCCGGGCTTTCCTCGCCATAGGCCAGGCCGCCTATGGTGGTGGCTTCGCCGTGACCAACCACGCCATCGCTGGTGCGGATGCGCACCAGCACCAGATTTTGCTGGCGCATGGTCGCAACCGAAAGCTGATGCGGGCGTATGGTGGGAATGTCGAGCAATATCACCTCGACTGATTCGATGCGGATCGGGGTAGTGGACATGTGCGGCTCCTTGGTCTGGCGTAATGATAGGAGCCTGCCAGGCCGCCGTCCAAGACCGATCGCGGCATGCGGCATACCCGTAAGGTATAACTGGACCTGGCGCCGTCCGAATAGGGGTTTTCCCCGATGGACTCACGTGTTATTGCTCATTGAGATTGCATGAATATTCACGTATAAATTCGTTATCGCCGCAATATCAGTTGATTGCCAATACAGGAGATAGCTATGCAGTTTTCACGACGAGACATGATGCGGATGCTGGCGGGTGCGGCTCTCGCCGCGGCGTTGCCGGGGCACGCCGCCAGCCCGGATACCGCCGGCGTTGCGCTGGGCATCCAGACCTACAGCCTGCGCGAATTGCTCAACACGCCGGGCGACATGATCGACAAGATGATCGCCGCGCTGACGGCGCTGGGCGTCAATCAGTGCGAATTGTTCGAACCGACGATACAGCCGCCTGCGCTGTCGCTGAACGCGGCGTGGGCGTCGTCGGGACCGGGGGGCGCCAGCCAGGCGTCGCTGTATGGCGCCATGCCGGTGGGCAAGAAACGCGCTCCGGAAAGCGTCGCGGCGCGCGAGGCGATCCGGCAGTGGCGCTTGTCCACGCCGGACGCGTGGTTCGCCGATGTCGGCCGGCGTTTCGCCAGTGCCGGCATTGAGATCCTGGCCTTTAATTTCCTGCTGAAAGATGACTGCACAGACGCGGAGGTCGAGCGCGGCTTTGCCATGACCAAGGCGCTCGGCACCCGGATCATGACGGCATCGACCTCGCTGACCATGGCCAGGCGCACCGTGCCATTCGCCGAGAAGCACAACATCATTGTCGCCATGCATAACCACTCGAACCTGGCCGACCCGAATCAGTTCGCCACACCCGAGAGCTTCGAACTGGCGCTGGCGATGTCGCCGCTGTACTGGATCAACCTCGATCTCGGGCATTTCAGCGCCTCTGGTTTCGATGCCGTTCCCTTTATCCGCAAGCACAATGGCCGCATCAGCAACCTGCACATCAAGGACCGCCTGAATCACGGTGGCAGCAACATGCCTTATGGCAAAGGCGACACGCCGATCAAGGCGGTGCTGCGCCTGAATCGCGAGCCGGAATACCGCATACCGTGCACGCTCGAATACGAGTACGCGGGCACCGACGACGCGGTGCAGGAGTTACGGCGATGCCTGGCGTACGTGCGCGGGATTCTGGCTTGATCATGGGGGATCAGGTGCCGTGCAGCGCGATCAGTTTTTGCAGCACGTCGATCAGCACCTGGGCATTCTCCAGACCCAGCGGCTTGAGCACTTCATGCTCATGCCGGCGCGCCAGCGCCAGCAGCGGCTTGACGACGCGCTTGCCCTGTGCCGTGATGCTGACCAGGGTGCTGCGCTTGTCTTCGGTGCCGGGCTGTCGCTTGACCAGGTCGACATTTTCCATCCGTACGATGATGCGGCTCATCGTCGGCTGTTTCTCGAGCACGATGTCGGCCAGGTCGCTGACGGACATTGGGCCATCGTGCAACGCGACCAGCACCCGCCAGTGCAGAACCGGGATCTGGCGTTCGGCCAGGGCCGCGTGAAACTCGGCCGAAATGAGCTGGCTGGTACGCGCCAGCAGATAGGGAAAGTAGCTGTTGACGAAGCGTGCCGCAGGCTCGGTTGATTTGCCGCGGGTTTTTTTTTCAGTAGTCATCGGGTTTGTTCTTTTTCATATGCGGCCGGATGGCCATCGACTGGTGTGAGCATAACAGGCGGTTCGTCGATTTGTCGATCCTGGCAACGGTGCTCTGGCACCGCAAGGTACCGCCGCGCTCTTCGGATACATCCATTTTCATGCGTCTAAAAATCGCAACAGCAGGTTTTTTAAATGCATGTAAATTCATGTACTTACATGTATTATCATATAACAATAGGATATCGCACAGTCTTTTTGCCGCTGCTCCCGATCCGGATTGACGGTGTGGACTGCAACAATGTGACATCCGGCTTGCCTGCTTGCGGCGTTCCGCCAGTGTGGCACCAGATTGACATTCGCCACAGCGGGTACGGCCCGAGGGCCATGCAAGGCCTGCAGGGGGAACTCCTCCATCGCCAGCCGGATTTTGTGCTCGACATTTCAACAAGAGAACAGGCAATGAAAAAACTATCAATTGGATTGGCGCAACCACGCTCAGGGCGGCACCTCTATCGCGGCGCGCTGCTGCTGCTGGCGCTGCTGGCTGCGCCGGCTCCGCACGCCATCGCCGAGGCGTCGGCGCCATCAAACGTGGCATCGGTCATGCGGCGTGACGACGCGCGCGTCCTGCGCTTGATCAGTCAGATGACCTTGGACGAAAAGATCGCACTGATACGCGGCACCCAGGAAGCCGCCGCAACGGATCAGGGACAGGCGGGATACCTGCCTGGCATTGCGCGTCTTGGCATACCCCCGATGCGCTTTGCCGATGGACCGCCAGGTATACTGACCCGTTTGCCATCGGCCGCGCCTACCGCGACCATGGGCCTGGCCGCCACCTTCAGCCGCGAAACGGCGCGCCAGAATGGCGTCGTGATCGGGCTGGAAGCGCAGCGGCTGGGCGTCGATGTGGCGCTTGAGCCGTTCATCAACATGCTGCGCGACATTTCCTTTGGCCGCGGGTGGAACACCTTCGGCGAGGATCCGCTGCTGACCGGCGCGATGGGGGCCGAGCAGATTCGCGGCATACAGGGGCAGGGCGTGATGGCGCAGGCCAAGCATTACCTGGGCTACGACATGACCGGCTACAAGACGGTGGTCGATCCGCAGGCCATGCACGAAATCTACCTGGCGCCATTTGCGGCCGCGATCGATGCCGGCGTGTCATCGTTGATGTGTTCCTATAACTGGATCAATGGCAGCTTCGCTTGCGGCAACAAGACGCTGCTGGACGATGTGCTGCGCGGCGAACTGGGTTTCAAGGGCTTCGTTACGTCCGACTGGGGCGGCACCCACAAGCCGGCCGATATCGTTGCCGGCCTGGATATGGAAATGCCGGGCCGGATGCCAAAGGGCAGTCCCTGGCTGACCATTACGCGCTCCTATTTCGATGCCGCCGCCGAGCCGGTCGAACCGTTGACGACCAGTTTATCGGTGCTGTCGGCGGTATTCGATCGCAGCATGCCGGAGGAAAAGCAAGCGCCTTCCCTGACGGCCGGCTCGGCGCGGGGTGCGGTCATGCACGGACAGTTCCCGGATAACCCTGCGCCTGAAAACATGGCAACCGCATTGCAGCTAGGTAATGTCGATATGCGGGCGGTGGATCGCGCCGTGTTCCGCGTGCTGGGCGAGATGGTCCGCTTCGGCTATCTGGACGGCAAGACCCATCAACCGACCGGCGCGGCGCCTGACCGGCGCGTGGCCGCCATTATTCGCAAGACCAGCAACGAGGCGGCGGTGCTGCTGAAAAACAACGGCGCGGCGCTGCCGTTGAAGCCGGCCGATTACGCGGACCTGGCGCTGATCGGTCCGGGCGCTGCGCAGGTGGTGGCGTTGGGCATCAATGCCGAACATTCGCTGGGCCTGCTTGACCAGCAGCACGGCGTCTATCAGTTGCTCAAGGAGCGTAGCGCTTCCCTGCCGGGCGCCCGCATCCGCTATGCGGTGGCCAACGACATGACCGGCGTGCCGATTCCCGCCTCGCAATGGCAGCATGAGGGTTCCGCCGGTCTGGCGCGCCAGCAGGGCGGGCAACCAGTGGCGCGTGATGCGATGCTCGACTTCAGCGTGCGCGCCGACAGCGCGCTGCCGGCCGGCGTATTTCCAACCTGGAACGGGGAGCTCGACGTACCCAGCGACGGCAACTATGGCATCTATTTGCAGGTGCTGGGCGCGAACGCCCGCCTGAGCATCGATGGCAAGGAGGTGTCGCACACCAGTTCCATGACCGGTGCGCGCCATGGCGACACGGTGCAACCGGGGCAGGATAACCTGCTGCCGACCACCGATGGACTCAATAATGTGCGGCGCGACGTGATGCTGACCGCAGGCCGCCATCGTATCGACGTGGCGACCTCCGATGACACCTCGCGCGCGCCGGTGCAGGTGCGACTGGCCTGGGTCACGCCGCAGGCGCGTGAGGCCACGTTCCGGGAAGCGGTGGAGCTGGGCAAGCACGCGAAGAAGGTGATCATATTCGCCTGGGCGCGCCAGAAGCCGCTGTTTGAATTGCCTGGGAACCAGAACGCGCTGATCGAACAGATCAGTGCCGCCAATCCGAATACCGTCGTGGTGCTCAACACCAGTCTGCCCGTGGCGATGCCATGGCTGGACAAGGTGCCCGCCGTGCTGAACATGTGGTGGCCGGGCGACCAGGGCGGCGAATCGACCGTCGATGTGCTGCTGGGCGTGGTCAGTCCGGCCGGCAGGCTGCCTTTCACGTGGGCCCAACGCTTGCAAGACTATCCGGCCACCGATCCGCGCTATCCGGAGCGTGGCTTGCGCCAGGACGGCGAAGTGAATTATTCGGAGGGAATCGATATCGGTTACCGCTGGTTCGACCGCCAGGGCGTGGCGCCGCTGTATCCGTTTGGCCATGGCCTGAGCTACAGCAGCTTCGCCTATTCCAAGCTGTTCAGTCAGCGTGCGAGGGATGGCGGCGTGAACGTCCGCTTCCAGGTACGCAACACGGGGACCGTCGCCTCCGATGAGGTGCCGCAAGTCTATCTGGGGGCGCCAGGCGCCTTGCCCGGTGATGGACGCGTGGCGTTGCGTGCGTTGGCGGGGTTCGAGCGTATTCACTTGCGGGCTGGTGAACAGCGTGACGTCGCCATCCATGTGCCTTTGCGCAGCCTGCAGTATTGGAGCGAGCAGGCGCATGCCTGGAAGACGGTCCTTGGCCGGCGCGAGGTCCAGGTTGGCCGGTCGGCGCGCGATTTGCCGCTGCATCAGTCGCTGCAAATCAATCAATCCGAGGACAAACCCAAATGATGCGAATTCCGTCACCAAAGTCAGCACCCTGGTATCGGTGCCGTTGTCCCGGCACGTCGCTGAGTGGCGTCGGTCTGCTGTTGCTGCTCACCGCGCTGGCGCCGGCCTCGGCCGCGCCAACGGGGCAGGCCGTCATCAAGCGCGATGGCTATGGCATACCGCATATTTATGCCAGCGATACGCGTTCGCTGTTCCACGGTTACGGCTATGCAGTGGCGGAAGACCGTCTGTACCAGATGGAGATGGTCAAGCGCTCGGCCGAGGGGACTGTCGCCGAAGTGCTGGGCGAGCGGTTCGTCGCGCTGGACAAGGCGACCCGTGCCGATCTCGATCCGGCTTCGCTGCGGCGCCAACTGGCCTCCCTGCCGCCAGGTGAACGCGCCATCTTCGAGGGTTATGCCGCCGGTTTCAATGCCCGCATCCGCGCCGTCATGGCGGACAAGGCTGCGCTGATGCCGAAAGAATTTGTCGACGGTGGCTTTGAACCGTCAAACTGGAGCGCCTACGATGTGGCGGCGGTCTGGGTTGGCCTGATACTCAATCGTTTCTTTTCCGGCAATATGGAGTTGTCCAACCTGACGCTGCTCAACGCGTTGCAAGCGGCACATGGAACGACGCAGGGCGAGCGGATGTACCGGCAACTGCGCTGGCTTGACGATCCGACCGCCGCCACCATCGACGCGAGCATCGGCAAGGCGACACCTGCCTCGTCCACGTCGGTCCCCGGTGGGCTCGCAGGCTACCTGCGGCCGTTGTCTCCAGTGGCGGCGCTGGCCTACGAAGCAGGTCAGTTCGAACGCATCGGACAGGCCGCCGCCGGCATGCCGACCGCCAGCAATGCCTGGGTACTCGCGCCATCCAAGTCGTCGGCCGCTCACGCGGTGTTATACAACGGCCCGCAGCAGGGGTGGTTCAGCCCGTCCATCATTTACGGCGTCGGTCTGCACGGGGCCGGCTTCGATCTGACCGGCAGCACGCCGGTGGGACTTCCGGCGGTATTTTTCGGTACCAACGGCAAGATCGCCTGGGGGTCGACCGTGGGCGGACTCGATACCAACGACCTGTACCAGGAGCGGCTCGCCGCCGCCGATGTGCACCGCTACCTGTTCCGCGGCGTGTGGCGCGACATGCAGGTACGAGACGAAACCATCCGCGTCAGCGGCGGCGCCGATGTGCCGTTCAAGGTCTATTCGACTGTTCATGGCGTGGTCAGCGGCTGGGATACTACCCATGACACAGCCTATGTGCTCAAGCGCAGTTGGTCGGGCCATGAGCTGGAAACCCTGCTTGGCTGGATACATGTCGGACAGGCGCGCAACTGGCGCCAGTTCCTGACACAGGCGCAACGGGTGGCGGCCTCGATCACTTGGTTCTATGCCGATGTGAAAGGCAATATCGGATATGCCGGCCTGGGGCGCTTACCGAGGCGACCGGCGTCGCAGCAGATTCAATTTCCCGCCAACGGCGACGGCAGCATGGAGTGGCTGGGTACCTTGCCATTTTCGAGCAATCCCAGGCAGCTCAACCCCGCGCAGGGTTACTTGGTGAGCTGGAATAACAAGACCATGCCTGGCCTGGTCGCCGATGGCGCCGACTACAGCCATGTCGACCGCGTCAATGAACTGTCGACCCAGATTGCGGCACAAGCGAAGTTGAGCGACGACGAGGTCTGGGCGGTGGACCGGCGCGCGGCAACCGCGGATCTGAATCATCGCTATTTCTCCGCCGATCTGCGAAGCGCGGTCGATGTCTTGCCGGAAAGCGATCCGGTGCGCCAGGCCGGCCTGCTTGTGGCCGGTTGGAACGGTCAATTGCTCGACGATGGCACCGGCAATTATCGCGATGGCGCGGCGGTGGCGATATTCCATGCATGGCTGCCCTTGATACTGCGAGACCTGCTGCAGGCCGACCTGCCGGCTGAGCTCTATGCCCGGTATGCGGGCACCGGCTACCTGCCGGCGCTCAGTCCGCTGAGCGCCAAGCCGGGTGCTGGCGCCAAGCAGCTCTGGTATGCATTGCGGCAGGGACGGCAAGGTAGCCCTTTTTACTATGACTTCCTGCACGGCAGGGATGGAGGCCAACTGATGCGCACTGCGCTGGCGCGGGTTGTGGCGGGGCTGACCGCCGAGCAGGGCGCGGACATGCGAACCTGGCGCGCCCCCGTGCTGCCGATGCAGTTCGCCCCCGATAGTGCGCTAGGGGTGCCTTGGGGGGCGGCCGCAGGAGCACAGGTGGTGACGCCGTACCGTAACCGTGGCAGCGTCAGCGTGCGGGTCAGCCTGGATCGCGAAGCTGTGACGATGTGCTCGGCGGCTGCGCCGGGGCAAAGCGGCTTCGTCAACCGCGATGGCGAAGCCGACCGGCACCATGCCGATCAGCTTGCTTTGTTCGCGGAATTTGCCTGTAAACAGGACTGGCTCACGCCGGCACAGGTCGATGCGCATACCGAGCGAACCGAGACGCTTTCTTATTGATACGAGCATGCTCGCATTCATTACCGAACACGCAAGTGGGGGCCATGCAGCCTTAACTGCAACGACGTAACAGGTCCGGATTGCAGACAACAGGTTGTTGTCTGCGCCAACGTCACTATCGCAATACGTAGCATAAATATATATCCACGGCAGCCTATGCCAAATTTCGAGGGATGATCATGTTAGAGCAAATGAAGTTCAAGAAAACAGTAGCGGCGACCGCTGTCGCGGCGTTCCTGGCCATGGCGACCAGTGCCCAGGCGCAAACCGAAGCGGGCGACGCGCCCGCAGCCGGCAGTGACCAGGCCACTGGTACGCCGGTTCCGGTCCCGACGCCGGCCCCGGCCGACAACGGTCAGATCCAGGAAGTGGTTGTCACCGCACAGAAGCGCGCATCGACCGCGCAGAAGACAGCGGCGGCCATTACTGTATTCGATGCCAAGACGCTGGAGAAGAACGGCGTGCAGACGCTGCAGGATCTGTCCAAACTGGCGCCGGGCGTCAGCCTGGGGCAGAACTCCGCCAACGTGATCGTCACCATGCGCGGAGTATCCAGCCGCGACACCAATGAAATCGGCGATCCGGCCGTTTCCATCAGCAGCGATGGTTTCTACATCCAGCGGCCGACCGGGTTGTCAGGTTCGATTTACGACCTTGAGCGGGTCGAGGTACTGCGCGGCCCGCAAGGTACGCTGTACGGCCGTAGCGCCACCGGCGGCGCGATCAATTTCATTACCGCCAAGCCGGGCAAGGATTTTGACGCCAGGGTCGGCATGGGAATCGGCAACTACGGCGCGGTCACCACGGAGGGCATGATCAATGTGCCGTTGACCGATGCATGGGCGGCGCGTGTTGCATTCCAGAGTTCCCGGCACGATGGGTACCGCACCAACGAGGCGCCGGCGCGCGCCGGCGATGACGACGATACGACTTCGGCCCGTATTCACCTGCAATATGCGCCGGATGGCGGAAAACTGAAGGTGCTGCTGACCGGCCAGTACACGCATCTTGGCGGTGTCGGCCCGACCGTCGAAGGTGTCGCCATCGTGGGAGCCACCAACAACAGTGTGGTGCCATATATCGACTCGCGCGGCGTCCCGCACGGTTCGCCAAACCAGTTCATCGACACCACCATCAAGACCTTCCAGTTGAACGCCAGCTACGATCTTGATTTTGCCAACCTGATCTATTCTGCCGGCTACCGTCAAATGGATTATGCGCAGTTACGCGATTTGGACGGGCTGATCGGTTCTGCTAACTATTACTATCCAAAAGAAAACCCCAAGGACGTGTCGCATGAGTTACGGATGGTGTCCAAGGGCGACGGCCGTTTCAAATGGCAGTTCGGTGGGTACTATTTTAGAGAGAAAAATTCTCTGCTGACCGACTACCAGAACTATACCGGCGCCAATGCCCCGGTCAATGTGTTCGTCTTCAGCTACGACGTGGAGGCGCGTTCCAAGGCGGCGTTCGGCCAAGCGTCGTATGAGGTGATCGATGGCGTGACTGTCGATGCGGGCGTACGCCAGTCGAACGACTACAAGAAGCGCAGCGGTTTTCAAAACACCGGCAATGGCAATGTGCCGCAGCCGGGAGAGATCAGCAGCAGCAAGCTGACCTATCACCTAGGCCTGAACTGGCAAGCCACGCCTGCCAATCTGGTGTACGGCAAACTCAGCACAGGCTACAAGGCGGGCGGGTTCACCTCTGTTTTCGGTGGCCTGACCAGTGGCTCCACGGTAAGCCAGGTCTCCTACAATCCGGAGACCATCAAGGCATTCGAAATCGGTTCGAAAAACCAGTTTTTCCAGCGCCGGCTACAGTTCAATCTGAGCGCTTACACCTATGACTACAAGGACCAGCAGGTCTCGGTCAACAATGCTGGCACCTCCTATACGCTCAACGCCGGAAAGTCGCGCATTTCCGGCGCCGAAGCCGAGCTGCAAGCTCGGCCGACAGCGGATGACCGGATCGATGGCTCCGTGGCTTACCTGAAGGGTGAATTCAAGGAACTCTGTCTGGCCCGAGACGCACAAGGCAATTGCACACGCAATCTGGCGGGAAATTCGCCAGTGCAGGCGCCAAAATGGCAGATCGGCGCCGGTTACGAGCACATTTTCGAAGCTTTCCACGGCACACTGACGCCGCGCATTCAAACCCATTACGAGAGCGAGTCCTTTTTCGGCGTGGAAAATTATGGACGCCAGTTGCAGAAGAGCTATAACCGTAGCGACCTGATGCTCACCTATGCGGAGGCGAGTGGGAAGTGGACGCTTCAAGGTTACGTCCGCAATATCGAGGACGTAAAAGTCATCACTGTGGCCAATGCCAATTTTGGTGCCTATAACTACGCGTTCGCGGCGCCTCGCACGTTTGGCGTGAAGCTCGCATACAACTGGTAATTATCGAAACGGCAAGGACCGTGCGGTGCGCTAGCAGCCCTGCCGGTCTTTGTCTTAACATGGCTGCCGACGCGTGCGTGGCGCCTGGCGATATCGGCGCTTTACTGCGTCGGGAAGGCATCTATTCGTCCCATTTTCGACGTGGCGCAAGCAGCGTCAACTCGCCGGCGCTCCTGGGCGCTGGAGCGCAAACGCGATCTTGCGGCTATCCAGGAACGCCGAGTGGTGGAGTTGGAAAAGCAAGTCGGGCGCCTGCAGGCAAAGCTGGTCAAGGCTGACTTGATCATCGACGTCCAAAAAAAACTTTCCCTTCTGCTGGGGCGGAGCACCGCCGGCATGCCGAGCGAGCCGAAGTGATCAACGCCGCCAACAGCCTCGCCGATCACCTCGGCGTGGCCGCCGCCTGCCGCGCCTTACGGTTGCCGCGCAGCGCCCTGTATCGTGACCGTGCAGCGCGGCATGTCTGTCCGCTGCCAGCACCGGCCAGCGCGCCACCACCGCGACGCCCGCCGCTGGCGCTATCGGAACTGGAGCGTCGCGTCGCGCTCGACGTGCTCAACAGCCCGCGTTTCGCTAACTGCGCGCCGGCGGCTATCCACGAGCTCCGCGCGCCGAGGGCGCGCGACGTCCGCGTCATCTACAAGCGCCTCCAATCCACCCAATGTCACCCATGCAACATTACCCTGTGTCGAGGCTTCGGCAAATGGTGGTGGTCCCATTGGCACTCAGCTGGGGGACGCGCTCAGCACTGAGCGCAAGAACAGCTCCAGGCGTGCTTCCAGCAATTGCGGCAAGGTGCGGCCGCCGCCGGGATGTTCGGTGCCGAAGGCGGGCCACAGATACTCTCCGGCGATGCAGGAGACGAAGTAAGCGGGCAGCAGGTCCAGCGGCACATCGGGGCGCAACTGCGCCCGCACCCGCGTGTCGGCGAAGTAGCGCGCCAGCAAGGCGCGCGTCCGCACCGGGCCGATTTCGCGCCAGCTCTGCGCCAGCTCCGGACTGGCGCCTGCTTCGGCCAGCACCATGTGGCGCAGGCGCGTCACGCGGGGATCGGCCAGCAGGTCCAGATGGCGCTGGCCGAAGCTGGTCAGCGCGGCATGAATGCTGGCGGCTGGGTCAAGTTCGTGTTCATCGTCCAGATGGCGTAGCCGTTCGGCGCGCAGCACCGCACCGAACAGGCCGGCCTTGCCGCCAAAGCACAGGTAAATCGTGCGCACGGCGGTCCGCGC
>FSUS01000586.1_pt1 | contig 19404 bp, 14 predicted proteins | sample 1637441 | NCBI WGS metagenome assembly FSUS01 (sample SAMEA3914816, study PRJEB12502) | metagenome | biome: forest; material: soil | place: USA | collected 2011-09-16 | depth 0.3 m | reverse complement strand
GCGCTGATCCGTTCGCACAAGGCGGTTGCGCGCAATTCGGTACGTGCGAACATCGAAGCCGACAGCCTGAACTGCTCCATCCTCGGCGAGGACGGCGCGCCCGGCACGCCGGTCTTCGACCTGTACGTGCGCGAGCTGGCGCGCGAAATGACCACCAAGAGCGGCCAGCGCTGCACCGCGATACGGCGTGCGCTGGTGCCGGTCCGCCATCTCGCGGCGGTGGCCGACGCCGTCACCGAATGCCTGCGCCAGGTCACTGTCGGCAACCCGCGTACGCCCGAAGTGCGCATGGGTTCACTCGTGAGCCGCGCCCAATATGACAGCGTCCACCAAGGCATCGCCATGCTGGCCAGCGAAGCGTTGCTGGTGCTCGATGGCCGCGCGCTGGCGCTGGTCGACGCCGACCCGGCGCTGGCGGCCTGCGTCGGCCCCACCCTGCTGTCCATCGCCGATGGCGACCAGGCCAGCCTGGTGCACGAGCACGAAGTCTTCGGGCCGGTCGCCACCCTGCTCGGCTACCGCGACGGCGCGCATGCGCTGCAGCTGGCGCACCGCGGCCTCGGCTCGCTGGTCAGCTCGGTGTTCAGCGCCGACGAAGCGTGGCTGGCGCGCGCCGCGGTCGGGCTGGCCGGCTCGCACGGCCGGGTGCACCTGGTCACGCCGGAAGTCGGCAAGACGCAGACCGGCCACGGCAACGTGATGCCCGCCTCGATCCATGGCGGGCCCGGACGCGCGGGCGGCGGCGAGGAACTCGGCGGACTGCGCGGCCTCGGTTTTTACCATCGCCGCAGCGCGATCCAGGCATCCGCCGCCACCTTGCAGCAACTTGGCGCCAACGCCATCCGCTGGGATTGAGGCAAGCGGCACAACCCTAACAAGACGCGGCCGCGAACGCGCTGAAAAACGGAGACCGACATGACAGAGCAGACCATCCGCTTGCCCCAGCAGTTCAATTTTGCGCATCACATCCTCACGCTCAACGCCGGCCGCGCCGACAAGATTGCGTATATCGACGACCAGGGCTCCTTGCGCTACGGCGAGCTCGATCGCCGCGCGCGCAGCTTGGCCGCCGGGCTGCTGGCCAGCGGCATCCAGCGCGAGCAGCGCGTGCTGCTGATCATGCTCGACACCGTCGATTTGCCGACCGCGATACTGGCGGCGCTGTTCGCCGGCATCATCCCGGTGCCCGTCAACACCCTGCTGCCGGCCAGCGATTACGCCTACATGATCGGACACAGCCGCGCCTCGGCGGTCATCGCCAGCGCCGCCCTGCTGCCCACCGTGCACGAGGCGCTGACCTTGACCGCCGCGCGGCCGCGGCTGATCGTGTCCGGCGCGCCGGCCGAAACCGGCCTGGCCCACATCGACGCGCTGCTCGACACCGCGCCGCTGGCCAGCGACGCCTATGCCGCCACCGCGGCCGACGATTTCGCCTTCTGGCTGTACTCGTCCGGCTCGACCGGCCGCCCGAAAGGCACGGTCCATTCGCACGCCAACCTGTTCTGGACCAGCGAGCTGTATGCCAAGCCGATCCTGGGGATCCGCGGCGACGACATCGTGTTCTCCGCCGCCAAGCTGTTCTTCGCTTACGGCCTGGGCAACGGCTTCACCTTCCCGCTCAGCGTCGGCGCGACCGTGCTGCTGATGGCCGAACGCGCCACCCCGCAGGCGGTATTCGAGCGCCTGACGCGCCATCGCCCGACCGTGTTCGGCGGGGTGCCGACCCTGTTCGTCGCGATGATGGCCTCGCCCGAGCTGCCGTCGCGCGAGCAGGTGGCGCTGCGCATCTGCGCCTCGGCCGGCGAGGCGCTGCCGCGCGAAGTCGGCCAGGCCTTCCACCAGCGCTTCGGCTGCGAGATCCTGGACGGGCTCGGTTCGACCGAGATGCTGCACATCTTCATTTCGAACCGTCCCGGCCAGGTCCGCTACGGCACCTCCGGCCTGCCGGTGCCGGGCTACGACATCGAGCTGCGCGACGAGGCCAACCAGCCGGTGGCGCCCGGCGAGATCGGCGACCTGTATGTGCGCGGCCCGAGCGCGGCCCTGCTGTACTGGACGAACCGCGAAAAAAGCCGCGCGACCTTCCTCGGCGACTGGCTCAAGAGCGGCGACAAATACAGCGCCGACGCCGCCGGCTACCTGACCTATGCCGGGCGCAGCGACGACATGCTCAAGGTCAGCGGCCAGTACGTGTCGCCGATCGAAGTCGAAAGCGTCCTGGGCGCGCACCCGGCGGTGCTCGAATGCGCGGTGGTCGGCAAGACCGCCGCCGACGGGCTGACCAAGACCTCGGCCTACGTGGTGCTGGCGCGTGGCTACGCCGCCGCGCCGCAGCTGGCCGACGAGCTCAAGGCGTTCGTCAAGGCCAGGCTGGCGCCGCACAAGTATCCGCGCGAAATCGTGTTCGTCGATGACTTGCCGAAGACGGCGACCGGCAAGATCCAGCGCTACCGGCTGCGTGCCGCGGCCAGCTGAGGCGGACATGCCGCTGCCCGCAGCGTCAGCCGCGCCCCAATTCGCCACCATCGACTGGCGCGGCGCCGAACTGCGCCTCGAAATCGAATGGGTCGGCGTCAGACGGTCGGCGCAGCCGGTCGTCGTATTCCTGCATGAAGGCCTCGGCTCGGTCGCCCTGTGGAAGGACTTTCCCGAGCGCTTTTGCCGCGCCCACGGCCTGAGCGGCCTGGTTTTTTCGCGCTACGGCTACGGCCAGTCCACCCCGCGGCCGGCCGCCGAGCGCTGGACTGTCGATTTCATGCACCGCCAGGCCTGGGAAGTGCTGCCGGCGCTGGTCGCCGCGCTCGGGCTGGAGCGGCCCTGGCTGTTCGGCCACAGCGACGGCGCCTCGATCGCGCTGCTGTATGCGGCGCGCTTCGGCGACGCCGTCAGCGGCCTGGTGGCGGCGGCGCCCCACATCATGGTCGAAGAGCGCACGCTGGCCTCGATCCGCGCGGCGCGCGCCGCCTACCTCGCCGGCGCGCTGCGCGCGAAGCTGGGACGCTACCACGCCGATGTCGATTCGGCGTTCTGGGGCTGGAACGATGTCTGGCTCGATCCCGCATTCCGCCACTGGGACATCCGCGCCGAGTTGGCGCGGATCAGCGTGCCAGTGCTGGCGGTCCAGGGCGAGGACGACGAGTACGGCACCCTGGAACAGATTGAAGGCATTAAAAGACTCGCGCCGCAGACCCGCCTGCTCGTGCTGCCGCAATGCGGTCACTCGCCCCATCGTGAGCAAAGCGCGCGGCTGATTGCAGAAGCGGCTCAATTCATCGCCCGCCACGGCTGACCCTGCCGCAGGCGGCGGGCGGCGCCGCCATCAATCGCCGGTGCGGCTGCGGCCCCGCCTCCGCGCTCTCAAATTCGCTGGACCTTGATGAAAGCCTGCCGCGTCGTCAACTGCAGCATCAGCGCGCGCGCCTCCGCGTCTGCCCTGTCCATGCTCGCCAGTTTGACGTGACCGTAGCCACGGATCTTTTCCGGCAGCTGGGCGATCTTGAGCGCGATGGCGCGATTTTCCGGCGTCAGGCTGGCGACGATGATGTCGATCGAGCCGAAATAGTCGCGCCGCAGTGCGCGCTCGCGCCGCCGTTCCTCGGTGTAGCCGAACACGTCGAACGGTGTGTCGCGCACGATCTTGAGCGGGGCGAGCAAGCGGAAAGCCGACATCATCCATCCGCCAAAGCGGCGCTTCGCGGGGATGTCGGTTCCGGGACGCTTCCTTGAAACGACCGGCGCGGCGAGGTGGAATTCCAGTTTGTAGTCGCCTTCGAACTGGGCGCCGATCTGGGCCCGGAATGCCGGATCGGCATGCAGGCGGGCCACCTCGTATTCATCCTTGAAGGCCATGACCTTGAACAGATTGCGTGCCACCGCCTTGGCCAGCGGGGTCTTCGAGCCGGCGCCGTCGATCTCGCGCTCCTTGCGTTCGACCTGGCGCACCGCCTGCACGTAACGCTTCGCATAGGCCGCGTCCTGGTAGTTCGCCAGCCACGCCGCGCGGAAGGCCAGCAGGTCCTCGAGCGACTTCGGCGCAAGGAACTGGATGACCCGCGCCGCCGGCTGGGTCAGCTGCTCGACCGCTGCCGTGTCGGCCGCCGCCAGGCGCCCCAGCGTGAAGGCCCGCTTGTTCATCTCGATGGCGACATTGTTCAGTTCAATGGCGCGCATCAGCGCCGCCAGGCCGACCGGCACCAAACCCTTTTGCCAGGCATAGCCCATCAGCAGGATGTTGGCCGCGATCGGATCGCCGAGCACCTCGGCGGCGATGTCCTGCGCATCCAGCTGCCAGGTCCTGTCCGCGCCGCAGGAGGCATGGATCTTGTCGAGCAGCGCGTCCTTGCGGATCGTCGCGTCCGGATTGTGGGTGAATTCGGCAGTCGGAATCTCACGCTCGTTGGCCACTACCTGGGTGTGGCCGCGCCGCATCACGGCGAGCGCGTCGGGCATGGCGGCGACCACCAGGTCGCAGGCAAGCACGGCATCGGCTTGCTGCAGGTCGATCCTGACCTGGTTCAGCGCCGAGGTCGACGCGGCGATGCGCACATGCGACATCACGGCGCCGCCCTTTTGGGCGAAGCCCATGAAATCGAGGGTCGAGGCGCCTTTGCCTTCCAGGTGCGCGGCCATGGTGATGAGGGCGCCGACGGTGACGACACCGGTACCGCCGACGCCGGCCACGAGCAGCTCGAACGGCTTGTCGAAGGTGCAGGGCACCGGGTCCGCGTACTTGCGCAGCAGGGCTTCCAGCTCGCCCAGGCCGACCTTGGCGGCCGGCGGCTTTTTCAAGCTTCCGCCGAGCACCGACACGAAGCTCGGGCAAAATCCTTCGACGCAGGAGTAGTCCTTGTTGCAAGACGATTGTTCGATCTGGCGCTTGCGGCCCAGTTCGGTCTCCAGCGGCAGGATCGACAGGCAGTTCGATTGCACGCCGCAGTCGCCGCATCCCTCGCACACGGCCGGATTGATGACCATGCGGCGGGCCGGATCCGGGAAGGCGACGCGGCCGGGCTTGTTCTTTTTCCTGCGCCGGCGTTTCTCGGCGGCGCAGGTCTGGTCGTACACGAGCACCGTGACGCCGGCCATGTCGCGCAACTGGCGCTGCACGACGTCAAGTTCGGTCCGGTGATGCACGGCGACGCCGGACGGCAAGGCGATGCCGTCGTACTTCTCCGGCTCGTCGGTGACCACCACCGCATGCGCCGCGCCTTCGCTGACGACCTGCTGCAGGATCTGCGGGACGGTCAGCGTGCCGTCGACCGGCTGCCCGCCCGTCATCGCGACCGCGTCGTTGTACAGGATCTTGTACGTCATGTTGGTGCGCGCGGCGATGGCCTGGCGGATCGCCAGGTAACCGGAATGGTAGTAAGTCCCGTCGCCCAGGTTTTGGAACACGTGCTTTTCTTTGGTGAAGCGCGAAGCCGCGACCCAAGGCACGCCCTCGCCTCCCATCTGGGTCAGGTTGACGGTGGAGCGGTCCATCCACGTGGCCATGAAGTGGCAGCCGATCCCCGCCAGCGCGCGGCTGCCTTCCGGCACCTTGGTCGATGTGTTGTGCGGGCACCCCGAACAAAAATACGGCGTGCGCTTGACGCTGTCGCCTTCGTTGGACAAGGCCTCGGCACGGCAGAACGCGGGCAAGTGGCGCGCGAGCGCCAGGTCCGGCCATTTCGGCGCGAGCCAGCCGATCAACGCAGGCGCAATGCGCGACGGGCGCAATTCCCCCGTCGCGGACAGCAGCGGCCGGCCATCCAGGCCGGTCTTGCCCAAGATGGCGGGCCGCTGGCCCGCCGGCAGATTGTAGAACACGCTCTTGAGCTGGTCTTCGATCACCGCGCCCTTTTCTTCGACCACCAGGATTTCGGCCAGTCCTTGCGCGAAACTGGCAAGGCGGGTGCGCTCGAGCGGGAAGGTCAGGCCCGGCTTGTAGATGCGAATGCCCAGCTCGTCGAGCCGCGTCGGCGACAGGCCCAGCCGGCCCAGCGCTTCCTGCAGATCGAGGAAAGCCTTGCCGGCGCTGACGATCCCCAGCGTCGCACCCGGCGCGGCCACCACCAGGCGGTCGATCGAATTGACGGCGGCGAATGCCGCGACGGCATCCAGCTTGTCGGCCATGCGCGACTCGATCGACAAGCCGGGCAAGTCCGGCCAGCGCAGGTGCAGCCCGTCGGCAGGGTAGACAAAATCGGCGGGCGGCGCGAGCGAGGGGGTCGGCCCGACGCGCACGACGGCGCCGCCCTCGACGGTTTCGGAGATGGCCTTGAACCCCACCCAGGCGCCCGAGAAACGCGACAGCGCCCAGCCGTATAAACCGAAGGCCGTATATTCTTCAATGTTCGCCGGATTGAGCACCGGCATCGACCAGGCCATCAGCGCCTGCTCGCTTTGGTGCGGCATCGACGACGAGACACAGCCGTGGTCATCGCCCAGGACCACCAGCACGCCGCCCTTGGGCGAGGCGCCGTAGGCATTCCCGTGCTTGAGCGCGTCGCCGGCACGGTCGACGCCCGGCCCTTTGCCGTACCACATCGCGAACACGCCATCGACCGTGCGTTGCGGGTCATTGGCCACCTGCTGCGTGCCGAGGACGGCGGTCGCGGCCAGCTCTTCATTAATGGCAGGCAGGAACTCGATGTCATGCTGCTTGAGGATGCTGGCGGCACGCCAGGCTTCCTGGTCGACTGCGCCGAGCGGCGATCCGCGGTAGCCGCTGATGAAACCGGCGGTGGCAAGACCGGCCTCGGCGTCCATCCGCTTCTGCATGATCGCCATGCGCAGCAGCGCCTGCGTGCCCGTGATGAACACCCTGCCGTCGCGTCGCACCAGGTTGTCCTCGAGCCGGTAGTCCGGATCGGCAAGGGCCTGGCCGGCCGGGGAACTCAGCGCTTGCGGCATGTCGCCCATATTCTCTCCACTGTCGTTTCATGCGCGGCGAACGCCGCGATATCACTGACCATGGTAAGGAGTTGGCGCGAAGATTTATTTCTATTTTGCCGATTTAAAGCCTAACATAGGCATGTTATTTCATTTTTAGTGTGGTTTATGAAAAATCAAACCCTTGATAAGCATTCCCTGCAAATCCTGCGTGAATTGCAAACGAACAGCCGGATTCCCGCGACCGAACTGGCCGAACGCGTGGCCATGTCCACCTCGCCGTGCTGGCGGCGTCAAAAGGAGCTGGAGGAAACCGGGGTCATCGAGCGCTACGCGGCGATTGTGAACCGGCGCAAAGTCGGCTTGCCGGTGTGCTGCTTCTTGCATATTTCGCTCACCGGACATTCCGAAGGAACGGTCGCCACGTTTGAAAACGCCATGAACGTCCGGCCGGAAGTGATGGAATGCTATGAGGTCACGGGCAGCTTCGACTACCTCGTCAAGCTGCTGCTGCCGACCATGGACGACTACCACGATTTTCTCCACAACGTGCTGGTCAAGTTGCCCGGAGTATCCCAGATCAACACCAGCGTCACCTTGCGTGAAGTGAAGTACGAAACGGCCTTGCCGCTATAGGCCGATGGCGCCGGCCGGCGCGCCGTGCGCCTGGTTCGGTCCGGCGTCGCCGCCGCGCGGGCGGAGCCGGTGGGCCAGGGCGATACTTGCCGCACCACACAGCGCCAGCAGCGTGGCGACGAGGAAGATCTGCGACAGCGCCATCGACCGTGCCAGCAGCACGCCGCCAACCACCGGCCCGAGGATCGAACCGGTGCGCCCGATCGCCATGGCCCAACCGATACCCGCCGCCCTGACTTCGCGCGGAAACAAGTGGCTGGCGATCGCCGGGAAGGTGAGTTGGCCGCCGACGATGCACAGGCCCACCAGGAACAGCAGCGGGAAGACCAGGTTGCCGGTGCCGATCGTCTGGCCCAGCGCGAATACCGCCAGCGCTCCCAGCAGGAAGCCGCAGGCCACCGGCAGGTAGGGGCCGGCACGCCCGACCAGGGTCGAGAGCAGCAGCGCGCCGGCGATCGCGCCCAAATTCAGCAGCACGGCGCCGAGCGCGGCACGGTCCGCCGCCACCCCGTTCAGGGTCAGCACGGTCGGGATGAAGCTCAACAGGAAGCCTGAGAGGACCATGCTCGCCAGGATGCCGCACCAGAGCGCGACCGTGGCGGCGGCGCGGCCCTGGCCGAACAGCCGCGCAAGATGGTTGTGCGGCGGCGAGGGCGGCGCCAGGCTTGCCGCGGACCGCGGCGCGGCGGCCGGAATGATGAGCAGGACGGGAATAATCGCGACCAGGGCAGCCATGCCGCCGATCGCGAAAACCCACTGCCAGCCCAAGCGCAGCATGAACAGCGAGCACAAGGCCCCGCCCACCACCGCGCCGAACGGAAAGCCGATGAACATCAGGATCACCAGCGACGAGCGGCGCGCGGGCGCGCTATTTTCGGCAGTGATGGCCGCCACCGGCGGAATCGCCGCGCCCATGCCGATGCCGCCGACGAAGCGCAGCGCGGCGAGCGACTCGGCCGAGCCGGCGAACGCGCAGGCAATCGTCAGCAGGCCGGTAAGGAGCAGGGCCAGCACCACCATCGGGCGCCGCCCGAAGCGGTCGGCGGCCGGCCCGACCAGGATGGAACCGAGCACGGTGCCGACGAATCCGGCCCCGAAAACACGACCGAGGCTGGCCGGGTCCAGCTGCAGGGACGCGCTGATCAGGGGCGACAGGAAGGACAGCATCAGGGTGTCGAAACCGTCGATCATCGACACCGCAAAGCACACGAGCGCGATGCGGCCGGCCTTGGGCGGAACAGGAACATGCATGGGTGTCTCCTTGAGGGTGGCGTCGACAGCGCCATTCTTTTGCGGGGTTGCGGTCTGAGTATCGCTCCGTGTAGTGTTTATATCTACGGAAACACGAGAGATTATTGATATGAAATCAGAATCATTGGCACTATACTGAAGTTCCGACAGTAACATGCCGATGACCATGAAAAACGAATCGCTGAACCTGCGCCACCTGCGCTACTTCGTCGCCCTGGCCGACGAACTGCACTTCCGCCGCACGGCCGAAAAGCTGGGCATTGCCCAGGGGCCGCTCACGCTCGCCATCCAGGCGCTGGAAGCCGAATTCGGCGCCAGCCTGTTCAACCGGACCCGGCGCAGCGTCGCGCTCAGCGAGGCCGGCGCGGCCCTGCTCGACGATGCGCGCGCCGTGCTGGCGCGCGTCAGCACGGCGCGCGAGACGGTGCGCCAGACGGTAGCGGGCGAACTCGGCCAATTGCGCATCGGCCTGACCAACGCGTCCTCGCTGGCGCCGTTCTTCCCCGCCTTGATCCACGCCTACCGCTTGCGCCATCCGCACGTCCGGGTCTCGCTGCGCGAAATGACCTCGTCGCGCCAGTTGGACGGTCTGGACAATCGCGACATCGACGTCGGCCTGCTGCGCCTGCCGGACAAGGCGCCGCCCGGCTTGGCCCTGCACCCCCTGGTGCAGGACCGGCTGGTGGTCGTCATGCATACGGGACACCGGCTGGGCGCACGCGCCAAATTGCACATCGGCGATTTGCGCGATGAGGCCTTCATCGCCTACCCACGCGAAACCGGGGTGGCGATGTTCTCCCAAATGATGGCCTTGTGCGAGGCGCGCGGCTTCACGCCCCGCATCGTGCAGGAGGCGCAGCAGTCGTCCACCCTGATCGGGCTCGCGGCCACCGGCCTCGGGATTGCCATCGTTCCCGAAGCGCTGAGCGCAATCGCCCTGCCCGGCGTCAAATTCAAGTGGCTCGCCGATGCCGATGCCAGCTCGACGCTGTACATCGCCCACCGCCCGATGGACGTCAATTCGCGCGCCCGCCAGTTTGTCGAGCTGGCGCTGGCCGAATGCGCCGCCGGCGCACGCCCGCCCCCCGCCCGTCGCTCCCGCGCAGGCGGGAGTCCATAGCCCCGCTGCTCACGGGCGGCATCACTCTCAGGCCTGCTTGATCGCCGCCATGAACTTGCGCGGCGAGCTGCCGCGCATGGCCTTGAACATGGCAATGAAGGCGCTTGGATTGTCGTAGCCGGCGTCGAAGGCGATCGCCGCCACGGCATCGCCGTTGGCCAGCCGTTCCATGGCGTACTGGACCAGCACCAGCCGCTTCCAGGCCGAAAACGTCAGCCCGGTCTCGCGCACGAAGTGGCGCGTGAAGCTGCGGCGCGACAGGTTGGTCGCGGCGGCCGCCGCGCCGATGCCGGTCTTGATGCCAGGCGCCTGCAGGAAGCCCATGGCCCAGCGGTTCAAGGCGGGGGTGGCCGGTAGCGGCAATCCGAATTCTTCAGCCGCGACCTGTTCCAACTCAGCCAATACCAGCGCGCCAAGCAGCTTGTCGAGCGCCTGCGCGCCCTTCTCCGGCGCGCCGACCCTGGCCAGCGCGGCGACCAGCAGCGGCGACGCGCGCAGCACGCTGACCGTCGCCGGCAAGCGCTGCGAATACGAGCGCGGCGCACGCACCACCCAGCCTTCGACCGGACCGAGCGAACGCGACGCATGGCGCAGGCCCGGCGGTATCCAGGCCAGCCGCCCCTCGGGCACCACCAGCACCCCGGTGCTCGTCTCGAGACTGATCAGCCCGCGCACGACGAAGGTGAACTGGCCATCGGCGTGCGAATGCATGGGAATGACATGGGCCGACTCGCTGTGGAGCGTCGCGCGCGTGAGGACGGAAGGAATTGGCATATTGGCCCAATATCGGCATTTTTTGGAAGTATAGCGATAACCGAGAGGTCTTGATAGGCATATGATTTTAGTCACCCAATGGAGACCACGATGCCACCCACCGCCAGTTCACACACCCGCCTGCTCCACCTCGTGCAAGCGCTGCCCACCTCGGGCGCGCGCGCGGTGCAGCCATTCGAGATCGACGGCCACACCTATCTGGCCGTCCCGCAACTGGCCGAAGACATCGCCGACCAGCCGCCGTATATGAATGGCGGCGACAGCGACATCGGCATGCCGATCTACCGCTGGGACGATGGCCGCTTCATCGAAGTGCAGCGCCTGCCCGTCAGCGGCGGCGAAGACGCGGAATTCTTCCGCATCGGCGAACGGGCATTCCTGGCCACCGCCAGCTTGCGCACCGGCGCCGGCCCGTACGCGCTGGATGCCGACTCGACCATCTACGAGTGGCGCAACGGCGCCTTCGTCGCATTCCAGCGGCAAGCGGGGTTTGCCGCCAAGCAGTGGCGCCATTTCCAGGTCGGCGCGCGCCATTTCCTCGGCTTCGCCCAGGGCGTCGTGCTCGACGGCGTCACGCCACGCAATCCGAGTCAATCCGTGATCCTCGAATGGAAGGGCGACGCGTTCGAGCCCTTCCAGACCGTACCGTCCGCGTGGGGCTACAACTGGACCCGTTTTTCGGTCGACGGCCATGACTTCCTCGCCTATGCCGACCATATCGCGCCGTCGATCATCCTGCGCTGGGACGGCGCCCAATTTGTGCCGTTCCAGACCATCGAGGACAGCGGCGGACGGGCATTCTGCTGCTTTGCGGCCGATGACGACACCTACCTCGCCTTCGCCAAGCTGCAGGGCAACAGCCTGCTGTATCGCTGGGACGGCGAGCGCTTCGCACTGCACCAGACCTTGAGCGGTCCGGGCGGCCGCGAATTCGCCTACCTGCAGCACGGCGCGCAACACTATCTGATCCAGGCCAATTTCATCACCGGCTCGCCCAAGGAACCGGCAACCATCCAGCAATCGGTCGTGTACCGGCTCGAGCGCGGCGCGATGGTGGTGGCCGACCGCTTTACCACCGCGGGCGCCACCAGCGTGGCCACCTTCACCATCGGCGCCGACACCTTTGTCGCGGTGGCGGAAAGCCTGAGCGCGGCGATCCGCTTTCGCACCGATAGCCACATCTATCGTTTTGCGACAGCGTCAACCACTCATCCCAAAGGAACTTGAACATGGCCGTCTACCAAAATCCGGAGCTGGTCGCGCTGTTTGAAACCTACACCGCCGGGCCGGACAGCATCGGCGCCAAGCTGGTGCACATGGCAACCGATGCCGGCGTCGACGATCCATTGATCGTCGCCACCGGCGCCGACATGGCGATTTTCCCCGGCAACGGCGGCCTGCCCACGGTGCAGAGCTTCCGCCTGTCCACGCGTGGCTTCAAGGAGCTGGCCGGCGTATCGCATCTCGGACCCGCGGCGGCATCGCTCGTCGCGATGCACCGGATCGACCCTGCCGGCATCTCGTGGCGCGCCGAAGCCGAGCGCCTGATGGCGGCGACAGAACGGGCCCGCGAAGTCAATTCGGTGGCGCTGTGGCGCGACAGGATTGCCGTGGAAGCGTACCGCGGACGCGAGCCGGCGATCACCGCCATGATCGATTACGCCTGCGCGCTGACGCTGCGCTACCTGCGCGCCGTGCTGGACGACGAATCGAAGCTGACGCCGGAGTTCCTGCGCCGCGAATACCTCGAAGCCAAGGGCGACGCGCTCGGCGCCAGCGTTCCGTTCAACGCCGTCATGATTGCGACCTTCTTTCTCGCCGGCCTCGACATTTCCCACCGCGTCACGCGCTGGTTCAAGCAGCACGAGATCGACTGGAAGCGCGCGATGGTGCTCATTTGCGGCAAGCAGGGACGCCCGACTTCGGGCGTGACCTGGACCAGCAATTCAGTGTGCCAGATGATCATCGCGGCATCCGACCGCCGGTTGCCGATCGAGCGCATGTACCTGGCGCCGCACGCGCCTGGCTTCAGCGTCGGCGACCCGGTCGATCCCCAGGCGCTGCTGGCCTTCGAGCCGCCCTTGCGCGCGGTCTGGTTCTACACCAGGGCGATCAGCGAACTGGCGCCGCTGATGTTCGACGGCTATCCGGGATATGCGCCGGGACAATATGAAGCGCCCGTGATCGGACCGGGCACCACGGGACTGGCGGAAATGCCGCGCATCATGGGTCCGGACGACATGCTGACGATGACCGCGCGCTTGCGCATGGTCATCGAGGATCCGCGCCAATTGCTGTCGGGCTGCGTGACCGACTACGCCGCCGAACAGCTGCGCCTGAATGGCAACGATTACGCCAGTGTCGTGGTTCCCGGCCTCGACGGCTATACCTATCCCGCCGGCCTGTAAGGAAGGCCAGGCGGCCTAGCGCGACACCGTCAGCAGCGTGAAGGTGCCGGGTTTCAAGCGCGGCTTGACCCCGGCAACAACTGGTCCTTCCGCTTCGGCCGCAACGGCGTAGATGCGGTGATTGGCATGGTCGAGCGCCAGCGTACGGGCCGACCGCTGGGTCGCCACGGTCTGGCGCACCGTGTAGCTGTCGGCCGCAACCACCGTCATCGTGCCTTCGCCGTTCGACGTGAACACGAGATTGAGCGCCTGGTCGTAGGCGACCGCATCGCATCCCTGCCCGATATTCACGGTCGCCAATATGGCACCCGAAGCGCCGGACAGCACGACCATTTTCTGGTTGCGGCAGACCACGAACAAGCGGCCGGTGGCGCGATCGATGTCCATCCCGGTCGGTTCGGCGCAGGGGGCGATATCGTGGCGCGCCAGCACCAGGAGCCTGGCGGTATCCACCACCGCCACCGCGTTGCTGTCTTCGATATTGACGTACAGCCGGCCCTTGCCGTCAACGGCACTGAATTCGAGGCTGCCGCCGACGGCGACCGTGCCGACAACTTCGTTTTTCACCGCATCGATGACGGTCAAGTCGCCCGAGTTGGCGTTCGCCGTGAACACGCGCCGGGTCAGCGGGTCATACGTGATCGCATCTGGATTCTTGCCGGTCGGAAGTGTCGCAATGATTTTCAGGGATGACAGCTCGAACACCGTCACCGTATCGCTGGCGCCGTTGCTGGTGAAGCCCTTGTCGATCTCCGGCGCGAACGCCACGCCGTGCACGCCGGCGGTGCCGCCGACGCTGCCGACCACCCGGCGGAGCGTCGTGTCGAACACGTCGACGTGATCACCCCTGGTGATGAACAGGCGCTCGCCCTTGCCGTCGTAGGCGAGGTAATCCCATTTCACTTCACCCTGCAGCACCTGGCGGTGCGTGGTGCGGAAGGCGGGTTCGGCAGCCTGCGCCGCAGCTGCCCAGGCGAGCAACAGGGCAAGCGCGCACTTAAAAAAACTGGTTCTCATGAAGGTACCTTGGAGGTGGATAAAAAATCAGCGCTTGAAATCGAACAGGCGGGCGGGATTGTCCGACAAGATCAGCCGGTGCAAGACCGGATCGGTGGTCCATGCCGTCAGCAGATTGAGCAGGCCGCCGGTATCGCGCCCCGATTCGGGGATGTGGGGCCAGTCGGAACCCCACACCACGTTCGCCGGCGCGGTCTCGATGATGGCCTTTGCCATCGGCAGGACCGCTTCGTAGCCGCGCTTCCTGGCAATGCGGTAGGGCGCGCTGAGCTTGAGCCAGCAGCGCCCATGCTTGAGAATGCCCAGCAGGCGTTCGAAATCGCTCATGGTCAGGCCATCTTCTTCGAGCATATAACCCATGTGGTCGATCACATGGGTATGGTCGAATCCGTCCAGGAAAGGAATCAGGTTCTTGACCAGCCAGCCCGGTGTATAGAACTGCAAATGCCAGCCCAGCGGCGCGATGCGCTTGGCCATGCGCAGGATATAGTCCTGGATGTCCTGCAAGGCCCAGCCGGAGCGGCTGAACAGGTCAAGCCGGACCGCACGCACGCCAAGCGAGTGATACAGCGCCAGCTCGCGATCGGAGATCGACTCCTCGATCATCACGACGCCGCGCGCCATCTCGCCCACGTGCGCCAGCGCATCGAGCAGGCAGCGGTTGTCGGTACCGTAGAAACTTGGCTGCACGATCACGAAGCGCTGCAGTTGCAGCAGCTTCATCAAGTCGAGGTAATGGGTCAGCTTACCGTCCGGCAGCGTGTAGTGCGGATGCGCCACGTGCGGGTAATACGAGGCGGGACCGAACACATGCATGTGGGCGTCGCAGGCCTGTGCCGGCATCAGCAGGTTCGGCAAGCTCAGCCCGTCGAGCGCGAGCATGGGTTCGGAAATCAGTGGTTCTGCATGTGGGGTAGTCATGTCGATCTCGCTAAATGAAAAAAAATTATGCTGCCTGGCTCGCATACAGCGATGCCATGGAGCGGAACTCGGCCACCTTGCGGCGCAGCGCGTCCAGCATCAGATCGCTGTCGATGCCGGCAAAGATGAACGGTGCCATGCCTTCGGCCATCAACTGCGCGTGGGCCTCGCCCTGCCCCATGCCACCGACGACGGCCAGCTTGTTGTGCTTGCGCGCCGCACGGATCACCGTCTTGCAGGCGTCGACCACCAGCGGGTGGGTCGGCTGGCCGACACAGCCGAGGTCGGCGCTCAGGTCGTTCGCGCCGACCGCCACGATGTCCACGCCGGGCACCGCGGCGATGGCGTCGGCGGCCGCCACGCCGCGCGCGGTCTCGATCAGCACTTGCAGCAGCGTGCCCTGGTCGACCATCTGGTTCATGTCCCGAGGCGCCAATTGTCGATAGGCGACCTGGGGCAAGGTGGCGATCTGCGAGCGCTGGCCGTTCGGCGCGAAACGCACCGCCATCGCCGCGTCGGCCGCCTGTTCGACCGTCTCGATGCGCGGCACGATGATGCCGGTCGCGCCGCCATCGAGGACGCGGCCGATCGCCCCGTAGTCGCGCTCGGGCACGCGCACCCAGGCTTCCATCCCGAGATCGAGCGCGGTCGCCGACATCGCCGCGATGGCGTCGAACCCGATCGCGCTATGCTCCATGTCGATCCACACCACGTCGTATTGCGCCGCCTTGGCCATGCGCACAATGTCGGCTGTGCGCGCCGAGCGCACGCCCAGCCCCAAGACCGGCACACCTGAGCGCAATTTCGTCAGTACAGTTTGTGACAGCATGGTCCTCTCCGATTGGATTAAAAGTTGTAGGTCGCGGTGAGGCCGAAGGTGCGCGGATCGGACACCAGGCCCAGGCGCACCGCGCCGGTGTTGTATTTCGAGACCGGCCCGCCGCCCCGGTAGTACAGCTTGTCGGTCACGTTGTTCACCCAGGCCGTGAGGCGCCAGCGCTCGCTGGCCGGCTCCCACATCACGCGCAGGTCGCCCTTGGTATAGCTTGGCGACCACAGCGAATTGAATTCGGTGATCGTGTTGTCGACCGCTACCACGTCGACCTGGAATTCGAGCGATCCGTAGGCGCCGACCGGAAGCAGGTAGCTGGCCATGGCGCTGAAGTCATGGCGCGGCACCAGCGCGATGCGTTTGCCGGCCAGGTCGAAGGTGTGGGCGGCGTCGCTGAAGCCCGGTTGCACGTCGATGAAATTCTTGTAGCGCGCGTCGACATACGAGCCGCCCGCCGACAGCGTCAAGGCGTCGGTCACGCGCGCCTTGACTTCGAGTTCGACGCCCTTGCTGCGCGCGCCGGCCGAGCTGGTGGTGGGCGCGCCGTTCACATCGAAGGTCTGCAATTGCAGGTTCTTGTAGTCGCTGTAAAAGACCGCTGCGTTGAAACGCAGGCGCCGGTCGAGGAACTCGCCCTTGAAGCCGAGTTCATAGTTGGTCACATCCTCCGGCAGGAAGGACACCAGGGGCGCCGACGGCAATTCGCCCTGGAAGCCGCCACTCTTGAATCCCTTGGCGACCGACGCGTAGCTCAGTACACGGTCGGCCAGCTGATACTCCAGCACCGCCTTGGGCGACGCCTTGTTCCAGCGTCGCGACGCCGCGGCGTCATAGTTCGCATCGAGGAAAGGCGAATCGGCGGTGGCGCCGTCGATGCCCGGAATCGGAATCGAGGAAGCGGCCACCCTGAAATCCTTGGTTTCCGTGGTCAGGCGCAGACCGCCGGTCAGCATCAGGCGGTCCAGCAGCCGGTAATGGACCTCGCCGAACGCGCCGATCGAATCGGTCTTGATGTGCTGGTCGAAGGTCGTGTACGAACTGAACGGGGCCACGTTCCAGTAGTAGGTGTGGGCGCGCGAGCCCTCCTCGTGGAAGAAGTACAAGCCCGAGGTCCACGAAAAGCGGTTCTCGGTGCCGCGCTCATTGGGCTGGTTCGAGACCAGGCGGAATTCCTGGCTGGCCGACCAGGCATGCTCGTCGGTCCGCGTCGTCGCGGTCAGTCCCGGCACGCGGCCCAGATCTTCCAGGCTGTGATTTTTCTCGTTCCGCACGCCGGTGATCGACATGAAGTCGAAGGCCGGCGCGGCATACCGCACATTCAGCAAGCCGCCCTTGGTCTCCACGCCCTGGTTGCCATTGACATTCGAACGCGCGGACAGCGGATCGGCTTCCTGCACGGGCAGCGGGGTCACGCCCGGACGCGGGTCGCCGCTGCGGCCATGCAAAAAGAATTCATAAGGTGTTCCCGGCGTATCGGAAATGATGCTCTTCAGGACGCCATGCTGCTCGCTCTTTTCCCAGTCGGCGATGAGGTTGACTGTCAGTTGCTTCGACGGCGTGAACTTGAGCGTGCCGCGCAGGCCGTGGCTGTTGGTGTCGTTGGCGGTGTCGCCCGTGGTGAGGTTCTTGTAGAGGCCATCCCGGCTGTCGGACATGAGCGCCAGCCGTCCATATAGCAAGTCGTCCACCAGGGTGCCGCTGACGGCACCCTTGAGATTCAGGCGGCCGTAGTTGCCGACCTCGGCCTGCAAGTAGCCCGACTGTTCTTTGGTCGGCTCGCGCGTGATGACATTGATGGCGCCACCGGTCGCATTTTTTCCGTAGAGGGTACCCTGCGGGCCCTTCAGCACCTCGACCCGTTCGACATCGAAATACGCGAGGTTCGATGCCGCCTGGCGGGATACATACATGTCGTTGAGGAAGACCGCCACGCCGGGGTCGGCACTGAGATCCTCGGTGGTGCGTCCCAGGCCACGAATCGTATAAAACGCCGAGCCGACGCTCTCGACATACACATGCAGGCTCGGCGTGAACTGCGACAGCTCTTCGACGTTCTTGATCTGCAGGCGCTCGAGCGTTTCGGCGGAATAGGCCGAGATCGAGATCGGCACGTTCTGGACATTCTCCGCCCTGCCGCGACGCTGGGCGGTGACGACCACTTCCTGCAAGGCGCTGTTGTCGACCTGCGCCGCATCACGCTCCTGCGCCATCGCCGGTTCTGTCATCAGTACGCCCAACATCGCGCCGCACAGCATGGCGGCCCATTTCACTCCTCGTTTCATCGCGTCTCCTTTTAGTTATTAAGTGCGGAACAGCGAGCTAATCTTCGTTAGCCTCGCGACATACAGCGCCGAGTATTGCTCCATCCAATATTTTGGTCTATACCGATAATTAAGATCATTGATATGATAATTAAATCAATAGCACGTGCCAGGACTGCGATAATCCTTGACGGCCCAGCTACAAATCGAGAATCAGTTCGGCCGACAGCGCGCGCGAACAACATGGCGTGAAACGGTCGTTCTTCGCATGCTCGGCTTCGGACAGGAACAGATCCCTGTGCTCGGGCGTGCCCGACAGAATGCCGGTGACGCAAGTGCCGCACATGCCCTGCTCGCAGGCCAGGGGGATCCGCACCCCATGCTCGGCCAAGGCGACGGCCACCGTCTTGCCGGGAGGGATCTCGATCACCTGGCCGCTGCTGGCGATCCTGACCTTGAAGTCGAGGCCGTCGACCGGTGCCGGCGCGGCGCCGAAGTATTCGACGTGGATCTGCCGCGCGCGCCAGCCGCCGTCCCTGGCGGCGCCCAGCACGTGCTCGATAAACCCCGCGGGACCGCAGACGTACAGGTGGGTGCCCTCATCCGGCTGCCCCAACAGCGATGCCAGCTCGAGCCGCTGCTCCGGCGCGCCGTCGTCGAAATGGAAATGCACCTTGTCGGCGAAGGCGGCGCGCGACAGCCGCTGGTGAAACGCCGTGCACCGCGGCGAGCGGGTACAGTAACGCAGTTCGAAATCGGCACCGAGATTGGCAAGCCGCTCGGCCATGCTCAGCATGGGCGTGACGCCTATGCCGCCGGCCAGCAGCAAGCTTCGCCTGGCGCCATCGACCAGGGGAAAGCAGTTCCGGGGCGGGCTGATCTTCAGCACATCGCCCAGCCCGATCCGGGCGTGCATGGCCGCCGAGCCACCGCGTGAAGCGGGATCGCGCAGGATCGCGATCTGGTAACGATGCTGTTCGTCCGGATCGTTACACAGCGAATACTGGCGTACCAGGTTCGCGTCCACCCGCACGTCGACGTGGGCGCCGGCGCTGAACGGCGGCAGCGCCTCGCCGCCGAGCGGGACGAGGTCAAAACTGTAGATGCCGTCCGCTTCGACCGTCTTCTTGTCGACCCGAACGGAAAGCGTGCATGCATTGTCCACGACGGCGATTCCTTTGTGTTGGTGTGCGATGGCGACGGCGCGCGCCGTCAATTCCTGATAAGGTATTTCTCGATGTCGAGCGGCGCCTTCAGCACGCCGTACCTGAGCATGTATTCCTCCAGCTTTTTCAGGCTCCCCACGTCGAG
>FSUS01000319.1_pt1 | contig 20079 bp, 17 predicted proteins | sample 1637441 | NCBI WGS metagenome assembly FSUS01 (sample SAMEA3914816, study PRJEB12502) | metagenome | biome: forest; material: soil | place: USA | collected 2011-09-16 | depth 0.3 m | reverse complement strand
GTACCTGGCGCACTCCAAGCTGCGCGCCTGCGGCCTTGGCCCTGCGCTGCTGGTCGGCGAAGCACCGGTGCACATCGAAGGCACCTCACGCATCTACGACGCGGAAGGCAAGGTCCGTTGGGAAAAGGCCTTCTTCAGCGGCGAGCAGAATATGTCGCACACCATCGCCAACCTGGAACATCATCACTTCAAGTACGAGCTGTTCAAGCGTCCGGGCGATGTCCATATCCACTTCTTCGGAACTGCGACCCTGAGCGTGGCCGACAACATCTCGGTCAAGCCGGGCGAAACCTTCGAGATCGAAGCGCCGCAGTTCGGCCCAGCGTTGCGCAACAAGCTGGCCGTCGGCAAAACCGAATTCGCGAAAGTTAAAACACTATGATCATTACTGGCAAAGCCCTGATCGGCGGCGAAGCCGTGCCAGGCAACGGCGCCGCCATCCGCGCCTGGAATCCGTCGCTGCAACAGCAGATGGAGCCTGAGTTCCACGCGGTCGACATCAACCAGATCGACCAGGCCTGCCGCTTGGCCGAAGCGGCCTTCGACCCGTTCCGCGCGTTGAGCGACGAGCGCCGCGCCGTATTTTTGGAAACCATCGCCGAGCAGATCTTGGCCCTGGGCGATGTGCTGGTCGAGCGCGTGATGGCCGAGAGCGGCCTGCCGCGTCCACGCATCGAAGGTGAGCGTGGCCGCACGGTCGGCCAATTGAAGCTGTTCGCCAGCCTGCTGCGCGAAGGTTCGTGGAACGATGTGCGCGTCGATCCCGCGCTGCCGGAACGGGCGCCGCCGCGTCCCGACCTGCGCATGCGCATGATCGGCGTCGGCCCGGTCGCTGTTTTCGCGGCCAGTAACTTCCCGCTGGCGTTTTCGGTGGCCGGCGGCGACACCGCGTCGGCACTGGCTGCCGGCTGCCCGGTGGTGCTGAAGGCGCACTCCGCGCATCCGGGCACCTCCGAACTGGTGGGCCGCGCCATCGTCAAGGCGATCGAGATCTGCGGCCTGCCGGCCGGCGTGTTCTCGCTGCTGACCGGCAGCGGCAACGGCATCGGCACGGAACTGGTCAGGCACCCGGCCATCAAGGCGGTTGGTTTCACCGGCTCGCGCAGCGGCGGCCTGGCGCTGATGGCGGTGGCTGCCGCGCGTCCGGTGCCGATTCCCGTGTATGCGGAAATGAGCAGCATCAATCCGTTGTTCCTGATGCCGCAGGCCCTGGCCGCGCGCGCCGAGGACATCGCCGCCGGTTTCGCCGCATCGCTGGTGCTGGGCGTGGGCCAGATGTGTACCAACCCAGGCTTGGTGATCGGTATCGCCGGCCCGGACCTGGAGCGTTTCGCCAGCGCCGCCGCCGCCGCCTTGGCCGGCGGCCAGCCATGTGCCATGCTGTCGCCGGGTATCGCCGGCAGCTACCAGCGCGGCGTACAGGCGCTGGCCAATCACGGCGAAGTCAGGACGCTGGCCTTGGCCGCGCAGGCCGAAGGCAAGGGCGCTCCGGCGCTGTTCATGTCCGGTGGCGAGGCTTTCCTCAGCCAGCATGCGCTATCTGAAGAGGTATTCGGCCCTGCCTCGCTGGTGGTGGCCTGCCGCGACATGGAAGAACTGCGCCGTGTGGCTGATACGCTGGAAGGCCAGCTGACCGCAACGCTGCAGCTGGATGATGGCGACATCGATGCGGCGCACCAGCTGCTGCCGGTATTGGAGCGCAAGGTCGGCCGCATCCTGGCCAACGGTTTCCCGACCGGCGTGGAAGTGTGCAGCGCGATGGTGCACGGCGGACCGTTCCCGTCGACGTCGGATGGCCGCAGCACTTCGGTCGGCACGGGCGCCATCCAGCGCTTCCTGCGTCCGGTGTGCTACCAGAATCTGCCGCAGGCGCTGCTGCCGGAAGTGCTGCGCGAAGGCGGCACCGCCGTCTGGCGCCGCATGAACGGCGAGCTGTCCAAGGCATAAGGTAGCGCGGTACAGAAATAATTTTGGAGACAACATGAGCCATTTGGCCAAATTCGACAGCTTGCGCGGCAAGCGCGTATTCATCACCGGCGGGGGAAGCGGCATCGGCGAAGCGATCGTGATTTCGTTCGCGGAGCAGGGCGCGCAGGTCGCCTTCGTCGACATCGCGCAGGACGCCAGCATGGCCCTGTGCCGCCGCGTCGCCGACGCAGGCTACCCGGCGCCGGTTTTCCGCCAGTGCGACATTACCGACATCCCGGCCCTGCAGCGCACGATGGCCGAACTGGCCAGAGCGCTCGGCGACTTCGACATCCTGGTCAACAACGCCGCCAACGACCAGCGCCATAAGACCGAAGAGGTCACGGTCGAATACTGGGACGAACGGGTGGCGATCAACCAGCGGCCGATGTTCTTCACCTGCCAGGCGGTGTTCGAAGGCATGAAGCGGCGCGGCGGTGGAGCGATCATCAACGTCAGCTCGATTTCATGGCATGTGAAGAATGCAGGTTATCCGGTGTATGCGACGTCCAAGGCGGCGGTTGTGGGCCTGACGCGCGGCCTGGCCCGCGAATACGGCGCCCACAATATCCGCGTCAACACCGTCACGCCGGGCTGGGTCATGACGCAACGCCAGATCGAACTGTGGGTAGACGAAGCGGCGGAAGCCGGGATCAAAGAGAAGCAGTGCCTGCCGGCCAAGCTGATGCCGCAGCACATAGCCTCGATGATCCTGTTCCTCGCCTCCGAGGATGGCGCGATGTGCACCGCGCAGGAATTCATTGTCGACGCTGGCTGGGTGTAAGCAGCAGGCTGGCGAGCCGTTCGCCGCGCGCAGTCACGATCCCTAAGCCGGCAGCCGTCGCCCGTGGGCCACCCGCGGTGCGGCGTGCCGCCCGCATGTTGCCGGTGCGGCGGCGGCCTGTCGACCCTAAACAATGGTACTGACATGATAAAAACTCTCCTGGCCCCGGCCATTATCCTCGCGCTACCGCCCGCAGTCGCGGCCGAACCTGCCGCGCAGGTCCTGCACAGCCCCGACCATCACATCAGCATCACGCTGCGCACCACGCCCGCCGGCGCACTGACCTACGCCGTGTCCCGCGACGGCAAACTTGTCCTGCAAGACTCCGACCTCGGCCTGCAACTCGACGGCGCCGACCTGGCCACCGCACTGACGCTATCCGCCGCCTCCAGGCCGCAAACCGTCACCGACCACTACCAGCTGGCTGTCGGCAAAAGACGTAGCATCACCTACCGCGCCACCGAACAAGCCTTCACAGTCGAAAATCCTCAGCACCAGAAGATGACCATCATCTTCCGCGCTTCCAACGACGGGATAGCCTTCCGCTATATCGTAGCCGACCCCTCGCTGCCAAACAAAAAACTGACCCAGGAACGCAGCACATTCGCGCTGCCGCAAGGCGCCAAGGCCTGGCTGCAGCCCATGTCAGTGGCGCAGACCGGCTGGAGCAACGTCAACCCGGCCTACGAAGAACACTACGAGATGGACATCCCCGCCGGCACTCCATCGCCATCCCCGGCCGGCTGGGTCTTCCCCGCGCTGTTCAAGGCAGGCGGCAACTGGCTCGCCATCTCCGAGGCCAACATGGACGGCAGCTTCCAGGCCTCGCGCCTGGCCGCCGCAGCCCCGGGCGGCAAATACAGCATCGGCAATCCCATGCCTGCCGAAGTCACCACCGGCGGCTCCTTGATGGCCGAAACCGCCGGCACACTGACCACCCCCTGGCGCCTGATCGCACTGGGCCCGCTGTCCACCGTGATGAACTCCACGCTAGGCACCGACCTCGCGGCACCCGCCAGCGTCTTCGATCCCAAACTGATCCAGCCCGGCCACGCCTCCTGGAGCTGGGCGCTGCTGAAAGACGACGCCACTGTCTATAGCGTGCAAAAGCGCTTCATCGACTACGCCGCCGACATGCATTGGGATTACACCTTGATCGACGCCGACTGGGACCGCAAGATCGGTTACGATAAAGTAAAAGAGCTGGTCGACTACGCCGCCACAAAAAACATCGGCATTCTCCTCTGGTACAACTCTTCCGGCGACTGGAACAAAACCGAATACACCCCCAAAAGCCAGCTGCTGACCCACGACCAGCGCGTCAAGGAATTCAAGCGCTTGCACGACATGGGCGTAAAGGGTGTGAAGATCGACTTCTTCGGCGGCGACGGCCGGTCCATGATCGCCTACTACGTGGACATCCTGCGTGACGCCGCCGACGCCGGCCTGCTGGTCAACTTCCATGGTGCCACGCTGCCGCGCGGTTGGACCCGCACCTGGCCCAACCTGATGTCGATGGAAGCGGTGCGCGGCCTCGAATTCACCACCTTCGAACAAGCCGACGAAGACAAGGTCGCCGCCCACGCCGCCATGCTGCCATTCGCCCGCAACCTGTTCGACCCGATGGACTTCACCCCCATGGTCTTCGGCGACATCCCCAAAATCCGCCGCGCCACCAGCAATGGCTTCGAACTGGCCGAATCGGTGCTGTTCATCTCCGGCATCCAGCATTTCGCCGAAACGCCCGAAGGCATGGCCACCGTGCCGGTCTACGTCAAGCAATTCCTGCAAACCCTGCCGCGCGGCTGGGACGACAGCCGCCTGCTGGATGGTTACCCCGGCCAATACCTCGCCATCGCCCGCAAGGCCGGCGACTCCTGGTACATCGCCGGCATCAATGCCACCGAATCTGAAAAGGTCATGCAGCTTGACCTGTCCTTCGCCCGAGGCAAGAAGGGCGTAATCATCAACGACGGCCAGTCCCGGCGCAGCTTCACGCAAGCCGACCTTGCAGCAGGAAAAAGAGTCGCCGTGACGATCAGGCCGCATGGAGGTTTCGTCGCGACGTTCAAATAAGCCGTACCCATAAAACCATAACGGAGACAAGCAATGAAACAACTGAAGCTCGGCGTACTCGCCCTGTGCATCGCCGCTGCCGGCGCAGCCGACGCCGTCAGCCTGACCATCGACGCCGCCAAACCTGGCCCGGTCATCGACAAGAATATCTACGGCCAGTTCGCCGAACATCTCGGTACCGGCATCTACCAAGGCCTGTGGGTCGGCCCGGAATCGAAGATCCCCAACACCAAGGGCTGGCGCAACGACGTGGTCGGCGCGCTGAAGAAGATGCACGTGCCGCTGGTGCGCTGGCCGGGCGGCTGCTTCGCCGACGAATATCACTGGAAGGATGGCATCGGCCCGCGCAGCAAACGCCCGGTCAAGGTCAACACCAATTGGGGCGGCGTCGAAGAGAGCAACGCCGTCGGCACGCACGAGTTCTTCGACCTGATCGACCTGTTGGGCGCGGACGCTTACGTCAACGGCAACCTCGGCTCGGGCAGTGTGCAGGAGATGAGCGAGTGGATCGAGTACATGACCTCCGACAGCAAGTCCACGCTGGCCAATCTGCGCCGCAAGAACGGCCACGAAAAGCCGTTCAAGGTCGCCTATTTCGCGGTCGGTAACGAAGCGTGGGGCTGCGGCGGCAATATGACGCCGGAACACTACGCAGATCTGTACAAGAACGTCGAGACCTTCCTTAAGGCCCCCGCAACCAGCCGCCCCAAGCTGATCGCCAGCGGAGGCAACGACAACGATACGCGCTGGTCGGAAGTGCTGGCCAAGCAACTGAAGCGCCAGGCCAACGCGATCAGCTTCCACTACTACACCATCCCGACCGGAAAGTGGGAAGTGAAGGGCGCCGCCACCGGCTTTGCGGAGAACGAGTGGATTGCCACGCTGTCCAATACGCTGCGCATGGACTCGCATATCCGCGCCAACGCCGCCGCCATGGACAAGTCGGACCCTGAGAAGAGACTGGGGCTGTTCGTCGATGAATGGGGAACCTGGTACGACGTGGAGAAGGGCACCAATGCCGGCTTCCTGTTCCAGCAAAACACGCTGCGCGATGCAGTGGTGGCTGCGCTCAATTTCAACATCTTCCACGAACACGCCGACCGCGTGCGCATGACCAACATCGCACAGATGGTCAATGTGCTGCAATCGATGATCATCACCGACAAGGACCGCATGTTCGTCACGCCGACCTATCACGCGTTCGAGATGTACGTGCCGTTCCAGGGCGCGACGTCGCTGCCGGTGACGCTGGCTGATAATCCGCAGTACACGCTGGGCAGCGTCAGTGTGCCGGAGGTCAGCGCTTCCGCCGCGCGCGGCACGGATGGCAAGCTGTATCTGGCGCTGGTGAATACCGATCCGGGAAAGGCGGCCGATGTGACGGTCAACGTCGCAGGCCAGGCGGTGAAGGGCGCGCAGGGCCGCGTGCTGACGGCCGGCGCCATGGACGCGCATAACACCCTCCAGTCGCCGCAGGAGGTCAAGCCGGCCCCATTCAGCGCTACGGCTTCTGGCGGCAAGCTTAGACTGACCATCCCGGCAAAATCGGTGGTCGTGGTAGCGGTGGAGTAAGCCGTGGACAGCAAACGCAGAGCTATAGTCACAGCCGCCGCCATGGGTGCGGCAGTGCCAGCCTCGCTGGCCGCGCTGCTGAGTGGTTGCGGCGGAGGAGGCGGCGGATCGAGCAATCCGGTCGCTGCCACGCCGACGCCGACGCCGACGCCAACGCCAACGCCGACGCCGACGCCAACTCCGACGCCAATGCCAACGACTATCACGTTTGCCAACGCCTCGGTGCACGATCCGGCGTTGATCAAAGTCTCCGCCACCTACTACGTGTTCGGCTCCCACCTGGCCGCGGCCAAATCGACGGACCTGATGAACTGGACCAAGATCGGCGACGGCGTCAACGCCAGCAACCCGCTGTTCGACAACGTCGTCACCGCGCTGGCCGACACCTTCGCCTGGTCGCAGGTGACCGACTTGTGGGCGCCGGACGTGATCCAGCTGGACGACGGAAAATTCTACTTCTACTACAACTCCTGCAAAGGCGACTCGCCGCGTTCCGCGCTGGGTGTGGCGGTAGCGGACAAAGTCGAGGGCCCCTACGTCAACAAACAGATATTCCTCAAGTCCGGCATGTGGGGCCAGATCAGCGAGGACGGCGTCAACATCTACGACGCGCTGACCATGCCCAACGTGGTCGATCCGAACACCTTCCGCGACAAGGACGGCAAGCTGTGGATGATCTACGGCTCCTACTCCGGCGGCATCTTCATCCTCTCCATGGACCCGGCCACCGGCATGCCTAAAGCCGGGCAGGGCTACGGCAAGCGCCTGATGGGCGGAAACCACGCGCGCATCGAAGGCGCCTACGTGATGTACAGCCCGCAGACGAAGTACTACTATCTGTTCACGTCCTTCGGCGGCCTGGATGCCAATGGCGCCTATAACGTCCGGGTGGCGCGTTCGCTGAACCCGGACGGCCCATACGTGGACGCCAAGGGCTTCGACATGGCGAACGTCAAGGCCAATCCGGCGCTGCCGCTGTTTGACGACGCCAGCATCGCGCCTTATGGCCAGAAGCTGATGGGTAATCATCAGTACGCGCTGGCCGATGGCGAGAGCGGCACGCCGCTGGGCTATGTATCTCCGGGCCATAACTCGGCGTTCTACGAAGCGGCCAGCAACCAGTACTTTATCGTGTTCCATACCCGCTTCCCTGGCATGGGCGAGTACCATGAAATACGGGTGCACGAAATGTTCATCAATGACGAAGGCTGGCTGGTGGTGGCGCCGTTCCGTTACGCGCCGCTTGGCAAGAACACCGCAGTACTGTCGGCGGACGTGGCGGCGGCTGATGCTGTCGGCACGTACAAGATGATCAATCATGGCAAGGATATCTCCACCGTGATCAAGGCCTCGCATGTGGTCAAGCTGGCGGCGGATGGTACGGTCAGTGGCGCGGCGACGGGGACGTGGAAGCATAATGGCGCCAACAAGGTGACGCTCTCGCTGGGAGCGGCGGGAGATTTTGGCGGTGTACTGTCGCGCCAGTGGAATACCAATGCCAGCGCATTCGTCGTCACCTTCACCGCGCAATCGGTGGATGGCGTGTCGATCTGGGGCGCCCGGACCGGGAACTAACAAGCGAGGAATCATGAAGCATATTCGTTATATCGCCGCGGCGTTCGTCGCCGCAGCCAGCATCGCCGCACCAGCCCGGGAAGTGGACGTGCATGATCCTGTCATGGCGAAGGAAGGCGATACTTATTACGTCTTCAGTACCGGTCCGGGCATTTCGTTTTACAGCTCGACGAACATGAAGGATTGGCGGCCGGAAGGGCGCATCTTCAAGGGCCAGCCGACTTGGGCCAAGCGCGCCGCCCCCACCTTTGGCGACCATATCTGGGCGCCGGATGTGCAGCACCATAACGGCAAATACTATTTGTACTATTCGGTGTCGGGCTTCGGCAAGAATACGTCAGGCATCGGCGTTACGGTAAACAAGACGCTGAATCCCCGTTCGCCCGATTATCGTTGGGAAGACCAGGGCATGGTCCTGCAGTCGGTCCCGGGACGCGACAACTGGAATGCCATCGATCCGAATATCGTTGAAGACGACAAGGGCGGCGCGTGGATGGTGTTCGGTTCGTTCTGGAGCGGGATCAAGCTGGTCAAGCTGAATGAAGCCTGGACGGGGCTGGCGGAACCGCAGCAATGGCACGCAATCGCCGCGCGCGAACGGCCTGCCTTTACCCCGGACGACTCGGCAGGCCCGGCGCAGATCGAGGCGCCGTTTGTCTTCCGCAAAGGCGAGTACTACTACCTGTTCGTATCGTTTGGCTTGTGCTGCCAGAAGGAGAGGAGCACTTATCACGTGGTCGTGGGGCGTTCCAGGTCGGTGACCGGCCCATACCTGGACCGCGAAGGCAAGGACATGCTGCACGGTGCCGGCTCGCTGGTCATCGCCGGCGACAAGGACTGGAAAGGCGTAGGCCACAACAGCGCCTACACCATGGACGGTAGGGACTACATGGTGCTGCATGCCTACGAGACGGCCGACAACTACCTGCAAAAGCTGAAGATCCTTGAAATGAAGTGGGACAAGGACGGCTGGCCGACAGTCGATGCGGCGGACCTTGACCGCTACCATAGCAACCTGCTGCCTGCATCGCCATGAAGCGGCTGGTCCTCGCACTGCTGTTCGCCTGCGCCACCGCAGCTGGCGCGGCCGAGCCGCTCCAGCTTTTCCCTCTCGCCGACCTCCGCCTCGGCGAAAGCCCCTTCCTGGAAGCCCAGCGCACGGACCTGAACTACCTGCTCGCGCTGGAACCCGACCGCCTGCTTGCTCCCTTCCTGCGCGAAGCCGGCCTGCCGCTGAAGGAGCCGAGCTACGGCAACTGGGAATCTTCGGGCCTGGATGGCCACCTCGGCGGCCATTACCTGTCCGCTCTCGCGCTGATGTACGCCTCGACCGGCGACGCCGAAGTCCTGCGCCGCCTGAGCTACTTCATTGCCGAACTCAAACGCTGCCAGGACCGTAATGGTAACGGCTACATCGGCGGCATCCCCGGCGGCAGCGACGCCTGGCAGGCCATCGCCAAGGGCCAGCTCCAGGCGGACAACTTCTCCGTCAACGGCAAATGGGTCCCCTGGTACAATCTGCACAAACTCTACGCCGGCCTGCGCGACGCCTGGACCTACACCGGCAACCGCGACGCCCGCGCGATGCTGATCGCCTTTTCCGACTGGGCCATCGAACTGACCAGCCACCTGAGCGACCAGCAAATGCAAGCCATGCTGCGCAGCGAACATGGCGGCATGAACGAAGTGCTGGCCGACGTCTCCGTCATGACCGGCGATAAAAAATACATGGACCTGGCCATCCGCTTCTCGCACCAGGCCATCCTGCGGCCGCTGGAGGAGGGCCGCGACCAGCTCACCGGCCTGCACGCCAACACCCAGATCCCCAAGGTGATCGGCTTCAAACGCATCGGCGACCTGACCGGACGCCAGGACTGGCAGCAGGCGGCTCAATTCTTCTGGCAGACCGTTCACGACCACCGCACCGTCGCCATCGGCGGCAACAGCGTCAAGGAGCACTTCCACGACGACAAAGACTTCTCGCCGATGATCGAAGAAGTCGAAGGTCCTGAGACCTGCAACACCTACAACATGCTGAAGCTGACCGAGATGCTGTTCCTCGGCGACGCCAAATCCAGCTACAGCGACTACTACGAGCGCGCGCTGTATAACCACATCCTGTCGTCGCAGCACCCCGACACCGGAGGCTTCGTCTACTTCACGCCAATGCGCCCCAACCACTACCGCGTCTATTCGCAGGCGGACAAGGCCATGTGGTGCTGCGTAGGCTCCGGTATCGAAAGCCACGCCAAGTACGGAGAGTTCATCTACGCCCATCGCGCCGATGCGCTGTACGTCAACCTGTTCATTCCGTCTACGCTGAACTGGCGCGAGCAGGGCGTCACGCTGACGCAGGCCGGCCGCTTCCCGGACGAAGACCGCAGCACCATCACCATCCACGGCCGCAAGCAATTCGCACTGAAGATCCGCTATCCGGAATGGGTAGCCAGGGGCGCGCTGCGTATCGCTATCAACGGCCGCACGCAGGCAGCGAAGCCTGCGGCGGATGGCTACGTCGAACTGCGCCGCGACTGGCACGATGGCGACTGCATCGAAATCCGCCTGCCGATGAAAACCCATCTGGAGCAGATGCCCGATAAATCCAACTACTACGCCGTGCTGCATGGGCCGATCGTGCTGGCGGCGAAAACCCAGCCCTTCCCGAACGAGCACCTGAACTATCTTGCCGACGACTCCCGCATGGGCCACATCGCGCAAGGCCAGGTCTGTCCGCTGGAGTCGGCGCCCATGCTGGTCAGCGACACCAAGGCGTTCATGGACCGCTTCAAGCCTGTGCCGGGCAAGCCGCTGACCTTCACCGCGCCCGGGCTGGTGCAGGGACGGAATGTGGGCACCGTGCAGTTCATCCCGTTCTTCCGCCTGCACGACTCGCGTTACGTGATGTACTGGCAGTACTCGACGCCCGCCGCGCTGGCCGGCTTGCAGGAACGCGCCGCCAGGACCGAGGCCGAGCGCCTGGTGCTGGACGCGCAAACCATCGACCAGGTGGCGCCTGGCGAGCAGCAGCCGGAATCGGATCATGGCTTCCAGGCCGAAGGCGGTGACGCCGGCATCAACAAAGGCCTGCACTGGCGCCACGCGACCGCCTGGTTCAGCTACCAGTTGAAAGACAAGCAGGGAGAAGCCCGCATCCTGCGCCTGGGTTTCTCGACGCTGGATGCCGGCCGCAAGTTCGACATCCTGCTGAACGGGCAGCTGCTGGCCAGCGTGGAGCTGGACGCTAGTGCGCCGCAAGAGATCTACACCCGCGACTTCGCCATCCCGCCTGAACTGGCCGCAGCTGCGGCGGCGCAGGGCGGCAGGGTCGAACTGAAATTCGTCGCCCGTGCCGGATCGATGGCCGGCGGCTTGTACGGCCTGCGCCTGCTGCGTGCCGCAGCGCGGTAGTAATACCGATACCGGTATCACTTATGCGGAAAATGTCATTGGATAGTTATTTCGCTATCTTTTACCATGGCTTCAGAAGATATAAAAATCACTCTGGAGACAACAATGACATGCACCCGTAGAACCGTTTTGGCCACCGCATTCCTGGCCATCTGCGCCGCCAGCCCGATCGCCTTCGCGGCCAAGCCGTTGGTGATCGGCTTTTCCCAGGTTGGCGCCGAATCGGAATGGCGCACCGCGAACACGGTATCGATCAAGGACGCCGCCAGGAAGGACGGCCTCACCCTTAAATTCGCCGATGCCCAGCAGAAGCAGGAAAACCAGGTCAAGGCGATCCGCTCCTTCATCGCCCAGCGCGTGGACGTGATCGCGTTTTCGCCGGTGGTGGAATCGGGTTGGGACACGGTGCTGCGCGAAGCGAAGGCAGCCAGGATTCCGGTGATCCTGACCGACCGCGCCGTCAACGTCAGCGATCCTTCGCTGTACGTGACCTTCATCGGTTCCGATTTCGTGGAAGAAGGCCGCCGCGCCGGACGCTGGCTGCTGGAACGGGCGAAGAAAACGCCGGATGCCACGCTGAACATCGTCGAGCTGCAAGGCACGGTCGGCTCTGCGCCGGCGCTGGACCGCAAGAAGGGCTTCGAGGAAGTCATCGCCGGTCATCCCAAGCTGAAGGTGATCCGTTCGCAGACCGGCGACTTCACCCGCGCCAAGGGCAAGGAGGTGATGGAGGCCTTCCTCAAGGCCGAGGGCAAGAGGATCAACGTGCTGTATGCGCATAACGACGACATGGCGATCGGCGCGATCCAGGCCATCGAGGAAGCTGGCCTCAAGCCGGGCAAGGACATCATCGTGGTATCGATTGACGGCGTGAAAGGCGCGTTCGAGGCGATGATCGCCGGGAAGCTGAACGTCACGGTGGAATGCAGTCCGCTGCTCGGCCCTCAGTTGATGCAGGTCGCGCGCGACGTCGTGGCCGGCAAGCCGGTGCCGAAGAGGATCACCACGCAGGAAGGTGTGTTCCCGGCCGAGGTCGCGGCCAGGGAATTCCCGAACCGTAAATACTGACCGCATCATGAACACGATAGCGCAAGCAGCGCCGGTGCTGGAGCTTCGGGGCATCAGCAAGGCTTTTCCGGGCGTGAAGGCGCTCAGTGGCGTGGACTTGCGCCTGTATCCGGGCGAGGTGCATACACTGATGGGGCAGAATGGGGCGGGCAAGTCGACGCTGATCAAGGTGCTCACGGGTGTGTATACGCCGGATAGCGGGCAGATTGTCATGGAAGGGCGGGCAATACAGCCGTCGTCCACGCTGGATGCGCAGGCGTTGGGCATCAGTACTGTGTATCAGGAAGTGAACCTGTGCCCGAATCTGTCGGTGGCGGAGAATATCTTCATCGGCCGATATCCGCGCCGCTTCGGACGGATAGACTGGCGCGGCATGCAGCGCCAGGCCGCCGAGCTGCTGGAACGGATGCAGATCAGCATCGATGTCATGCTGCCGCTGGCGAGATACTCGCTGGCGATCCAGCAGATGGTGGCGATATCGCGCGCGCTGAATGTATCGGCGCGAGTGCTGATACTTGATGAGCCGACCTCCAGCCTGGACGAAAATGAAGTCGCGCTGCTGTTCGACGTGTTGCGCGGCTTGCGCGGGCAGGGGATGGCGATATTGTTCGTGACTCACTTCCTCGATCAGACCTATGCGATTTCGGACCGGATCACGGTCATGCGCAATGGCGAGCGGGAAGGGGAGTATGCCTGCCGCGACCTGTCGCGCATCGCGCTGGTGAACAAGATGGTTGGGGCGCCGGATGATGCAGGCGCCGCCGCAGACGCCGGCATGGGCACCAAGGCCGATGAGGCGGGTGCCTCCGGCACCGGTGCCGGCGTGCAGCCGGCCTTCCTGCGTGCGCGCGGGCTGGCGCGCAAGGGTGCGCTGGCGCCGATGGACCTCGACATTCACGAGGGTGAACTGCTTGGTCTTGCCGGCCTGCTGGGATCCGGCCGTACCGAAGCGGCGCGTCTGCTGTTCGGCGCGGACAAGGCCGACGCGGGCACCATCTCCATCGACGGCCGGCCGCGCACTTTCGCGTCGCCGCGCGACGCCATCGCCGCCGGCATAGGCTTCTGCTCCGAAGACCGCAAGCACGAAGGCGCCATTCCCGACCTGTCCGTGCGCGAGAACCTGATTCTGGCCTTGCAAGCTCGCACCGGCATGCTGCGAGCCATTCCGCTTAAACGCCAGCAGGCGCTGGCCAACGAATACGTGAAAGCGCTGGGCATCAAGACCGCCAGCATCGAAACGCCGATAGGCGCGCTCTCCGGCGGCAATCAGCAGAAGGTGCTGCTGGCCCGCTGGCTGGCCACCAAGCCGAAAATGATGATACTCGACGAACCTACGCGCGGCATCGACGTCCGCGCCAAGCAGGAGATCATGGACTATGTGACTGCGCTGTGCCGCAAGGGCATGTCTATCCTGTTCATTTCGTCCGAGCTACCCGAAGTACTGCGCTGCAGCGACCGCGTGGTCGTCATGCGCGACCGCAAAGCCGGCGGCCAATATCAGCGCGGCGAACTCGATGAAACATCGGTGCTGCAGGTGATTGCAGCGGGAGACGGCCATGAATAGCCGGCTTCCTCAACCGCAAGTCGCTGCGCCGGGCACCGGTGCTGCCGTCGATCGGGACGCGCCGGACCGCCGCATTCCTTCCACCTTTGCCACCCTTCCCATGTTTTTGCGTCACCCATTATTTCGTCCGGTCGCGGCGCTGGTGCTGTTGCTGCTGGTGGACCTGTTGCTGGTTCCCGGGTTCTTCCAGCTGCAAATCAAGGACGGCCACCTGTACGGAAGCGTGATCGACATCGTCAACCGCGCCGCGCCGCTGATGCTTGCGGCGCTTGGCATGACGCTGGTGATCGCCACGCGCGGCATCGATATCTCGGTAGGCGCGGTGGTTGCCATCAGCGGCACGGTGGCGGCGATGCTGATTGGCGGCGACATGGTCATGAATAACGGCGTTCCAGAATACGTCAGCCATACGCCCATGATCTGGGCGCTGTGCGCAGCCATGGGCGCCGCGCTGTTGTGCGGTGCGTGGAACGGCCTGCTGGTCGCTACGCTCGGCCTGCAACCCATCGTTGCCACGCTGATCCTGATGGTGGCCGGCCGTGGACTGGCGCAGCTGCTGACTGATGGGCAGATCGTTACGGTGTACTACAAGCCGTTCTTCTTCATTGGCAGCGGCTACCTGTTTGGCCTGCCGTTCGCGCTGTTCATCGTCGCCGCGGTCTTCCTGGTGACGGCGCTATTGATGCGCAAGACCGCGCTGGGACTGTTCATCCAGGCCGTTGGCATCAACCCGGTGGCCGCGCGGCTGGCAGGACTGAAGACAGCCGCGCTGATCTTCTTGGTCTACCTGTTTTGCAGCGCCTGCGCCGGCATGGCTGGCCTGATGATCAGCGCGAACATCAAAAGCGCCGACGCCAACAACGCCGGCCTGCTGCTGGAACTGGACGCCATCCTGGCTGTCACGCTGGGCGGCACCTCGCTGGCCGGCGGCAAATTCAGCCTCGCCGGTAGCGTAATCGGCGCGCTGATTATCCAGACGCTGACCTACACCATCTACTCCCTGGGCCTGCCGCCGGAGGTGAACATGGTGGTCAAATCGGTGGTGGTGTTTGCGGTCTGCCTGTCGCAATCGGACGAATTCAAGACTGTGCGCCGGAAGATGGTCGGTGCGCTGCGGCGGCCCGGTCCCGGCCGCGCCGAAGGGGAGGCCGCATGAGTACCATGATTTCGCGTGGCCGCACGCTGGCCGGTGCGCCGTACTTCACGTCGATGGTTACGGTGCTGCTGCTGATCGTGCTGCTGGCGGCAGGTGGCGTTGCATATCCCGGCTTCCTGTCGCTGCAAGTGCTGTTTAACCTCCTGATCGACAACGCCTTTCTGCTGGTGATCGCTATCGGCATGAGCTTCGTGATCCTTTCAGGCGGCATCGATCTGTCGGTCGGCTCCGTGCTCGCGCTGACCACCATGATCTCCGCGTGGCTGCTCAACACCTGGCACGTCCCGCCGCTGGCGGTGATCGCCATCGCGCTGATGCTGGGCGCGGGCTTCGGTGCGGCCATGGGGGCGCTGATCCACTACTTCAAACTCCAGCCGTTCATCGTCACGCTGGCCGGCATGTTCCTGGCTCGTGGACTGTGCTACCTGATCAGCATAAACTCCATCACCATCGACGATCCGCTGTTTGTCGCCATGTCGCAAACCCAGTTGCCTCTGCCGGGCGGCTTCGTCTCGCCCGGCGTGGTGATCGCGGTGCTGATGCTGGCCGCCGCCATCTACGTCGCCCATTACACGCCATTCGGCCGCGCCATCTACGCGGTCGGCGGCAACGAGCAGTCCGCGCTGATGATGGGCCTTGCGGTCGGCCGCACCAAGGTGCTGATCTACGCCTTCAGCGGCTTCTGTGCCGCGCTGGCGGGAGTGCTGTTCTCGTTCTATATGCTGTCCGGCTACGGCTTGCATGCCCAGGGCACCGAGCTTGATGCCATCGCGGCGGTGGTCATCGGCGGCACGCTGCTCACCGGCGGATACGGCTACGTCGCCGGCTCGCTGTCAGGCGTGCTGGTGCTCGGCACCATCCAGACCCTGATCGCCTTTGATGGCACGCTCAGTTCCTGGTGGACCAAGATCGTCATTGGCGGCCTGCTGTTCGTGTTCTGTCTCGTCCAACGTCTGCTGTCGTTCAGCTCAAAAAACTAAATCAACACTGGGGACCCCATGCTCAAGCAGCACCTGATCAAACTCGCAGCCACCGCAGCCATCCTCGCCGCCACCGGCGCGCAGGCCGCCAACCCGCTGTTCCCCAAACTGTTCACCGCAGACCCGGCGGCCTATGTCGACAACGGCCGCGTGTACCTGTATGTCGGCCATGACGAAGCCAAGCCGACCGACCCGGACTACGTGATGCACGAATGGCGCGTCTACTCCAGTTGCGACATGAAGAACTGGACCGACCACGGCTCGCCGGTGCAGTACTCCACCTTCAAATGGGCCAGGGGCCACGCGTGGGCCGGCGACATCGCCAAGCGCAATGGCAAGTACTACTTCTATTCGACCGTCGATCACGCCACCATTCCCGGTCACGCGATCGGCGTCGCGGTTTCCGACAGCCCGACCGGTCCCTTTGTCGATGCACGCGGCTCGGCCCTGGTCACCAACGACATGACGCTGCAAACCCCCATCGCCTGGGACGACATCGACCCGGCCATCTTCATCGACGATGACGGCCAGGCCTATCTCTACTGGGGCAACACGGTGCTGAAGTACGCCAGGCTCAAACCCAACATGACCGAATTCGATGGCCCCATCCAGACCGTCGGCATGGACATGTTCACCGAAGCGTCCTATCTGCATAAGCACAACGGCGTCTACTACCTGTCCTACTCGCGCAACTTCCCCGAGGAGACTGCGTATATGACAGGTCCGAGCGCCACCGGTCCATGGCAGTACCGCGGCGTCATCATGAGCAAGAACGAGGGTGTGAAGACCATCCACCACGCCATCATTGACTTCAACGGCAAGTCCTACATCTTCTACCACAACGCCAAGCTGCCCGGCGGCGCCGAGTATCGCCGTTCGGTCGCGGTGGAAGAGCTGCACTACAACGCCGACGGCACCATTGCCTTCGTGCCGCAAACCGGGCAAGGCCCGGCCGCGAATCCTGCGCCTGGCTGCAAGGTTTCCGGTCAGTGAGTTTGATATCGAAACCAATAATCATCGTGCGTTTTCAATATCCATCGTGATATCATTTTTCGATGGATACTAACCCGAACTGGTTTCTGCGTGCCCGCCTGAAGACGCGCCAGCTGCTGCTGCTGATCGCCCTGGACGAGCAGCGCAATATTCACCGCGCATCCGAAGAGCTGCACATGACGCAGCCGGCCGCCTCCAAGCAACTGAAGGACCTGGAGGAAATGCTGGGCGTGCAGTTGTTCGAGCGCCTGCCGCGCGGCATGGAGCCGACCATCTACGGCGAGACCATGATACGTCATGCGCGCATGGCGCTGACCAGCCTGTCGCTGGCGCATGAAGACATCGTTGCCCTCAAGTCCGGACTGACCGGCCAGGTGGAAATCGGCACCATCATGACGCCGGGGATCGCCTTGCTGCCGCGCGCCCTCACGCGCATCAAGCAGCAGGCTCCGCGGCTGCGCGTTGGCGTCGAAATGGAGCAGAGTAACGTGCTGCTGGAGCAGTTGCGGCGCGGCCGCCTCGACTTCATGATCGGCCGCATTCCCGAACGCGAAAGCGCGGCCGGCCTCAGTTACGAAGAGCTGGGCGACGAGCCGGCGTGCGCGGTGGTGCGTCCCGGTCATCCGCTGCTGACGGTGAAGAACCTGCACCTGAAGGACATCGCCAGCCAGGCCTGGATCCTGCCCAAGCAGGGCAGCATCCTGCGGGCGCGCTGCGAGCTGATGTTCCGCCGCGCCGGGCTGGAAGTGCCGTTCAACGTGGTCGACACCACGGCCGTGCTGCTGATTACGCCGCTGCTGCAGCAGACTGACGCGCTCAATGTGATGCCGATCGCAGTGGCCCAATACTACGAATCGCAAGGCGTGCTGAATATCCTGCCGATCGAGCTGCCGGTGCGCATGGACGCCTACGGCATCATCACGGTCGACGGCCACCTGTTGTCGCCGGGCGCCGAGCTGCTGCTGCGTACCGTGCGCGAAGAAGCGCAAAAAATGGCGCAGCAGGGCTGACGCTACATCTGTTCCGCCATCTCGCGGCAGCTGCGTTCACAGTGTTCGCAGGCGCGCGCGCATTCCTCCATGCCGTCCAGTTCCATGCAGCTGACGGCGCAATCGTGGCAGATGTCGGCGCATAGCGCGCACAGGGCGCCGCTGTAGGGCGAGCCGGCCAACTGCAGCTTGGCCGAGGTCGCGCAGATTTCGGCGCAATCCATCATCAGGCGGAAGTGGCTGGGCGCGACATGGCGGCCGCCCAGCTTCAGGCAATGGGTCAGTGCGGTCTGCCAGCAAGCCTGGTGGCAGTTGGTGCAGGCGTCGATACAGTCCTGCATGTCGGGTGGGGCGTCGGGATCGTCGGACAGGATGGACATGGCAGTTCCTTTCAAGCTTGACTCTCAAAGGGATATGGTCAGCCGTGCAGTGGCTGACGTCTGTGCGGCAGGTCGCACAGGGCAGGGCTACTTCTTGCGCTGCGCATCGCAGGTCATCACGGACGAGGGCTGTGGTATTTGTTGCCACCGAGCGAGCGAACCTACCATAAAGTTAGATGGTGATCACGGTCCAAGCAGGTTAATTGCGCTTCTATTGATACTCTGCCGGGCGCGATAAGCGTTCAATTGAAATGTGTATGACTACACACGCGAGGAGTAGAATGAACTCCGCAGAATTGATCGATAGGCTGAAAGAAGATGGATGGGTGCTGGTTCGTGTCAAAGGCAGCCATCATCATTTCAAACATCCAACAAAGCCAAACTTGGTCACGGTGCCGCATCCCAGGAGAGATATCCCCAAGGGGACCTGGAGCGCTATCCTAAAGGATGCAGGGCTGAAATAAGGACGAGAGGAGAACTCAATGCAAATTCCTGTAGCGATTTTTAAGGACGAGAGGAGCGCATTCGGTGTGAACGTTCCAGATATTCGAGGTTGTTACTCTTGGGGCGATACGATCGAAAGTGCGCTCAAGAATGCCAAGGAAGCGATATATAGTCACGTGGAAACGCTGCTGGAGCTTGGTGAGCCAGTCGAGATTACGCAAACAAAAATTGAGATATTATCCCAGTCTTCCGATTACGCAGGGGCTATATGGGCGCTAGTGGATTTGGAGTTGGAAAAGCTGGACAGCAAGCCGGAACGCATCAACATCAGTCTGCCTCGGTTTGTTCTTGCCAAGATCGACCGGTTTGCTGACGCACATCGCGAGACACGTAGCGGCCTGCTTGCGCGAGCCGCGCTTGAGCTTATCGCCAACGAGGCGAGGGCCTCGGCAATTGGTTAGCTATTCTGCTTGTCATCTCTCGACGTTAGCGGCCCTTGAATTCAACGATCTCGCGGCTTAGGAAGGCCTGAGAAATCCCTAAGGCGATGCCATGAACAGGGAGCTGGAATTGCTTTTTATTTTTCTGACGCAACAAATCTTGCGATGGCGTCGTGCCTTCGGGCCTCAAATTCTTTCCCATAGTGTGAATTCTCTGGCAATATTCCTCACTTGGCAGGTTTCGTAGATCGTTGTATCCGGAATGGGGAAGTTATGCGAAAAAGCGGTGTGATGATGTGGTGCCGGCGGATTGTGCTGGCGTTGCTGGCGATGATAGTGTTGATCTTGCTGGCGGCGTGGATGTACTTGCGCGGCAGCCTGCCGCAGTTGGACGGCCAGCAGAAGGTGCCCGGCCTGGACGGCCAGGCGAAAGTCGAACGCGATGAGCACGGCGTACCCGTCATCAGCGGCACCAGCCGCCTGGACGTGGCTTACGCAACCGGCTACGTCCACGCGCAGGACCGCTTCTTCCAGATGGACCTGCTGCGCCGCGTCGCTTCCGGCGAACTGTCCGAGGTGTTCGGCACGAAGGCGCTGGAGTTCGACAAGTCGCACCGCCTGCACCGCTTCCGCGCCCGCGCCGAGGCGGCGCTGAAAAACATCTCGCCCGAAGACCGCGCCATGC
>FSUS01000889.1_pt1 | contig 22479 bp, 28 predicted proteins | sample 1637441 | NCBI WGS metagenome assembly FSUS01 (sample SAMEA3914816, study PRJEB12502) | metagenome | biome: forest; material: soil | place: USA | collected 2011-09-16 | depth 0.3 m | reverse complement strand
GTGTGGCCAAGTATGGGTAAGTTAAAAAATAAAAAACTTTCCACTTAGGAATATTCATTTCACCTGTGCTAAAATTCTTGCCTTTTTGAGATGCCCGTACGGGTTTCTGCACTGACGGGTGAAATATGGATGTAAATGCAATTGCATCGGCTGGGATGAAGGGCGATCTGTTACGGATGACTACCATTAGTCAAAATCTCGCCAATGTGCTCACCTCGGGCTACAAGAAGCAGGTCGCATTGGGCGGCGGGTTCGCGCAGCAGGTGATGGCCGGGCTGGAGCAGGCGCAGCCAGCGGCGGTGCTGACGATCGATCCTTCGCCCGGCACCCTGCGTTACACCGGCCTGGCGCAGGATGCGGCCATCGATGGCGGCGCATTTTTCGAGGTGGCAGGCACTGACGGTCCGGCGTTTACGCGGCAGGGGAGTTTTCACACCGACTTGCGCGGCCGCTTGGTGACTGCGGAGGGCATGCCGGTGATGGGCGTGAACGGCGAAATCATGCTCAGCGGGCCATATACGATAGAGGCCAATGGCGATGTGCGCCAGGGTGAGCGGATCGTGGCCCGGTTGAAGCTGGTGCATTTTGCCAATCCCACCGCGTTGGAACCGCTCGGCGGCGGCTTGTACCGGCAGGGAGGCGCCGGGCTGGCGGAACCCGGCGCGGCATCCACGGTGCGCAGCGGCTATCTGGAGAATTCCAACGTCAGCTCACCGCAGGAAATGGTGCGGCTGACCGAAACGGTGCGTCACTTTGAGGCTTTGCAGAAAATCATGCAAGGCTACGACGAGACGCTGGAAAAGACTATCCGCAAGCTCGGAGATTTTTAACGACTATGAATGATTCCCTGTATATCGCCGCAACCGGCATGCACATGCAGCAAAAAAGTGTGGATACCATCGCCAACAACCTGGCCAACGTCAGTACCCCCGGCTTCAAGAAGGGGCGCGTCAGTTTTGAAGACATGGTCTATCGAGAGATCGGTCGCACCGGCGCGTCCGATGGTGGGCAAAGCGGGCCTGCTCTCTGGCATGGCGCGGGTGTCGGTATCTTTTCGCTAGTACAGGTATTCACGCCGGGCGAACTGAAGAAAACTGATGGGCCGCTCGACGTCGCCATTCAGGGCGAGGGTTTCATGGAAGTTAGCATGGCCGACGGTAGTGCCGCCTACAGCCGCGGTGGCTCGCTGACCGTGGAGAAGGACGGTTTTCTGGCTACGGCCGACGGCCATGTGCTGAAGCCGGCAATCCATATCGGTCTGGATGCCAAGGAATACACGATCAAGTCCGATGGCCGGGTACTGGTACGTGGCGCGAACCAAACGGATGCCAGCGAAGCCGGCCGCATCGAGCTGGCGCATTTCTCCGACACCACCGGCCTGGTAGCCCTGGGCGGCGGCCTGTACCAGCCATCGGCGCGCTCCGGCGATGCGATTTATGGCCATCCCGGCGACGAAGGCATAGGCACACTGGCGCAAGGCTTTGTCGAAGCATCCAACGTCCAGTTGGTCGATGAAATGGTCGACCTGATGGCGGCGCAGCGCGCGTATGAAAGCAGCGTCAAGGTGATTCAGGCCTCCGATGAAATGCTCGCGATGAGCAACAACCTGCGCAAGTAGGCGTGAAGCATGGCCGGGTCCGTTCGCAAGTTGCTGTTACTGGCCGTGCTGCTGACCGCAACGGCTGCGCGCAGCGCGGTAACGGTATTGCTGCGCCAGGAAGTGTTGCTGGACCATTCGCTGATAGTGCTGGGCGACTTGGCCACGGTTGATGCCGAGGATGAAGGGCTACGGCGGGCCTTGGAACAAATCGTGGTGGGCAAAGCGCCGCTGGTTGGCTATGTCGATCAGCGTAGCCGGGCCGATCTGGAGATGATCATGCGCGGGCAGGCGCTTGCGGCGGGCCAAGCCATCATCTGGCACGGCGCGGAGCGCATCCGCCTGCGCACCGAAAGCCAGCGCGTGGACGCTGGCGTGCTGCTGGATGTCGCGCGGCAGCAGTTGCTGGCGGCGTATGAAACAGAGTATGACAGGCTGGACGTGACACTGGCCACGCCATTGCGGGAATTAACAGCACCAGCCGGCAAGCTGGAATTCCAGGCTCGCCTGGCCGATGCACCACGCCTTAAGCCGCGCATGGCAGTGTGGGTCGACGTGCTGGTGCAAGGGACGGTATACCGCTCGGCCGTGGTACCGTTGGCGGTGCGCGCGTACCGCCAGGCCTATGTCGCACAGGGCGATTTGGCGGCCGGCGACATTGCCGGGGCACGGGCTTTTGTGCTGCGGCCGGTTGAAGTTGCCGGTTTGCCGGACCAACCGTTGGCGGCCGGGGAGCTGGATGCGCAACGCCGCTTGCGGCGCGCGGTGGCGAGGGGGGAAGTGCTGGCTGCTAGGAACTTGACACCCGCCGGTAGTGTCATGCGCGGCGACCGGGTCCGCCTGGTAAGCCAGGGCGGCGGCATCGCACTGGAAGTGCGGGCGTATGCGCAGGCCGATGCCGCGGTCGGGCAGAAAATTCCCGTACGCCCGGAAAGCAGCAGTGAAACAGTGACGGCAATTGTGGTGTCTTCGGACGTGGTACGTATCGATGGAAGGTAAATGGCAGTGATGAGGTGGAAAATTTTGATGCGGACGGCGATGCTGCTGGCGGCCACGGGCGCCGCTGCGAGCGCGCACGCGACCAGCCTGTATGAACCGGCCAGCTTCCAGTCGTTTACGTCGGATTTGCGGCCGCGCCGCGTCGGCGATCTGATCACGGTGATGGTCTATGAAACCGCCAGCGCAAGCAGCACCGCAAACACCAGCGCCGGGCGCGACGCCGGCGTGAATGCCGAGGTGCGGGCGCCGGGCAAGGGCTTTGCGGCAGGCGCCAAGAGCAGCAACCAGCTGGACGGGCGCGGCCGCACCGAACGCGAAGGACGGGTGCTGGCGCAGATCACCGTCACGATCAGAGAGATAACCGCGCAAGGTGACTTGGTAGTGGCGGGCGAACAGCTGCTGGAAGTGAACAACGAGAAGCAGCAGATACACGTTGAGGGGCGGATACGGCCGCAGGACGTCTCCGATGCGAATGTGGTGCTGTCAACCCGCATCGCCAATGCCAAAATCAGCTATGCCGGCCAAGGCGACCTGGCGGACCTGCAGCGTCCGGGTTGGTGGCAGCGCTTCCTGACGAACTTTGGATTGTGAACATGGTGCGCAACTGGATACTGGCGGCCTGCTGTGCCGCGCTGCTGTGCGGGCCGGTGCTGGGCGCCGAGGCGATACGCATCAAGGATATCGGCAGGATCGCCGGCTGGCGCGACAACGCGTTGACCGGCTATGGCCTGGTAACCGGCCTGGCCGGCACCGGCGACACCAGCCGCAACAAAGCCACCCGGCAGTCGATCGCGAACATGCTGTCGCGCTTCGACATGACGGTGGTGGCGGATGATGTGCAGAGCCGCAATGCCGCAGCAGTGATGGTGACGGCGGTGCTCTCGCCATTTGCGCGGCCCGGCGATACCCTTGATGTGACGGTCACTTCGATGGGCGATGCGCGCAGCCTGGTGGGCGGCACACTGATCCTGGCGCCGCTCAAGGCAGCCAACGGGCAAGTCTTCGCGCTGGCGCAGGGGCCGCTGTCGGTGGGCGGCTACAAATACGATTTGAACGGCAACGTGGTGCAAAAGAATCACCCGACGGTTGCGTCGATTCCGAGCGGGGCCACGGTCGAGCAGGGCGTGCGCAACGATGTCACCAACGCTGGCCAGAGCGTCACTTTTGTGTTGGCCGAGCCGGATTACACCACGGCCAGCCGGGTGGCGACTGCGATCAACAGTGCGTTGGGCCAGAGCCTGGCGCTGGCCCAAGATGCCTCGGGGATCGAGATCCGGATTCCCGAGGCGCGGCGCACGCACCTGACCGATTTTTTGATGGCGGTGGAGAATGTCAGCGTTGAACCGGACCGCCGGGCCAAGGTAGTGATCAACGAACGCACCGGCACCGTGGTGTCGGGCGGCGACGTGCGGATTGCGCGCGTGGCCGTGTCGCAGGGGGATTTGAAAGTCAGCATCGTGACCGACAATTCCGTTTCCCAGCCACTGTTGGTGAGCAATACCGGCGACGGCGTGCGCAGCGCGCGCGTGGCCAATAGCCGGGTCGGCGTGGAAGAGCAGGACGAGACCGGCTTCGTGGCTGCCAGCAATAACACGGTGGCCGATCTGGTGCAGTCGCTGACCCGCATCAAGACCAACACCCGCGACATCATATCCATCCTGCGGGCCGTCAAGGCGGCAGGTGCTTTGCACGCCGAACTGGTCGTGCAGTAATACTCACACAGGAGCAGGGATCGTGGTATCCATCATAGACAACAACACAGTCGGCCTGCTGAGCCTGGCATTGGACGCCGCTGCCATGCGGCAGCAAGCGATTGCGCATAATATCGCCAATGCCAACACGCCGGGCTTTCAGCGCATTGGCGTCAGTTTCGAGAGCCGGATCGCGGAACTGAAACAAGCCGTCCAAGAGGGGCGGGCACCATCGCTGGCCGGGCTGGCCGATTATCGGCCTGTGTTCGAGGCGGCCAGCGCCGCCGGAGAGCCGGTCGCGCTGGACATGGAAATGGCGGCGCTGTCGGAAAATACTCTGCACCATCAGGCGTTGTTGAAGGCGCTGAACAAGCAGTTTGCCATGATCGGCAGCGCGATCAACGAGGGCAAGCGCTAATGGATTACAACGCAGCATTTCAAATCAGTGCCAGCGGCATGGCAGTGGAAAAACTTCGCCTCGATGTCACCGCGGCGAATATCGCCAACATGAACAATGCGGCGCCATCGGCCAGCCAAGCCTACCGTCCGCAGCGCGTGCTAAGCCAGGTGGCGCCGCCGAATTTCAACCAGCAATTCGGCCAGCTGTATGACGCAGGCAGTGTGGGCGGGGTGCAGGTGGCTGGCGTAGAAGCGCAGGCTGTGGCGCCGCGCATGGCCTATGAGCCAGGCCATCCATATGCCGATGCCAAGGGTATGGTGGCGTATCCGGCGGTGAATCACACCGCCGAGATGGTGAATCTGAACATCGCATTGCGTGCTTATGAAGCCAACGTGGCGGCCATGAACGCGGCCAAGACCATGGCCGCGCGTGCGCTCGACATCGGGGGGCAGCAATGATCGTCGAATCGATAGCGGCCGCCGCCGCAATCCAGCCGGAGACGCCACTGGCCGCTGGCCCGGCCGCGCCGGTGCCGGGTTTCGGTAACTGGTTTGCCAACGAGCTCAAGGCAGTCAACACCAGCTTGGTGGGCGCCGACCACGAAGTGCAACAACTGGCTGTCGGCGAGGCCGGCAGTTTGCACGAAGTGATGATCCATCTGGAAGAAGCCAAACTGTCGTTCCAACTGCTGGCGCAGGTACGGAACCGTTTGCTCGATGCTTATCAAGAAGTGATGCGGATGCAGGTTTAGGAGTAGACAGTGATGGCAATTGTAGAAATGTGGAAGCGCCTGGCGGGACAGGCGCGGGTCGGCATCTCCGTCGGCATCGCGCTGATCGCGGTGCTGGCGGTCGCGCTGGGCCTGTGGGCGTACCGGGCCGAGTATCAGGTGCTGTTCTCCGACGTGGCGCCGGCCGACGCCGCCGCGATGACGGCTGAGCTGGATCGGCTGAAGACGCCCTACCAGTTGGCGGACGGCGGCAATACCATCCTGGTTCCCAAGGAAATGGTATATAAGACGCGTCTGAAGCTGATGGGCAAGGAGCTGCCGTTGCATGGCGGAGTAGGCTTCGAAGTCTTCAACAATGCCGACTTCGGCATGACGGAATTTGTGCAGAAGGTGAATTATCAGCGCGCGATCCAGGGTGAATTGACACGCACCATTTTGTCGATCGAGGAGATCCAGGCGGCGCGCGTGCATCTCGCGATCCCGGAGCAGGGCTTGTTCAAGAAGACCGATGCCAAGCCGAAGGCGTCGGTGACGCTGACCATGAAGCCGGGCCGGACGCTGGTCGCCGAGCAGATTGCCGGCATCCAGCGACTGGTAGCGGCGTCGGTGCCCGATATCGTGAGCCGGGACGTGACCATCCTGAACCAGCATGGTGTGGCATTAACCCGGGTTGCCCAGGCGGACGGCATCGAAACCGCGGGCACCCAACTGGACTCCAAACGCAGCACCGAAGACTATCTGCTGAAGAAAGTGAACCAGGTTCTGGAGCAGACTTATGGCGCCGGCGAAGCGGTGGCCAGTATCGATGTGCTGCTCAACCTGGATCAGAGCAAGGTCACCACCGAGGAAATCTTGCCGGCCAAGAACAACGATCCGACCGCCAGCGCAACCGGGGTCGTGGTGCGTGAGAAGGAAAGCACGCACGATGGCGCCAGCGGCGGCGCCGTGCCGCTCGGGACCGCGAAATTGGGCGGCGCACCGGGCAGCAGCACCAGCGAATTCGACTACCAGGTCGGTCGTCGGGTAGAGCAGGTAGTCTCTGCCAGCGGCACAGTCAAGCGCATGACGATTGCGGTGCTGGTCAAGCAGGCGATGGACGAAGGTCAGTTGGCCCGGCTCAAGGAAGTGGTGGCACACGCGGTGGGCGCCAACCCTCAGCGCGGCGACGAAGTGGTGGTTTATTCGATGTCGGCGGTCGCCAACGCGGCGCAGCCCGCAGCCACTCAGGACGGGCCGCAGGCTACACCAACAGCAGCGGATTCCCCTGCGTCTTCCGCTGCTGCTGCACCGCGTGCAGTGATCGCCGTACTCTCCATTCTGAGCGCATTGCTGGTGCTTGCGGGCGGAATCTATGCGGTCGCCGCCAAGCGCAAACGCGTTTCCGTACAGCTTGACGCGGTGGCACGCGAGAAAATGCTGCGTGACATACGGCAGTGGATCGCCACACCGGCAGCGCAGGAGCCGGGGGCGCGTCCATGAGCGGGCACCGCCAAGCCGCCATTGTGCTGCATGGGCTGGCTGAAATGGATCAGCGCCTGATTCTGGATCAGCTGCCTGCTGCCGACCAGGCCGTGTTGCGCAGCCAGCTGCGTGAGTTGCGTACGCTGGGCTTCGAGCCCGGGCTCACCGTAATCGGGTCTCCAGCGGCAGTCCCGCCAGAACAACACGTGCCCATGACGGCGCAGCATCAACTGCAGCTGGCGCGGGCCGAGGCAGTGTTCGCCATTCTCGAGCACGAACCGGCGTCGCTGGTTGCGCAAGTGTTGGCCATTGCCAATTGGGGCTGGAGCGCGGGGCTGCTGGAACTATTTCCGCCGGCGCGGCGTGAAGTTATTCGCGCCATCCGCCCTGCGCTGGCTCCTGCGCGCCGACGCTTTCTGGAAGAGGCGTTGGCTGAGCAGTTGCGGGAGCGTCCCGCGCAGGAATCGGCGGCGGCAACGCACAGTGTGATCGCATCGTTGCGGAAATGGGTGCGCGCTTGGATCCGATAATTCGCGCAGCTGCCTTGTCGGGGGCGCGCTGGCAACTGCGGCGTGGATCGGCGAACGCGGTCGTGGCGGCTGTTTCGCCAGTCCCTGCTGCGCCGTCGGCGCCGGTGCCGCCCGCTGCGGAGCGGACGCCGCCATCCGAGCCGGTCGCCACGGCCATTGCCCCCGGCCCCGCCGCTGCGAATCCGGCCCGTTTGCAGCTCGAGATCGAGCAATTGCAAGTCCGGCGGCAGGCGCTGGAACTGGAGCACGTGGCGGCGTTGAAACAGTTGGAGGAGCGGCAACGCGAACTGGATAGCGAGCGTTTCCGGCTAGCCGAACAGGCAGCCGAGGTGCTCGCGAATGCGGAACTACGCGGCTTCCAACAGGGACAGGAGCAGGGGGAGCGTGACGCTGCGGAAGCCGGCAGCGCCCAGATCGGGCGGTTGGCCAGTTTGGTCAACGCTGCGGGAAAAGCGCGTCGCCAGTTGCTGGAAGAGAACGAAGACATGCTGGTGGAGATCGCGTTCGCGGCCATCTGCCGCATGCTGGGGCATAGCGCTTCGACCAGAAGCGGACTGGCCGCCATGGTGCGCGAGCAGCTGCAAGCGGGCGACTTGACGCAACTGGTGGTGCGTGTGCATCCGCAGGATGTACCGTTGCTGACGCAGCCCGTTGAAGATGGTATCGATGAGCATGCGCCGCCGTTGCAAGTCAAAGGTGACCCGTCCATTGAGTTGGGTGGTTGCATGATAGACGGCCCGCACGGCACGCTGGATGCACGGCTGGAATTGCACTTGCAGCAGCTGCGTGCAGTGTTGCTGCAGGTGCGCTCCGAGCGCAGCCGGAATGAGGTGGCGTTGTGATGCAAGCTTATCTGGATGCCGTGCGCAGCGCTCCATTGACGCGCCGGGTTGGCCGGGTGCTGGCCATTTCCGGCCAGAGCATAGACGCTGCCGGGCCGGATGTCGCGCTGGGTGAGTTGTGCGAATTGCCGGCAGGGCATGGCGTGCCGCTGCTGGCAGAAGTAGTCGGTGTCAAGCCGGGCCGCATCATACTGATGCCCTATGGCGATACGCGTGGCGTGGCAGCCGGGCAGGAAGTGATCGCGACCGGCCAGCCGCCCGGCATTGGTGTCGGCGGTAGCCTGCTGGGGCGTGTCATCGATGCGTTCGGTGTCCCGCTCGACGGCGCTGCGGCGCCAGTCACGCCGGAAATCCGCAGCCTGCACACGCCCCCCATCAATCCGCTGACCCGGCCGCGCATCACGCAGCTGTTGGAAACTGGCGTGCGCGCGATCGACACTCTGTTGCCTTTGGGGCAGGGACAGCGCATGGGCATTTTTGCCGGCAGCGGCGTCGGCAAGAGCACGCTGCTGGGCATGCTTGCGCGCGATGTCAAGGCGGATGTGAATGTGATTGCGCTGATCGGCGAGCGGGGCCGCGAGGTTCGGGAGTTTGTCGAGAAAAGCCTGGGCGCGGAAGGACTCAAGCGCAGCGTGTTGATCGTGGCCACTTCCGACCAGCCGGCGCTGGTACGGACCCGGGCAGCCCATGCTGCCACGGCAATTGCGGAGTATTTTCGCGACCAGGGCAAGCAAGTCCTGCTCATGATGGATTCGATTACCCGCTATGCGATGGCACGGCGGGAAATCGGCCTGGCCGCGGGCGAACCGCCTACGGCGCGTGGCTATACGCCGTCAGTGTTTGCCGAAATACCGGCTCTGTGCGAGCGTTGCGGGACAACGGACAGCGGCGGCGCGATTACCGCGCTATACACAGTGCTGGTGGAGGGCGACGATTTCAACGAGCCTATCTCGGACATCGTGCGGGCCACGCTGGATGGTCACATCATGTTGTCGCGCGAACTAGCGCACGAAGGCCATTTTCCGGCGATCGATGTGTTGCAGAGTAGCAGCCGGCTGGCGTCGGACCTGGCCAGCGGCGAAGAGCGCGAACTGATGTCGGTCGCAGTGGAACTGCTGGCGACTTTCGAGCGCAACCGGCAAATGGTCGACATGGGGGCTTACCGCGCCGGCAGCAATGCTGCGATCGACCGCGCTATCGAGGCGGCGCCGGCGCTGCGTGAAGTATTGCGTCAGTCAGTGCTGGAGTCGACCACCCGGGGCGAGGCCCTCGCGCGCCTGCGCACCGCCGTCTACGCAGGTGGCAAATGAACGCGGGCAAACGTGGGTTCCACTACGTGTTGGAGCCTGTGGCGTTGACGCGCCAGTGGGCGCTGGACGCCTTGCTGGTGACGCTGGGGGAGTGCAACACCGCGCTCGCAGCACGCATGACCGAGCGCGACGCCCTGCGCGCGCAACTGGCTCAGGCAAGTTCGGAATGGACGGCGCTGGGCCGCGGCGGCGAGCCGATTTCGGTGGACCGGTTTGCGCTGGTCGCGCGTTACGTTGGCGATTGCGGCGAGCGTTTGCAACAGATGGATCTGGCGGTGCAGCACTTGCAGCAGGATTGTGATGCGGCGCTGGATCAGGTAGTGACGGCGCGACGCGCAGTTGATGCCATGGATGAACACCGTGGCGCGATGTGGCGGGAATTCTTGAAGGACAGGCAAAGCGGCGAATTCAAGGTCGCCGACGATCTCTGGAATGGAAAGCAGACGGGAACAGTGGGACATGACGATTAATCTGGAGAGTTTGACTACGCAATTGCCCCAGTTGGGCCGCGGCAGCGCTGTGCCGCTGCAGGCGCGTCAACAGCAGTGGTTATATGAGCTTGAACAGGCTTTGCTGGCGCGGGGGGCGAAGAAGCCGGCCCAGCCTGACGGCAGCGACGATGACAGCCGGCCGCAAATGGCCGAGGAAGCGCCGCAGGCCAAGGCACCGGGGCTGCGCGAGCGGCGTGCCGGCAGCAGCGATACGCCTGCCGCGATGGCGGCTGGCTCAGGGGTGTCGGCGGTCCTGCCACAAGGACAGGCGGCAGATGCGCCGGTGGACGGCCAAGTCCTCGGCGCCGCGTCGGCTGCCAGTACGGCCGATATCGCCGCCACCGCGCCGACACCGGCACAGGCTGGCAAGCTGGCCGCTGTCCCCCAGACGGGGAGGGACGCAGCGCTGCCGGTCAGCGGCGTGCACGCGCAGGGAATGGCTACGGTGGCCGGCGGCGTGCAGCCAGGCGCTCTTGCAGTGCTGTTGCGTCCGACAGGCGCGGCAATTGTGGCGGAAGCAACGCTGCCATCGGTCGCCAAGGCTGGCGCACCGATGGCAATGAGCCTGTCGTTGGGCGCCGCCATGGCACCGAATCTGTCTGGAGGCAGGGAGACCGGGCTGCTGGCTGCGGCCGAGCAGCCCGATGCGCAACCGCAAGCCGCTGGCGGCGCCGAAGGGGACGACTATGCCGATCGCCTGCTGCACGTGTATCGGGGAGTGGAGGGTGTGCAGGCATGGGTACGCGACGCTTCGCTGGGACAGGCCCAGGCCTACATGCTGGCGCAATCGCTGGCAGCGGAACTGGGCAGCACCGGAGAGCGCTTGGCTGCCCTGACCATCAACGGCAGGCGACTGGCGCTGCCGTCCGATGGTGAGGAGCGGGGCGATGAGGCCGAACTGGAGAGGCCCGCCAGCGCTACTCCGGCTACGGAAAATTCTAGGATCAATGTAAGCGGAGCGGCATAAATGGCAATTACATCAAGCGCGGCGGTTGGCGCCAGCAGTGCGGCGCAATCCAGCAATATCGGTATCCAGGACTTCCTGAAAATCCTGACCGCCCAGTTGAACAATCAGGATCCACTGAAGCCGGTTGACAACCAGGAGTTTGTGGCGCAGATCGCGCAATTTGCGACGCTGGAGCAGAGCCGGCAGCTGAACGATAAGATCGACAGCCTGTTGTCAGTGCAGTCGTCTGTGCAGTCACTGAGCCTGCTGGGCCGCACCGTGGACATCAATCAAAACGGTTTCATCATTACCGGCAAGATCAGCGCGCTCGACGTATCGTCCGGCACGCCGCTGATGACGGTGACCACCTCGACCGGTGCATTCCAAAACAATGTGAGCCTGTCCCAACTCCTGAACATACGCTAATAAGGAACGACCATGTTCGATACCCTGTATATCGGTACCTCCGGCTTGCTGAGCAACGCCCAAGGGCTGAAAGTCGTCAGTAACAACCTTGCCAATGTCAATACGCCCGGTTTCAAAGGCTCGCAGCTGCAGTTTTCCGACTTGTTCGAGCAAGGCAGTGCCGGCTCGCAGCACGGTGGTGCACAGGCAACGGTGGGCGCCGGCGTCGGTACGCTGGGGGCGCGGCTGAATTTCAAGCCAGGCAATGACCAGAGCACTGGTAATCCGCTGGACCTGAGCATCAACGGAAACGGTCTGTTCGTCGTCAAGCGCGACGGCCAGTTACTCTACACCCGTTCCGGCAATTTTCAGTTCAATGCGGACAATGTGCTGACCAATAGCGCGGGCGATCACGTGCAAGCGCTAGGCAGCGGCGGCCAATTGACCGACGTGACGCTGGATATGCTGGGCAGCAGCGCGCCGCAAGCCACCGCCACGATCAAGTTCAGCGGCAACCTGACTTCCACCGTTGCCGTGCCCCCGGTGGACGCCAGCGTCAGCGGCGTGACGATTATCGACGCGGCCGGTGCCAGCCATTCGGTCACGGTGACGCTCAAGGATGCTGGCGGGGGCAGTTACAACGTCAGCATCAACGAGGGGACCGCGACCGGCGTGTTGCTCGGCAGCGGCAGCATCAAGTTTACCGCGGGCGTTCCGGTGGCAGGTTCGGATGCGTTCACCTTCCAGTACACCTCGACCGGGGGCGCGTCGTTCCCCGTCAAGCTGGACTTTTCCAAGAATGTCACGTCGCTGCTGACGCCCTCGACGCTAAGCATGAACGGGCAGGATGGTCACGTGGCTGGCGTGCGTACCGATCAGAGCATCGATCCTGACGGCACGATCAGCGTGCGCTACTCGAACGGTCAGACCGCGAAGGGCGCGCGTCTCGCGCTGGCACAGTTCAATGCTGAAGGCGACCTGGAACAGGTGGGAAGTGGCGCGTTTGCCAAACAGCCGGGCAGCAGCGTGCAGTACGGCTATGCAGGCGGCGAGTCTAACGGTTCGCTGGTTGCCGGCCATTTGGAAGGTTCGAATGTCGATCTGGCCGAAGAATTCAGCAATCTGATCGTGATGCAGCGCGGTTACCAGGCGTCGTCGCACGTGATCAGCACAGTCAACGACATGATCCAGGAACTGTTCGATATGAAGGGGCATCGGTGATGCGTATCCGGCCTTTCGTCCTGCTGGGCAGCGCAGCGCTGGCAGGTGTGCAGCGGATGCTCGATGCCGTGCTGGGCGAATGGTGTGCCGACTGGGGCGTCGCCCGCGACGAATTTAGCCTGGAGTGCTGCCGGGCATGGGAAGCCGGTCCTGTATTGCCCGGCTGGCGCGCCCACAGCATCGGCAACGGTGGTGCGCAATGGCTGGCATGGACGGACGAGTTTCAGGAACAGCTGCAGCGATTGCTGTTCGCGCCGGACCGCCACTACGGTCCCGCCAGCAATCCGGGTGAGATCGCCTCGGCCGGGGGCGCAGCGGCATGGACCGCGCTGCGCCGGCACCTGATGCAATTGACAGTGCCGGGCGCGGACGAAGCGGCCACACACGACGTAGCGGCGCCGCCAGCAGAACACTGGCTGCGCGCATCGGGAGCGGTGCTGTTGGTACTGCGGATAGGCAAGCAGGTTTGTCATGGCCTGCTGGATGTGCACGCGACCGACACTGTGCTGCAGCAGGCGCGGCTCCGCGGGCTGGTGCAGCGCGATGCGCCGCAGGTTCCGCTGGCCGCGGTCGATTACCGGCAGGCGCTGGACGCGGTCCCGGTAACTTTGCCGGTGGTACTGGGTCAGGCACGCGTCGGACTTGGCAGCTTGATGGCGTTGGCAGTGGGGGACGTGATCCGGCTCGATAGCGAGGCGGAGCGTCCGATTGCAGTATATAACCCGGCCGGTGAACGCTTGTTTGACGGCTATCCGGGCTTGGCACAAGTCGCGCTGGCGTTGGAAGTTGGCCCGCCGGCGGCATAACATGGAGTAAAAAATGACTAAGAATTCGAAATCAGATCAGCAGACGGGCGTCCAAGGCGGCGCGGCAGTCCCCCAATTGGTCGAGCTGGCCCAGTTGGACGGTGCGGAGCCGACGGGACCTGCGCTACTGGATGGCAAACTACGCCTGCTGGACAGCGTACCGGTCAGCCTGAACGTAGTGCTGGGGGCAGCGCATACCACGGTGGGCGAGTTGATGGCATTGCAGGAGGCATCACTGCTGAAGATAGACCGATTGGCCGATCAGCCGATAGACGTGATGCTGAACGGGAATATCGTGGCACGCGGCCAACTGGTCGTGGTCGATAATAATTTCGGCGTGCGCATCACCGAGCTGGCGCAGGCGAGCCAGTCATGAGCAAGCGCGGGTGGCCCGCCGTATTGGCTGGCCTGTTTTCGTGGGCTGGCGCCGCCGTCGCGGACGGCGGCGCCATCCCATTCAGGCACGACACTGCGGCGGCCGGCGGGGCGCTGCCTGGCGGGGCGCTGGGCCTGTTGCTGCTGTCGCTGGTGGCTATTGTCGCCGTTTACTGGGTGCGCAAGCGCCTGAACCTGCACAACGGCAGGGGCGGTACTGAACGTCATCTGAAAGTGCTGGAAACTCAGCGTCTAGGACCGCGCGCTTTGCTGACGGTGGTGGAGTTTGGCGGCAAACAGTATCTGCTGGCGCAGACCGAGCAAGGCGTGAATTGCCTGGCGACGGTGCCTGCATCGCCGGTACTGCCGGATGCGGCAGGGGAGCGCGCATGAGCCATCGCCTTCGATTGCGCTGGGCGCTGATGGCCTGGCTGCTGCTAGCGTTCGGCTGGATGGGTGGCGCGTGGGCAGCGGATGTCGCGCCTGCGCTCGCACTGCCGGGCATGCAGGTTCGCTTGGCGGGAGGGGGGGCAGCCGAAATGTCGTCTGCCGTGAAAATCCTGATGGGACTGACCGTGCTCAGCCTTGCACCCGCGATACTGATGTCGATGACCTCGTTCATTCGCATTGTCATCGTATTGTCGATGTTGCGCCATGCGCTGGGCATGCAGGAAACGCCCCCCAATACGGTCGTGATCAGCCTGGCATTGTTCCTGACGTTCTTCACCATGTCTCCGGCTTTGCAGCAAATGAATAAGGACGCGTTTCAGCCCTACATGGCCGGCCAGCTGTCCACCGAGATAGCCGTGGTCAAGGCGGTGGTGCCGTTGCGTGAGTTCATGGTACGCCAGACCCGCGAGCAAGACCTGGCGCTGATGGTGGAACTGGCCAAGGCCGAGTCGCCGAAAAGCATGGAAGATATCAGTCTGATTCAACTAGTGCCGGCATTTATGCTGTCGGAGCTGCGTTCGGCGTTCCAGATCGGCTTTGTGATTTTTCTGCCGTTTCTGTTGGTCGATCTGGTGGTATCCAGCGCGCTGATGTCGCTGGGCATGATGATGGTGCCGCCGGCATCGATTTCCTTGCCGTTGAAAATACTGATGTTTGTGTTAATCGATGGCTGGAACCTGGTCGTGCGCGCTTTGCTTGGCACGTTTTCCTGATTAGTGTGATGGGGGAACGGTTACGCATCGCAAGTGACCCCGGCGGTGCCGAGGAATCTGCACTGTGGGCAGTGTTTGCCCTGAACGGTAGCGCGGAGGCGCGCGAACGCCTGATCGGCTTACATCTGCCGTTCGCTCGCATCATGGCGGCAAAACTGTATGCGACGCGCACGCACAGGGAAGTCGAGTTTGATGAGTACTTGCAGTTTGCGCGTGTCGGGCTGGTCGAGGCGGTGGACCGTTTCGATGCGGCGCGCGGCTACAAGTTCGAGACGTTTGCCGCCAGCAGGATCAGTGGGGCTATCCTGAACGGCATGCGTTCGTACAGCGAGGTTCACGAGCAGGTAGCAGCGCGCAAACGCATCGTGGCCGAGCGGACGGAATCGCTGCGCCAGGATACGGCGAGCATGGATACCCGCGATCCATCTGCCGTGTTCGCCTATCTGGCGGAGTTGGCCATCGGCTTGGCACTGGGGTTCGCGCTGGACGATACGGGCATGGTGCGCGCCGGCGAAGCGACGTCCGACTTGCGGGATCAGACGTATACTGGGGTGGAGTTGCGCCAGCTGCGGCGGCGGGTGCGAGGGCTGATAGAGGAACTGCCGGAACGGCAGCGTCAGGTGATGTCCTGCCATTACCTGCAGCAACTGCCGTTTGAAGAGATTGCGACCATGTTGGATGTCACGCGCGGGCGGATTTCGCAGATCCACAAGGAGGCCCTGTGCCGCCTGCGCGCAGGCTTGGGCCTGGGAACGCCGCTGGACCTGAGCGGATAGTGCGGCACGACAGGATCAGCCGAAGCAGTATTTTGAATTTTTTACGGGACCATAATATGACAACAGCCACTCTTGCCTCGCTGGACCAAACCGAATTGTTTCAACTGGGATTGAATGCCAGCACGGCGGGCGATTCCGGCAGCGCGATCGCCTATTTGAAAGAAGCGGTAGCGCGTGCCGACGGAACCGCGCCGGCCCATTACATCCTGGGCGCGGAATATGCTCAGATTAAGTTGTATGACCGTGCGATTGATGAAATGGAAGCGGCGATTGCGCTGGATCCGGCGCTGGGGATTGCACGTCTTCAATTGGGAATGCTGTGGCTGGGCGCGAACAACAGTGATCGCGCCGCAGAGACACTGGCCGGGCTCAATGATCTGCCAGCGCAAGATCCGCTCCAGCGCTTCGGTGCCGGTCTGCAGCATCTGATCCGCAATGAACCGGACGCTGCATTGTCTTGCTTGGCTGAAGGCGTTGCGCTGAACCAGAGCAATCCGGCGCTGAATGGCGACATGCAGCGGATCATGCGAGAAATCGAGTCAATGCAGGCGGGTGGCGTTACGGCAGCAGCGGCGCCGCTGCTGCCCGTGGCCGATGAAGTCAGCCAGCATATTTTGCTGTCCGCTTATGCGGGCAACAAGGGCAATTGATGATTCCTGTAGCCGAGGGAAAGGCTTAAGTTATGAATGCTACGGTCGGAGCGGTTGCCCAGTTGGTGGCGGTGATACAGCGTCAGTTGGCCGCTCCAGCGAACACCGGTAGTTTGCTGGCGAGGCGGCCGGTTGCGCCCAGAACGGCAGCGGGACACCGCTATGCCAAGGAAAATCTGGCACCGCTGATAGAGCTGCGTGTACGGCAGATCGGCAAGGATGACCCGGATCGCGGACGCAAGGCCTTTCGGGTGTTTCTGGAGGCCGTACTGTTGTCGCAACTGGGCGAGGGCCTGCTAAACGACCCGCAATTTTATCAATTGGTTGATGATGTGCTGCGCGCGATGGAAGGCGATACCGTTTGCCGGCCACTGATAGATAGTGCCATTGAGCAATTGTTGTCCGGAAAATAGGATCAACGGCTAACCATGCGCCAAGGCGGCCATCCGTGCGTTGCTTGCTGACCGCGCCTTTTTTAATTGAACGAAGATGAACGAATTAATACAACAACTAGAACGTAGCGAAGCCTATCTGGCCGCCGATCCAGGTAACACCGACTTGCTGGCCCGTGTAATCGACCTGAGCTTGGCGACTGGGGCCGTGGAACGTGCCGACAGCCACGTGCACGCCGCCTTGGCGCGCTACCCCGGCGATGCTTTTTTTCGCGCGCGTCTGGGCAATCTCCACCTGGCCAGGCAGGAATGGGACGCAGCTGGCGAGCTGTTCGAAGCACTGCTGGCATCCGAGCCGCATCCGCACCTCGCTTATAACCTGGCGGTTGCACGTCAGATGCAGGGACTGCACGGCGATGTGGTCGCGGCCTTGTCCACTTACGGTGAATCTGACCAACTAAGTCCCGGTGCGCTGACCGTGCTGATACGCTCGCTACAGCATCTGCGACAGCATGATGTGGCGATCGCACTGGTAGGAATGCATGAGTCGCGCTGTGCCGGCGACCCGCAGTTCCTAGCTGCAGCCGCGCTGGTTTATCTGGATGAGGGGCTGCTGGAACATGCCGAGCGCCTGAGCAATGCCGCGCTGGCGTTGGGCCAGCGTCCGCTGGAGGCGCTGGTGGTTGGCGGATCGCTGGCGTTGGCGCGTACCGACAGTGCGGCGGCGGCCGACTGCTTCCGCGAAGCCTTGGCGCGAAATGCCACAGAGGGCCGCAGCTGGCTCGGCCTTGGACTGGCCAGCTTGCTGGAGCGCGATCCAGTGGTGGCGCAAGGACAGCTGGAAAACGCTGTGACTTATATGCCGGAGCATATCGGCAGCTGGCATGTACTGGCCTGGTGCAAGGTGTTCCGCCAAGAACTGGCTGGTGCCGAGGCCGACTTCCGTACCGCGCTGGAACTGGACCGCAATTTTGGCGAAAGCCACGGCGGCATGGCGGTGGTGCAGGCCATGCAGGGCTTGCGCTCCGCAGCCGAAGCCAGTATCGAACGTGCCCTCGGCCTGGACCGCGACAGCCTGTCGGCGCGCTATGCGCAGATGGTGTTGGCCGGCGACACCGCCGATCCGGCGCGCTTCCATGCGTTGGCCATGCGGCTGTTGAGGGGCCGCCAGACGGCCAGCGGACAAGACTTAAGCGACGTGGTTCGGCAGCATGGCAAATAACGTTATGGGGCCGTTGCTGCGCCAACTGCGCCGCTCCCGGAGCGCGAGATGAGGCCGGATCTGGCCTTGCAGATGCTTGCCGACCTGCTCTGGAACGCCTTGCTGGTCTCGGCACCGCTGCTGGCTGTCACTTTGGTGGTGGGCTTGCTGGTGAGCGTCATCCAAGTGGTGACGCAGGTGCAGGAAGCATCGCTGACCTTCATCCCCAAGGTGATCGCAGCGGTACTGGTGCTGGTGTTGTGCGGGCCATGGATGTTGAAACGGTTGGTAGGGTACGCTACCCATCTGATCGCCAATATTCCCATGTATTTCTGAGCATCAAGCATGGGATGCGTGACAGATGCTGGTTGACATCAATCCTGCCTGGCTGATGGCGGTCTTCTGCACGGCGATACGGCTGGGTGTTGTGCTGCTGCTGTCGCCGATCTTTTCAGGGCTAGGTGGCATGGTGACCGTGCGTGTGCTGCTGACCCTGGCCCTCAGCGTGCTGATGGTCGACGGGGTGGGGTCGCAACTGCCAGCGGCGCCGCTGGAACTTGGCCCTTTGTTGATGATCGCCATGTCGGAACTGGTGATGGGCGGAACTCTCGCATTTGGCGTATTTGCCGCGTTCGGCGCTTTTTCGGTGGCCGGGAAGATCCTGGACATCCAGAGCGGCTTCGGCATGGGGAATGTGTACGATCCGGTGACACGGGCCGGCGCGCCATTGTTTGCCACCATGTTGAACCTGTTGGCCGTGGTGGTATTTTTCGGCATGGACGGTCATCATGCGCTATTACGGGGCTTGGCGTTTTCACTGCAGCAGGCGCCGCCGGGCGCCGGCTTCCATGCTCTGGCCGGAGAGGCCGTCATCCGCCAGTTCGGCCTAATGTTCTCGCTGGGGGTCGCGTTGATCGTGCCGGTGATGCTGGGCTTGCTGTTAGCCGAAACAGGCTTGGCGGTGGTGTCGCGGGTACTGCCGCAGATGAATGTGTTCGTGGTCGGCGTACCGGTAAAAATCGTTGCCGGGCTAGCGCTGTTTGCGCTGGCCATAGGTTCGCTGGGGCCGGTCATGGGCCGCGTATACGGGTCGATTTTTATCTATTGGGAACAGGTGTTGCGCTAGATGGCCGATCAAGATGCCGACCTGTCCGAACAGGCAACCCCACATAAGCTGGACGAGGCCCGCAAGAAGGGATCAGTTGCGCGCAGTAGCGATTTCAACGCCATGGCGATGATGGCAGCGCTGGTGGTGGTGTTGTACTCGAACGGTTGGGGCGCCTTGCGCCAGGGCTTGGTGATGCAGCAGGGGATACTGTCGCGGGCGGGCGGACGCGACTGGAGCGTTGACGCGGTCGCGGCCTGGATGGGGCAACTGCTGCTGGGCATGCTGCATATCCTGGGACCGTTGTTCCTGACGCTGGCGCTGGCGGCGGTCCTGAGCAATCTGGTGCAGACCGGCCCGATCTTCAGCCTGCATCCGCTGGTGCCGGATCTGGAACGTATCAATCCGGCCGGTGGGCTGAAACGGATTTTTTCCATGCGCACGCTGTTCGAGTCGGCGAAGAGTATCGTCAAGCTAGTGATACTGGCATCGGTTGTCTACATGTTGGTGCGCGATACCGTGCCTGGACTGGTGGGCTTGTCTGCCATGGAACCCAAGGGCTATGCACGCATGCTTTTGGCACTGACTGGCTCGTTGCTGGTGAAGCTGGTATTGACGCTGCTGGCCATTGCCCTAGTCGACCTGGGCTTCACCCGCTGGGAGTTTGCCAAGCGCATGCGCATGAGCAAGCGGGATATCAAGGACGAGTCCAAAAACCGGGAAGGAGATCCGCGCATTCGTTCCCGTATCCGTGAGCTGCGCAAGGAAGTGCTCAAACGCAGCAAGTCGGTGGCCAAGGTGGCGACTGCTGACGTGCTGATCACCAATCCGACCCGGATCGCCGTCGCGCTGAACTATAGCCATGGCAAGTCCGGGGCGCCGCAGGTGGTAGCGAAAGGTGCCGGTGACTTGGCGCGGAAGATGCGTGAACTGGCCAGCCAGCATCGCGTCCCCATCGTGCAGAACCGCGCGTTGGCCAGGGCGCTGTTTCGTGAAGTCGATTATGACGGCTACGTGCCGGAAAAGCTGTACCCCCAGATCGCCAAAATCATGGTGTGGGTCTATACAATGCGCGAGGCAAAACACGCCTCAGGAAAGGTAGTCTGATGTTGTCTCTACGACGGATTTTTAATAACAATACCGATCTCGTGATGGTACTGCTGGTGGTGGGGATTCTGACGGTACTGTTTGTCCCTGTGCCATCCGGGGTGCTGGACTTCCTGATCCTGACCAACGTCAGCTTTGCGCTGCTAATTCTGTTGCTGACCTTTTACATCGCGCGCCCGGTCGAGTTTTCCACCTTCCCTTCGCTGCTGTTGATTGCCACCTTGTTCCGCCTGTCGCTGAATGTGGCGGCGACCCGGCTGATCCTGTCGGATGCCGATGCCGGACGAGTGATTGCGGCGATCGGTTCCTACGTCGTCGGCGGTAATTATGTGATCGGGATGATCGTGTTCCTGATCCTGGTGGTGGTGCAATATGTGGTGGTGACCAACGGCGCCCAGCGTGTATCGGAAGTGGCTGCGCGCTTCACCCTGGACAGCATGCCGGGACAGCAGATGAGTATTGATGCCGACCTGAACATGGGCTTCATCGATCAGGACGAGGCCAAGCGCCGCCGCAAGACGCTGGAAAAGGAAACCGGTTTCTATGGCGCCATGGATGGCGCGAGCAAATTCGTCAAGGGCGATGCAATTGCCGGTATCGTTATCCTGCTGATAAACATCATCGGCGGGTTGGTAATTGGCGTCATGCAGATGGGCATGCGCTGGGACCAAGCGTTGCAAACTTTCACCCTGCTGACGGTGGGCGACGGCATTGTCACCCAGGTGCCGGCACTGGTGATCGCGGTGGGCACCGGCATTATCGTGACGCGTTCGGCGTCGGACGGCAACCTCAGTTCCGAGGTGCTGCGCCAGATTACCGCGTTCCCGAAGACGTTGTTCATCGTCGCGCTGGCCTTGTCGGTGCTGCTGTTCTTGCCTGGCATTCCCTCGCTGCCTGTGCTGGTGTTGGCCGGCATTTTGCTGGCAGTAGGTGTCGCGGTGGCGCGCGGCAAGCGCGCGGATGGTTTAGCCCAGCCAGAGGATGAGACCGCGGCGACAGCAATGGAGGCCGAGCAGGACGCCTATGACCTGCTCAAAGTGGAGCCAGTCGAGGTTTTGGTGGGCGCCAATTTGACGCCGCTGGTCAGCGGAGACAAGACGGTGTTTATGGAACGCATCGCTGCCATTCGCAAACAGTACGCGCTCGATTCCGGCATGGTGCTGCCGCGCGTGCGTTTCCGCGACGCGCCTGGCTTAGGGGCGAATACTTACGAGTTGCAAGTATTTGGCGTGCCTGCAGGGCGGGGCGATATCATGACCGACCGCACGTTGGCAATCCATGCAGGCGGCGAAAGCCGGCCGATCAAGGGCATCGAGACCCGTGAACCAACCTATGGCCTGCCGGCGATCTGGGTCGAAGAGTCGGAGCGCGAGGTCGCCCGTGCGGCACGCTATACCTTGGTCGATCCAGTGACGGTGTTCATTACCCATTTGAGCGAAGTGTTGAAACAGCAGTCGGCGCAACTGTTGACGCGGACCGAGACCGATCGCTTGCTGCAGCGCGTGCGCCAGCAGCAGCCTGGCTTGGTGGAGGAATTGATTCCAACGGTGTTGTCGGTCAGCGATGTGCAAAAGGTGCTGCAGAATCTGCTGAGGGAAAAGGTATCGATCCGCAACCTGGAAGTCATTCTTGAGACGCTAGTCGATATGGGACGCACCAGCAAGGACCTGGGCTATCTGACCGAGATCGTCCGCCAGAAATTGGGTGCGGCGATTTGTCAGACGTTGCTGGGCGAACTGAAAGCGTTAAGCGTGCTGACCCTGGATCCCGGCATCGAACAGGTGCTGATGCAAAGCGTGCGTTCGCCGGAGGCGGGCAGCAGTACGTTGGTGGTCGAGCCCAAATACGCCGAACAACTGCTGGCCAAGTTGTCGGCACAATCGGAGCGCATGATGAAAGCGAACATGCTCCCGGTGCTACTGTGCTCTCCGGACTTACGACGCCACCTGCGCGCCTTATCGGAGCGGGTGATACCGCATATGCGGATATTGTCGATGGCGGAAATTCCTAACACCGTCAATTTGAAGTCCTATGGCACCGTGAGTTTGTGACGGCGATAGCGAACCGATGGGGCTGCGGCTAATCTGTATCACGCCATGGCGCTTGAGCCCGCGCTATTCGCCAAGCTGCTGTTCTCTCGGGCATATTCTCCCAAGCGGCCCTATGCCTCCAGCCTCGACAAGGATGACGCCGGATTGGCGATTCTATATCTGATACCCATTGGCAATTTTCCGTTTGTCAGGCAATATCTGGTAAATTTTGATTGATAACTAGGAATTAT
>FSUS01000609.1_pt1 | contig 26542 bp, 51 predicted proteins | sample 1637441 | NCBI WGS metagenome assembly FSUS01 (sample SAMEA3914816, study PRJEB12502) | metagenome | biome: forest; material: soil | place: USA | collected 2011-09-16 | depth 0.3 m | reverse complement strand
CGATCCGGGCGCGCCGGAGCTGCGCGCCGACTCGCGCTACAACCGCGACAATGCCTACATCACCGGCCACTACTCGACCAGCTCCGACGTCTTCGTCGTCATGGTCAAGACCCCGGCCGGCGAGTGCGGCGCCTATCCTACGGCGGAAGTGGTGGACCGCTTCCAGTGGGAGATGGAGAACGTGGCCGGCGTGGAATCGACCACCTCGCTGTTCACGCTGCAGAAGAAGATCATCGCCAACGTCAATGGCGGTTCGCTGAAGTGGCAAGCGCTGTCGCGCAACCGTTTTGTTTCCAATTCGGCGCAGCGCATGATCCCGTCGGAACTGTACAGCAATGACTGCTCGATGCTGCCGGTGGTGATCTTCCTGTCCGACCACAAGGCTGACACGCTGACCCGCGTGGTGAAGGCGGCCGAGGCTTACGCCAGGGAGAACAATTCGCCGCAGGCGGAATTCATCCTCGCTGCCGGCAACTCGGGCGTCGAGGCGGCCACCAATATCGTCATCAAGCAGGCCGAGGTCACGATGCTGTTCCTGGTCTACGCGATCGTGGCGCTGCTGGTATGGTGGGAGTTCCGCTCCTGGCGCGTTACGCTGTGCATCATGGTGCCGTTGTATATCACTTCAGCGTTGTGCGAGGCGATCATGGCGCAGCTGGGACTGGGCGTGAAGGTGGCGACGCTGCCGGTGATTGCTTTGGGTATCGGTATCGGCGTCGACTACGGCATCTATATCTACAACCGGCTGCAGCACTTCCTCGACCGGGGGCTGGAACTGAAGGACGCCTACTTCGAAACGCTGAAGACCACCGGCGTTGCCGTGGCGCTGACCGGCGTGACGCTGGCACTGGGCGTGCTGACCTGGGTCTGGTCGGACATCAAGTTCCAGGCCGACATGGGGCTGCTGCTGATGTTCATGTTCCTGTGGAATATGGTCGGCGCGATTGTCATGATCCCGGCACTGGCTTCGCTGCTGCTGCCGAAGCAGCAGGTCGTGCCGCAGACTCAATGCGCCGAAGAGGTCAGCTAAAAGCAAAGGCGTGATCAGCGAGTCGCATTTCGACACGGAATTCGATACCAATGTGAAGGGCATCCTGTTCACTGTGCAGAAGGCCCTGCCCTTGCTGGTTGACGGGGCGTCGGTAATTCTTGGGGGCCTCGAGTGGCACGATCACGGGCCATCCTGCCTTCAGCGTGTATGCCGCCAGCAAGGCCGCAGCCCGCAGTTTGCGCGCAGCTGGATTCTGGATTTGAAGGCCCGCCACATCCGTATCAATGTTCTTAGTCCGGGGCCGACCGATATGCCGATGCTGCGCGATGTCGTAGGTGAGGATCAAGTGGCGGGGATGATCAGTTATTTGGAGTCGCAAATCCCTTCGGACGCATTGGCTCTGCGGATGAAATCGGCAAAGCCGCCCTGTTTCTTGCGTCCGATGACAGCAGCTTCGTCAACGGTATCGAGCTGTTTGTCGACGGCGGCATGGCGCAGATCTGAAGGCGGGGCGGCGATGTGAAAATCGAAATTTACTCGGATCTGGCTTGCCCATGGTGCTATATAGGCAAGCGTAGGCTTGAGCGGGCATTCGAAACTTTCGCACACAAAGCTGACGTCGAACTGGAATGGAAGAGTTTTGAGCTTGCGCCTGACATGCCGGCAGTTTCACCGTTGAGCGTGCTGGAATATCTCACCTCCACAAGGGAATAACGCCGCAAGCTGCGCTGGAGGCGGTATCGCACGTGACCGCGCTCGGCGCTGCGGAAGGAAGACGAAACGAACACCCGCAATATCAGCGGCGTGCCGTGTACGTCGACCCCGATTTTGCCAGCGCCGATCATTCAAGGGTTGCCTGAGGGCGCAAGCCCGGAAATAGCCAACACCAGCCATTGATGCTCAGCGTGGAGTGAGCGAGGCCCGCGGCAATCGGACTATCACCAGGACCTCGTTATTAAGTGGCTGAGCGCGCGTCTTACTGTTCATGCCCACATCATTTTGTTCGAGCATCAAGGCGCCGACCAGTCGATGTTAAGCCCCGCAAGAAGTCGGTCCAGAAGGGTTCCGCCTTCGAAGGGCCGGTGGCCACGCCAAGAATTTCGCGCACGCCATCGGTGTTGACGACCACAGCGATTATCACGGCCACCGATACCACCCGTCCGGCTCGGCGCGATTGGACTCGCCGGTCATGCCCATGGCCTTCACCAGTTCATCGACCGAACGCGTTGAACTGCCCTGGATATAGGCTTCTTGGATCAACCTCCGTCAGCGCTTTCTCGGCGGTGCGCCGGGCCTTCAGGAACCCGGGGAAGTAGCTGCCGCTGCGCAGTTTGGGAATTTTCAGGTCGAGTTTTCTGGCATCACATTCCACAGCGGGCCATTGGTGCTAAACACCAAGCAAGATGACTCAGCTGCATGTAGGCATTTATGGTGACCCAAAGGGCCAATGGAACAAAGGAATAATTCGCCTCACCATACAAATGGCTGATAACAGGTTGAAGTGGAATCTGACCGTGTTTTCCATGACGCAGTGTCTGCTAAGCTCTGGGGAAAATAGAACTACATAAGAGGCGTTTTGCGCTAGGCGCAAAACCGCTGACGGCTCGCTTTATAACAAGGGGAACAATGTGCGCTTTAATTTTCCATAGGTGCTGGAGACAAACGCCTCGCTGGAGTCGAAATTTTGACCATTTAGTAAATATATCGCTCTGGGAAGGATAACCGAGCGGGACAGCGCATAATCGGCGCAATACAAATACAAAGGCGTGTAAAACTAGTGTAACCTTTAGACAACGTAGGTTGCATTTCTTTGAACCCGAGAGCACTCGAGATGAAAACGCACCAAAAAAATGACGCACCAACACAGCCCGTCCGGCAGAACCTCGACGCTGCGCAGACGACGGAACCAAAACTTGCGCCACGCACTGCAATGACAGATCGTAGCGCCGCCGCCATAGCGCTACAACGTTTTCAAGATCTGGCGAACAACTCACCTCGGGCGGCACAACTGGAACAGCGGGCTTCTGTGATGAACGGGCACCCGAGCTCCAGAAATCGGTCAGGTTTGGAGGCCCAGGTTTATGGGTTGGACAAATATCCCCTCCAACGGCGACCTATACAAAGTGCAAGTGATAGCTTAAATTATTTTGACGACGAATACACCGCGGTTACGCTCATAAGAGCTACACGTACTTCCAATAAATATTCCGTGAGCTCAACGAAGGGGCAGGGGAAAGAGCTGTCTTTTGAAGATGATTCCTACTACGAATTCGATGCACACGATAGGCCGATTTACACACAGAAATTTCAGATTGGAACGCTCGCTGATGGCCCTGTGACATTGCTCAGTGAGTACAAAGGTGTCGGGTCATTTGGGCGCGGGGTTGTCAACGTTAAGACACCGACTCTGCTTGAGACCTTCGGCTTGAATTCATGTATTGGGCTGTTAATGCGAAATGGAACAGCCGCCTTTTTGATTCACCTGGTATTGAACAGCGCGGGCAAAAAAATTAATACGGCCAAATTTCAAACGTACATAAATACTCTGGTTACTGCATTTAGAGCAAATACGGGAACTGATCCTACGGAGGTACACATCACTAAAGGAGGAACCTTTGATGCTGGCGATGAGGTGCTAGACATTTTGAAATCAATTGCGGTCGCGACTATTAATGAATCTGGCAGTGTGAGTTTCACAGTGCCGACCATTACGGGCGGGACCGCCGCCACTTGGGAGGCGACTGCTATGCAAGATGTATGGGACGACATCCCTGAATTACCCAGCTTATCCGGAGGTGACCGTTCATATAAATCCCATAATGACAATCACACCACCAGCTCATCCGGCATGGGCGCCTCCTATCGTCCACGTGATGGCCATTACCCATCGAGCTCATCAAGAGAAGGGCGGCCAAGTCGCTCACACTACCACGGTTCCTCCAGCGTATCCGGAACGGATGATCCCTATGCATTGCACGACCGCTATACCTCGTCCAGTTCACCTAGAACGGTGGGTTCATATAGCCCGCCTTATCGCAACTCATCCAGATCATCCGGCTCGGGTGGCCGATATCGCTCACAGAACCACTACAACTCATCCAGCTCAGCGGCCGCAGCTAGCCCGTATGGCTCTGGCGATCGCCGTTCATCCGGGACGGCTGGGTCTTATCGGCCGCGTGATTATTACAACCCGTCCAGCTCGGGAGGCTCATATCGCTCACGTGAGTACGATAACTCATCCAGTTCAGATGAGCGCCGCCGTCATGCCCGTAGTCGCAGCCGTAGCCCGTACCGAGGCCCCGAAAGAAAGTAAGACGGGTCAAACCTTGAAGTGCTACTCGACAGGGCCGTCCAGTGAAGTGACGCAGCCTGCGCCGAGTTTGATGCGACCGATGTGTTCGTGGCCTTGGTCGGGCTCCGGTATGGATGCCGGCATGCCGACACCAACGTCAGCCAGGTCGCGCAGTTTGGCGTTGTCGTGTATGCGAGACGCGCCTCAAGAGGCATTTACTAGAGCATCGAGGCGTCCCCAATTTTCTGCAAATAAGGGAACATTTTTATGAAAATGGACGAGGATAACCCCCCTTGCTTGTACTCAATTTAGGCATTTTACATAATATAAATTGCTGCAATGTCAAGGCTAAATTTTTTACTGTTGCTACCGTGGAAGCAGGCGACGTTCCACGAATTTAGCGTGCGGCAACAGTGACAGAAAACCCTTATAAATCTCAGACCAAAGGGATTGCTCGCTAGGCGTTTTCGCGCGCTCGCGGTGCATATCCAGCATTACCAGACCGGGGTGCATCCCCAGAATCGCGGCCACCCGCTGCGCCGTCTCGTCATCAAAACCACTTAAACCTTTGCTCCAACGGCCAGCGGCCTGCTTTGACACGCCCAGCGCTTTGGCAAGTGCGTAATCGGTAGTGACACCAAGTTTTAGCCGCAGCGCGGCCAAGTATTCCTGTGTGTTCATGATCCAACCCCTTTTGAGAAATGCGGTTTCCCGCAGCGAATAGGGGAAGGATAGTCAATAGGGCTGTGGCTGGCAATAGACAATTACCGATTGACTTGTTACCAGACAATGGGCTATTGTCCGTTTGTCCGCATCGCACTAGCTCACCTCAACCCGGCTAGGGGCCGCGAATCCCGGGTGGTGCGGATGTTTTAAAGCTCAATTCGTAGGGTTGAAAAACAGGGGAGTGAATAGCCATGCCTGTTACACAAGATTACAAAACACTTACTTTATCGCCGGCTGAAAATGGCGTCGTAGCCATGTCGCGGACCGCTGGCGTCCTTCAGTTCGTCAACAAACCCGAGGTCCAGCATATGCTGAATCGCCTCCATGAAACTGCCCAGGCCGGTGAGGCCAAAAGCGCGGTAAATCTCACCATCCTCATTGCGTATGCCGATCTGCATACGCTCGCCCTTGATGGCTTTTTCAGTGCCATTCTCGGCCTCGATCAGTTCCATGATGGCGGCATCAAAATCAGCTACCTTTTTGCCGACGATCACGGTCGTTATCACTGCATCCCACATACGCACGCTCCTTACGTTGAAAAGTATTTTCGGAGTGTAGCAGCATGAGTGCCCGCGTCGTGACGTTCTCCGACAAAGGCACTTGGGACGCGGCCTATGACGCGCTCGTGGTGCGCCAGGTGGAGCTGCACAAGCTGATGCAGACGGGGCAGCGGTTCAACATGGTGCAGACGCTGCTGCGTCAAACAGATGATGCCCTGGGCGAAATGAGGGGTTTCGATCACGCGGGGGTAGTGGCATGAAGGCCGCCTTGCAAAACGCCGCTCTGTGCGTGTGCGCCGCGCTGCTGATCGCCGCCGGCCCGATCCTCCAGGCCATCGGCCTAATCAAGGGCTGAGCCATGGCCTTCAACTCCGACGAAATGAGCCCGACCGGCCCTGTATGGCATGCGTCCTGGGCGCCGGCCGCTATCCCGGCACCGGCAGCACCATCAGAGACCGGCCGCAGGGCCCTGCAAGGGCTGCTTGACTCCTTCCGCAATGCCGGCGAGTCGAAGGTTGGGGCGCGCTGGGCGGCGCGAGAAAACGAGGCTGCCGCGAACCGCACTGCATGGGCCGACATGCCACAGCTCTACCGCCGCATGGTGGTGGCGGCCGCCGGCCTGCCGGATGACGTGGTGGGCCGCCGCGACCGCGAGCTGACCGAGCGCGAGAAGGTCATGATGCGTTCGGCCATCTGCGATATGCGGACCTGGCTGTCGTCGGTGGCCGCGCTATGAACGGCTTCCTTGAGTGGCTGGCGATGGCCTTCGTCTGGTTCTGCGGGATGGCAATCGTGGTTGCGGTGTATGGCCTGCTGTTCCTTGTTGGCGCCGGAGTGCTTAGCCTGGTGATGGAGCTTGGGAAGTTTGTGCGTACGGCGGTGGGGCTATGAACGGCCGCAACATCACTGCGCAGCAGATGCGCGAGCTGGCAGCATGCCTGGTGGGGCCGGTAAATCGGCCCTGCACGGCAACGGTGTTCGGTGGCCGGCGCGAGGTGCGCATCTTTGTAGACGGAGCGAATCTGGAAATATTCAGGATGTCGCGCAGCCAGTTGCTGCTGCAGGCACGCTACAAGGGTTTGATTTGATACCGCGTTACCAGCACCCAGCGCACCCGGAGTGGGCCGCCGCACAGGTGGTCGGCTTGCCGGGGCGCTGGCGCTCGCGCCTCCTGCGCCGCTGGGACAAGACCCGCAACGCCTTCGATGCCAGCGACGTGACCGCCGAGGGCGATGCAACGCGCAGCGCTGCATATCAGCTCGCCGGCACGCTGGAAAGCCTGGCCGCCACGTCGCTACCGCTGGATGCTACCGACAGCGACATTATCGAGCGCGCGACCAAGATGTCCGGCGACTGCAACGACCTGGCGAGCGTCTTCCATGACAAGCCGTCGCTGCGCGCAGCGATGGAATCGGCCTGCCACGCAAACCACATCACGCCGCCTGCCGGCAAGAAAATGACCGATGCCGGCGCCATTGCCCGCATGGTGTGCGCGCAGTGGTGGCGCCGCCAGCTGCGCAAGGCGCAGGCAGCGGCAGTGGAGGGTAGTGCCATCGCCATCGGCTATGTGAACCGCACCCGGGATATCTACGTCAGCGACGAAAGCCTGATCCGTCGCGTGCAGCAGAACAAACGCAACATCGCAATGATGGAGGCGACCAAAGCGCGCAATGAGCTGGGCCAGGAATACACGCTGGCCGAGCTGGCTGCGACCGGCGTCGCCAACAAGGCCATCAAGCGCGGCGAGCTGATGACACGCATCGCCGGCTTTGAGCGGATCGCACGCGAGTGCGAACACGTGGGCCTGTTCTTTACGATGACATGCCCGAGCCGCATGCACAAGTGGCGAACCGTGGCCGGCGGCCGCGTGGTCGAAAACACGAAGTACGACGGCACCACGCCGGACCTGGCGCAGCGCTACCTGTCGAAGGTGTGGGCGCGCATCCGCGCCAAGCTGGACCGCGACGGCTTCAAGTGGTACGGCTTCCGCATCGCTGAGCCGAACCATGACGGCACGCCGCACTGGCACGTGCTGGTGTTCTTTCAGGCGACCTGGGTGGGCAAGTGGCACGCGCCTCTGGTGCACGCGCACCGCGCCGCTATGCCACGCGTCTGCGCCATCATCCGCCGCTACGCCCTGGTGGACTCGGGCCGCGAGCGCGGCGCCAAGCAGCACCGCGTGGACTTCGAAAAGATTGATTGGAACAAGGGCAGTGCGGCGGCCTACATCGCCAAGTACGTAAGCAAGAACATCGACGGCTACGGCGTCGGAGAGGACTTGTATGGCAATCCGGTTTTTGAAACCTGTCATCGCGTTGAAGCCTGGGCGGCGACGTGGCGCATTCGGCAGTTTCAGCAAATTGGCGGCGCGCCGGTCACGGTGTGGCGCGAGCTGCGCCGCGTCAAGGAAGTTCCAGCAGACGCGCCGGCCCACGTCCATGATGCGCACCGTGCCTGCAACAAGCTCGCGGACATGGAAGGCGAAACGGCAAGCGTTGCTTGGGACCGTTACATCCGGGCGCAGGGTGGCGTCTTCGTCGGCCGCGGCTACAGGATCAAGCTGGCCGTCGAGCAGTCGGAAGAAACCGGCCGTTATGGCGACATCGTTGCCCCTCGTCCGGTCGGAGTGGTGTCCGTGGTCAGCGTGCACTACCGCGACGGCATCGTAACCGGCCACAAGCTGGTGGAGTGGCTGGTTATATCGGCGCGCCACGCGTGGGAAATCATCGTCCGCGGCGGCGGCCAGACACACGCGGGCGCAGCCCGCGCTTGGACTCGTGTCAATAACTGTACGCAGGGCGATTTGTCCAGTTTAGGCGAGAAATTCACAGAATATATGACGGTTCGGGCGAAGCTCGACCGCCTGTATAACCCGGAGTTTGTTGGGCCGGTTGACTGGCCCGAAATTCAAAAATCCATCGCATGAAAGGCGAAAAAATGAGAAGCGCGAGAACGTTGGTGATGGCGGCCGCCATGATGGGCGTCAGCATGGCAGGGCCGGCCCTGGCGGCGCAACAGCCGATTGTTCAGGTCACGCCGTCGAAGAAGGCGAAGCGCGGCCTGTTCAATAACGTGGTGCTGCCATCCGGCGCCGCGCTGTACGGTCGCAAGCCGGCCGGCGTGTCGATGGCGCAGCAGCAGCGCGCCAGCAAAAAAGTGGCGAACCGCGCACGCAATAAGCGTGCGCATCGGGGGCGCCATGCTTGAAAAGATGAGCCAGGCGCTGGGCAAGCTCAGCGCCATGGCAAAGATGTATCTGCCAGCAGACGCCCGCGCGGCCCTGCTGGCCTACGGTGAGGAGTTGGACCGCCTCCGCGCCGAAGTATCCGAACTGCGGTCAAAAATCGAAGGGAAATAGCATGCAAACCTGGGACCAAGTAAAAATCAAAATCGCGCTGGAAGGCGATGAGGAACACGTCGGCCGCGCTGGCGTGGTGCGCGCGGTGGAAGGCGAGGGCGATGCGCAGCAGTGCACCGTCATGCTGGACGAAACCAGCACCCATGAAGCCGGCGAGGTGGTCTATCCGGCCGATCAGCTGGAATTCCTGGGCCGCTGATGGAAGCGGCCGCGCACCTGATGTTGGGCGCGGCCGTGACCGTGATCGCCGACGATGACTTTTACCGGTTTATCGACGGCTGGCACGGCACGGTGTCCGGCTACAGCGCCGGCTGCGTACAGATCGATTGCATTAACCCGGACGGCCAGGCCGTGCAGTTCCTCGTCCCGCCGGATCAACTGAAAGGCCAGGACCATGATTAACCAGAAACCGCTCAAGCCGATCATCGGTGAGGTGGATTGCCTGACGCCTGGTTGCGGCCACGCCGTGCCGGTGCGCCAGAACAGCGAAACCAAGGCGCTCAGCTTCTCCTGCATGTGGTGCGGCTCGCCGGCCTTCGCCAAAGCGGACGGCAGCGCGCACTACCACGCCACGCTGGCGCGCATGCGTCCCGCCGAGGCGTCCCAGGATGTGCCAGTGGCTAAGCCGCCGGCAGCTCCTGGCACGTCTCAGCACGTACCAGCACCTACCCCGCCAGCACCTGCTGGCACGTCCCAGCACGTGCCAGTGGCGCCGCCCGCCGCGCCAAAGCGCGCAACCACTTTCGGATGAAACGCCATGCCAAACGACTCCCTTGAATCCCTGGCCGGCCTGGCCGCCAGCACTGACGCCGGCACCCAGGCCAATATCGACGCCGAGGCGCCGGTAGACCCGAACGCACCGCCGCCACCGCCGCCGCCTGATGTGATCGCGCTTGACTTGGTGAACGGCTTCGCCGGCCTGGTGGTCAGCTTCTGCCCCGATGCCGGCGAGGTCTGGACCATGGAGGCGCGCCAGGCCAGCGCCGCCGTGCTGGCGCCGCTGGCCGAAAAATACAGCTGGAACCTGACCGCGATTCCAATCGAGGTCACGGCGGCGATGATCGTCGGGCCGCTGCTGTGGCGCACGTCGAAAATCGTGGCCTTGAAGCTGCAAGCAGATCGTGACGCCAAGGCGGCAAAATTGCCGGCGACGGCCGCGCCGGCCGAGAAGCGAGTAGCGGCGGTGGCCGCTGCCGCCGAGGACGGATCGCCGGCCGCCGCCGTGCACCCGCAGATGGCGCTCTACAAGTCATGAGCGGCAACAACCAGTCAGCCAGCTTCCACGCAATCCTGGGTTCGCCTGGCGGCGGCAAGACAACGCACCTTGTCAAGCAGCTCAATCGGCGGCGACGCAAGCGCACGCTGATCTGGTCGCCCAAGGAGCCGATAGACAATTACGCCGCGCTCTACCCGGGCAGCGTGGTTTGCACCACTGCCACGCAGGTGCTGGACGTGCTGCGCGCGGCCGGCGGCAAGGGCGGCTTTCACATCGTCGTCAAGCCCAGGCTGAGCCGCAAGGATGACGAGAAGCTGTTTCATGTGGTGTGCAAGATGGCGCTGGCGGCCGGCAGCCTGACCTTCGTGGCAGAGGAGCTGCACACGGTCACCCGGCCAAGCTGGGCGCCGGATGGCTGGTCTGAACTGGTGTTCATGGGGCGCGGCTATGGAATCGAGATTTTCGGCCTGTCGCAACGACCTGCCAGCATGGACAAGGATTTTCTCAGCGTGGTGTCGTCCGTCCACACCCGCCGGCTGTCGCTGGTCGAGGATGCGAAGACCGTCGCCAAGACTATCGGCGTCAAGCCGGAGGAAGTGATCGGCATGAGCGGCTTCATGTGGATAGAACGAGACAATTTGACCGGAAAAGTCACACGCGGATAAAAATATTTTCGTCATCGGGGCGGAAAACAAAACGTCCCCATGAGCACGTGCCCATAGGGACGTGAGTAGGGAAATTCAGGAAGGAAATTTAGGGTGGAGTCCTAGCACTGGCCGCGAGTGGTCAGCGTTGCTGACTCCACCTTTTTTCTTTTTTGAAAGCCGAAAAAATGAATTCCTACGTCAAGTCCTACGCGATCTTCCTGGCCTTCACCCTGGTTACCGCCATCGTGGTGCGCCCCATCGCCAAGCAGATGAACGTGCCGATTCTGTCGGATATCTAAGCCGGCCTCGCCAGCAGACCCATCCCACAACAGAACAAGGCGAGATCATGCTCCTCATCAAAAACGTACCGTTTAACAACGTCGCGGCCAGTGGCCTGGCGACCGTATCTCTGCCAATCGGCATGAGCTACAACAAGATCATCCTGGCCCTGGGCGGCGGCGCCTTCACCAAGTCCATGATCACCAACATCAAGGTGAAAGTGAACGGCAAAACCGTGTGGGAAAACACCGGTGCGCGCCTGGACTTGCAAAACACCTACCGCGCGCTGGGCGTGTCGGCGTCGTATCTGGTGATCGACTTCACCGAGCCAAACGCCAAGATCATGGCCGAGCAGTACCTGGGCAACATCAACACCGCGCAGGGCGTGTCGTCGATGACGCTGGAAGTGACCATAGCGGGCGCTACCACGCCGACCCTGGACAGCTACGCCGAGCTGGGGCCACCGGACAAGCTGGGCATCATCGCCAAGCAGATCCTGTTCACCATGTCGGCCGGCGGCGCGGGCAAGTTCCCGTTCAAACTGATCGACCTGGCGAACCGCGGCGCCATCATCAAGCGCGTGCATTTCGCCCACGGCGGCAACCTGACGCTGCTGGAAGTGAAGAAAAACGGCATCGTCATCCATGACAACATCCCGACCGCCGTCAACACGTTCTATCAGCTCGACTACAAGAAAGCGGCGCAGGCCAACCTGTACACCTACGACCCCTGCGCGGACAACAACTACGCCAACGCGGTCAAGACCATGGACATGGTGAGCCTGGAGTTCAATCCGACCTTCTCGGCCGCCGACACCGTCACGGCCGTGCTGGAAACCCTGGACGTGCTGGGCAACATGTAAGCAGGGTGGGGCGGCTGTGCCGCTCTGCCGCCCAGGCGCGCCGCTGGCCCATGAAGCCGGCGGCGCCAACATCACATCCAAGGGGTAAGCATGGACGAATTGAATCTGGACGACTACGGCTATGTCATGCCTGACTACCAGGTCGGTCCGCAAACCGGCGGCACCTACAACGTGCCGGCATCGGCGCAGCCGAACAATACGCCGTGGGACTCTGCCGGCGGCACCGTAGGCCAGTATGGCGGCGACGTGCTGAGCATCCTGAGCAAGGGTATCGGCCAGTGGTCGCAGTACCAAAGCAATCAGCAGCTGCTGGACTACAAGCGATACGAGGCAACCCAGGGCGGCGTGTTCGCGCAGGGCATGCCGAATCAGATGCAGACGGCCACCGTCACCGCGCGCGCATCCAGCCCGTTGCTGCTGATCGCGCTGGCAGTCGGCGCCATCGTGTTGCTGCGCAAATAGGAGCGGACATGGACCCAGCAACCATTGCAGCTCTATTTTCAGCAGGATCGGGCGTCCTCAAGACCCTGGGCAGCGCATCGTCAGTTGCGCCGCCTCCACCTCAACGCGCTGACGGCTACGCGCTGGGCGGCGAGTCGGGCGGAAGCAATTCCGGCGGCTCAACCGGCGGTTCGACCGGCGGCGCCTACGGTGGCGCCTGGGGCCAGTCGGCCGTAGATGGCGCGAATTGGGTGGTCAATTTCGGCAGCGGCGCGGCCGACGGTGGCGGCCAAAGTCAGGGCATCGGCGGCTTGGCTCCGATGCAGACGAACGGCGGCCCCGCCGGCGTCTCGCCGCAAAGCCCATTCAGCCAGGTATCGCCCGGCGTGGTGGGCGGCGTGGCTAGTGGCAGCGGCATGATGCTGGTACTGGTGGCAGCCGCGGCATATTTCGCGCTCAAGCGATAAGGGGCGCGCATGTCTTTATTCGGCATTTTCAGTGGTGACGATACGACCAGCAGCAATGCAACCACGTCGAACAACACCAGCAACACCAAGACGACGAACATCAGCACCAACACGTCTACCAACACCAGCAGCAACAGCACGGTCAACGATACCAGCACTGTGTCGCAGGACCGCCGCATTGCGACGGATCACGGTATCGGCATTTCGGCGGATGCTTCGACTGTCTTGACGACCAACAGCGGCAACAGTACGACCAACAGCAATAGCTGGGACAACCACGCGACCTACAACACGCTGACCGATTACGGGTCGGTGTCGGCCGCCATCGCCAGCAATCAGACGCTGGCGCTGAAAACCATTGACGCCAGCAAGTACCTGACCGATGCCGGCGGCGACCTGTTTAAGGCGAATCTCGACTTTGCGCAGCACATCACGGACAACAGCCAGGCGCAAGCGCGCTCCGCCATCAGTGAGGTGGTCGCGGCCAGCACCAACGCGCTGAATCAGGTGGTGGGCATCGCCAGCAAGCCGCTCAATGCGCAAGACCCGCAACACATCCTCGTCATCGTCGGCCTGGTGGTGGTGGGCGCCGTCCTCTTTTCGAAAATCAAGGTCTAACCATGAGCCTGCAATACTACGATATCAGCCTGGCGGTCAATGAAAGCAAGGAATTCTCCGCGCAGGGCCGCTACGTCTACTACCTGGCCGGGACCACGCCGCTCATTACCGGAGGAGTCACGCCGGCAGCGGCCGGCAACCAGGCCATCCGCATCAAGCCGGCCCAGGGCGGCGGCGGCGAAATCATCCTGATGCCGGGCCAGTCGATGCGCCTGCCGGACGACGAAAAAGCGCCCAGCGCCTGGCGCATCACGAACTACAAGCAGGCCGAGGCAATCACTGGCACGGTGCTGATCGGTGAGGGCGAGTTCGTGGACAACAACACCGCCAACACGTTCAAGCTGGATGCCACCTTCGCCAACACCGTCAAGGTGACCAACGACACCAGCACGCGCGTGCCGGTATCGCTCGACACCAATCAAGTAATCAGCGTAGCGGGGTCCACCGTGCAATACACAAATTCATTCGCAGACGCAGGGATTGCGGCAATCGCGGGTCAACAGATTTTCGCTGCGGCATCCAATCCGAACGGCGCCTATATCGAATTCGCGGAAGTGGCAATGTCAGCCGCAGCAGCGGCGGTAGGCACCACCGTATCGCTGATCGCAAAGGCGAGCCCACCGGGAAGCCAAACGGACGGCGATGTGCTGATGGTGGTCAACTGTTCATCTGGTTCAGGTTCCTCTACGGGAGGGCTGGTAAATCAGATTCTTGGGCAGCGGATAAAAATCCCTGCCGGCAAAGGGCTGTACCTGAATCAGCTGATCGCATCGACCGGCGCCGAGCGCTGTAACAAGACCGTCCTTTACACGCTGCTGTAATGAATCGCGCCGTGCTGACCTTGGCCGGCCTGCTGGCGGCCGGCGCGGCGATCTACCTGTACCTGCGCCAGGACGGCAGCGGGGAGGGCGCAACCGCCGGCGATGACGCGGCAAATTTATTAACGGATGGAGCGGAAACAGTGAACAGCCTCGTAAGCAACTGGCCTATCGGATCGGGGCCGTATCAAGACACCATCGCCAGCGCAGCCGATGCTGCAGGCGTGCCGGTGGAAATCCTGGCGTGGCTGCTGTGGAAGGAGTCGCGCTACAGCCCGGACATCATCAACGGCGCGCGCCGTTCGCGCGTCGGTGCGCTGGGTATCGCGCAGTTCATGCCGGCGACCGCGGCGCAGGAGCTGGGCAGTGCCGATGCGGCGCTAGACCCGGACATTGCCATTCCAGGCGCCGCGCACTACCTGGCGAAGCTGCGCAATCAGGTGGACTCCTGGGCAGAGGCGCTGGCCGCCTACAACTGGGGCATCGGCAACGTGCTCCGCAAAGGGCTGGCCGCCGCGCCGGCCGAAACGACCGACTACTACACCGTGGTCCTGGCGAGGGCCAACGCGACCGGCGGGGGCTACGCATGAACAAGACCGACATTTTGCTGATCGGCGGCGTGGCCGCCGGCATCTACCTGATGCTCAAGATTTTCAGCCGCGGCACCAGCAAGGCGGCGCCGGGCCAATCCGTCACCGCGCCAGGCTGGTCCACCATGATCACTCAGGCCGATGGCTGGCAGTACTACAGCGACGGCACCAGCATTGGCCCGGACGGCAAGTACTACAAGGGTTCTGACCTGATTTACGATCCTGCGGGGATGTACCAACAATGAAAACTGAATACATGATGCTGGCCGGCCTGGCCTTCCTGCTGCTGCTGCCGCGCCGCCAGATGGCGCCCGCGCAGCCAGCGGCGAACATGGGCGATCCGTCGAACTGGTACGCCGACCAGTGGGCGCGTATCTACGGCGCCGACCTGACGCTGTATGGCACGCACCCGGCGCCGAGCACCTACGACAACTACAGCGCTGCCAGCTACAACGACATGGGGTTCAACGCACCGGTGGGCGGTCAATGAAACTCTCGGGCGATCTGCAATTCAAGATCGGGCTGACGGTCGTCGTGCTGGTTGGTACGGGCCTGGCGCTATGGTACGCCTCGCGCCAGCTCGGTAAGGCAGGCCACGCAATCGCGGATGCGGCAGACAAGGCGCTGCCGTATGTGAACCCGGCCGACCGCAACAACCTGGCCTACACCGGCGTCAACGCGGTGGGCGCCGCCATCACTGGCGACGAAGGGTTCAGCCTGGGCGGCGCGTTCTACGACTTCGACCAGTGGGTAAATCGGCTGATCAGCGGCACGCCACCACCGCCGCCGGCCTACGAGATAGCGCCGGACTTCGGCATCACGAATCCAGGCGGGGGATGGTGATGAAAGTGCTTCCATCGGCGCCCGAAGTGGTGCACTCGGCAATCCTGTCGTTGGCCGGCTTGCTGCTGGCCGCCTTCATCCTGTCGCGGGTTCCCAAGGTGCGGGACTTCGTGGCGGGGCAATCAATCCGCGTAACGGATGGCAGTAACAACACGCTGTTTTTCTAATCAACATAGGGAGTAGAGAATCATGAATCGACTGAAAGAGGCGTCCACCTGGGCCGGCCTGGGTGTCATGTTCCAAGTGTTCAAGGCGTTCGTGCCGCCGCAGTACAGCATGGTGCTGGACACGCTGTCGGCCGTCGCTGGCGCGGTGGCCGGCGTGGTCCCCGAAGCGCAAAAGCAGGCGTAAGCACATGACAATCGCCGAACTGCTGCAATTCTCCAACGTGCTGGTGATACCGGCGTTCGGCTATATCGTCATCTTGGAGCGGCGCATCACGCGGATGCAGACGCAGATCGAAACCTTACTGAGCAGGGGGAAGCATGGCTAAGAAAAAAACGCCAGCGCGCGGCAAGAACGGCCGCTTCAAGCGCCGCAAGTGAACGAAGAAAAGGCCCGGAATTTCCGGGCCTTTTCGCATAATCCATATGGCGGTTACATGATCGCCTGTAGCGCCAGGCGGGCGTGAAACGGTGGCGGGCGGCGGGCGGTAATGGTGTCGAACAGACCGCGCAGTTTGGCGGTACGGACCTTGCCGGCGACATCGTAGCGCTGGACGTAAAGCGCATAGCCTCGCTCGTGCAAGTGGATCGGGGAAACGGAGGCGACCCAATCGAAGAGGTCGTCATCAGTGACGACCACTTCGCCGAACAGGTCAACGGGCGGTTGGCGTAGCTGGTAGGAGGCGTAATCGGTGGGTAGCGATTTGCGTCGGCGTGGTGGCATGTTGTTATAATGCTTGCAACTGAGGCGGGGTATTTCAATGAACAGAGGGTAAAAACCCTTGCTTGTACTCAATTTAGCCATTTGACATAATATAAATTATGCGAAGTGTGACGGCGGCCTCAGCAGTACCAAGTTCTTTCCTCAATCGTTACCCTCAAGCAAAACTTATCGAGCCGGGCTACCATGTCCGGCTCTTTTTTTTGGAGCTTCAAATGCGATTCCCAAACCTCCGCTACGGCAATCCCGCCGAACTCGTCTACTACGCGCTGTCCTTCGGCGACAGCAAGACCCGCATCCACAACCTGGCGCGCTACCTGCGCCGCGACGAGCGCACGGTGCGCGACTGGCTAACGGTCAGGAAAAAAGTTCCCTGGTGGGTTCCCGAGCTGCTGCGGCTTCGGGATCTGGAAATCTCCGCCCAGCTCCGATCCATGGGCATCGACAAGCTTCCGGTCCGCCTGGGCATCGCGCGCCGCGCCGGCGTCATCGAGCTGGCCACCGTCACCCCGGCGCCAAAAGAAAAGCCGCAAACCATTCCTGGCTTGCGGCTCGATGACTTCAGCCCGCCGAAACGGGCCAACGGTTGAAACCTACGCCTCACCCTTAAGCCTGGTCTCGATCACGGCCAGGCGCGTTTCAACCTTGATCAGCCAGCGCAGCATCACGCCCACATGCCCCAGCATCCCGCAGCCCATCAGGGTCTGCACCGCCTCCGCGACGCTCATTTGCTCGCTCCCCGCAGATTCAGGTACATCCGTTCGCCGATGATGAACGACATCGACGCGCCCGCGAAGTCGTACAGCAACGCCAGGAAAGCCGGGTTCAGCCCCGCATAGGTTCCGACGACCGCCGACGCTACAATGCCGCCCGTGACCACGTACCGGAACGCGCCGCGCATGTTCACCACCCAGCCCGCCGCGCCGTCCGGCAGCTTGTCCAGTTCGGCCAGCGCCTGTACGCGCTTGGTCTGCGCCTCCATCAACTGGATGGCCTCGGCCACGTTCTGCGGCTGCGCGCCTGCGCCGCCCGTTACCTTGCCGATCAGCGCGCGGGCGCCGTCCGTGATGGCTGGCACCAGGGCCGGGAAGATCAGAGATAGTGCGCCCATCAGTTGGTCCCTTTCAATGCGCCCAGAATGCCGTCGATCAGGCCACCGCCCGCGCCGTGGCCGGCAGCGTTCGCACCTTCACGGATGACATCGATTACCTGGCTGCGGATGTAGTCAGTCAGGAAGATACTGCCGATGCCAAAAAACAAGTACATCCGAATTTCTTTTGCGTCCATACGTTCTCTCAGTGCAGCAAATCGTAAAGGTAGCCGCCCAGGCTACCGCCAAATGGTGCGCTCACGGCCTGATAGACCACGTTGCGCGGGTCGGTCGGGTCGATGTACGGCGCAGCCTGCTGTAGCGCGTCGCCGGCATAGGACAGGCCGTCGCCGATGGCGTTCTTTGCGTACCACAGCACGCCCAGCACCGCCACGCCGATACCGGCCACCACCAGGGCGTCATTTTTAAGGCTCATATCAATCCCAGCTTGAAGGGTCCGTCACCCCGAAGTCGTCGGGTATCGAATACCAGCTTTGCCCGACTGGCGACTTTGCCCCGCCCTTCCCTGGCGCGGCCAGGACAGTACGGGAGATCACCAGCACGGCCAGCGCCACGCCGCCGAACAGGATGAAGTTTTTCATGCGTAGCCCTCGAAGCCGGAATTGAGGCCCTCGCTCGGGTCGAAGTTAGGTTCAGTGGCGGTCGGGTCGTAGCTCATGCCGGGGTCAGCCGCGCCCACGTTGTTCTGCAGGATCGAATCGCCCACCATCACCGGGAACCAGTCGTAGCCGCTGTTGGATGGCGGCACGCCGTTCGCAGTGCCGCCGCCAGGTTTAGGCGACAGCAGGTTGCCCAGCAGGCCGCCCACTACCTGGGCAACGCCGGTTCCCACGTTGCCCGGCATGGAGCCGGTTCCCAGCGGGCCACGGCCAGGTGGATACGATTGCGAGATTGGCCGGCGGCGGGACAGGTAGATAGCACCGATCACCAGGCCGGCACCGATCAGCAGGTTGTTGTTGTCGCTCATGCATAAACTCCGTTGTTGAAGACGTTCAGTTCGGCACCACGCCGGTTCTGGATGCCGTTCCGGTACTTGTCGGCCACCCAGCCCACCGACGCCTGGGCGATGTCGTCGATACCGTCGCCGGCGTTGACCGAGTCGGCGAATTTCTTGAACGACTGCGGCGACATGTTGTAGGCGATGCTCACCAGGGCGTCAAACTCGTACTGCGCCAGGTCGACGGCCACATACAGCTTCACCCACTTTTCGCCGCGGCTGACGACATCGTCAATAAACATCGCGTCGGCCTGCGCCTGCGTGATGGATGCCGGCACCGTTTCGTATTTGCCGTACTGGTGTCCCCAGCCGATGGTCCAACCACCATCGCCCAGGTTGTACGGGGTCAGGCGGCAGGACTCACGGCGGCGCAGCATGCCCAGCATGGCCGGGGAGGTTTGCATATCGGCCACCGGGCCGGGACCGGAAAGCGCTGCGGTTGCTTCGTCAATTTTCGTCATAGTTGTATCGATCAGATTTTCGGATTGCGGGTCTTCGCTGGCTTGGTGTTGCGTCTCCCACCACCAGACGCCCGCACCAATCAGCGCGGCGATGATTAGCCGCTTGTCCATCACAGCAGCGTGTACAGAATGGTTTTCGCCGCGCTCTGGAAACTGCCACCCGATTGATTCAGCCATAAGCCCTTACCGGCAGGAACCTTGATCCGCTGGCCCAGCGTTACATTTACTGCGGGCGCTACGCCAGTTCCTGAGCTGCATCCGGCTGCACCAACGAACAGCACATCACCATCAGTCGGACCGCCCGGGTTTGACGCCTTTGCCAAAATCGTGGCCACGCAACCCTGATTTCCGACACTCGGAACCAGCGCCATTTCTGCAAATTCGATATAGAGTCCGTTGACGTTCGCTGCCGCAGTGACGATTGATTGCGCCGTGACGTTTACGCCCGAGGCATCAGCCCATGCATTTGTGTAGTTCACAGTACCCCCTACTACGGTTACGGCCCCCACTACGGTGACCGGTAAGTTTTGAGTTGTGTCCAGGCTGACCGGCACGCGGTTTGCTGGCGTGTTGTTCACGCTGACGGTGTTGGTAAAGGTGCCGTCCAGCTTGAAGGTGTTCGAAACATTGGAGTCGCCAAAGTCGCCGTTACCGATGATGATTTTGCCGTCGATGACGGCGCCAGGGTCGCTGGCAGAAACCCGCCACACACTCACCATGCCGCTCGATTTGTCCTGCACGTGCTGGCCTGGCTTGAGGCGGAACTCAGCGCCCGTATCCGGCTTGACCACGATGTAGGTGTCTGCCGTGGTCGAGGTGCCGGATTCAAACCAGAAGCCGGTGCCAGGGATTTGCAGCGTGGTAGTGCCGCCCGCCGCGATTTTCAGATTGTTCGATTGCATGGTCGCCCTATTTTTTGAGGATCAGGATCGCCAGCAGCACGCCGCCGCCGATCATCAGGTACTGCATCTGTTTCTTGTTGTCGGCGGCCTGGCTTTGGACAGCTTCCGTCGCATGCCCAGCGATCCCCAGCGCGTCCATGGCCGTGCCTTGGCTGTTCGCGCTGGACGACTTTGCGAACTGGAACAGGTCGCCAATGAGCGCCATGCTGTTGTCGCTTTGATGCGTCAGCGCGCCGATGGCGTCATGTGCCACATCACCGGACAGGCCGAAAGCGCCCTTGCTCGTCGCCTGCATGGCGTCCAGCGCCTTTTGCACCGATCCGAAATCGGTCACGGTCGTACTGCTGGTGAACGTGGTGTTGCCGCTGTTGGTCGCCGTGTTGCCACTGTTCGCCATGCTGGTGAAGTTGGTGGACTTGTTGGAGTTGTCCACCTTCACGCTGTTGTCGGTGTTGTTGGTGGTGCTGTTCTGCGTGACCGAATCGTTTGCGCCGCCCAGCGCAATGGCGTGGTCGGATGCCACAGAGCGCGAGTCGGTGGACGTGACCGTGTTGACCAGGCTTTCGGTGGTGTTGGTCGCCTGTGAGCTGGACGAGGAACCGCCACCGCCGCCCAGGTTCGCCAGCGAGGCGCGGCCAGTCATGCGCAGCAGGTAAATTTGTTGGGGTCGTAAAATCATTGAAGTGCCTTTCTCATCGTGTAGCCGTTTTCCTGGCTGGTTATCCGGTAGCCCCGCGCCATCGCCTTGCGCACCAGGCCGCGCCGGAAGGTACGAAAGCCGATAGACCGGAACCCCTTCCCATGCTTTGCGATCAGGTTGTCAAACAGGTCGCAGAGGTCTACTTCCGCTCTACCCGCCGCCGCCTGAATCCATACCTCGTCACCGATCCCGCGCAGAACATAGGCTCCGACAATTCGGGCTCCGTCGCGCACCGCGAAGCAAACCCCGGTCAATAACTCGTCAATCGACGTGTCACCAACCGGGTTCGCCTTGCCGTCCAAAATCGTCGCCAGGTGGTCGATGACTTCGGACGGCGAACAAGGTGACGCGATCATTTGTGCGTCAGGAGCAGGAACACACCCAGCGCGCCCAGGACCAGCGGGAGGCTACTGCCGGACAGCAGGCCGCCCAGCGGGTCGTAGTAGCCGGTATCGCCTGCCACCGCGCCACCGCCAGGCATGCCCGCCGGGATGTATGGCTGGCCCCCTGTACCGTTGCCGCCGCTGCCGCTGCTGGTCGCGTTTGGCGTGGCCGTCTGCTGGGTCTGGTTCGCGCCGGTATTGCCGCCCGCCTTCGAGGAGTTGCCGTTGCCGAAGTTGATAACCCAGCCCGAACCGTCGATATTGACCGGCAGGGAATTGGGCATCGAGATACCGTTGTTGGACGTGCCAGTGGCAGGACCGGCAGCGCCGCCCGCGCCGCCGGTCAGCGATGGGATACCCATCCCCATGCTGCCCAGGCCCAGCGCCGCAGCAGCGCCAGCGGCCAGCGGATTGGTACTCATTTCAGCACCACGTAGACGACCGCCGCCAGCAACAGCAGGGAGACCATGTTGCCGCCTGGGCCACCTGGGCGCATCACGCCCAGCTGTACCGCCTGGCCGGCGTTCTGGATTTGACCGGACTGCACCCAGTTGTTCACCGCGCCGTTGATGCCGTTCAGGGCAGCCATGGAAATACCGTTGGTGAGAACGGTAGTCCAGTCGTCCGGGCCGCTTGCGTAGGGGTTCAAGTCCTGCGGGCCGATGGTCCCGCCGTAGCCCGGGCCGTACAACGTCTGCATCTGGTAGTCACTCATGATGACCCCCGATTACAGGTTGGTGACGGCGTCCAGCACTTCCGCGATCACGGTGACGTTGGAGCCGCCCGCGTCGGTCAGGTAAGCATTGAACTCGAAGGCGTCGTACACCAGCTGGCCGTTTGGCAAGCGGCGCATGGTCGCCACGTTGGCGTCGTGGTTGTTGTCCACGATGAAGTCGGCCACGTAGAAGTTACCTTGCGGGACCTTCTTGTTCTGCGCCTGGTCGAAGCGGTTATCCAGGCAGAACAGGTCGGAGAAGACCAGGCCGTTTTTCTTGCATTCCAGGCGCGAGATATTGCCGTTGGCCGATGCGGTCCAGTTGGTGCCGCTGTACTGCATCCAAAGGCGTTTCAGCATCGCGCCGCGCAGCTGCAGCGGCAGGGTGAACTTGCCGGCGGCAGCTTGGGAGAACGAGAACGGCAGCATTTTCAGCACGGCGCTGTTGCCCTGCGGCGCTTCGAAGTAGCCTTGCGCGACGACGGTCGGCGCCACGGCGGTCGCGTCGATGGTCAGTTCGATGTTGACCTGGCCGACCGACAGCACCGACATCAGATCGATACCGCCGATTTCCTTGATCGGGAAATTCGCCTGGTCGCGCTCGGCGAAGTCCAGCCACAGCTGTTTCGTGTTCGACGCGCCGTTCTTGTACGCGTTGATGGCCAGCAGCTGCGCGCCGGTCAGGTCTTGGATCACGCGCGGGCCGATCTTGACGCGCACGCGGTTGATCTTACTGGTGTCGAAGGTGGTACCGCCCAGGGTAAAGCGGACGCCGACCAGGGTAGCCGCTTCCGGCTGTACGGTCAGGACGGCCACCGCGCCAGGTGCCACGCCGATGACTTGTTGCAGATTCTTGTTGAACATTCGATTCCTTGATGGTTAGCGCCTTGTGGGCGCATCCGGGGGGATTGGCCGCGCCGCCTTGTGGGCAGCGGACCGGGACGTGTACAGCGGGGATTAGCTCGGCAGGTAGTCGCCGATGACAGGGATGGTCACCGAGGTTTTCACCACCTTGGCGATTGCGATCACTGCCAGCACAAAGGCGGCTTGCTTCAAGTAGTCTTTCATGTACAGCCTTTCAGTCAGGGTTGATGACGTCTTTCAACGCCGGGATTTTGGAGATAAGCAGGCCCGCCACGATCAGGCCGACGACCGTGATCACGGTCTGCTTGGTCAGGTCTTTTATGGATGGGAGGTAGCTCATGAATCGAATGTTGACGCCTGCCAGGGACGAAAAAAAGCCCCCAGGAGGCCGCTAGATTTAGGTCTAGGGCCGCCTAGGGGCGGATGGGGGTAGCGATCTGTTGCGCTAGTGCTTCGGTATTGTCACTTTACCGGCCTTTACCGTGCGCGTCTCCAGGTCGTAATCGAGATAGTGCAGGTTCGGCAGTGCCTTGATCTGGTCCGGCGTGATGTCCATTTCCTTCGCCATCACAGCGCGGTGCTCCGGGTTCTTGACGAAGCCGCAGTGGATCAGCGTCGCATTGCCCAGGAACGATTTGTCGATCTGTGCCGGGAACTGGCTGGCCGCGATCAGGTGTAACCCGTCATGGCGCCCATCGTTGCAGCAGTCGGCCCAGGCGGGCGGCGCGTAGCTGGGCATGGTGTAGCGGCCCAACTCTTCCACCAGGTAGACGCAGTTGCCGGCGGCGCTGGCGATGCGGCACACCGCCTCAAACTCTTTCATGCGGTCCTTTTTCGTCATGCCTTTGGGGATGTAGCGCACGCGGAAAGTCGGCTTAAACGTGGCGCGGGCCAGCTCGGGCAGTGTGTGGCACAGGTCGGCAAACTCGGCATTCTCGTCCTTGGTGTCTACGACGATGATGCGCTTCGGCTTGAGCTTGCGCAGCTGCTGCTTGATCCACAGGCCTTTGCCGCAGCCGGAAGAGCCTATGACGGCCCAAATGCGGGCTTTGTTCGATACGCCCATGTCAACCTCCTAGCGCGTCGGTGGCTGCGCCTTCCAGGCCCGCTGCCGTCGCCCCTTGCGGCCTGCCCTTCGCCTCGGCTTCCCGTTGAGCGCGTTTCTCGGCGAAATGCGCCTTGCCCATCTGGTACGCCATGACAGTGGGCGGCAGCGCGAAGACGGCGAGCGCCAGTTCGGGGCCGGCCAGGCTGGAGCCGACGTCCCAGCCATATTTTTCCTCGACGGCCGTAAATGCGCCGGCGATGTTGCCGACGGCTTCCGGCGTGTAGCACTCGGGCAGGAACGGCAGCGCCGGGGTGGCGGCCGTAACGAGGAACTCCAGCAGCGCCCGATTGGCCGCCACCTTGTCGACCGGCTCGACTGGCGCCACCGGATTGCCCTGGGCGTCATGCGGGATCTCGCCGCCGGTCAGGTCGCTTTCGATGCTGTGGACGCCGGCCAGCAGCTTGGCCTGCTCGGGCGTGAGCAGGTCCTCAACGTTATCGGGCGCGCTCATAGCGGCACCTTCACGCCAAGGACCATGCGATAGCCCTTCGATTCAGGTACGGGCGGCGGAACTGTCGCCGGCGCGGTCGGCAAATCAGCCGCGGCTGGCGCGATCGCATCAGCGGCTGGCGCCGCGTCACGCTCGGCCCGGCTTTTCGCCAGCAGCGCGTCGGCCTGCGCCTTGTTGCGGGGGAAGTACTGCGCGCTGCACTCCGGGCAGTGCCGGTATGGCTTGGCGTTTTCTTTCTCCGAAATTTTTACGTGTGCGTGGGCAAAGCCACATTCAGGACAGGCCGTGCGGCCCAGCAGGGTTGATGCCATAGGAACTCCTTTCAGCTACGCCCTTGTGAGGCGTGTTTGAGAAGTGGCCCGACGTCCCTTATGGAGAGGCCGGGCCGGTTTGGTAGGGTTACAGCGGGGGATACAGCGGGGACTTACTCTTACGCGGGGACGTTGAACGGCGCCAGGGTATCGACGAGGTGTTGCGTGCTGTCGCGCAGCTGGCCGGTGTCAGCGCGCAAGGCGGTGGTATCGCCTTCCAGGCCAGCTATGCCGGCCTTGATCTGTGCCGTGTTCAGCAGCACGCTAGCCAGGATGTCATTGGTGCCACGCAAGCCGGCCATCACGCCGTCGATAACGTCCTGGGTGCCTGTCACTGTCTGCACGATTTCGGTCGGCGGCGCATCGGGCGTGGCGATCACGCCATCCACCAGCACCAGGGCTGATTGGAAATCCACCATGCCGGGGTCGCGCACCTGGTAGTTGTCCAGCAGTTTTTGCAGCATTGCGCGTGCTGCGATCAGGTCGGGGTTAGTCATTTCAGGGATCCTTTCAGGGTCTGCCAGTTGAGGTAATCCGCCAGCTTGCGGAAGAACGATTTTGCAGCTGGCGGCAGGAAAAAACCGTATTGCTTCATCAGTGCGACTGCCTCGGCTTCCAGGGCAGCGCCAGGTGGCGGGCGCCCGGCTTGTCGTTCCGCCTGTTCCTTGGCATACGCCAGGCTTTGCGGGTTCGTGGGGTCGTTCTGGTCAACCATTCATCTCCTCTCGATCTACGTGCATAAAGCCCCGGCTGTGCATCTTCACCTTCACCTGGCCGCGCGCGACCTTGTTCAATGACCTGGCATACACCAGATAGGCGTCGATATCGGCTTGGGCCGTGGTGGGGTCGCCGCAGTAGGCAGCGACAAAGGCCAGGAAGTTCGGCAGCAGCCGGCGCGACTGGAGGACCGACAGCGCCTCGGAGTCGATATGGCCGGCGACCGCCTCTTCCGGCATTTCTTGGTCGGCGGCCTGTTCGTCCGTGGTCTCGTCGGCGCCGGTCAATTCCTTCTTCAAACCGCGCGACCAGGACAGCATGCGCTTGCCCTCGAAGGCCTCGGCGTACTCTCGGAACTGCGCCACCGCATCGGTGTCGCCCTCTTCCGCCCAAGCCAGCAGCTGGAATGGGTGCGCGCCCTTCTGGTCGCTGCCGACCTTGGCCGCGTGCATCGTGACCTCGCGGGACAGGCCCCACTTCTGTTCCTTGCCGAACTTGGCGATGTATTCGGCAGCGTACTGCCCGCCGCGCACGTCCAGGCCGTGGGCCAGCACGTCGCTCATTTCGTGCTGCTCGGCCAGCCCGGCTTTGCGCAGCGCCATGTACCAAGCATCCTTCAGCTCGTCGATCAGGCACGAGGCCAGCTTGCCCTGGTCCAGCTGCTTGACGTCGCCGAACGCTTCGGGAGTGCAGAACACCAGGTCGTGCTGGTGCGGGTGCCAGCCACTGCGTTCGCCCAGCGTGACCTCCAACGACGACACGGAACCCTTGCGGATGCCCTTTGCCAGGATGCGCTTGTACGTCTTGCTGTTCTTGAAGTGGGCCTTGGCTTTGGTGAATGCCGGCAGCAGCTCCGCCAGGCGCTCGCCACGGTCGTGCGGGAAGGTCAGCGTCATCAGGAACACATAACCGCCCTGCTCGATCCAGCGTTTCATGCCCAGCTGCAGCTCGGCCTGACGCACGGCGCAAATCTTCGCGCTGCACGTCGGGCAGGTCCACACGCTCTTGCAGGTGGTCACGCCGTGCATGCGCGCACTGTCGCCGTTGGCCGTGCGGTAGATCGCCACGCTGTCGCTGGCGTTGGCGACGCCACGATGGCACCAGCAGGTGCGGTGCTGCGCGCTGGCCTCAAGCGCCGGGTCGAACAGGATGGCGCCGGCGCGGCGGGGATAGGCATATTTTATGAAACGCGCCTCATTCGGCGCAAATACCCCGCTAACCTTTTGATTTTGCTGGCGGTTTATGGATTTACCACTAATACCAAGGTTGTTAGAGCCGCGTTTTGCGGT
>FSUS01000294.1_pt1 | contig 42332 bp, 28 predicted proteins | sample 1637441 | NCBI WGS metagenome assembly FSUS01 (sample SAMEA3914816, study PRJEB12502) | metagenome | biome: forest; material: soil | place: USA | collected 2011-09-16 | depth 0.3 m | reverse complement strand
GTCAGGCCGAACACGATCTGCCGGCGCGAACCCCGGCCGGGCTGTTGTTTCACTAACATTGATGTCTCCTTCGGTGCAATACCGTGGTTATTGTTTTCAATCGCCGCCCATTTTCCGAATCGATGGTACCGCGACCAATTCAGTGTAAAAGGGATGAAAAGTTATTGTCAACAAAAAAATCATCTCAAATGTTATGCGCTACCATTTCTTGCCGTTTTAGCACAGCCATTGGTCGAGGCCGAGGCCGCTGTCATAGGAAGAATGCTGCGGCAGGAGGAAAAATTGCAGGTGTAGCGGCACCGCCACATGCGCCGCTCATCGCATGCGCGGAGCATTCTTTGAAGCCCTTTTGGAAGTGCCTGGCGATCGACGCGCTGCGCAACCAGGAATTGTCGCGCGCCGACCGTGTGGGCGATCAGGCCGAACTGCCCGTGGCCGAACGTTCGATGAAGCGTGGCGTCTACCCGCGGCAACCGGCTAAGGCCACGAAGGATAGAGCCAGGTCAGGCCGACGCGCAACTCGCTGTAACTGCCACCGCTGCTCCGTTCGTGATGCACGGCAGCGTCGAAGGCCAGCTGTTCGCTGTGTTTCCAGACCACGCCGGCCAACAGCGAGCGCGTCCTCGCACCGTCGGCGCCGTCATGCTCGCGCTGCGACCAGATCTCCATCACCGGGCGCAGCACGGCGCCGCCGAGCACGCCATCGCGACCTTCGACAATCAGGCCCAGCACATGGCTCCAAGTCTGGGCGCGGGTGCGCGTCAAGGTCAGATTCAGGTGCGCGGCGCCGGCGGCGAACAGCTGCGAGACGATGGCGCTGCAACTGGCGCCGGTGCCGGCGTCGCCGCCGGCTTCCGGCAGCAGCAGGCCGCAGCTGGCGGCGGTGCCCGCTGCCGCGCCGCCCGCCTCCCCGGGCGCTGCCGCCGCCGTAATTTGGTGCTTGAACGAGATCCCCGTGCCGCCCATGCTCAGCCGGTGCTGGCCTGCGTCGAGGGTGCCGAGGGCGCGGCTGAACTGGCCCGAGACCGCCACTTCGGTGCCGTCCGCCACGCCGTAGGTCAGCACCGCGACCGGCGCCGCCAGCGTGCGCCGGGCGCCGCCGCGCAGGTCGGACAGGCCGAGTTCGAGCTGGTACAGGCCGGCGGGCTGGACGTTGGCGTCGGTGCCGTCCAGCGGCCTGGCCATCGCGGCCGGCCAGCCAGCCATGATGACCAGGCCCGCCAGGGCGGTGGCGGACGACCGGGATCGATCGATCGGCGTTGCCATCGCGATTATTCCGCCGGCCTCGCCGGCCTCGCCGCCGCGCCCGGCAGCCCGGCGGCGCGCAGCGTTTGCTGCAGGATCGACGGAATCACGCCGCCCTCGGCCAGCAGCCGCGCCTCCAGTTGGGTCTCGACGGCGGCCTGCGCGGCGATCGTCTCGATGCCGCCGGCGGCCCGGTGCAAGCGCACCGTCAGCGCCATGCGCGGCCGCAGCGCGCCCGCCGGGACGTCGATGGCGAAGCGGTCGCCCGGCCGCAGCGCCGCAGCGCCGCTCAGCGCGCTGGCCGGCAGGCGTAGCGGCAGGATGCCCATGCCGATCAGGTTGGAGCGGTGGATGCGCTCATAGCTCAGCGCCAGCACCGCGCGCACCCCAAGCAGGCGCAGGCTCTTGGCGGCCCAGTCGCGCGACGAACCGGTGCCGTAGCGCTCGCCCGCCACCAGCACCACGGCGTCGCCATCCTCGCGGTAGCGCTCGGCCGCCTGCCAGATCGGCATCACCTGCCCGGATGGCGCGTGCAGCGTGTGCGCCAGCGGCAGGCCGTCGCGCATCAGGTTGACCAGGCTGCGGTTGTGGAAGGCGGCGCGCAGCATCACCTGCCAGTTGCCGCGGCGCGAGGCGAACACGTTCAGGTCGCCCCGCGGCTCGCCGCACGCCACCAGGAAATCGGCCACCAGGCTGTCCGGCGGAATGGCGCTGGCCGGCGAGATGTGGTCGGTGGTGACATCGTCGCCCAGCACCAGCAGCGGATAGGCGGCGTATGCGCCCAGCAGGCTGCCCTCGGTGACGGCGGCGAACGGCGGCCGGCGCAGGTAGTTGGACGCGTCATCCCAGGTGAACAGCGCCCCTTGCGGCGCCGCCAGCGCATGCCACGCCGAATTGCGCGACGCCGCCGCGAAATCGCGCCCGAAGTCGGCCGGATCGCCGGCCAGCCGCAGGTGCGCGTCGATGTCGGCGCTGTCCGGCCACAGCTCGGCCAGATGCACGGCGCGGCCGTCCGGCGCGTGCTGCACCGGTTCGCGGCTCAAGTCGCGCAGGCCGTCGCCGGCCAGCGCGTAGGCGATCACCAGCGGCGGCGACATGATGAACGCCAGCTCCAAGTCCGAATGCACGCGGCCGGGGAAGTTGCGGTTACCCGACAGGACCGCCAGCGGCTGGCCGCTGCCCTCGGCCAGCATGTGGCGCACCGGTTCGGTCAGCGGCCCGGAATTGCCGATGCAGCTGGTGCAGCCGTAGCCGACGATGCCGAAGCCGAGCGCTTCGAGGTCCGCCAGCAGGCCGGCGCGCGCCAGATACGAGGCCGCCGCCGGCGACCCGGGTGCCAGCGAGGTCTTGACCCACGGCGCCGGCGACAGGCCCAGTTGCCGCGCCTTGCGCGCGAACAGGCCGGCGGCGATCAGCAAGCGCGGATCGGAGGTATTGGTGCAGCTGGTGATGGCGGCGATGGCCACCGGGTGCGGCGGCAGCGCGCCGCCGCGCGCGCTGGCGCCGCTCGGGAGCGGCGTGAACTTCAGCGCCCGCAGGGCGGCGGCGGCCTCGCTGAACGGCATGCGGTCCTGCGGCCGCGCCGGCCCCGCCACCTCGATGCCGATCTGGTCGAGCGCGATGTCGATCACCACCGTGTAGCGCGCCTCCTGGTCCGGCTGGTGCCACAGGCCGGTACGCAAAGCGTAGGCGCGCACCAGCGCGATGTGCCGCTCGTCGCGGCCGGTGGCGCGCAGGTAGGCCAGCGTCTGTTCGTCGATGGCGAAGTAGCCGGTGGTGGCGCCGTATTCGGGCGCCATGTTGGCCACCACCGCGCGGTCGCCGGCCGTCAGCGCGCCGACGCCGGGGCCGAAGAATTCGACGAAGGCGCCGGCCACGCCCAGCGCCCGCAGGCGCTCGGTGACGGTGAGCGCCAGGTCGGTCGACATGGCCGGCGCGCGCAGCCTGCCGCGCAGCCGCACGCCGACCACCATCGGAATGCGCAGCATCGTGGGCATGCCGAACATCACCGTCTGTGCTTCCAGGCCACCGACGCCCCAGCCCAGCACGCCGATGCCGTTGATCATCGGCGTATGGCTGTCGGTGCCGATCAGCGTGTCGGGCATCAGCCAGCCGCCCGCCGCGCCGCGCCCCTGCGCCACCACCGTGGCCAGCTGCTCGAGGTTCATGGTGTGCATGATGCCGGTGCCCGGCGGATGGATGGTCACATTGTCCAGCGCCGAGGCGGCCCAGCGCAGGAAGCGATAGCGTTCGCCGTTGCGCTCCATCTCGCGCGCCAGGTTGACGCCGACGGCGTCGGCGCGGGCGTACGCCTCCACCGCCAGCGAATGGTCGACCGACACGTCCACCGGCAGCACCGGATTGAGCATGGCCGGATCGGCTCCGGCCTCGGCCAGCGCGTCGCGCATGGCGGCGATATCGACCAGCGCCGGCGTGGCGGTGGTGTCGTGCATCAGCACGCGGCCCGGCAGGAAGGCGATCTCGGCCTCGCTATCGCCCAGCGCCAGCCAGTCGAACAGCGCCTGCACGGCCTGGTCGCGCTCGTCGCCGCTGGTGTTGCGTATTGTATTTTCCAGCAATATACGCAGCACCACAGGCAGCTTGAGCAGCCGTTCGCCGAACATGGCAGGCAGGTCGATTATCTTGTAGCTATGGCCACCGATGGTGAGCGATCCGGGCTGGCAAGGAAAATTATTTATCTTCATGGTGGGTTCATTATTGCACTTAATCGATATTAAATGCAATAATGATTTACCTTATCCCTCACACTTTTCCGGAGATGCCATGCGCAATGCACGCACCGCCCTGATTCAGGAGTTCGCCCGCAGCGGCCAGTTGCGCGCGTCGATCAATCTCGGCAACCCGATCCTGGCCTCGCTGCCGGCCGGCGCCGCCGAACCGTGCGGCGTCTCGGTCGACCTGGCGCGCGCCTTCGCGCGGCATCTCGGCGTGTCGCTGCAGCTGGTCGTGTTCGACGCGGCCGGCAAGGCGGCGCAGGCGCTGACGGCCGGCACGATCGACATCGGCTTCCTGGCCACCGATCCGCTGCGCGCCAGCGCGATCCGCTTCACGCCGCCCTACGTCCACATCGAGGGCAGCTACCTGGTGTTCGCCGGTTCGCCCATCGTTAGCCACGCGCAGGTCGACCAGCCCGGCGTGCGCGTGATGGTGGGCGCCGCGAGCGCCTACGACCTGCACCTGACGCGCACGCTGCGGCACGCGACCATCGTGCGCGCGCCGACCTCGCCGGCGGTGGTCGACAGCTTCCTGGAACAACAGGTCGAGGTGGCGGCCGGCGTGCGCCAGCAGCTGGAGGCGGACGCCCGCCGGCTCGGCGGCCTGCGCCTGCTCGACGGCGGCTTCATGACGATCCGCCAGGCCGTCGGCATTCCCAGAAATTACAGCGACGCCGCCCTTCACTTCCTGTCGACCTTCGTCGAAGACATGAAGCGCAGCGGCTGTGTCGCCGATTCGCTGGCGCGGCACCGCATCGACGGTGCCGGCGTCGCCCCACTCGACCCGGAGACCATATGAACAAGCTGAAAACCCTGCCCGCGCTGCTGGCGACCCTGCTGTTGTCGCGCGCGCTGGACGCCGCCGCCCAGGTGCCGCCCGGCTATCCCGCCGCCTATGCGAAGATCGTCGACGCGGCCAAGGCCGAGGGCAAGCTGGTTGTCTACAGCAATGCCGATACCAAGGTGGTGGCCGCGCTGCTGAAGGACTTCAAGGCGCTGTACCCGGCCATCCAGCTCGAATACAACGACATGAATTCGACCGAGATGTACAGCCGCTTCATCGCCGAGACGGCGTCCGGCAGCGCGTCGGCGGACCTGCTGTGGAACTCCAGCATGGACCTGCAGATGAAGATGGTCGCAGACGGTTTCGCGCTGCCCTACAAGTCGCCGGAAGCGGCGGCCTTGCCGGCCTGGGCCAATTATCGGGACATGGCTTACGGCACCACGTTCGAGCCGGCCGTCATCGTCTACAACAAGCGCCTGGTGCCGCCGGCCGAGGTACCGCAGTCGCACGCGGCGCTGATCGCGCTGCTGGCGGCCAAGCCGGACAAGTACCGCGACAAGGTCACCACCTACGATATCGAAAAGTCCGGCGTCGGCTACCTGCTGGCGGTGCACGACACGGAAGCCAGCCCGCAGGCCTGGTCGCTGGCCGACGCACTGGGCAAGGCCGGCGTGCGGGTGCAGTCGTCCAACGGCACCATGATGGAGCGCATCTCGTCGGGCGAACAGCTGCTCGGCTACAACGTGCTTGGTTCGTACGCGCACGCGCGCTCGAAGCAGGATCCGTCGCTCGGGTACGCGATCCCTTCCGATTACGTGCTGGTGCTGTCGCGCGTGATGTCGATCAACAAGGGCGCGCGCCATCCAAACGCGGCCAAGCTGTGGCTGGATTACACGCTGTCCAGGCGCGGCCAGACCATCATCGCCAACGACGCGCAGCTGTTCTCGATCCGCGCCGACGTCACCGGCGACGGCACGGCGGCCGACCTGACGCGCCAGTACGGCGCGCGCCTGAAGCCGATTCCGGTGCATCCCTCGATCGTGGCGTCGATGGAGCAGAAGCAGCGGCTGGCCTTCCTCAAGCGCTGGAAGGCCGCGACAGCCAGGCGCTAGGACCGGCGCGGCCGGGTTGCGGTGCTATGCGATTTCGGTTTCGTCGCAAGGCCGGGCCGCCGGCAGCACGATGGCGAAGCGCGCGCCCTGCCCTGGCGCGCTGTCCACCGTCACGCGGCCGCCATGCAGTTCGGCGATCGACTTGACCAGCGCCAATCCAAGGCCGGTGCTTTCGCCGCCAGCGCGGGCGCTGTCGATGCGGTAGAAGCGCTCGAACAAATGCGGCAGGTGTTCGGCGGCGATGCCGCAGCCGGTGTCGCGCACCGACAGTTCGACCTCCCGCCCGCCGGCCAGCGCCCGCGCTTCCAGTGCGATTGCACCGCCCGGCGGCGTATGCCGCAGCGCGTTGGAGATCAGGTTCGACAGCGCGCGGCGCAGCAGCAGCGCGTCGGCGTACACGGTAATGCCGGGGTCGCCGACGCTGGTCAGGCTGACCTGGCCGTCCTCCATTGCGGCGTCGAAGAAGTCCGCCAAGCGGGCGAATTCCTCCCGCGCCGACAGCGGCGCGCATTGCATCGCCTGCTGCGCGTTTTCCGCGCGGGCGATAAACAACATGCTCGACCCCATGCGCGACAGGCGCTCGCCCTCGTCGACGATCACCGCCAGCGTCTCGCGGTAGTCGTCGCCGCCCCGTTCGCGCGCCAGCGTCACGCTGGCCGCCGCCACCAGGTTGTTGATCGGCGAGCGGAATTCGTGCGCCAGGTCGGACGAAAAGCGCGACAGCTGCTCGAACGACGCCTGCAGCCGTTCCAGCATGGCGTCGAAGGAATTGGCCAGCAATTGCAGGTCGGACGGCCATGGCCGCGCGCCGATGCGGGCGTGCAGCTGGTCGGCGCGCGTGCGGCCGATCTCCGCGCTGACCGCGCGCAGCGGCGCGAGGCCGTGGCGGGCTATGGCCAGGCCCAGGCCGCCCGAGGCCAGCACGGCGGCCGCCACCGCCAGCGACAGCGTGGTCCAGTAGCCGTCCAGGATGCGGTGGCTGTGACTGCGGTCGAGCGCCGCCTGCACCACCCAGACCTGGCCCGGACTGGTCTCGACCGCCGCCGCCGTCAGGAGGTAGCGCGGCCGGTCCGGCGCGCCGACGGAGCAACGCCAGCGCGCAAACACCGGCGAAACCGCTGCAGCCGTCGCGGTGGTGGCGGCGGGCGCCATCGTCGGCGTAATCTTCTGCGGCGGCGGGAAGGCGGCGCGCGGCACCGGCATGGGCGCGCCGGCATGGCGGTGTCCGGCCAGCGGCTGCACGCCATGTTCTGCGCCGGCCGGCGTCAGCACCCGGAAAACGACGCCGCCCATGCGCTCGTTGTACTCGCCCCACTCCTCCCGCCACAAGCCGCCGGGGCGCTCTTTTTCCATCGACCGCACGACGTCGGACTCGATGCTGACCGCGCGCACCAGCTCCATCTCGTCCTGTTCGCGCAATTCGTGCTTCAGCCTGGCGTACAGCAAGCTGCAGACCGCGAACAGGATCGCCGCGACGGCGCAGGAAAAGAACAGCGTCAGGCGCAGCGTCAGCGGCCAGCGGCGCGGATCGGCCGCACGCCGCAAGGGTTCAATCGCGGACTTCAAGCACATAGCCCGCTCCCCTGACGGTATGCAGCAGCTTGGCCGGATACGGATCGTCCAGCTTGCCGCGCAGGCGCCGCACAGCGACTTCGACGGTATTGCTGTCGGAATCGAAATTCATGTCCCACACCTGCGCCGCCAGCACGGTGCGCGACAGCACTTCGCCGGCGCGCCGCATCAAGAGGCTCAGGAGCGCGAACTCCTTGGGGCTGAGTTCCAGCCGGTCGCCGGCGCGTACCGCGCGGCGGCGCAACAGGTCCAGCGTCAGGTCACCGATCTGCAGTACCGACGCTTCGCCGTCGGCCGTCGCGGCCGGCGTGGCGGCCTGGCGCCGCAGGATCACGCGGATGCGTGCCAGCAGCTCGTTGTACGCAAACGGCTTGACCAGATAATCGTCGGCGCCCAGTTCCAGGCCGCGCACGCGGTCGTCGATGTCGTCGCGCGCCGTCAGGAACAGCACCGGCGTCGCGCGTCCGGCGCGCCGCGCCGTGGTCAGGATGTCCCAGCCGGACAGGCCGGGCAGCATCACGTCCAGGATCGCCAGCTCATAGTCGCCAGTCAGCAGCATGTGCAGGCCGTCCGGGCCCGTTTCGGCCACGTCGACCACCATGCCCTCCTCGCCCAGGCCGCGCGCCAGATAGTGCGCGGCGGTGGGCTGGTCTTCCACCAGCAGTACCTTGCTCATGCCATTTTCGCCCCGCCGACCAGCGTCGGAGTCGTTCGTTGATTAAGGCGCTCGAACCCCAGGTACAGCACCGGCGTGATGAACAGCGTGATGAACTGCGACAGCAGCAGGCCGCCGACGATGGTCACGCCGAGCGGCTGGCGCAGTTCGGCACCGGCGCCCAGGCCGAAGGCCATCGGCAAGGCGCCCAGCATGGCGCACAGCGTCGTCATCATGATCGGGCGGAAGCGCTGGTAGCACGCGCCGCGGATCGCCTGCTGCGGCGTCCAACCGTACTCGCGCTGGGCGTCGATGGCGAAGTCGATCATCATGATGGCGTTTTTCTTGACCACGCCGACCAGCAGCAGCACGCCGATCATGGCGACGAAGGTCAGTTCCAGGCCACACACGTGCAACGCCAGCAAGGCGCCCACGCCGGCCGATGGCACGCCCAGCAGGATCGTCAGCGGATGGATCCAGCTTTCATACAGCACGCCGAGCACCACGTAGATGGCGGCGACGGCGATCAGCACCAGCCATAGCTGGGTGTCCTGCGACTGCTGGAACAGCGCGGCCTGGCCGCCGAACGCGCCGAGCACCGATGGCGGCAGGCCGATACGCCGTTGCGAGGCTTCGATCACGGCGCCGGCCTCCGACAGCGAACGGCCGGCCGCCAGGTCGAACGACAGCGTCACCGCCGGCAGCTGCCCCTGGTGGTTGACCGCCATCGCGCCATTGCGCCGCGTGACCTGCGCCACGGCGGCCAACGGTACCAGCGTGCCGCCGGCGGCGCGGGCGTGGATTCTGGACAGGTCGCTCTCGTCGCGGCGGTAGCCGGGTGCCACTTCCATGATGACCTGGTAGCTGTCCTCCGGCGCGTAGATGGTCGATACCTGGCGCGTGCCGTAGGCGCCATACAGGCTGCCGCGGATCGCCGCCATGTCGACGCCCAGGCGGGATGCCTTGTCGCGGTCCACCGTGACCAGCGCCTGCATGCCGTCGTTGTCGGCGTCGCTGTTGACGCCGACGAACAGCGGGTCCTCCCTGAGCGCCGCCAGCAGTTTCGCGGCCCAGCCATCGAGGTCGCCAGGACTGACCGACTGCAGCGTGTACTGATAGCTGGACTTCGACCCGCGGCCGCCCACCTTCAGGTTCTGCACGGCGCTGAACAGCACCCGCGCGCCGGGCAGGAAGCTGGTTTCGCGGCGCAGGCGGGCCAGCACGGCCTCCATCGGCGGCCGCTGCCCGCGCGGCTTCAGCGTGATGGTCAGGGCCGTGGTGTCGTGATCGACCTTGGTGGCGACGGTCTCGATGGCGTCGTCCTTCAGCAGGCGCGCCTCGACCTGCCGCATCAGCGCCAGCCGCCCTTCGTAGGACATGTCCTGGGCGGCATCGATATTGCACTGGACCTGGCCGATATCCTCCTGCGGGAAAAAGCCCTTGGGCGCGGCGATGTACAGCCAGGCGCTGAGGCCGATGCAGGCCGCGCCCACGCCCAGCACCAGTGCGCGGCGCGCCAGCGCCCATTCCAGCACGCGCAGATAGCCCGACAGCAGCGCCTCGAAACCGCGTTCGAAGGCGCCGCGCCATCCGGCCGGCGCGGCGTGTCCGTCGCGCTCACCATGCGCCAGCCATCGCGGCTGCCCGGCCCCGCCCATCAACAGCGGCACCAGCAGCGGAATCAGGGTCAGTGAAACGCAGGCCGAGACCAGGATCGACAGCGCCACCACGATGGCGAATTCATGGAACAGCAGGCCGATGGTGCCGGGCATGAAAAACACCGGAATGAACACCGCCACCAGCGACACCGAGATCGACACCACCGTGAAGCCGACTTCGCGCGCGCCGCGCATGGCGGCCGCCGCCGGCGTCAGTCCCTGGCTCAGATGACGGGCGATATTTTCCAGCACCACGATGGCGTCGTCCACCACCAGGCCGACGGCGATCGTCATGCCCATCAGCGAAATGTTGTTCAGGCTCAGTCCCAGCGCCGCCATCAGCGCGAACGTGGCCAGCAGCGACAACGGCAAACTGATGGCGGCGATGGCGGTGGCCGCCGCGCTGCGCAGGAACAGCAGGATCACCATCACCACCAATGCTATCGTCAGCAGCATGGTCAGGTTGACGTCGTGCATGGCGTCGCGGATCGACAGCGAGCGATCGCTCAGCAGCTGCACCTTCACCGACGCCGGCAGCTTGCTCTGCAGGCGCGGCATCAGCGCCTTGATGGCGTCGATGGTGGCCACCGTGTTGGCGCCCGGCTGCCGCTGCACCGTCAGCAGTATGGCGTTCTCGCCGTTGACGGTGCTGGTGTTCTGGTTGTTCTCGATGCTGTCCTCGACCTGCGCGACATCGCGCAGCCGTAGCGCCTGGCCGTTGCGGGTGGCGATGATGACGCCCTCGAAATCGGCCGCCTTCATCAAGCCGCCGGCCATCTGCAGCATCAGCATCTGGCGCTTGCCGTCGAGCTGCCCGACCGGCGTGTTGGTGTTGGCCGCGGCCAGCGCGGCGCCGACCTCGGCCAGCGTCAGGTCGGTCGCGGCGAGCCGCTGCGGATCGACCTCGACCCGCACCGCGTAGCGCTTCTGGCCCGTCACGGCGACCTGCGCCACGCCGGGCAAGGTCGATAGCGCCGGCACGATCAGGTTGTCCGAGTAGCCGTTCAAGTCGGTCAGCAGCATACTGGGGGAACTGAGCGCCAGCAGCAGGATGGGCGCGTCGGCCGGATTGATCTTCTTGTAGGACGGCGGCGTCGGCATTTCCGCCGGCAGCGAGCGGGTGGCGCGGAACAGCGCGGCCTGCACGTCGCCGGCCGCCGCATCGATATGGCGCGACGGGTCGAACTCCAGCACGATCCTGGTCTCGCCCTGCAGACTGGTGGAGCTGGTGGCCAGCAGGCCGGGAATCGCCGAGAACTGCTTTTCCAGCGGCGTCGCCACCGAGGTGGCCATGGTCTCCGGGCTGGCGCCGGGCAGGCGCGCCTGCACTTCGATGGTCGGCGTGTCGTAATCGGGCAGCGCGGAGATGGGCAGCTGCCGCCAGCAGGCGAAGCCGGTGACGGCCACGCTCAGCCACAGCAGCATGGTCGCCACCGGGCGCCGCATGCACAGCTCGGAGATGTTCATCATGGGCGCACCTGCGCGAGCGTCGCTGCCGGCGCCGGCGCCGGTCCGGATGCCGGCGCCGTCCTCACCAGCGCGCCGGGATACAGGTCGCGCCCGCCTTCGACCACCACCCGCTCGCCGTCCCGCACACCAGTGACGACCGCGCCCTCGTCCTGCACCCGCAGCAGCGCCACCGGCCGCGCGGCGACGTGACCGCCGCCTTCCACCACGTAGACGAAGCGCCCATCCGCGCCTTCGAGCAGCGCCTGCGCAGGCAATACGGCGGCGCCGCGGTCGACGCCCGCGTCCAGCGCCACCCGCACGAAGGCGCCCGGCCACAGCACCTGTCCGGCGTTGCCGAAGCTGGCCTTGAGCAGGATGGTCCCGCTGGCGCTGTTGACGGTGGAATTGATGAAGGTCAGCTGCCCCTGCAGCGCGGCGCCGTCCGCGTCCTGCACCGCGACGCGGGCGCCGGCGGCGCGCACTGCGTTCAGGTACTGCTCCGGCAGTTCGAACTCGACGCCGATCGGATCAAGTTGCACGATGGTGACCAGCGCCGCCACCTGCCCCAGCTGCGCGAGGCTGCCGGGATGGACGTTGACGGCGCCGGTGCGGCCGGCCACCGGCGCCACGATGCGGCTGCGGCCCAGCTGTACGCCGGCGTTGGCGATATCGGCGCGCGCCGCCGCCAGTTGCGCCTTGAGCCCCTCGACCTTGCTGGTCTGCGTATCGATGGCGCTCGGCGACATGTAGCCGGCATGCACCATGCGCAGCGTGCGCGCGTGCGCCAGCTCGGCTTCCTCCAGCTGGACCGCGACCTGGGCCGCCTGCGCCCTGGCGCGCTGCAGCAGCGCCGTCGTGGCGCTGCTGTCCAGCGTAAACAGCAGCTGGCCCGCGGCGACCTGCTCGCCCTCGTGGAAATGCACGGCGCGGATCACCGCCGTCAGCTCTGGCCGCACTTCCACCTGGTTCAGCGGCGTGACATGTCCCTGCGCCGTCAACGTCAGCGGCAGGTCGCGCGCCCGCACCGCCGCCACGCTGACCAGCGGCGCCGGCCTGGCCTTGCCGGTGGCCTGGTTTCGCGCCCCCGGTTTCAGCGCTGCGGACAGCAGCAGCGCGCCGGCCGTCAGCGCGGCGGCGAAGACAATTCCCTTGACAAGCATGATCGCGTTCCGGAAGAGTAGTGGTTACGGGAAGTATGGGCGCGGCATGCTGACCGCACGCGGAGCGCCGGATTACAATTCAGTTATCTTCAGGCGTCCAGGCCACGCCTACTTCAGTTTCAGCTGGTCGGCGATGATGTACTGGCGGTTGACCCGGTACTGGCCCTTGTCCTTGCTCCAGTTGACCCAGTCCGGATTGGTGGCCGTCAGCGTGGCGCGCACCGACGCCTGGGTTTTCTCGCGCAGGCCCAGGCCCTCGTCGCCGTCATATTCGTAAAGCATCAGCGCCGACCAGTGGCGCCCCACCACGTAGCGGCCGAAGTAGACGCTGTACTGGTTCAGCGCGCCCGCCTTGAGCCAGCCTTCCAGCTGCGGCACCAGGTAGCCGCGCAGGTAGGCCAGGTACTTTTCGGTCGAGACCAGGTAATCGTAGGGAATCACGACATACACCCCGGAGCCCTTGCTGGCCCCGCCCCGCAGGTACAGGTCGCCCGGATTGGTGTCGATCTCGCTGACCAGGGCCAGCGCCTTCGGCGGCAGGCCGGCCGGCGTCGTCGCCTCGACATCCTTCCACTTGGCCGCCGTCGCCGCGTCCGGGAAGTCCAGCAGCGTCAGCATGTCCCAGTTCTTGTTGTCGACGTAACGGCTGAACAGCACCTTGTAGTCGCGCAGGAAGCCTTCGCTCTTCCAGCGCTCCAGCTGCAGCAAGCCCTCGGCCTGCATGAACTGGCGCAGCGCCAGGCGGTCGGCCGGCGCCGCGTGGTACTCCAGCACCACGGTGGTGATGCCGGCGTCGGTCGGTGCCGCCGCGGCGGCTGGCGAGGCGGCGCTGAAAGCGGCCGCGCTGGCGAAGGTTGCTGCGAGGGTACGCCACAGGTCAGGCTTCATGTTGGACTCCTTTGAGTTGAGGCTGGTTATAAAGCCAGTGCTAGCGCACAGGCGGTTGCAAAATCATCACGCGCAGGGCGCCATCGGCGCCGCAGCCGAGCAGGTCGAGTTGTTCCTGCGGCAGCAGCAGGCGGCCGTTGCGCGGCTCGGCCGGCGCGGCGATCACGCGGAAATGGGGCATGGCCGTGGTCGCGACCAAGTGCGGGGTGGCCGCTTCCGGCGGCCACCCCGGCTGCGCGGCCACCAAGGCGCTTTCCTTGGCCGCGCGCAGCGTGTTGATGTTCGCCTGCAGCACCGGCCCGCCGTCGAAGATGTCGAGGTAACCCTCGTAGGCCAGGCCCTCCTGCTCCAGCAGGCGGCGTGCCGGTGCGGTGTCGACGTGGGTCACGCCGATGACGGCGCGCGCCTCCGGCGTCAGGAAATCCGTGTACAGCGGATGGCGCGGCATCAGTTGCGCGATGAACGATTTCTTGCCCTGTCCGCACAGGTCGTCGGCGGCGTGGAAGTCCATCTTGAAGAAGTGGCGGCCCAGGCTTTCCCAGAACGGCGCCGTGCCGTCCGGATGCTGGAAGCCGCGCATCTCGGCGAAGATGCGGCCCGAGAACAGCTCCGGGAACTGGGCGATGAACATGAAGCGGCTTTTCGACAGCAGCTTGCCGTTGATGCCGTTGCGGTAGTCGGGATGCAGGTACAGCGAACACAGTTCGGCGCAGCCGGTCATGTCGTACGACAGGTACAGCGCCTGCATGCGCGAGAACACCGCCGCCTCCTCGCTGGCGTGCACCAGGGTGCCGAGCCGGTAGTTGTAGAACGGCTCGTCGAGCCCGACCGCCGCCTTGATCGCGCAGACCCCGGCGATACGGCCGTTGGCGCTGTCCTCCATGACGAACAGGTAGTCGCATTCGGCCGGGCCGGCCGTGCCGGCGAAGGAGGCTGCGGCGATCTCCAGGCGCCGCGCGATGGCGCCGCGATCGGCCTTCAGCGTGGTCATGCCCGGGCCGATCTGGCTGGCCAGTTCGTAAATGGCGTCCAGGTCGCCGCTGGCGGCGTTTCGTACGATTAGCATAATGATCTTGTTCTGGTGATTACAGGGGAACGCAGACGACTTCGTCGCCGGGACCGATCGCCAGCAGCTTTTGCTGGGCCGGGCTGAGGGCGATGCTGTCCGTCTGCTCGACGGCGGCGCAACTGGCGTACACGGCGCGGTAGCCGTCGACGCGGCCGTTGCAGACCAGGTAGCGCGCGTTGGCGCCGGCCTGCGAAGGCGCCGGCGATGCCGATGATGAAGTTGATGAAGATGATGGCGCGGGGCGGGCCACCCGCCGCCGCATCGACGCCGACCAAGACCTCAGCGCGTGCCGGCTGGCCTGCAGCACCGGGCCGCCGTCGCAGATGTCGACGTAGTCGTCGGCGCCGAAGCCCTCGCGGCACAGCATCTCCAGCCCTGCCCGCGCCAGCGGATCGACACTGGACAGCGCGGCGCGCGCGCACGGCGGCAACAGCGCCAGGTACACCGGGTAATGCGGCATCAGCCCGACGATCAGCGCCCGGTTGCGCTGCCCGTCCAGCAGCGCCTCGGCCTGCAGGAAGTCCATGCGGAAGAAATGGCGGCCGATGGCGTCCCAGAATGGCGAGCCGTGGCGTTCGTCCGTCAGCCCGGGCAGGCAGGCGAAAAACTTGTCGGCGAAGCGGTGCGGCGCCAGCGCCGCGTACATCAGCCGCGAGCGCGCCAGCAGGCTTTTATGGCCGTCGTCGAGCGCGGCGCCGGGCGCGTGATAGCCGGCCAGCTGCGAATAGCCGCTCAGGTCCGAGCACAGCATCAGCGTGGCGACGTTGTTGCTGACCTGCGGATCGGGCGAGACCTGCTGCATCATGTCCTTGCGGAATGACAGGAAGCGCGCGCCGGCGCCGGCCTGCGCCACCAGCGATGCCGTGCCGGCCAGCGCGCCGTCCTCGCCGGACAGCACGAAGGTGTAGCGCTCGTCGGCCGGCATGGCGGCCGGCCGCGCGAACGAGGCCAGCGATTGCTCGACCTGCTCGCGCAGCGCGGCGCGGGAACGCGGCAGCGTATGAACCCGGACGTTATCGCGCTGCGACAGTTGTTCCAGCCGCGGCAGGTCTGCCATTTCTACGGGGCGTACGACATACATGGTGCTCTCCTTGCTGACGTTTGCGCAGGGCGCGGTTCTTCACGCGCGTGCCTCCGGGGCGCGCGGCGGGCTTGAATCGGTGGATGCGGTGAGGCTGGCCGGGCTAAGCGCCCACCGTCACGGCCACTCGGTGCGGCGGGTCGCCGCCGCTGGCGACCGCGACCAGCGCGCGCGCCTGGTGTCCGTCGGTCTCCGGTACGAAATAGCGCAATTCCCCGTCCGCCGGCGGCAGTTGCCGGGTCGCGACGTGAAAGCCGTGTTCGCGGTCGCCGTGCAGCTCCGGCACCGCCTGCAGCAGGCGCCGCGTGTACGGGTGGCTCGGCGTGTCGAACACCTGGTCGCGCGTGCCCTCCTCCACCACGTGGCCGCGCAGCAGGACGACGACGCGGTCGGCGATCTGTTCGACCACGCCCAGGTCGTGCGAGATCAGCAGGCAGGCGAAGCCATAGGTGTCCTGCAGCCGCACCAGGATGTCGAGCACCTGCTGCTGCACCGTGACGTCGAGCGCCGACACCGGCTCGTCGGCGATGATGATGTCGGGCCGCACCACCAGGGCGCGGGCGATGGCGACGCGCTGGCGCTGGCCGCCGGACAGCTCGTGGATGTAGCGTCGCGCGAAGTCGCCGCCCAGCTGGACGTCCTCGAGCGCCTGACGCACGCGGGCAGCACGTTCGGCCGCGTCCAGCGCGCTGTCCAGCCGCAGGCCCTCGGCCACCAGCGCGCCGACCTCCATGCGCGGATCGAGCGACGAATACGGATCCTGGAACACCATCTGGATGCGGCGCCGCGCCGCGCGCACCTGCTCCTTGCCGGCGCCCAGCAGGTCCTTGCCGCCGAAGACGATGCTGCCGCCCGAAGGCTTGAGCAGGCCGAGGATGGCCTTGGTCAGCGTGGTCTTGCCGCTGCCCGACTCGCCGACGATGGCCAGCGTTTCGCCCGGCGCCACCGAGAATGTGGCCGGATGCACCGCGCGCACCATGCGCTGGCCGAACCAGCCCTGCGGCGCGGCGTAGTCCACCGTCAGGTCGCGAACCTCCAGGATCGGCGCCCGCGGCGGCGGCGCCACCGCGGCCGGGTCGCGCTTGGGCAAGGCGTCGAGCAGCTTGAGCGTGTAGTCGTGGGCGGGGCGCGACAAGACCTGGCGCACCGGCCCGGTCTCGACGGCGGCGCCGCGCCGCATCACCAGCACCTGTTCGGTGTACTCGGCCACCAGCGACAGGTTGTGGCTGACGAAGATCAGCGCCGTGCCCTCCTGCGCCGTCAGCTCCAGCATCAGGTCCAGCACCTCCTTCTGCACCACGCAGTCGAGCGCGGTGGTCGGCTCGTCGGCGATCAGCAGCTTGGGCCGCAGCAGCATGACGGCGGCCAGCATGATGCGCTGGCGCATGCCGCCGGAGAATTCATGCGGATAGCGGCGCATGCAGTCCTGCGGATTGCGCACCAGCACCCGCTCCAGCATCTGCACCGCCAGCGCGTGCGCGATGGCCGGCTCCATGCCGCGGCGGCAGATCAGCGCCTCGGTCAGCTGGTCGCCAATGCGGAAGGCCGGGTTGAGCGACACCATCGGCTCCTGGAACACCATGCCGATGCCAGTGCCGCGCAGGCCGCGCCACTGGTCCGGCGTGTTGCCCAACAACTCGCGGCCTTCGAACCGGATGATGCCGCCGGTGATCGCGGCAGCGTCCGGCAGCAGGCCGAGCAGGGTCTTGCCGATCAGCGTCTTGCCGCTGCCCGACTCGCCCACCACCGCCAGCGACTGGCCGGCGGCCAGACCGAAGCCGATGTCGTCGACCACCGTCTTCGGGCCTTGCGGGCCGGGAAAGGCGATGCTCAGGCCCCGCACCTCCAGTAATAGCTGGTTCATGTCAATGTGCTCCCTTCATGCGCGGATCGAGCCGGTCGCGCAGCGCGTCGCCCAGCATGTTAATGCCCAGCAGCGCGAACGAGATCATCAGGCCGGGAAAGACCGACAGCCAGATCGCCTGCTCCATCGAGTTGCGCGCGTCGGATAGCATGCCGCCCCACGACGGCGCCGGCGGCGGCACGCCGAGGCCGAGGAAACTGAGCGCGCTCTCCGACAGCAGCGCGGCGCCGAACAGCGAGGTGGCGAAGATGATCAGCGGCGCCACGCAGTTGGGCAGGATGTGGCGGCCGACGGTCCACAGGCCGCTGTTGCCCATCGCTTGCGAGGCGACGACGAAGTCGCGCTGGCGCAGCGAGAACACGGTGGCGCGGGAAATACGCGCCACCGACGGCGTGTAGGCCAGGCCCAGCGCCAGCACCACGCCGAACTTGGACGGGCCGACCACGGCCATGATGCCGAGCGCCAGCAGCAGTCCCGGGAAGGCCATCAGCGATTCCAGGAACACCATGGCGATGCGGTCGACCCAGCCGCCCAGGTAGCCCGTCAGCACGCCGATGAAGCCGCCGCAGCAGGTGGCGAACAGCACGCTGCCCAGGCTGACGCAGACGCTGACGCCGGCGCCGGCCATGATGCGCGACAGCACGTCGCGGCCGAAATCATCGGTGCCCAGCCAGTGGCTCCAGGATGGCGCGTTGAAGCGCGCCAGGATGTCGCCGTCGACCGGGTCGTACGGCGTGTAGAAGCTGCCGACCAGTGCCAGCAGCAGCACCAGGCCGACGCAGGAGACGCCGATCAGCAGGTTGAGGCGTTGCAGAGATAGTTTCATGGCCAGGATTCTAAGAGCTTTGATGACAGCTCGATTTAAGGTTTATTCAAAGTTTGATACGCGGATCGAACAGCGGATACAGCAGGTCGATCACCAGGTTGACGCACACGTACAGCAAGGCCACGAACAGCAGGCAGCCCTGCACCACCGGATAGTCGCGGGCGCCGATGCTCTCCACCAGCAGCCGCCCCAGGCCGGGCAAGGTGAACACCGTTTCAATCACCGCCGCGCCGGACAGCAGATGACCCAGCACCAGGCCGATCACCGTCAGCGTCGGGCCGAAGGCGTTGGGAAAGGCGTGGCGCAGCAGCACGCGGCGCTCCGGCAAGCCCTTGGCGCGGGCGTGGGCGATGTACTCCAGCCGCAGCACGTCGATGGTGCTGGCCCGCATCATGCGCGCCAGCGCGGCGATCTCGGTGAGCGCGATCGCCGCCACCGGCAGCACCAGGTAGCGCAGCGCCGACCAGCCCTCGGTGGCCACCGATTCGTAGCCAAAGGTGGGCAGCCAGTCGAGCTGCACGCCGAACAGCCAGATCAGCAGGATGCCGGCCCAGAAGCTGGGGATCGACACCAGCAGGATGGCGCCGGAGACGATGGCCAGGTCCGGCCAGCGGTTCTGGCGCCACGCCGCGAACATGCCGGCCGGGATGGCGATCAGGCAGGACAGCAGCGTCGCCGCCAGCACGATCTGCGCCGTCACGCCGAAGCGCTGCACGATCAGCTCGAGCACCGGCTCGCCGCTCTTGACCGACACGCCCAGGTCGCCGTGCAGCAGCTTGCCGGACCAGTTGAGGAACTGCCGCGGCAACGGCAGGTCCAGGCCCATCTCGGCGCGCATTTCGGCCACCAGCGCCGGGTCGCCGGCGTCGCCCAGCATCAGCGTGACCGGATCGCCGGGGATCAGCCGTATCATGATGAACACCAGCAGCGACACGACCAGCGCGGTCGGGATCGCCATCAGGATGCGTTTTAAGGCGTACGACAACATGGCTTATCCTCGTTTGCTGACGTTAAAGAAGCGCGGCCGGCGCAGCGGCCAGGTCTGGAACCCGGTCAGGTGGCGGCTGACGCCGACCAGCACCGCCGTGTTGTACAACTCGATCATCGGCACGGCCGCCGTCATGCGCCGGTGCAGCTCGTCGAACACCAGCTGGCGCCTGGCCGGATCGGCCTCCTCGCGGAGGCCGGCCAGCAGCGCGCTGGCCTCGGGATCGGTCCACTGGCTCATTGGCGTGACCGACTTGTCGCCCAACACGTCGCCGTACATCAGCGCCGGCTCGATGCGCGACGAATAGGTGAACGCCATCATCTGGAACCGGCCTTCGCGGAAGTTGCTGACCTGGGTGGCCCATTCCAGCACCTCCACCTCGGCCCTGATGCCGGCCCGGCCCAGCATGTTCTGTGCCACCACCGCCATCCGGTAGATCTCCGGATAGCGCTTGTTGGTCTGGATCTTGATGGTCTCGCCTCGGTAGCCGGCCTCCGCCAGCAGCCTGGCCACCTGCGCCGGATCCTTGACATAGCCCTCCTTGTGGACGGCCGTGTAATACGGGCTGACCGTGGGCACCAGCGACGGGTTGTACTGCGCCAGGCCGTTGCTCAGCACCCTGGCCAGCGCCGGCAGGTCCAGCGCCAACGCCACGGCGCGGCGAAACGCCGGCTTCGACATCAGCGGATCGCGGCTCTGCATCAGCAGCGCGTTGTTGTCAAGGTCGTGCTCGACCACCATGTTCCAGTTGGGCCCGCGCGGCGGCGGGCTGTCGCCGTCGGCCATGATGACGTCGACCTGGCCCGACATGAAGGCCGCCTTCTGGGCCGAGGCGTCGGGGATGACGACGAAGCGCAGGTTGGCCTTGGCCACCTTGGCGCCGGCCAGGCCGCTGGCCGGTTCGCCGCGCGGCACGTAGCCGGCGTAGCGGGTCAATGCCACGAACTGCCCTTTGCGCCAGGTGCCGAACTGCCAAGGGCCGGTGCCCACCGGCTTGATCCACTTGCCCCGCGCGTCGACGCTGCTCGGATGTAGGATCGCCAGCGGGCATTGCAGGTTCCACAGTTGCGGCAGGAACAGGGCCGACGGCGCCGCCAGCTCGACGCTGACCACGTCCGGCGCCGGCGCCTCCACCTTCACCACCCTGGCGCCCTTGCTGCCGTCGTACTGGCCGCGGCAGGACAGCTCGGAGGCGGGGTCGAGCATGCGCTCGATGCTCCATTTGACTTCGGCCGAGGTCATCGGCGCGCCGTTGTGGAAAGTGACGCCATGGCGCAGCTGGAAGCGGTAGGTCTTGCCGTCCGGCGAAATGGTCCAGCTGTCGGCCAGCATGGGCGCGACGCTGAGGTCGGCGCGCGGCGCTACCAGCGATTCGACCACGTGCATCAGGATGCCGTCGGTGGCCGTGTTGCGGGAGCGGTGGCCTGGCATCGAGGTGGGCGTGTCGATGGCGTCGGCGAAGCGGATCTCCGGCAGCGCCGTCGCACGCGCGGCTGCGGTGGCCGCGCCCGCGCCGTCGTCCGTGGCGCCGGTGCCCAGCCTGGCGATGACGGCCGCCGCCGCCAGGCCCGGTACGAGCAACAGAATATGCGATCGTTTCATCTATGTCCTTTTGGCCCGCGCGGCGCACGCCCGCGGGCCATACTAGCAGTGCGGTGCGGCTGGAGCCTACAGCTTGTACTCGACGAAATTGCGCGACTGGTAAGGCTTGCGCGCGACCCACATGGTTCTCGCGCCCGGATCCATCAAGGTGGTGGCAACGGTGCAGTAGACGCTGTCGAACGCGGCCGCCGAAGGCGACGCCAGCACCGCCTGCGGCGCGCCGAAGTCGTCCGCCAGCGCGGCCTTGACCTCCTCCCAGCCGATGTCGCCGTTGGCCGCCAGCAGCGCCTGCGTCACGCGGCGCTGGCGGTAGATCGAGTCGGGCGTCACGGCCAAGCCCCTGTCGACCAGCTTGGCCCGCGCCGACGGGCTGATCCAGTGGTTGGCGTGCACCAGGATATTGTCCTCCGGCGTGATCCAGAAAATCTCGTCGGGCGCGCACTCGAAGTCGAACGCCTCGCCGCCGGTGTGGCCCAGCATCAGGTTGTTGGAGCAGTAGCGGCGCGAGCCGAACAGCATGCGCATGGCCTCGGTGACGTTGTCATGTTCCAGGATCTTGCGGCGCAGGAGGCCGAGCGGCACGTCGGCGTCGCCCTTGTAATCGCGGTCGCTGGTGAGGAAGTTGCCCGACAGGGACAGGCCGGCTTCGTTGAAGCCGTGGCGGCCCAGAGTGCCCGCCTCGGTGAACATCAGCATGTCGGGACCGTCGCCGTTGCGCTTGACCTTGAGCACGATACCGGTGTCGCCGCAGGCTTCGCGCCAGTCCCAGTTGTGGGCGTGGATCAGGCGGCCGGTGCGCGACGCCTGCGGCAGCACGATCAGGCCGGTGCAGCCGTCGTCGAGCGCGTCGCCGGCCGCTTCCAGCGACGCGTGGCCGTACATCATCTCGGTGCGGCAGTTGACCAGGATGATGGCTTCCACGCTGACGCCGGCGCCGTCGGCGATGCCGCGCATTTCGTCGTAGTAGCCGTCATCGAAGGCGCGGATCTTCGGCACCACTTTGCGCGCCAGCATGTCTGTCACCTCGACGGTGACGCTGCGCTTGGCCAGCTGATCGCGATACAGCGCAATGCTGCCCTTGACAAGGTCCGGCACCGCGCGGCCATGCTGCACGCCACGTTCATAAGCAGAACCCGTTACTTCCACAAGGGGAAACCCCGCTTCCATCGACATGTTTTTACTCCTGAATTGTTGATGATTTCATTTTGTATTAAATCGCTACAGAATGCAATAAATATGTTTTTATTTTGCATGCGTACAAATTTGGGCATAATGCGGAAAATGCGCTGAAAACTAACGCTAGAAAACGCGGCATCCGGCCGCGCCATTCCCGACAGAAAGCCTGATTCCACCATGACGCGCACCATGACGACCACGCCGAAGACCGCCGCGCCGAAGACTGCCGCGCCCAGCGCCCTGCAACGCGAACTTGCCGAACGCATTGGCAAGGAGATTCAGGACGGCTCGCTGGCGGCCGGCGCCCACCTGACCGAGGAATCGTTCGGCCTGCGCTACGGCGTGTCGCGCACGCCGGTGCGGGCCGCGCTCAAGCTGCTGGCCGAGCGCGGCATGATCGACTATCGCGCCAACGCCGGCTACTTCGTCGCCGTGGGCGGGGCCTCGGCCGACCTCGAGAACCTGAGCGAAGGCTCGATCACCGTCGACGAGCTGTACAAGGCCATCGTGGTCGACCGCATCCGCGAGGATTTGCCGGAGGCGGTCACCGAGAAGGAACTGCTGTCGCGCTACCCGTCGCCGCGCAGCCTGATGAGCAAGACGCTGATGCGCATGGCCTCCGAGGGCCTGGTCGTCAAGCGCACCGGCCACGGCTGGCAGTTCCTGCCGTCGCTGGGGTCGGCGCAGGCGATGCAGGACAGCTACCGCTTCCGCATGCTGCTCGAATGCGGCAGCTTCATGGAACCGACCTGGAAGGTCGACCAGCCGCTGCTGCAGCGGGTCAAGAGCGCGCACCAGCGGCTGGTGGAAAATCCGACCGCGGTCAACTCGGGCGAGTTCTTCGCCCTCAACGCCACCTTCCACGAAATGGTGGCGCGCTTTTCCGGCAACCGCTACATCCTGCAGGCGATGCAGCAGCAGAACAACCTGCGCCGGCTGGACGAGACGGCCGCCTTCTACCGCATGGTGCGGGTGCAGGGTTCGTGCAGCGAGCACCTGGAAATCATCGACGCCATCGAGCAGGACGACCGCGAACTGGCTGCCGCGCTGATGCGCCACCATCTGAAGATCGCCACGCCGAAGCCGCCCGCTTCGAGCTGATCCGGCACTCACCGCGGCGCCGCCGCCGGCGCGATCACCGGCTGCAGCAGCGACCAGTAGCGCAGATAGCCGGCCGGCAGCAGATGCAGCAAGTCGTTCTGGTAGTAGCCGCAAGCGTTGCCGCCATGGCAGCTGAACGCCGCCGTCGGATCGATGAAGGTCAGGCTGCCGTCGGCGGCCAGCGATCGCAACGCGGCGTTGACGGCCTGGATGCGGTCGGCCGAGAACGCCATCCCCTCGCCGCGCGGCAGGATGCCCATCACCACGATGTTCGCGTCCGGCCAGGCGCCGCGCACCCGCTTCAGGATCGCCTCGATGCCGGCCACGATGTCGCACGCGGTGTCGCCGGTGCGCAGGTTGTTGGTGCCGATTAGCAGCACCACCTGGCGCGGATGCAGCGACGCCAGCGGCAAGCGTTCCAGCCGCCACAGCACGTTCTCGGTCTGGTCGCCCGGCACGCCCAGGTTCAGCGGATGCCTGCCCTGCAGGCCGGGCAGCGTGGCGAAGCGGTTGTCGTCCGACAGGTGGGCGGTGATGCTGTCGCCGATGAAGACCAGGTCGGCGTCGGGCGTGCGCTTCAGCTGCTCAAGCACCGCCTCGTGCAGCCGCTCGAACTTGAGCGGATCCCTGGCCGGTTCCTGCGCGGTGGCGGCGCGCGCTGGGCGCGTGCCGCAGGTGCCCAGTTCCAGCACCTTGCCGCCCATGATGGTCCGCTCGACCTCGGTGTTGAGCATCTCAGCCGGCGCCACGGCCAGGATATCCTTCGACAGCACCACCATGTCGGCCAGCTTGCCGGGGCTGATGCTGCCCTTGATTTTCTCCTCGTGCGAGGCCCACGCCGGGTTCAGGGTGTAGGCCTTGATCGCCTGCGCCACCGTCAGTCGCTGCTCCGGGTGCCAGCCGCCGGCCGGAAAGCCCTTCTTGTCCATGCGGGTGACGGCGTAATACATGTTCTCCAGCGGGTTGTACGGCGACACGTGCAGACGGTTGTAGGAGCCGGGCAGGTCCGAGCCCAGGGTCAGGTTGACGCCAGCGTCGATCATGCTTTTCCATGCGTGCGAGGTGCGGGCGCGCTCCTGGTCCAGCGTGCTGCCGATCAGCGCCACCTCGCGGCCCAGGTGATACGGCTGGACGTCGGCGGTGAAGCCCATCTTGCCGACGCGCTCGATATCGGCCTGGGTGGTGTGCCACCAGTGCAGCATGCGGTGGCGGCGCTCGCGCGGCGGGTTCCGGGCGATGGCGTCGGCGTACCAGTTGATCAGCGCGTTGGACGCCTTGTCGCCGATGATGTGCACGCCGATATCCCAGCCGGCCTTGTCGCCGGCCATGATCTCCTGCGCGAAGATGGCCTCGGTCGGGAATCGGTACGACCACTCGCCCGGCAGGCCGTTGCCGTCGATCGGCTTGTACATGATGCCGCTGTCGCCGTAGGCTTTGAGGCCGCCGTAGCGGATGAATTCATCGCCGCTGCCGGGCTTGACGGCATGCTGGCCGAGCTCCTCCAGCGTCTCGATCGGCACCATGGCGTTGACGCGCAGGGTCAGTTGGCCGTTCTTGCGCAGCGACTGGAAGATGCGTAGGTCGGTCGCGCTGCGCTCGACGTAGACCGGATACAGCTTGTCGTCGGTGACGTCGTCGATGCGGGCGATGTCGGTGATCGACGTGATGCCAACCCGGTTCAGGTCGCGCTGCACGGCCAGGCCGCCGATCAGCTTCTGCTTGAGCGACATCGGCGGCAGCTGGCGCTCCAGACCTTCGCCGGCGGTGCCGTATAACATGCCGTTGAGCTCACCGGTGAGCGGGTCCTTGCCGTAGGAGCCGCCCGGCGGATTGGGCGTCTTCGCGCTCAGGCGCGACATCCGCAACGCCACCGAGTTGGCGAAATAGACGTGGTCGTAGCGGCGGAACAGCAGCGGATGGTCAGGCGAGACGGCGTCGAGCGCCTTCAGGCTCGGCACCAGCGGCGTGAAGCCAGCCTTGCGGTTCTTTTCTGCCGCGCTGGCGGCGCTGGCGCCCCAGTCGCCGCCAGTCAGCCATAGGCCCTTGGGCACGCGCGCCGCCAGCGCCCTGACCCGCGCCACCATCAGCGCCTCGTCGTTGACGTCGGTCAGCGGCGCCTGGAAAAACCACTCGGCGGCGTTGCCGAAATGGGTATGGGCGTCGTTAAAGCCGGGCAGCAGCAACTTGCCCTCGAGGTCGATCACGCGGGTGGCGGCGCCTTTCAACGCCAGCACCTCCCTGCTGCCGCCGACAGTGACGATGCGGTCGCCGCGCACCGCCACCGCCTCGGCTTCGGGCTGCTTCTCGTCCACGGTCCAGACGTGGGCGTTGTACAGGATCAAGTCCGGCGCCGGCGTGCCGGCGGGTGCGGCTTGGGGCGCGGCCTGGGCGGCGGCGGTCATGAGCATGACGGCGGCCAATGTGTAGCGGGTGGCTTGCATTGCTGTCCTCGGGGTGGGTTGCTGATGTCTGGTCTATCGGTCTATCGGTCCATCGGTCTATCGTATCTCGCCATATCGGCCGGCCGGTCAATCGTCGTCGTCCTCCGGCGCCGGAGCGGGGGCGCTGCCCAGCTCGGTGCGGCCCAGTGGCGCGCCGCTCTCGGCATCGAGCGTGATGACCGCCGTGGTCTTGCCGCCGGCGCCGGCCAGCGCGTGCAGCCGCCGCCGGCCGGCGGCGTAGTAAATGCCCGTCAGGCCGGCGTGGTCCAGCTGCCGCCAGCCGATCAGCGTCAGCGTCGACAGCGCCAGCGTGGTCAGCGTGCCGTCGCCGTTGGCGACGTAGGCGCGGTCGTAGCGCGGCACCAGCGCCACGCCGACCACGCCGTGCGTGCCGGCCACCTGCGCCACCACCCTGCTGTCGCGGATGTCGAACACGGTAAGGCTGCCGTCGGGGCCGCGCGGCACGAACAGCCAGCCGCGCTCGGCGCTGGCCAGCGGCGCCGCCAGCGCGACAACGGCGATGCAATACAGGCGCAGCGTCCGGCAAGCGTATCTGATGTATTTACTCATCATTAAATGCAATTATTAAATTAATAATTGGAGGCAATGTCCGGGTGCCGGGAAGTGCCAGCAACGTTACAGCGACCCCGGCTAGAACACCCACAGCTTCTCCGCCGGCAGGTGCAGCCAGTAGTTGCCGGCGGTAAGCGGCGTGCGCGAATACGCGCGCAGGCTGGCGCCGGCGCCGTCGGCGCGCTTGAACAGGCATTCGTAACGGTCGCCCAGGTACATGCAGGTCACCAGCGGCAGCTCGATCGCGTTGTAGATGCGGCTGGCGCTGACGCGCACCTCCTCGACCCGGATGATGATGCACGGTTCGGCGCCGCCGGCACCGCGCGCGGTGCCGCGCAGTGCGGCGCCCTCCAGCTCGAGCCGCACCTGCGCGCCGTCGCGCTGCACCACCTTGGCCGGCAGCCGGTTGTTGCTGCCCATGAACTCGGCCGTGAACAGGCTGTCCGGCGTTTCGTACATGCTCTGCGGCGTACCCTCCTGCTCTATCCTGCCGTTGTTCAGCAACAGGATGCGGTCCGAGATCGCCATCGCCTCGGACTGGTCGTGGGTGACCATCAGCGCCGACAGACCCATGCGCACGATCAGCTCGCGCAGGAACACGCGCGCCTCCTCGCGCAGCTTGGCGTCGAGGTTGGATAGCGGTTCGTCCAGCAGGATCACCGGCGGGTTGTAGACCAGCGCGCGGGCGATCGCCACGCGCTGCTGCTGGCCGCCGGACAGCTGGTGCGGGAAGCGCTCGCCAAGGTGGCCCAGGCCCAGGTTCCGCAGCACGTCGTCGACCCTGTCCTTGATCTCGGCGGCGCCCAGCTTGCGCAGCTTGAGGCCGTAGGCGACGTTGTCGAACACGCTCTTGTGCGGCCATAGCGCGTACGACTGGAACACCAGGCCCAGGTTGCGCTGCTCGGCCGGCATCTCGGCCCCGGTGGCGCCGTCGTACACGGTGCGCGCGCCGATGGCGATGCTGCCGCGCTTCGGGCTTTCCAGTCCGGCCACCGCGCGCAGCAACGTGGTCTTGCCGCTGCCCGAGGGGCCGAGCAAGGCCACCACCTCGCCCTTTTCCAGCCGCATCGACACACCCTTGAGGATGGGATTGGCGGTGGCGCCGGCACCGTAGTCCAGATGCAGTTCGTTGACGGTCAGTTCATTCATGCTCATGTCTCGTTTCATATTGTTTTGCCCAGTTCTGGTTCGGATCTGTTTCGGTTCTGGTTCGGTTCTGGTTCAGCCATGCAGCTTGACGCCGAAGCGCAAGGCGATGGCCAGCCCCACCGCCACCAGCGCGATGTTGATGAAGGAAAGCGCCGCCACCAGGTCGGTGGCGCCGGTGGCCCACAGCGACACCAGCATCGCGCCGATGACCTCGGTGCCCGGCGACAGCAGGTACACGCCGGTCGAGTATTCGCGCTCGAAGATCAGGAACACCATCAGCCACGCGCCCAGCAGGCCGTATTTGATCAGCGGCAGCGTGACGTCGCGCGTGACCTGCCCCTGGCGCGCGCCGACCGCGCGCGCGGCCTCCTCCAGCTCCGGCCCCACCTGCAGCAGCGCGGCCGAGATCAGGCGCATGCCGTAGGCCAGCCACACCACCGAATACGCCAGCCACAGAGCGAAGATGGTCGAGCGCACGTCGCGCAGCAGCGGGATCGCGTGCTCGCTGAGCCACAGCGCGGCGCCGTTGCCCATGCCCCGCAGCATGCCGTCGAGCCAACTCGGCACGAACAGGAACACCCACAGGAAGGCCAGGCCGGCCAGCAGGCCGGGGATGGCGCGCGGCACCAGCACGGTGTAGTCGAGGAAGCGGGTCGCGCCGTCCGCCTTGCGGTGCATCGCCAGCGCGATGGCGCCGTAGCACACGGTGGCGAAACCACCGCCGATGACACCGATCAGCACCGTGTTGATGATGCCGCGCACCAGCGACGGCTGGTCGGCGATGTCGCAGAAGTGCTGCAAGGTCAGCACGTCCATCAGTTGCACGCCCTCCCCCCAGTAGCTGACGAACGAACGCAGCGCGATGCCCGACAGCGGCACCACGATGGTCAGCGCCAGCCACAGTCCCAGCAGCGCGAACGCCAGCCATTTCCAGCGGCCCAGCGGCAGCGCCTTTTGGCGCCCGCCCTTGCCCTTGATCGAGACGTACTTGCCGGCCGACTTGAGCAGGTGGCGCTGCAGCATCACCAGCGGCATCGTCACCGCCACCAGGCACATCGCCACCGCCGCCATCAGGTGGTACGACGGCGTGCCGAGCTTGTTGGTCAGCTTGTACAGATAGGTGGCCAGCACCAGGTGGCCCTCCGGATCGCCCAGCACCAGCACCAGGCCAAACACCTCGAAGCCGAGGAAGAACACCAGCACGCCGGCATACGCCAGCGCCGGCATGATCATCGGCAGCGACACATTCATCATCACCTGCAGCGGCGAGGCGCCGGCGATGCGTGCCGCCTCCTCGACGTCCGAGCCGAGGCTGCGCAGCGAGGAGGCGGCGTACAGGTAGACGTGCGGCACGTGCGTCAATCCGGCGATCACCACGATGCTGGCGAACGAGTAGACGTTCCACGGGATGAAGCCAAGCAGCTGCTTGGCCCAGACCGAATAGAAGCCCACCGGCCCCATCGACACCACATAGCCGAAGCCCATTACCATCGGCGAGACAAAGATCGGCACCAGCAGCAGCGGCGCGATGGCGCCGCGTCCCGGCAGGTCGGTGCGCACCATGACGAAGGCCAGCATGCCGCCCAGCGGCACGGCGATGGCGGCCAGCCCGGCGGCCAGGATCAGGCCGTTCTTGAAGGCCAGCGCGAAGTCGGGGTCGTCGAAGATGAAGCGGAAGGCATCGAGCCCGGCCTCGGAGTTGGGCATGAAGAACGGCGCCGACAGCAGGCTTTGATAGACGATCAGCGACAGCGGCAGGAACACCGCCAGCGCCGTGAGCGCGACCACCAAACCGCGCGGCCAGTTAAGGCGGGCAACGAGCGAACGAACAGGCGAGGCATGCATAGACGATTTCCGTTGAGTACAAAACAAAAATCCATTTTGTACTTATGCACGCAATAATGCAAGCCAAGCTTGCAACAAGCACCTGCATGTTCCGGTGGCGGGAACGCTCGCTCCGCCCCTGCGCACTACACAGCTAGACCGGCTCGCCAATAGAAAGACGCGTATGGACAAAACACAACAGCTAAAAATAAAAATAAGATATTGTATTTGACAAAGAAAAAAGACAGTCCTATTCTTAACTGAACAATCACAAAGCTTCGGCATGGTCAACGACCGCGGCGCAACGTCAGGAAAAAAACGGGAAAAGTACGGTCGGCCTATCGGGATAGCAAATTACATCACAGGGACATGAAATGAACACGCACTTCAAACGCAGCACCCTTTCACTGAGCGTCGGCCTGGCCTGCCTCGCCATCAGCGCGCACGCCGCGGCGCAGTCCGGCGCCGGCGACACGGCCGCCGCGGCTCCCGAGCAGAGCGAAAAGACGCTGCAGACGGTCACGGTCAACGGTGAACGCGACCGCGGCTTCAAGACCAAGTATGTGCAGGTCGGCGCCTTCCGCGACCAGGAGTTGCTCGACGTGCCGCTGACGGTCAACGTCATCCCGCGCGCGCTGCTCGAATCGCAGGACGCGTTGAGCATGTACGACGCGCTCAAGAACGCGGCCGGCGTCAGCCGCGCCCAGACCAGCGGCTCGGTGGTCGACACGCTGTCGATCCGCGGCATCTCGGTCGACGCCCGCACCAACTACCGCCTCAACGGCACGCTGCCGCTGAACAACCTGATTGAAATGCCGCTGGAGGACAAGGAGCGCGTCGAGGCGCTGAAGGGCTCGTCGGCGCTGTACTACGGCTTCAGCGCGCCATCCGGCATCGTCAACCTGGTCACCAAGCGCGCCCGCGACCAGCCCAACGCCAGCGCGTCGTTCAGCGCCAACCAGTACGGCGAGTTGATCGGCGCGGTCGACGTCGGCCGCAAGTTCGGCGACAACAGGCAGTTCGGCGTGCGCGTCAACGCCGCCGACGGCAACCTGCGCAGCGCCATGGACGGCTTCAGCGGCAAGCGCCGCTTTGGCAGCGTGGCGCTGGACTGGCGCGCCAGCGACGACCTGAGCTTCTTCTTCGACGCCGAATCGATCCGCAAGGACGCCATCGAAGACGGCGGCATCGGCCTGCTGCCGGCGGTAAATAACGTGATCACGCTGCCGCGCATCCCCAACAGCCAGCGCCTGCTGTCGGGCACCTGGGCGCGCTACAACGGCAGCGCCCAGAACGTGTTGCTGAAAACGCTGTACAAGCTGTCGGACAACTGGAGCGCATCGCTCGAGGTGGGCCGCGCCGAGACCGACCGCGACGCGCGCAGCTTCACCTCGATGCAGAACTACAACGTCGTCACCGGCGAGGGCACGCTGCGCACCTCGGTCACGCGCAACCAGGTCTACCTCAACAAGAACGTGCGCGCCGAGCTCACCGGCCGCCTGGTCACCGGCTTCCTGGACCAGGAGCTGACGTTCGGCGTGTCCGAGAACAAGCGCTTCGCCAACACCCCGGGCTCGCAGCAGTTCAGTCTGTCGCAGAACATCTACAATCCGCGCGTGCTGCCCGAGCCGCTGCTGACCGCCACGCTGACCAACAGCCCGCAGAACATCGACGACAAGGGCGTCTACGTGTTCGACCGCATCCGCCTGACCGACAAGCTGCAGCTGCTGGCAGGCGCCCGCTCCAGCGACTACACCAACATCTCGCCGACATCCAACTACGCGGTCGACAAGGTCTCGCCGTCGGCCGGCCTGATCTACCGCATCCGTCCCGACACCAGCATCTACGCCACCTACATCCAGGGCATCGAGGAGACCGGCACCGCCTCGCCGAACACCAACAACGCGCTGCAGACGCTGGCCCCGGCGGTCAGCAAGCAGAACGAGCTGGGCGTGCGCAGCGAATACTTCAAGGACGTCTCCCTGTCGGCGGCGCTGTTTACGATCAACCGTGCCTCGGCCTACGTCAACGCGGCGAACTACTTCGTGCTTGACGGCCGCGTCGAATACAAGGGCCTGGAGCTGTCGGCCAATGGCGCGCTGACCAAGGAGCTGGCGCTGTACGCGTCGGCGCTGCTGCTCAACGCTGAACAGCAGAAGGCCGCCAACCCGGAGCTGATCGGCAAGACGCCGGAGAACACCGCCAAGCAAAGCGGCAGCATCTTCCTCGAGTACAGCCCGGACCAGCTGCCCGGTTTCAGCGTCAACGGCGGCGTGTACTACACCGCCAAGCGCGCCGTCAACAACCTGAACCAGGCCTACATCCCCGGCGTCAGCATCCTGACGGCCGGCGTGCGCTACCGGACCCAGCTCGGCGGCCATCCGGTCAGCGTCCAGCTCAACGTCGACAATCTGTCCGACAAGGTATATTGGTCGGCCGCCGGCAACAGCCTGCTGGCCGCGGGCGCGCCCCGGCTGTTCAAGCTGAGCGCCAAGATCGACTATTAAGGAAACCTCATGCGCATTACCGGCACCGCCGTCACCCCATTTTCCCGTCCGCTTGCCCGCGCTTTCCGCCGTGCGCCGCTGGCGCGGACCAGCCTGGTCCTGGGTATGGGGCTGGCGTTGTCCGGCGCCGCCCGCGCCGACACCTGCGACAGCCTCGCCGCGCTGAAGATCGAGCACGTCGAGATCCTGCAGGCGACCTGGCTGCGCGACGGCGTCTTCCACGAGGACACTGCCACCGGCCGCGCCGGCCGGGTGTACCAGGACCTGCCTGGCTTTTGCCGGGTGCACGGTGTCTCGCGCCCGGTCAAGGGCTCGGCGATTGAATTCGACGTCTGGATGCCGCGCGACGGCTGGACCAAGCGCCTGCACATGGTGGGCAACGGCGCCTATTCGTCGAACATCCAATACGCCCAGATGGCCGAGCGGCTGCGCGCCGGCGACGTCGCTGTCGGCACCAACACCGGCCACAAGGGCGGCGAACTGACGTTCGCCATCGGCAAGCCGGAATCGATCGTCGACTTCGCACACCGGGCGGTGCACGTGTCGGTGCTGGCGGCCAAGGCGCTGACGAAGGCGTTCTACAGCGTGCCGCCGTCATGGTCCTACTTCAGCGGCTGTTCGACCGGCGGCTATCAGGGCCTGATGGAGGCGCAGCGTTATCCGGACGACTTCGATGGCATCATCGCCGGCGCGCCGGGTAACAACCGCGCCAACCTGAACATGGCCTTCCTTTGGAATTTCCAGGCCAACCGCCGCCCAGGCGACGACGCCACGCCGATCCTGCCGCAAAGCAAGCTGCCGATGATCACCGCGGCCGCCATCACGACCTGCGACGCCGGCGACGGCGTCACCGACGGCGTCATCAACGATCCGCGCGCATGCCGCTTCGACCCGGCCGCGCTGCTGTGCAAGGCCGGCGACCAGGCCGACTGCCTGACCGGCGAGCAGGTCGAGGTGGTGCGCAAGCTGTACGCCGGCCCGGTCGATGTCCGCAGCGGCAAGCCGATCTATCCCGGCTATCCGGTCGGCAGCGAGGGCGTGGTGGCCGGCGAGGACGCCAGCCATCCCGGCTGGAGCGCCTACTGGGCCAACAACAAGAAGCCGGACGAGCCGCTGCGGCTGGATTTCTTCCGCTACTGGGTGTACAACCAGCCGGACTGGAACTGGAAGAGCTTCAACTGGGGGACGGACATCGACGCCATCGATGCCCGGATCGGCGCGCTGTTCAACGCCACCAATCCGGACCTGAACCGCTTCAAGGCGCGCCGCGGCAAGCTGCTCATGTTCATGGGCTGGCAGGATCCGGTCGGCGCCCCGGCCGAGGTGATCAACTACTACAACGACGTCGAGGCGCGCGCGGCCGGCGTCACCGAGCAGGCGCGGCGCGAGGATACGCAAGGCTTCGTGCGGCTGTACATGGTGCCGGGCATGGCCCATTGCGCCGGTGGCCCGGGCGCCACCAACTTCTCCAGCGCCACCCGCGACTCGATGCCGCCGGTTAAGGACGCGCGCCACGACATGTCGGTGGCGCTACAGGACTGGGTCGAAAAGGGCATGCCGCCGCAAGCGCTGATCGCCACCCATTTCGACGGCCCCAAGACCGCGCGCAAGATCGCCTTCCAGCGACCGCTGTGCGTCTATCCCCAGGTGGCGCGCTACACCGGCGGCCCGCAGGACGCGGCGTCGAGCTTCGCCTGCGTGGCGCCGGCGCCGGCCGCGACAACCAACTAAACGGGTTTGTTCATGTTCAAATGGTTTATCCACCAGGTCCACTGGCTGCTGGGCATCACGATTGGACTGGTGCTGCCGGTGATGGGCGTCACCGGCGCCATCATGGCGTTCGAGGACAACATCATGGAGGCGCTCAGCGCCGGCATCGTCGACGTCGCGCCGCAAGCGCTGCCGGCGCTGACGCCCGACCAGTTGATGGCGCGCTTCCTGGTGCAGCAGCCGGGCGCCGTTCCGACGCTGCTGGTCATGACGCCGAAGCCGGGCGCTTCGGCGCGGGTCACGTACCGCTTGCCAAAACAAAAGGACATGCAAGGCGGCCAACAAAAGGCCGACGAGCCGGGCCGCAGCTACCTCGATCCCTACACCGGCCGCAAGCTGGGCAAGGCCAACGGTGAAGCCTTCTTCGCCGGCGTGCGCCAGCTGCACCGCTTCCTGTTGCTGGGCGACGAGATGCAAGGCCCGGGCAAGCATCTCACCGCCGCGGCGGCAGTCTGTTTGCTGCTGTTCGTCATATCCGGTCTGTACCTGCGCTGGCCGCGCCGGGCGCTGGACTGGAAGGCCTGGCTCAAGCCGGACCTCAAGCGGCGCGGCCGCAGCCTGTACTGGTCGCTGCATTCGGTGGCCGGCACCTGGTTCTGCGTGGTCTACCTGATCGCGCCGTTGTCCGGCCTGGCCTGGGCCTACGACTGGTATCTGCGCGGCGCCACCACCCTGCTGACCGGCCAGGCGCCGCCGGCGGAAACGCCCGCCGCCCCGGTTGCCCCTGCCGCCGCCATGGCCGCCGCCAAGCCCAAGCCGGCGCCGCCGCCGCGGCTCGATATCGCGTGGCAGGCCTTGCAGGCGCGCCACGGCGCCGACCTGGCCAGCGTGTTGATCAGCATCCCCAAGCCCGGCAAGCCGGTGCGCCTGCGCTACCTGGCGCGCAACTCGCCCAACGACGTCGCCTACAGCCAGCTGCTGGTCGACGCCGGCAGCGGCGCGGTGCTGAAGTCGGCCCGCTATGAAGACCAGCCGCTGGGACAGCGCATCGTGACGGCCAAGCTGGCGGTGCACCGCGGCGCCTTCTTCGGCATGCCGGGCGCCATCCTGTTCATGCTGGCAGCGGCGGCGCTGCCGCTGTTCCCCGTTACCGGCGTGCTGCTGTACCTCGACCACCGCCGCAAGCAGCGACAGGCCCGGCGCATGGCTGCCGGGACCCTGGCCGGCGCCCGCCAGCAAGGCGACGGCGAAGACGCCATCCTGGTCGCCTACGCCAGCCAAAGCGGCAGCGCCGAACAACTGGCGTGGCGCTCGGCGGCGGCGCTGATCGCCGGTGGCCGCCCTGCCCGCGTGGCGTCGCTGGCGACGCTGACGCCGGCGCAGCTGGCCGATGTCGGCACGCTGCTGGTGGTGGCCGCGACCTATGGCGCCGGCGAGGCGCCCGACCTGGTGCGCGGCTTCGCTCGCCAGGCGATGGCGGCGCCGGCCGAGCTGCGCGGCTTGCGCTACGCCGTGCTGGCCCTGGGCGACAGCAGTTACCCGGACTTCTGCGGTTTCGGCCTGGCGCTGGACGCCTGGCTGGCCGCCAGCGGCGCGCAGCGACTGTTCCCCTGCCTGACGGCGGACCGCGAACAGGAAGCGACGCTGGCCGCCTGGCGTGCGCAACTGGCCACGCTGGGCGCCGCCGCCGGCGAGGACGACTGCCACTGGCAGGCCGCCTACGGCCAGTGGCGCCTGGCGGAACGGCGCCTGCTCAACCCTGGCAGCCCCGGCGGCGAGGCCTGGCATGTCGCGCTGGAGGCGGTCGATCCGCAAGCGCTGGCCTGGCGCGCTGGCGACATTGCCGAAATCGTGCCGCGCCAGCCAGCGGAGGCGCCGCCCGCCGACGGCGGCGCCCTGCCGGCGCGCTCGTATTCGATCGCTTCGCTGCCGGCTCAAGGCAGGCTGACGCTGCTGGTGCGCAAGACGGTGCTGCCGGACGGCAGGCTAGGACTGGGTTCCGGCTGGCTGACGCATTACGCTCCGATCGGCGCCATCGTCGACCTGCGTATCCGCGGCAACGCCGGCTTCCACCCGCCCGAGCCGCGGCGGCCAGCCATCCTGATCGGCGCCGGCACCGGGTTGGCCGGACTGCTGGCCCATCTGCGCCATCGCGCCGCGCAGGACGGCGCGGCGGCGCCGGCCTGGCTGCTGTTCGGCGAACGCTGCGAACGGTCCGACCGCTGGCATCACGAGGAAATCGAGGCGTGGCGGGCGGACGGCACGCTGTCGCGCGCCAGCCTGGTCTTCTCGCGCCAGTCCGCCGCCGACGCACCGCCTGGGGAGCGGCCGAGGTACGTGCAGGACCTGCTGGTCCAGCACAGCGACACCGTACGGCGCTGGATCGCCGATGAAGACGCCACCATCCTGGTCTGCGGCGGCGTGGCCATGGCGCAAGGCGTGCACGCCGCGCTGCTCGACATACTCGGCCAGCCCGCGCTGGACGCGCTGACCGAGCAAGGCCGCTACCGGCGCGACGTTTATTAACCTGTCCCCTAATTCATCCTTGGTTTAACCACCCCGGCACCAGCAGCAAGGCAAGCTCCCGGCCGCACACCCCACCGGTGCGCGGCATGGGCCGGCTCGCCTCAACATCAACCTTAAAAAAATACAGAGACAATCATCTTGAACAAAAATCACTTCGGCCAGACCAGCCACTTCAGCCCGTTCAGCCACTTCGACGGCATCAAACTCAAGACACTGGCGCTCGGCGTCGGCCTGGCGTGCGCCTCCCTCGCGGCCGGGGCCGCGGGTGGCGCCGATGGCGACGGCGACCAGCAGGCGCAGGAAGGGTCCCCGAACAAGCTGGTCACGGTCAGCGTGACGGGCGAAAAGGACAAGGGCTTCAAGACCAAGTACGTGCAGGTCGGCGCCTTCCGCGACCAAGACATCCTGGACGTGCCCCTGACCGTCAACGTCATCCCGCGCGCGCTGCTCGAATCGCAGAACGCCCAGAGCCTGTACGACGCGCTGAAGAACGCGGCCGGCGTGGCGCGTTCCCAGACCAGCGGCGCGGTCACCGACAGCCTGGCGATCCGCGGCATCACCGTCGAGGCCCGCACCAACTACCGCCTGAACGGCTCGCTGCCGCTGAACACGCTGATCGACACGCCGCTGGAGAACAAGGAACGCATCGAAGCGCTCAAGGGTTCGTCGGCGCTGTACTATGGCTTCAGCAGCCCGGCCGGGATCGTCAACCTGGTCACCAAGCGCGCCCGCGACCAGCCCAACGCCAGCATCTCACTCGAGGGCAACGAGTACGGCCAGGCCGTCGCCGCCGTCGACGTCGGCACCAAGTTCGGCGACCACAAGCAGTTCGGCGCCCGCTTCAACGCGGCCGGCGGCCGGCTGCGCAATGTCACCGACGGCTTCTACGGCAACCGCAGCTTCGGCAGCGCCGCCCTGGACTGGCGCGCCAGCGAGGACCTGACCTTCAACTTCGACTTCGAGGCCTACCACAAGGACGCGATCGAAAACGCCGGCATCGCTCTGCTGCCCGCCGTCAACAACGTGATCACGCTGCCGCGCGTCATGGACAACAGCAAACTGATCTCCGGCACCTGGGCGCATTTCGACGCCACCGCGCAGAACGTGCTGCTGAAGACGACCTACACGCTGTCGGACAACTGGGTGGCCGTGCTGGAAACAGGCCGCGCCGAGACCAACCGCAACAGCCGCAGCTTCGCCTCGATGCAGAACTACGACGTGGCGACCGGCGAAGGCACGCTGCGCACCTCGCTGGTCCACGGCCAGAAATACCTCAACGAAAATGTCCGCGCCGAGGTCACCGGGCGCATGGTGTGGGGCTGGCTGGACCAGGAGCTGACCGTCGGCGCGATGCAGAACAAGCGCTCACAGAACGGACCGACCGCGCAGGTGGTGACCACCTCGCAGAACATGTACGAACCGCGCGTCATCCCGCAGCCGATCCAGACCCAGCCCGTCACCTACAGCCCGCAGGACATCAAGGACAAGGGCCTGTACGTGTTCGACCGGCTCCGCGTGACGCCGACGGTGCAGCTGCTGGTCGGCGCCCGCAACAGCGATTATTCGAACGTCACGCCGACCTCCACCTACCTCGTCAGCAAGACCTCGCCGTCGGCCGGCGTGATCTACCGAGTGCGGCCGGACACCAGCATCTACACCACCTACATCGAAGGCATCGAGGAGACCGGCACCGCCTCGCCGACCACCAGGAATGCCTACGCGGTGCTGCCGCCGGCCGTCAGCAAGCAGAAGGAACTGGGCGTGCGCAGCGAGGCCATCAAGGACGTTTCGCTGACGGTGGCCTACTTCACCATAGACCGCGCCTCGGCCTACGTCAACAGCGACAACTTCTTCGTGCTCGACGGTCGCGCCCAGTACAAGGGCTTGGAATTCTCGGCCAACGGCTCGCTAACCAGGCAGGTCGCCATGTATGTGTCGGGGCTGCTGCTGCAAGACGAGCAGAAGAACGCCTCCAACGTCGCCCTGACCGGCAAGGAACTGGAGAACACGGCCAAGCGCAGCGGCAGCGTGTTTCTCGAATACAGCCCGGACACCCTGCCCGGCTTCAGCGTGAACGGCGGCCTGTTCTACATCAGCAAGCGCGCCGTCAACAACCTGAACCAGGCCTACATCCCCGGCTACAGCATCCTGACCGCGGGCGCGCGCTACCGCAGCAAGATCGACGGCCATCCGGCCAGCTTCCAGCTCAACTTTGAAAACCTGGGCGACAAGAGCTACTGGTCAGCCGCCGGCGGCAGCCTGCTGGCCTCCGGCATGCCGCGCGCCGTCAAGATGGCCGTGAAGATCGACTACTGACCGGCGCGCCGTTAGCTCCCTGGAACAGGTGCGCGTATTTTATGGAGACTAAGAACAATTCATTTACTTTTGTTTTTAATAGACATAAAATACAACCCATCGAATTTATCCAATGATCAGGGAGCTGACATGTTTGAAACCATCAACCCCGCCACCGGCGAGCGCGTACAGAGCCACGGCAGCGACAGCGCCGACCAGATCGATCGCAAGCTGGCGCTGGCGGTCGACGCGCAGGCCGGCTGGCGGCGGCGTGCCGTCGGCGACCGCGCCCCCTTGCTGCTGGCGGTGGCCGCGCAGCTGCGCAAGCAACAACAACACTACGCCAGCCTGATCACGCTGGAGATGGGCAAGCCCATCGCCGAGGCCGCGGCCGAGATCGAGAAATGCGTGGTCACCTGCGAGTTTTACGCGGCCAACGCCGGGCGCCTGCTGGCCGATGAACCCGTGGCCAGCAACGCCGCCGAGAGCATGGTGGTGTTCGATCCGCTGGGCGTGGTGCTGGCCGTCATGCCGTGGAACTACCCGTTCTGGCAATTCATCCGCTTTGCGGCGCCGGCTCTTGCGGCCGGCAACGCGGTGCTGCTCAAGCACGCCAGCAACGTGCCGTTGTGCGCGCTGGCGCTGCAGCAGTTGTTCCAGACCGCCGGCGCGCCGGCCGGCCTGTGCACCACGCTGATGGTGCAAGCCTCAGCCGTGCATCGGTTGATCGCCGACCCGCGCGTGGCCGCCGTCACGCTGACCGGCTCCACCGAGGTCGGCCGCCTAGTCGCCGCGCAGGCCGGCGCCGCCATGAAAAAGCAGGTGCTTGAGCTGGGCGGCTCCGATCCCTTCATCGTTCTGGCCGACGCCGACATCGACGCCGCCGCCGCCGCTGCCGTGGCCTCGCGCTTCGGCAACGCCGGCCAGAGCTGCGTGTCGGCCAAGCGCTTCATTGTCGTCGAGCAGGTGGCCGACCAGTTTGTCGCCGCCTTCGCCGCGCTGGCCGCGCGGCTGGCGATGGGTGACCCGACCCGGCGCGAGACCACGCTCGGCCCGATGGCGCGCAACGGGCTGCGCGCCACGCTGCACAACCAGGTCGAGCGCACGCTGGCTGCCGGCGCCCGCCTGGTGCTCGGCGGCGAGCTGCCCGACGGCCCCGGCTACTACTACCCGCCGACCATCATCGACCGTGTCGCGCCCGGCATGGCCGCCGCCGACGAGGAAACCTTCGGCCCGCTGGCCGCCATCCTGCGCGTGCCCGACACCGCCGCCGCCGTCCGCCTGGCCAACGCCACCGAGTTCGGCCTTGGCGCGGCGCTGTGGACCGGCGACCTGACGCAGGCGCGCACGCTGGTGCGGCAGATCGACGCCGGCGCCGTGTTCGTCAACGGCCAGGTGGCGTCGGACGCCCGGCTGCCGTTCGGCGGCATCAAGCAGTCCGGCTACGGCCGCGAGCTGGGCGCGCAGGGCATCCGCGAATTTGTCAATATCAAGACCGTCTGGATCGGCCCGAAACGCTGATCCGCCCCCACCAGGAGCCTCACCATGCACCACACCTTCCCTTCCGGCGCCGTGCTGCTGCCGACCGCCGCGCTGCCCGCCTATGAGCGCGGCGGCGGCGCCCGCACCACACCGCTGGTCACACGTGAACTCGGCGCGACCAGCTTCATCACCGGCGTGACCAGCTTCGACGCCGGCGTCTCGATCCCGTTCCACAGCCATAACTGCGAGGAAAGCGTGATGCTGCTCGAAGGCGAGGCCATCCTCGACATCGACGGCACCGCGCAAGCGCTGTCGCTGCTGGACGCCACCTTCATCCCGGCCGACGTGCCGCACCGCTTCCGCAACGCCTCGACCACCAGGCCGATGAAGATCCTGTGGATCTACGCCTCGCCGGCCGCCACCCGCACCCTGGTCGACAGCGGCGTGACCACGCCGGTCGCGCTGGAGCACCACACCCACCATACCGCCAAGGAAGCATCATGAAAATACTTGTACTGCCGGGCGACGGCATCGGTCCCGAAATCGTCGAGTCCACCGAACAGGTGCTGGCTGCCGTCAGCGCGCAGATGCAACTGGGCCTGCGCTTCGACCACGACGAGGTCGGCTTTGCCAGCCTGCGCAAGCACGGTACCACGCTGCGCGACGAAATCATGGCCAAGGCCGTGACCTACGATGGCCTGATGCTGGGCACCCAGTCGCACGCCGATTATCCGCCGCCGGAACAGGGCGGGCGCAACATCTCGGCAGCCTTCCGCAGCGGCCTCGATCTGTACGCCAACGTGCGCCCGGCGCGCTCGCGGTCCTTCCTCGGCACCGGCGGCAGGCCGATGGACCTGGTCATCATGCGCGAGGCCACCGAGGGCTTCTACCCGGACCGCAACATGCACCTGGGCTGGGGTGAGATGATGCCGACGCCGGACCTGGCGCTGTCGGTGCGCAAGATCAGCGCGCACTGCTGCGAACGCATCGCGCGCCGCTCGTTCGAACTGGCCATGAAGCGAAGCAAGCACGTGACGGCGGTCCACAAGGCCAACAGCTTCCACATGACGGACGGCCTGTTCCTGCGCGAGGTGCGCAAGGTCGCGCTCGAGTTCCCCGAGGTGGTGCTGGACGACGTGCTGGTGGACGCCGCCGCCGCCTATCTGGTGCGCGATCCGTCGCGCTTCGACGTTATCGTCGCCACCAATTTCTACGGCGACATCCTGTCCGACCTGGCCAGCGAGCTGTCGGGAAGCCTGGGACTGGGCGGCTCGATCATGGCTGGCGAAAACCTGTGCTGCGCCCAGGCCCAGCACGGCTCGGCGCCCGACATCGCCGGCCAGGACCGCGCCAATCCGACGTCGATGATACTGTCGGGCGCGATGCTGCTGCACTGGCTGGGCGAGCGGCATGGCAACGCGGCGCTGATTGCCGCCGCCGGCCGCATCGACGCCGGGCTGGACCGCGTGCTGGCCGATCCGGCCACTCGCACGCGCGACCTCGGCGGCTCGCTGGGCACGCGCGCCTTCACAACCGCGGTGCTGGCGGCGCTGGCCGCCTGAAGCCCGAAGGCGAGTTCGGATAATGCGATAGAGGCGTTGGTCATTGTGTTTTCCTTTGGTTGAGTTGAGTCTTCGCAAACCCAAATTTACCTCAAGAGTCACAACGGCCGCCCTCAGGCTTCCTTCCGAAACGCCGATTCCGGCGAAGTCTTCATACACCACGTCATGGGGCACAATCGCGTGGTGTTCGTACCAAGGAAGAGGAAACCGGCAACGTCTACGTCATCATCTGGCCCAAGCTATGCGATCAGCAGCGCCGGATAGCGATCGGCACCCGTCTATTCGGTGTCTACGGCCAATGGCAGACCGCCAACAACGTGCGCCATCTAGTTGCCAAACGCCTGATGGACCTGACGCGCATGTTAGGTGAGCTCGATACGCTAAGTCGAAATTTTCACTGACACAATCCCGACATGTTCGACTTCAGAACAGTAGATATTCCTGGACCGAACGCACACCAAACGTCGCGGAAAGTCGTCCGCACCGGCCCGACTCGTCAGGACCCAGCACCAGAAATGCGTGGTCTGCTAACTTGCAGACCGCGTCACCAGTACTCAGTCCAGCAACAAACTCAGTTTTCCGTACTTTTTCCGTACCAAACAAAAAAGGCCTGTGAGCGAATCTCACAAGCCTTTGATTTTGCAGGTATTCTTGGTGGGAAGTGCAAGTTTCGAACTTGCGACCCCTGCAGTGTGAATGCAGTGCTCTACCCCTGAGCTAACCTCCCGAAGCGGGGCGAATTATCGCATACATCCGGACCAAAATAAAAGGGCCCGGGCGAAGATTTTTTTAATTCTACCCCAATCTTGTCGAAACGACCTCAAGCGGCCGGCGCCGGCGGCGCGGTTAGCGCGGTCCAGATGCACTGCCCTTTGACCGCCTTGTCCAGCCCGGCCAAGGTCTCGGCGTGCGCGGCCAGCTCGTCCGCGCTGGCGGGCATGAAGATGATGTCGGCCAGCGGTACCGGCGCCAGCAGTTCGCCGCCAGCCACCACTTCTTCTTCGACATCCATGCCCAAGCTGTTCTGCCCGCGCGTCATTGCCAGGTAGACGTCGGCCAGCAGCTCGGCATCCAGCAGCGCGCCGTGCAGCTTGCGGTGCGAGTTCGACACGCCATAGCGGTCGCACAGCGCATCCAGCGAGTTGCGCTTGCCCGGATGTAGCTCCTTGGCCTGCACCAGCGTGTCGATCACTTCGCCGATGTGGTCGCTGAACGCGGGCAGGTTCAGCAGCTTGAATTCGTGGTTCAGGAAGCCCAGGTCGAACGGCGCGTTGTGGATGATCACGTCGGCGTCGGCG